>Ga0075431_100002543_pt1 | contig 17597 bp, 9 predicted proteins | sample RhiMetdeltSRZDD5_FD_75297 | JGI IMG/M metagenome (GOLD analysis project Ga0075431, IMG submission 75297) | Populus rhizosphere microbial communities from Tennessee, USA - Rhizosphere MetaG P. deltoides SRZDD5 | ecosystem: Host-associated > Plants > Roots > Rhizosphere > Soil | place: USA... | reverse complement strand
ATGCACAGGGCGTTGGTGGCACGGAGCGTGCTTTTCGCGGCGCAGACCTTGAGATGTTCTTTGTGCTGGCCCGACAGGCGGTTGTCGCCATGGAAAACGCAAGACTTTATGCGGACCTGCGGGATTACGTCCGGCGAGTAGAAGATTCGCAAGAAGCTTTGTTACGTGCCGAGAAAATGGCTGCCGCTGGGCGACTAACTGCCTCCATTGCGCACGAAGTTAACAATCCCTTGCAATCGGTGCAAAATTGCTTGCACCTGGCCGGGCGCGAAGATGTACCTCCTGAAAAACGGAGAGAATATTTTGATCTAGCAAAGAATGAATTAGATCGTTTGATGAAAACGATGCAACGTATGCTTGATTTTTATCGCCCTGGCGCAGTAAAGGTTGAACAGGTGGATGTACTTGAATTACTACGTCACGTTCTCAGCCTTACCTCCCAACAACTGAGCCAGCGTCACATTGAAATAAAATCAGACTTGCCTGAATCGATGCCCACAATTTATGCAGTAAGTGGCCAAATCCAGCAAATTTTCTTTAACTTGATTCTGAATTCATTCGATGCCATGCCAGCGGGCGGCAACTTGAAGATAAGCGCACAGGCGGTTGATCATGGTATCGAAATAATCTTTCACGATAGCGGACCGGGCATCCCTGAGAATCGACGCAACAATATCTTTGAACCATTTTTTAGCACAAAAGATGGCGGCACCGGACTTGGGTTGACTGTGAGTTACAATATTGTCACAGCGCATGGTGGAACGTTGGATCTATTGGATGAACGTGAGCCTGGTGCGTGCTTTCGATTATTCCTGCCGATTGGAGATAAGCAATGAAGTCAAATATCCTTGTTGTAGATGATGAACCTGTTGCACGCCAGTCACTCTCAGATATTTTGCGGCTGGAGGGATACATCGTAAACTCAGTTCCAAACGGGCAAGCCGCGGTGGAGTATGTGCGCACGCATCCCGTAGAATTGATGGTGGTTGATCTACGCATGCCCGGGATGGATGGTCTGGAGGTAGTTCAGGTGGTTAACCAGGTTTCACCGGAGACCGAAGTGATTTTGCTAACCGCTTTTGGCACAACAGAGTCTGCCATTCAGGCCTTGCGATTACGTATCCATGACTATTTGCTTAAGCCTGTTCCACCTGCCCAAGTTGTTAGTAGTGTAAAGAAAGGTTTAACTCGGCGTGAGGCGCGTCTGAAGATGCGAAGTGGAGGTGCAACCATAGATGTGGATGAAGGGATGGCAGAGTTTTCCTTGAAGGATGGTACCCACATTGATCTTTCCCGCCGGCAGGTGCGCAAGAAGGACCAAATTATTCACCTGACTCCTGCCGAAGGACGTTTACTACGCGTGCTCATCGAAAATCCGGGACGTGTCTATTCCCATCGTGAGTTAGTCCTGCTTGTGCAGGGATATGACACATCGCAACGAGAGGCCCCTGAAATTTTGCGCCCGCTGGTAAGCAGGCTGAGACATAAATTGGACGCGTTTCCGGCACTCTCGGATCGAATCGTAAGTGTGCGCGGAACGGGCTATCTCTACGAGGGTGATAAGTAAAATTTTTGTGAACGAGACCATGTTAAATTGGACACGTTGTAAAATATCCCATCCCATCTGGGAAAGATTGTAACTTTTGATTCTTAGTTCTTATAAAAATCGTCAGGGAAATCAGGAGGCTGCAGCCAGCTTAATAAGCCATGCGGGTGAACAGGCGGATGTGGGACAGGTTTCTCCAACAATACCATTAAAAGGCTAATGCCTAGGCATGCCACGCCTATCCATTGGGGCCTGGTCAACATTTCGTTTAGCAATAAATGGCTAAACAGAATGGCAACAATTAATTCTCCCAGACCCAAAATAGCGGTCTGCATTCCGCCAATATGTTTAATTCCTAAAAAGAGCATCAGCCGCGATAAGAACGTAACCACAGTCAGTCCGAATACAGGCAACCAGGGAGCGACACCTGCTGCTGTCGGAATACTTCGGTCAAAAATAAAATAAGCGGATATAACAATGGCGCTCATCGAGATGAGGGTGTACAAGGTCACAGTTGGTGGAGGGACATCATACAGAACCCTTTGATTAATGGGGATATGAGCAGCATAGAATCCTGCGGCAATAATCATGCACATCACTCCAATTGGATCGATGTTCCCGGCGCCGGACTGAGTAAGCATGATCGCAGAAACGAACGCGATCGCAATACGAATAATCGTGAGCCGTGAGAGAGGTTGCCGATCGAGGATCAACCAAATTGCCACAAAAAAAGGATACAGTGCATAAAGCATTTGGGCAATGCTGGCATTCAACTTACTTAATCCTACATAATAAAACAGCGATCCAATTCCGTTTATGCTTCCTGCAATAACACACCCAAGCAGACCCGTACCATAAATATACAAAAATTTTCTTTTGAAGAGTACCATAATGAGAAACAGCAATAATGCAGCGGCACCTGTGCGTAAGGCCACAACGGCAAACGGTGAGAAATGATCTCCTCCCATGGCTGCTTTGCCGAACACAGGCGCTAGCCCAAGAAAGAAAGCCGAAATGAGTGCGGCGTTTATACCTGCCAAACGGCCATTTTGCGTGGCGCTCATACCTGCCATATTAAATCACAACGACGGGTGATCGTACTGCCCGTCGTTGTATTTGAAAATGGCGAACCATACCCGCTGTTGTGATTAGCGAATAAGTGAACGCACTTCTTCGAGAAATTCATCATTCAGGAAATCACCTTTCTGCATTAGCGATTGGATCTGTCCCTGTAATCGTGCCTTTTCATCTACTGTGAGTTCTTTTGCAGTGGCAACAATTACTGGAATATTTGCCGTTTCGGGTTTGCTTCGTAATGAGTCTAATACAGCGAAACCGTCCACTTCAGGCATCATTAGATCGAGAATGACAAGATCAGGATGCTCTTTTGTTACTAATTCTATCGCTTCTCGCCCATCAACAGCTTCGAAGATTTCAAAATCTCCCTGAGACTGTAGAATGCGCCGGATGAGACGACGAGCCTCAGGGCTATCATCAACCACGACAACACGCGAAAACCGGTTCGGAGTCACATTATTGAGTGCGGAGAGCAAGCCTTCCTGCGGGGTTGGAGATTGCTCCAACTTTGGCAGCAAATCTACATCGCGAGTCCAATTTTCGCCAAAAAGGAACTGTTCCGCCGGAAGTGTATGCCCCGTGCAATTGACCACGACTGTATCGGTTGATTTAATAATACCCGCTCGCACTAGTTTGAACAAGCCTGCAAATGCCGCACCTGCTGCGGGTTCTGCCGAGATACCCTCCATCTTGGCAAGGACATGCATAGCGCGAAAAGAATCTTCATCAGTAACACTTTCAAATAAACCATGAGTCTCATTGACTTGATTGCGAAGCATGGTGTAGGTGCGCCCAGGATCGCCAGTAGCCAGCGTTTCAATACGAGTCTTTGGTGAAAGAACAGGTTCGGCTTTTTCCAATCCTTTTTTCCAACTCTCGACCATAGGTGCACAGCCCTCTGCTTGTATGGGGACAAGGGCAGGAATTCGAGAGATCAGACCTAGTCCTTTCAATTCACGAAATCCCTTATAAACCCCAAGAGGACCCATACCACCACTTACTGCCTGAATATACCAATCTGGTGTGCGCCATTTGGGTGCATCTTTTGTCGAGTTGGGTGCAAAGCCCTGCGCCATCGTGAGCTGTTCTGCGATCTCGAATGCGAGGGTTTTCATCGCTTCGACTGCAGTTACTGTGCGCGCGCCCATATCCTGATACAAGCCGCGCTGGCGTGCGAATTCCGCCGCGACTTGTTTTGCCTGATCGTATGATCCTGTGATCTTAACTACCTGGCTTCCGTACAAAGCAATCTCACGCATCTTGACTGCGGGAACAAGACTGGTCACGAAAGCCCAGAGTTTGATCCCTGCCCGGGCTGCGTAGGCGGAAAGCGCAATCGCGACGTTGCCTGTAGATGCAGCAACCATTTCTGTGACGCCGCCTTCCTTTAGCGCGGCGATGGTGACGGCCGCCTGTCGATCTTTAAACGAAGAGGTGGGTCCTTGACGTTCATCTTTGATAAACAGGTTTGACAAGCCCAGCATCATTCCGAGATTTGCCGCTTGAATGAGAGGCGTACCACCTTCACCAAGTCTCAGGGTCGGGTTTGGATTGCGTATTGGCAATAATTCACTATAACGCCATAGATCGAACGGGCGCTTTTTTAGCTCGGATGGAAAAGTCTTCGCCACCTCCGCTAAATCGTATTCAGCTTCACGCCATTGACTGTTGCATTGGGGACAGTGCATGGAACTTGGATTGAACGGCGCGGCGTAACCACAATCCAAACACCGGATTACAAATGACATATGGGAATGTTCTCTTTTGTTAGTTTGATATCCTTGCTATGATGCAATCCCCTTTAAAGACAGGAGATCACTGACTTGCGTTCTATTGTACCTGCACTTATTTTGAATGCAAGGTAGGGTATTCCAAACCTCATGTTAATTGACGTTTGAGTAGAAAAAAGTATTTGAGTGTTCTTAAGATCCAATACGCTTTAGCGCACTTTCGATGCTCGCTATAAGTTCATCTTCATTCAGTGAGCCTTTCATGAAAAGGCGCTGTCCATAATCATTTAATTGCTGCTGTTGTTCATCGGTTAATCCTCCGCCACTTATCACCAGCACGGGTATTTGGCGGAGTTTAGGATTCAAACGCAAATTTTCAAGGATTGTGAAACCATCCATATCGGGCATGAAGATATCGAGAATAATCGCGTGTGGTGCCTTTTCGTTAATTGCTTCCCAGCCTCTACGCCCACCCTCAACGAGGATTGGTTTATATTGACTATTTTCGGTTAACATTTTTCCAATTAGTCGCAAGTCATTAGGATCATCATCGATTACCAATACGTCGTGAATTTCACCGTTCTTATTCAAGCGATCAAGCGCATGGACGAGATCCTCTTCGAGAATTGGCTTGACCAGATAATCTGCAGCGCCAAGACTGAATCCCATATCTGCCTTTTCGGTAATGGAACAGATAATGACAGGATAATCTCGCGTCGCAGGATCAGATTTGAGTGAGGTAAGAACAGTCCATCCATCCAGGCCGGGCATCATGATATCAAGCGTCACCGCAAAGGGTTTGAGTTCCAGAATGCGCTCCTTAGCCTGTGACGGATCGGTAAGCGGTACAACATGATAACCTTGCGGATAGAGATAACGTTCATACAGACCAATGACCTGTGGATCGTCATCAATTGCCAGAACAACCTTTTTACCTTCGGGAATTACTTCGATCGGTTGATGATAAAGCGGCAAAGTAAACCAGAAAGTTGACCCCTTTCCAATTTCGCTATGGATGCCTATTTTACCGCCATGCAATTGCACAAGATTTGCACAAATAGAGAGTCCTAATCCTGATCCGCCGCTCTTACGAGTGGCCGAACCGTCCACCTGTGAGAAGGCTTTGAACAACTTCTCTTGATCCTCCGCTGAAATGCCTGGTCCTGTATCTATAACATTGATCAGGGCTTCCATTTTGCCTGTTGGACCTTTTTGTACAACAGTGTGAACTGTAATAGAGCCTTCATCTGTGAACTTTGATGCATTGGAAATCAGATTCAGCAACACCTGGCGAACACGCATCGTATCACCGCGTACAGTGGGCATATCTGCGGGTATACGTTGAAGCAATTGAATGGGCTTTTCTTTTACAAGTCCCTTGGCAGTGGACATAACACTTGTTGTCATTTCAGCGAGATGGACCTCTTCAAAGTTTAGTTCCATTTTGCCTGCTTCAATGCGTGCGAGGTCGAGCACATCATTGATCAATCCTAAGAGGTGCTGTCCAGAGTTGTATATTGCAGTCAGGTCTTGTTGTTGCATTTCAGTTACTGGTCCGTCGATGCCCTTGAGAATCACGCGAGAGAAACCGATGATGGAATTCAAAGGCGTTCTTAGCTCATGGCTCATGTTTGCAAGGAATTGGCTCTTCAACTGGTCCACTTCGCGCAGGTCTTTAATCAACTGTTGTGAAAGTTCATAGGAACGCGCATTATCAATCGCGACCGCTACTTGGTCACCAAGAGATTGAAGAACCGAAATATCGTCTTTTGTAAATGCATCTTTTTGTGTGGACTGAATGTCAATGACACCCACAATACGGGTCCCAATTCGAAGCGGTATTGCCGCTTCGGAGCGTGTATCGAGCAGGAAAGGGTTGGGTCGATGAAGTGGCTCATGCTCTACATCGTTCACGACCATGGGTTCACCGCTTTCTGCGGCCTTACCCACAATGGAATTTGATCCAACTGCCAGAGAATGCCTTTGGTCCTTCATTTTCTCGCCTGCTTCTCCGGTAGCTTCACGGAGAATTGCATTGAAGCCAGTCTCTTCGATGATAAAGATGGATGAATGATAAAAGCCAAATCGTTCACTGATCAGACTGACGGTTCGCGAAAATATCGTATTTAGATCAAGCGTAGACGTGACGAGGCGACCGATTTCGGAGGATACGGCCAGATACGTATTGCGGCGCTGCAATGCTTCTTCTGAAAGTTTTCGTTCAGAGATATCACGTGCGACCCAAAACACCTGATTTTCTGCAAGTTTTGATACGTTAGCATCAAACCAGTACATTCCGCCACCCAGCGTAAGAGGGTATTCGATGCTGACGTTTTCTTCGCCCGCCAGAACCTTATGTATAGTTTCCATAAATGGTTCGTGCAGTTCCTTCGGAAGAATCTCGTGGATTAATTTCCCAATCATATCCTGTGGTGGACGGAAAAGAAGTGCAGGATTAGTTGGTGCGATACGTACATATCGTCCATCCTTATCATAAACAATGATGACATCCTCCATGGCTGAAAACAAAGCACGTAATTCAGCTTCTGAACGTTCCTGGGCCTGCTGGCGTTCGGTAGTTTCCTGAAACAGGCGTGCATTTTCAATTGCAATCGCAGTCTGCAACGAAAGGCTGGTAAGAAAATCCAATTCTGTTTGTGAGAATTCGTGTCCTTCTCCATTCCGCCATACAGCCAACAGGCCCGTAACCCGGTTGGCCGATAGAACAGGAACGCCCATTAAATGTTCGAATAGATCCACCCTGTCTGTCCCACTAATCGTGATGGCATCTGGCATCGTATCAACGTTATTCATAATCATGCCAGCATGTTGAAGGACCACTTTTCCGAGTACTCCTTCGCCTCGATTCACGAAGTCGTTTTTTATAGGCAGTGCATCCAGACCCACTGCAGCAACGGCCTGCCACCTTTCACCGCGCTCAATTGGCAGATAAGCTGCAGCCGAGGTTGCCTGCAATAATTCGAGCGCATAGGAAGAAATTCTCTCAAGCACGACCTCAAGCTCGAGAGTGGCAGAAATTTCACGCCCCACCTCTGCCAGAGCAGCAGTCTCCTGCGCGCGGCGTTGTGCTTCCTGAAAGAGGCGCGCATTTTCTGCGGCGATAGCGGCTTGGCTCGCGATTGTGGAAAGGATATCGCGATCGTGCTCATCGTACAGATGCGGTGTGTCAACACTTTGAACTGCAATGACACCAAGAATACGATCACCAATCAACATCGGAACGCCCAACCAACATTGCGAAGGTGTGTCGTCTTCATTGAGTGGAACGAAGTTAATTCCAAGCGCCTTCATATGACCTAAAACATTTTCGGGCGCAAAAACGATCTTTTTATTTCTGATGATGTGATCAGTAAAGCCACGACCGGTTACTTTGCTGGGCTTTAGATCTAGAAGTTGCCCTTCTTCAAAAGCAAGTGGATATGATTTCTCGTCGTTCTTTTCATCATACAGAGCTATATAGAAGTTCTTCGTATTCATCAGCCGCGACGTATATTTGTGAATTACATCGGCGATACCCTTTGGGTCCAGTTTTGTAGAAAGTTCGTTTCCCAGTTCATTGAGAACTGCTAATTCTTCGGCGCGGCGTTGTGTTTCTTGAAATAAATGGGCATTTTCGAGCGCCAGAGAAAGTTGATCTGCCACCTGTTTTACAAGCAGCTGTTCATCCTGACTCCAGTGGCGCTGCTCGGTTTCATCCATCACCTGTAGAGTGGCCCAGGAATTTTGTCCCGCCTGGAACGCCAGAGTCATTACAGATTCTGTTTGAGCAACACGACTAACCATCTCCGCTGACTGCCTGACCGGTTCGCTTTGCCCGGGGGCCGCAAGCTGCGGAATTTTTTCAACTGCGGCGCGTTTGGAGGAAGCAGGTCTTGTTTCTGCAAAAGCCTGTTCGGGTTTGACGTGTTCAAATAAATTCTTAAGACGTTTGTCGATTGGCTTCTTCTTTGGCATATTCAATCAGCTCCTGCGCAAGGACGCGATATTGTTGCGAACCGCGGCTGGTCGGCCTGTATTGTGTGATGGGCACACCTGCAATTGGGCTCTCTCGAAGTTTTGTATCAATTTCTATAACTGTCGTGAAAACACCTTGCCCAAATGTTGCCTGCAATTGCTCGAAGATATTGCGATGTGTCCGGTTCCGCCGATCCAATAAAGTGACAAGTATTCGATAGGCTAGATTCGGATTGCTTTCCTGACGTACTCGGCGAATGGAACCCATCATATTTCTTAATGCATATGCAGAAAAATACTCCGCCTGAGTGGGGATAATCAACAGGTCCGCGGCAGAAAGAGCGTTGAGTGTAATTGCGCCGAGGGCAGGAGGGCAATCCAGAAGTATGTAATCGTATGGAAGGGGAGCAGCTTGAAGAGCATTATGAAGTGTTGATAGATAATGGCTCCGCATTGGTAAAAACTGTTCCGCACTTTCGATCCGAGTGTTGGAGGGTACAAGATCCAAATTTGGCACGTCAGATTTGCAAATAGCAGCCTTCATAGCTGCATTTTCGATAAGCACATTTGCTGAGGTGAATTCGGCATCTCCGTTTTCAAGCCCAAGTGCCAGGCTTAAGTTTGCCTGTGGATCAAGATCAATTAACAGAACATGATGATTTAATTCTGCAAGGGCCGCCCCCAGGGATAATGTGGAGGTGGTTTTTGCGACTCCACCTTTTTCATTTGACATAGCAATGGTAAAAGCCATAATTCCTCGCTCTCAAATTTGCGGATTATTCCGAACCTTTAATATTCTGCGGAACGACTTCAACGCGGCTGGCGCCCAACACCTTGCGTAGTTCTTCCATGGCAGTCTGTATCATTGCCTGTGGATCATTTACACTACGAATCTTGCCAGTGATATCAGATACGAGTCGTTCTCGTTCAGCACGGCGCGTGGTTTCTTCAAAGAGTCGTGCATTTTCTGCGGAGAGTGCGACGCGTTCTGCTACAGCTTTGATAATATCAATCTGATCTTGACTCAGATGGCCAGAGGGGGATTGGACAAGCAATTTGCCAATTGTCTCGCCCCGCAACTCGATCGGGACTATGACCTGGCCTGTTTCCGTTTGCTTGCCATTGTCTTGCCCATTGCCCGGCCCCGATAATTCAATCGGCTTTTCAAGCGGCGAGGCACCAGCGAGATTGTATCGATATCCAAGAAGGTTCTGTTCGGTGGGGAGTCGTCCCCAAGCTTCACGTGTGAATTGGCGGCTGACTGTCTCCGCTTTCGCCAGGGCATTGCGAGTTTCGTCAAAGAGACGTGCATTTTCAATTGCCAGGCTCACCTGGCTGGCCAGCAACCCCAGCATCTGAATGTCATCCTCAGTAAATGTATCTGTTTCGGTACTTTGCACATCCAAGGCACCGATGATGCGGTCGCCGCTCTTTAGAGGAAGAGCCATTTCCGAGTGTGTATCCGGTAGTTCAGGATTATTGAAATATACCGCGTCTGCGCCGACGTCCATGGCAACACGCGGCTCGCCGGTAAAGGTAACCTTGCCTACAATTCCCTGTTCTCCTACACGTAAGCGGTGTTTGCGGTCGAGCATCTTCCTACCACCTTCACTATTTGTGGCGCTTAATACGGCATATTCGTTGACTTCATCGAGGAGAAATATACCTACATGATAGTAGCCAAATTTTTCACTGATCACGGTTGCGATCTGCGGCAGGAGTTCCTGAAGATCGCGTATAGAAGTAATGGATTGTGTAACTTGTGCCAATGCTTCAAATTGACTGGCCCTGCGCTGGATCTTAACGTTGACTATTTCCAACTCTTCTGTTCTGTTTGCCAGTTCTTCCGTTCGTTGTGTCACCCGCTCTTCCAAATCCGCCTGTAGCGCGCGCAATTCCTGATTACTCGCGTCTAGGTCTTGCGAAGCTGAGCGCGATTCAATGATCGCATGGCGCAGGCTTGCGGATCCTAATGCTAAGGCTGTGGTTCCCAAAACCAAATTAATCGCGACAGTAACATAGGCATTCATCGGTTCGGTGGAATGTGGTATTTGAGGTTGCAGCCAGCCAAAAGAACGACCTATAGCAATTAGCAAATAACCAGATAAAAATACGATAACCAATACGGTCAATGAGCGCGGTCCTAGAAAGAGGGCTGCGGTGGCAATAGCAATGAATGAACTCATAACAGTTGCACTCACAAGCTCAGCTTCCAGAAAGCTGACGATGAGCAGTAAGATTGTAATAAACGCGATCAGACCAATACTGGCGGCCTGAACATAACCGCGTTTCATCAAGAGGTAGAAAAGTAATAAAACAGGCAAGCCGGAGAAAAATTGTACTGCGAAGATTAGGCGATCGGTTGCAGGAGAGAGCGCGACGCTTATCGGACCAATGAAAAGTATTGTGCCAATCAAGAATAGCAAGACGGCGTTGAGAAGGGCAGCGACGCGTGTTTTCTCATCGTCATTTTTGAATATGGGAGGTCTAAAAAATTTCTTTAACATGAAATGTTCTACTTTCCGTTGTTCTCAAACTGGATGACAACCTCAGAACCCGGTAGCGCGCGCCCCAGTTCCTCCACGGCAGTTTGCAATACGCTGCGCATATTAATGGATGCGCCAATTTTTGCAGTTACATCGCCAATTTTTTGCTCCTTCGCGGCACGGCGTTGTGACTCTTGCAGGAGACGGGCATTATCAAGCGCAAGGGCAAGACGATCAGCGATGGCTTGCATTAGGTTAATTTCGTCCTGATTCCACGCTCGATTCTTTGTAGGTGCTTTTACATGCAACACGCCAATGATCTGGCCACGCAGCTTGACAGGAATAACGATTGTTGATTCAGATTTAGCATCTTCTGCGTTGCTAATATGAATATCACCTTTTTCCATGGCCTGCTGGATTGCATTCGACTGTATCGGTCGGTCAAGTGCTTTACCGCCTATCGATAACTGATGATAGCCAAGTTTGGTCTCTTTTTTCACGAATGCATCCCATTCCTGTGCCTGATATTGGCGATATAGAGATTGCAATTCGTTCAATGCCTGCTGAGATTGCTCAAAGAGGCGCGCATTATCAATAGTGATGGCGACATGATCCGCGAGGATACCCAACGTGTTGGCATCAGACTCTGTAAACGCACCAGGTTTTAGACTTTGTACATCGAGAACACCTACGGTTTGACCGCGCAAATTGAGGGGCAAGGCCATTTCGGAACGGGTGTTGGGGAGGTCTGGGTTGTCGAAGTAAACCGCGTCAGACCCAACGTCGAGAGCGATGCGGGGATTGCCCGTCTGAGCAACATTACCAACGATGCCGGTTTGACCAACCTCAAGCTTATGGCCACGTTGGAGCATCCGCTGGCCACCTTCACTGTTTGCGGCTTGTAAGACCGCGAATCGTCGGGCATTATCAAGTAGGAAGATACCAATGTGATAGAAATCAAATCTTTCGCTAACCAAACGTGCGATCAGTGCAAGGAGAGTTTCCAGCCGTTGTTCAGTGGAAATAATGCGGGAGATTTCACTGATTGCCTGTAATTCCTGGGCGCGCTTCTCGCTTTGCTCACGCGCAGCTTCAACCTCTGCTGTGCGCTCAGCCACGCGCTGCTCAAGTCCAGCCAAGAGCTTTCCTAATTGGTTGTTCATCTCATTAAATGTGCCTGCTAGAGTTCCAATTTCATCCTCAGTCTGGATAATTGCACGAGCAGATAGATCTCCAGCCGAAATTCGGCTCGCTGTTTGAGTAAGATTTACAACTGGCGCTGCAATCCTTTGTGCAGCAAGAACGCCCAGAAGAATAGCACCTAGCAACACTGCCAGAGCAATCAGTGTTGTTGTGCGTATCTGATTTTCAATTGGGCGCAATGCTTCATCCAGGTTTTGATGTGCAATTACACTCCAGCCCAACTGAGTAATTGCATTTCCATCAGGATTGTTGCGAGAGGGCTGAACGTGCACCTCGCTAACAAGATTTGGTGCGCCATTGTAGGGAATTTTTGCATAAGGCCCGATGATGGCCATTAAGGCAGATCTTTCATCCTGCGTTAGCAATTCAGTTCCGAGTAAATCCGCCTTGTTGACTCTTAAGTCAATCCGTCCGGTCTCGCCAAAACTTTCTCCTTCCAGTAATCTTACTACTGTGTTTACCTCGAGGGTACTTCGCAGAATGCCGGCTAATTCATTTTCACTAAATAGCGGAATGGCTACGATCAGTGCAAAGGTTTGGCTGCTTGAGTCGAATTCAGGTTGACCGATGAAAGCGCCACCCTCTCCATTATTGTATGCAGCCTGCCACCAGTCTTCATCTGCCTGATAATAATCCGATGTTCTGTTCGTTGCTGCAATAGTTGCTCCATAACGGTCGGTGACAAAAAGCTCAACATGCTCAGGAGAAATTTCTCGAAATTCTCGGAGTTCATCTGCTAGGGTACTATCAATAACATTTCGGACAAGCGGGCTCTCATCTGGAGCGCTTCTCCATGCTGTATCAAGCACATTCATGCTAGAAAGGATTTCAGCTTGAGAACCAGTATAGGAATTGCTAACCTCGTTTGCCGTCTCCTCAAATTGTGTGCCAACCGTATGCAGGAGGCGTAACTGTGATTCCAGGTTGGTGCTTAGGCCCGTCGAGACCCTCACAGCCAACCTGTTCATGTTCAGACCAACTTGTCGTTCAAGTTCAGCCCGCGTGGTGAAATTTATACTGGTGGCAATGGCTGTGACGGCCAGGATGGCAACAAGAACAAAAAAGAAAATAAGTTTTGCGCGTAGAGGAAAAAACCCGAGCTGTCGAAATATCGCGAAAATAAGGATGGCAGCCACGATTATGGCTAAAACCGGGGTCACAATTGGTGGCGCTGGGGCACCAAAGTCATTGGGCAAAAATAAGTCCGCTACGATGATATAGAGCCCAATTGCGATAGCAGCTATGTTAACGCGAGCAACCCACTGAGAAGGCAAAGTTGCTGTGGCGGCACCAATTAGCAGACCAATTGTGATAATCGCAACCGAGACGCCCTGTCCAGACGCAATTACCGGAGTTGCCAGTGAAATAAAAAGTAAAGTACCAATCAAGACTGAGCTGCCCAACTTGACACTGTTGCCATAAGCTATGTACGCACTGGCAAAAGCCAGAATCGCTGCGATGGCTGCCACAGCCCAGGTCCAATTAGTAATTCCATGTCGGAGAATCGTAGCAATCGCCACTAGTGATATTAGCGCGCCTGCTACCAGACCAATACGGATTGTGTTCGTTCTGCGCCGTACGTCCTGTGCAATGGATGCTGGTATAGGTTGAGTGGATGCGAAATTTGCCATAAGAAATTCTTGATCTTTACTCACTGTTATTGACTGGAAAGCTCCTCCAACGCCTCTGTCTGGATTTGTACGAGCACCTCTGAGCCACCAAGTATGCGGCTTAACTCCTCTGCGGCAGTTCGCAATATCGAATCAAACTGCGTCGAAGAGCTGATCTTGCCTGATATTTCTGATGTTGCACGTTCAATCTGTGCACGTCTTTGAGTGATTTGCAGGAGAAGAGACGTTTCCAGCGCCAGGGACAAGCGCTCTGCCACAGCGCGGGTAATGTCTACTTCGTCGGGGTCCCACATATGTTCCTCAGTGGTGCGGATATCGATGACACCGATGACTTCATCGCGGAGTCGAATTGGAATGGCAAGTGTGGCAGTTTTTCCGCTTTCAACAATACTTTCATTGCTTAACATAACTTTGTCGATTTGTGTGGATGTAATGGGTCTGTTTAATGGTTTCAAGGTGTTTTCAGACATCAGATAACCAATGTATTCTTCTCTTGATTGCAGAATGCGCCAAGAATCGCGCACATATGCACCTGAAGTCTTTTGTGCTTCCTCAAGCAGCTGCTGGGTTGTTTCATAAGAATGCCCATTTTGAATAGCAATCGCGACCTGGTCTGCAAGTGTAGAGAGCACCTCGGTGTCTTCTTCTAGAAAGACATTCTGTTCTGTGCTTTGGACATCCAGTACGCCAATAACCTCATTGCCAACGCGCAGTGGGAGTGCTAGTTCAGAGCGAGTATTAGGAAGGTCAGGATTACTGAAATAAACTGCATCCGCCCCAACGTCCAGCGCGACGCGAAATGCACCCGTTGCAGCAACAAAACCGACTATACCGGTCTGTCCTATGCCAAGTTTATGACCACGCTTCAACATCCGCTGGCCACCGTCACTATTGGCAGCTCTTAACACAGCAAATTCGCGGTTCTCATCCCACATGAATATTCCTACGTGATAGAAACCGAACTGCTGACTAATGACCTGCGTAATTCGTGGTAGGAGCGTATCGAGGTCTTGTACGGTCGCGATAACTCGTGCAACTTGCGCAATCGCTTCGAATTGCTTTGCCCGGCGCTCATTGCGTCGATTGGTTGTGACGAGCTCCGCTGTACTATCTGCAATGCGATCCTCAAGGGACAAGTTTAATCTGTGCAGATTCTCGTTACTGATATGCAGCTTTTTTTCGCTTTCCTTCGCCCGGGTGATGGCATTCTGCAGGTTTGTGGTACTGAAATAGATTAATGTTGAAATGATCAATAAGATGAATGTCAGGTCACGGGCAAAGGTAAGGGGTGTAGAAACAGTGGGGCTAATCAAATGATATGCCTCAAGGCCAGCTAGTAACCATGCAGCAAAAATGCTGGCAAGAATGGTTACTCCTCCGGCCCACCATCCAATTAAGATGCTGGAGAAGAGCGCTGTGGCGATAAATCCAATGATGATTACATCGCGTATACCATCTGCCGTATATGCCTGAAAGAATATCCCAACCCAGGTCAGTATAACTAGCGTCACTGCACTGAGATTGAGCAATCTCTTTCTGAGTAGAACAATTGTTAGTGCAAATACGATTACAAGCCCTATCAAGACATACACTGTATAATCTGTAAAACCTGTAATCGCGACAATAAAAGTAACAATTGTAACTAAGGTCATGGCTATCCACGCGAATCCATTTATAAATTTTGCGCGGAAATCCTGTTCCAGATCATCAAAACGAGGTGGACTCAACAATCTCTTAATCATAGAGCTTCACCCTCTTTCCTGAATTGGATCGAGATATTAGCTTTGGGAAGTGTACGACCCAATTCCAGGGCAGCCGTTTTGAGCAACTGATCGATATCACTCTGTGCGCTGATCTTTGCAGAAATTTCACCGATGGTGCGTTCTTTGGCCGCTCGCTTTTGACTCTCTGCCAGCAGACGAGCGTTTTCCAACGAAATTGCAGCGCGTTCAATGATCGCGGTTACGATATCCAGCTCATCTTGATCCCATTCGCGATTACCCGGTGCTCGCACATTGACTGTGCCAATTATTTCATCTCGCAATTTGACAGGCAGAACCAGCGAAGCTTCTTGCGACTCGACCTGAATCTGATCCCGTGTTGATCGTCCTTCATCCTTGTTCTCCCCATTCTTTGAATATATGAGAGTGGCTCTGGCACCTGTATGGCGGATGCCTGCAAGGTTTCGGCTTTTGGTATATTGCTGCCAGCCCTGCTGGACAAATTGCCGCGAGAGCATTTCAGATTCTCCCAGTGCCCGACGAGTCTCCTCATATTGTCTTGAATTCTGAATTGCGATGCCTACCTGCTCCGATAAGATGGATAGAATGCTGACATCTTCTTCTGCAAAAGCGTTTGGTTCCTTACTTTGAACATCCAGAGCACCGATGACTTGTCCACCTACCTTAAAGGGAAGGGCTATTTCGGAACGGGTATGGGGCAAATCAGGGTTGTTAAAGAAAACCATATCTGCACCCGTATCGAGTGCCACACGCGGATTGCCTGTGGATGTGACATAGCCTACAATGCCCACTTCACCCACCTTAAGTCTATGATTACGGGCTAACATCCTTTGTCCGCCTTCACTGTTCGCAGCGCTCAATACTGCATATTCGCCTTTCGAGTCGATAAGGAAGATACCAACATGATAGAAACCAAACAGGCGGCTGATCACGGATGTAATCTGGGGCAAAAGAGTGTTCAGGTCTTGTGTAGAACTGATCGTGCGGGAGACCTGTGCTATGGCTTCGAATTGGGCGGCACGCCGTTCGTTCTTTGCATTTGCAAATCCCAATTCTCCAGTGCGTTCAGCTACACGTTGTTCCAGGTTCTTAGTTAATTCTGAAAGCTCAAGATTGGTGGACTCCAAAGCTCTTTGGCTTTCTCGCAGTTTTTCAACAGCAGATTGGGTGCCAGTTGTTGCCTGGCGAAAAAGAATTGCAATTAATAGATAACCCATTCCAATGGTCAGTATCTCCTGCACAATTGATGAAGGTGGGATGGTTTCAACGATCAAGCCCATATTTCCCAATGTTGACATGACGATCCGCATGATTACGAGTGCGATTGATGCAAGGATTGGAGCATTCCCCCCCAGCAATAACCCACTTATCAGAATAACCATTGAAGTAAGAAGAATTAATTCGGGACGTGCAATGCCTCCGATCAGTGTATCTACATAAGCAAAAATAACTAGGAGAAATAAGATGTACAGAATGCTGGCCAAACGTACCCTTCCAGCCCGGTTAGCTGCCATAAGACCAAGAACGCCCGCTTCAAAAATGGCGCTCATTGGAAGGAGAACTAAATCCTTCGGATTTAACAAAATAACTGCAAGGGATAAAACAGGCAGGATAAAACTTATGATCAGAATCTGATGCAAGGTCCGAGCGACGCGGGTCTTCTCGTCGTTTTTTGGAAAAACTGGTGGTCTAAAGAGATTTATGAACGATTTCCACATATCAAAGCCTTTTGCTATTCGGGGCCCTGCTTATTACTCTCAAATTGGATTACGATTTCTGATCCGCTGAGCACCCGCTCCAATTCCTCGGCAGTTGCATGAAGGATGTTTTCGATATTCAGCGCAGAGCTAATTCGCGCAGTTGCTTCCGAGATGGTCTGCTCTTTGGCCGCTCGCCGTCGTGCATCCTGGAATAGACGAGCGTTTTCCATCGCGACGGCTGCTCTTTCAGCTACGGCGGCTACCAAACCGACTTCATCCTTTTGCCACTCTTTGAATGGATCATTGGATTCGATATGAAGCACACCGATGACTTCGCCTCGCAACTTGACGGGAACAGCCACGGCTGAACGTTTCTCTTCCGATCCGTTAGGTTGATCTGTCACAATTTCACCATTCTGAACTGCTGCGATAACTTCAGGACCTTGAATTGCACTCTCCAGCATTTCGACTCGCCCGGTTCGGTAGCGGAAACCAGGCTGTTGGATG
>Ga0075431_100002539_pt1 | contig 17612 bp, 17 predicted proteins | sample RhiMetdeltSRZDD5_FD_75297 | JGI IMG/M metagenome (GOLD analysis project Ga0075431, IMG submission 75297) | Populus rhizosphere microbial communities from Tennessee, USA - Rhizosphere MetaG P. deltoides SRZDD5 | ecosystem: Host-associated > Plants > Roots > Rhizosphere > Soil | place: USA... | reverse complement strand
GCTCCGCTGTCCCGAAGGAGACGGTGATTATCGCTGATGCCAATGCCAGTTGGCGTACCGCACAGGTCCGCGAGTTCCTGAGAGCGACACGTGAGATGGATTATGCTCTGGAGCAGCCTTGCGCGACTCTGGAAGAGACGCGCAGCATTCGGCAGCATTGCGACAGGCCATTGATTCTAGATGAATCGATTGATGGCCTGCCAGCGCTTCTTGACGCTCATGCCGACGGCCTCATTGATGGCGTAACGATCAAGCTTGCGCGCGTTGGCGGCATAACGAAAGGGCGGCTCATCCGGGACGTGGCCGTGTCCTTAGGCCTCGCCGTGACAATCGAGGATACGGGAGGGGCTGAGATCTGCACGGCAGCCATCGCTCATATGATGCAGTCGACCCCCGAATCGAACCGGCAGCACACGGTGGACTTCCACAATTGGGTCACGGTCTCTCATGCCACCGCTGATTTTGCTTGCGGTGAGGGTTCCTTCACCGCTCCGCAAGGGCCTGGTCTCGGCATCGAGGTTGCAGAAGGAAGCCTGGGCCGGTCCTTCTGCACTGCCGGCAATTCTGTGCCAAGTCGCTCTTCCCGGATATGAAGCCGATCAAGACGATACTCGTTGCCAATCGCGGCGAGATCGCCATTCGCGTCTTCCGTGCCGCGAGCGAGCTGGGCATTCGGACGATTGGCGTTTATTCGACCGAGGATCGCTTCTCGCTGCACAGATTCAAGGCTGATGAAAGCTACCTCATCGGTCAGGGCAAGCCGCCCGTTCAGGCCTATCTTGATATCGAGGATGTCGTTCGAACGGCACTAAGCGCCGGGGTAGATGCGATTCACCCCGGTTATGGTTTCCTGTCCGAGAACCCCGAATTTGCCGAAGCCTGCGCGCGCTCGGGCCTCGCTTTTATCGGCCCCTCCCCCGAGACGCTTCGGCTTCTCGGCAACAAGATCAAGGCGCGCCAACTGGCGCAGTCGGTCGACGTCCCCGTCATGCCGGCAACGGGACCTCTCCCGAAGCATTTACCTGAGGCGGTGAAGCTTGCCCGCCTCATTGGTTTCCCTTTGATGCTGAAGGCCAGTTGGGGCGGCGGCGGACGTGGCATGCGCATCCTGGAATCGGAGGCCCAGCTGTCCTCGCAGATTGACGCTGCTCGCTCTGAAGCACGCGCCGCCTTTGGCAACGACGAGATTTATCTGGAGAAGCTGGTCAAGCGCGCCCTGCACGTTGAGGTGCAGATCTTGGCCGATGCACACGGCAACATTATTCATCTGTTCGAGCGCGATTGTTCCGTGCAGCGGCGTCATCAGAAAGTCGTGGAGCGGGCGCCTGCGCCCTATTTGAGCGAAGAGTATCGCCGGAAGCTCTGTGACGCTGCCCTTCGCCTCGCCAAGGCTGCCGACTATGTGAATGCCGGAACCTGCGAGTTCCTCCTCGATCGAGACAGTGGCGACTTCTACTTCATCGAGGTCAACCCCCGCATTCAGGTCGAGCACACGGTAACCGAAGTCGTCACCGGGATCGACATTGTGAAGGCGCAGATCCGCATCGCCGGCGCCGGCAGGCTGGGTACCGACGAAACGGGCGTGCCGGCACAAGACGCGATCAGGCTTAATGGCCACGCCCTTCAGTGCCGCATTACCACCGAAGACCCGCTCAACAGCTTCATCCCTGACTACGGGCGCATCAAGGCTTACCGCGGCGCCACCGGCTTCGGCATCAGGCTCGATGGCGGCACGGCCTATTCCGGCGCCCTCGTCACCCGTTTCTATGATTCCCTGCTTGAAAAGGTAACCGCCTGGGCTCCAACGCCACAGGAAGCCGTACAAAGAATGGTGCGTGCGCTGAAGGAATTCCGCATTCGCGGCGTCTCCACCAATTTGCAGTTCTTGGAGAATTTGATCTCGCACCCGAGTTTCGTTGCGGGCGACTACACGACACGTTTCATCGACGAGACCCCGGAACTTTTCGAGCTTCCCGAGCGCCGCGACCGCGCCACGAAAATTCTTTCCTACATCGCCGATGTTATCGTGAACGGTAATCCGGAGGTGAAGGGTCGCGCCAGACCTGAGCGGCTCAAGGTTCCACGGGCCCCCGACGTTCGTGGGATCATGCCGGTGCCTGGCCTCAAACAGATGCTGGATGTTGAAGGACCCGATGCAATCGCCCATTGGATGAAGCAGCAGGAGCGCGTGCTCATCACAGACACGACGTTCCGGGATGCTCACCAATCCCTGCTTGCCACGCGCGTACGCACTCACGACATCGCCGCCGTCGCTCCGGCCTATGGCGTTATGCTTCCTGAACTGTTTTCCGTGGAATGCTGGGGCGGGGCCACGTTCGACGTCGCCATGCGCTTCCTCAAGGAAAGTCCCTGGGATCGGCTGAAGCGCCTGCGAGAAGCGATGCCCAATCATCTCCTGCAGATGCTGCTCCGTTCCGCCAATGCCGTCGGTTACAGAAATTACCCGGACAATGTCGTGGAGCATTTCGTTGAACGGGCGGCAGAGAATGGAATCGATCTGTTCCGGGTGTTTGATTCCCTCAATTGGGTCGACAACATGAAAGTGGCAATGAATGCGGTTTTGAAAACCAACCGCATTCTCGAGGCCGCCATCTGTTACACCGGCGATCTTTTGGATCCAAAACGTCCCAAATACGATCTCGATTACTACCTGCGTATGGCCGGGAAGCTTGAGCGAGAAGGCGCCCATATTCTTGCGATCAAGGACATGGCTGGGCTTCTCAAGCCGGAAGCGGCGAGGCTGCTCGTCAAGGCTTTGAAGAGCGAGATCAAATTACCGATCCATCTTCACACCCACGATACCAGCGGCATCTCAGCGGCCACCATCCTTGCTGCGGCCGAGGCTGGGGTGGATGCAGTGGACGCTGCGGTCGACTCGATGAGCGGGCTCACCTCGCAACCTCCCATGGGCTCGATCGTGTCCGCTCTTGCTCAGACGGGGCGCGCCACCATGCTCAATGTGAATGCCCTCTCCGCCATTTCCGACTATTGGGCGCGTGTCCGCTCTCTTTACCAAGCCTTTGAGAGCGACGTTCGTTCAGGGACGGCCGACGTCTATGCCCATGAGATGCCGGGCGGACAATATACCAATCTGCGCGAACAAGCGCGCTCGCTCGGCCTCGAGGAGCGCTGGCACGAGATTTCGGAAGCCTATTCCGCCGTGAACAACCTGTTCGGCGACATCGTCAAGGTCACGCCCTCCTCCAAGGTCGTGGGCGACATGGCACTCATGATGGTGACCAACAATCTTTCCGCCGCGGACGTCCTTGATCCGGAGAAGCAGATTGCCTTCCCCCAGTCGGTGGTGTCGCTATTCAGGGGCGAGATTGGCCAGCCGGAGGGCGGTTTTCCGCGCGAGTTGCAACGGAAGATCCTGAAGGGCGAGAAACCCATAACGGTTCGCCCAGGCGCTTTGATGGAGCCCGCCGATCTTGAGGCCGAACGTAAGAGCGCGGAAGACAAGGTCGGGCGCGCCATTAGCGAATGCGAGCTCGCATCTTATCTGATGTATCCTGAAGTCTTCGTCGATTTCGCTAAGGTTCAGGCGGATTATGATGACCTGTCTGTTCTGCCGACCAGCATCTTCTTTTACGGAATGCAGCTGCAGGATGAGTTTGCAATCGAGATCGAGAAAGGCAAGACCCTGCTCGTCAGCTACTCGGCCGTGAGCGAGCCGGACGATGAAGGCATGATCACCGTCTATTTCGAGCTGAACGGCCAGCCGAGGCCGACTCGCGTGCCAGACCGGTCGCGCGCGCCGCGTAAGGCCGCCCGGCCGAAGGCCGAGCCAGGCAATTCTGCACACCTCGCCTCGCCCATGCCGGGCCTCGTCGTCACCATTGCTGTCAAAAAAGGTGATGTCGTTGCCAAGGGCGACGTCGTTGTTCATCTGGAAGCCATGAAAATGCAGACGGCTGTGCTGAGCGAGCGCAGCGGCGTCGTTCAGCAGGTTGCGGTCAGCGTCGGCAGCCAAGTCGATGCCAAGGACCTGCTGATGGTGATCGGGTAGAATGGGTTCGAATGGCAAACGATCCAATTTCATTCAGCCTGGCGGGCAAGAAAGCGCTGGTCACTGGGGCAAGCCGTGGCATTGGGCAAGCGCTGGCCATCGGCTTTGCCCGGGCCGGTGCCGACGTCGCCATCGCCGCAAGGTCGAAGGACAGCCTGGCGGCGACCGTCGCTCAAATTCACGCTCTAGGGCGCGGGCACCTGGCCTTGGCGATGGATGTGTCGCAGGTTTCGCAGTGCACGGAAGCGGTGCGCCTGGCGGTCCATTCCATGGGCAGCCTGGATATTCTTGTGAACAATGCCGGCGTGGAGCAGGTATGTCCGTCTCTCGAGGTCGATGAGAGACTATGGGACCACATACTCGATACCAATCTGAAAGGCGCGTTCTTTGCCTCTCGGGCCGCAGCAAAAGCGATGCTGGTCGGCGGCGGTGGTGCGATACTCAATATCTGCTCCCTGACCTCGGAAGTTGGAATCCCGACGGCCGTGCCCTATGGCTCCTCCAAGACCGGCCTCCTCGGCATGACGAGGGCCCTGGCGGCGGAATGGGCTTCGCTCGGGATACGGGTGAATGCCATTGCGCCTGGCTATTTCCGCACCGCCATGACCGAAGTTTTCTATCAGGACGATGTTTGGCAGCGCACAATGCTGCAAAAGATTCCCATGGGTCGGTTCGGCCAGCTCGATGACTTGCCGGGCGCCGCCATTTTTCTATGTTCGCCCGCCGCCCAATACATCACGGGCGTCTGCCTGCCGGTCGACGGCGGTTTCCTCGCCTCGATTTAGCGACTTGAGTTGACAGGCCGCGCCAGACTCCCACTATGCTTCTTCCTTGATCGAGCATCCGTAGCCCAGGATTGCCGGCAACAAAGGGAGTCTTCAATGACCTTTCTTATCGATCGCCGCAAAGCGCTCTTGACGGGCGCCGCCCTATTGATGGCTGGCCGGGGAACTCCCCACGCCGTCGCGCAGGACATCCCCAGCACCCCAGAAGCTGGTGCCATAAAAATGGGCATCGAGCCTTGGCTCGGTTACGGTCTCTGGCACGTTGCCGCCAAGAAAGAGCTGTTCAAGGCAAACGGATTGGAATCGGTGGAGATCGTCAATTTCACGACCGATGCGGAAATCAATGCCGCTCTCGCCGCAGGCCAGTTGCAATGTGGGAACATCGCCACCCACACCGCCATGGCTTTCGCGGCTGCCGGCTTGCCGATCAAGATCGTGATGCTGCTCGATGTATCCTTGACGGCAGACGCCATCATCACGGACGGCAGCGTGAATTCCGTACAGGAACTCAAGGGCAAGAAGGTTGCTTATGAGGAAGGTACCACCAGCGACATTCTTCTCAACTATGCTCTGTCGCAGAACGGCATGAGCATCGAGGATATCGAGAAGGTACCCATGCCAGCCGCCGATGCGGGAACGGCCTTGATAGCAGGTCAGGTGCCGATGGCGGTGACCTATGAGCCCTATATCAGTCTGGCCAAGGCGCAGTCTGACAAGGTGAAACTCCTCTACTCGGCCGGAGAGAATCCTGGTCTTATTTCGGATGTGTTTATCGTTCGTGAGGAATTCTTGGCGGAAAAGCCGGGTCAGATCGTCGCCCTGCTCAAGACCTGGGAAGCGGCACTGGCTGCTTATAATGCCGATCCGGCCGAAGGACGCGCCATCATAGCTGAAGCCGTGGGCGCCAAGCCCGAGGAACTGGCGACGGCCTTCGACGGCGTGAAATTCTATTCGCTCGCCGAGAACAAGGCGCAATTCTCTGGCGACTTCCTCAACAAGGTCGTGCCCGAGGTTGAGGCGGCCGCCACCAAGGCCGGCCTTTTGACCAAGGACGTGGACATCTCCAAGCTGATGGACAGCCGCTTCATCGATGCCGCCACAAAATGAGGCGCAAGACAAATCGGGTGGCGCAAGCCACCCGACACGTCGTCGTTCCCGCCTGAACCTGACGGCGAAAATCTCCCCCTACGAATTCACTGCCATTGCGGTCTGCGTCTTCGCCGGCCTCGCATTTCTTTGGTGGGCGGTGACCGCCTTTGATCTCGTCCCACCCCTGTTCCTTCCCTCGCCCGGTGCGGTGCTCCTGAGACTTGCCGAGCTCTGGTCTTCTGGCAAACTCCTCGGCGATGCGCTCGTCAGCATTTATCGGATCACGGTGGGCTTTTTCATCTCCACTCTCTTGGCGCTCCCCATCGGCGTACTCATCGGATCCTACCGCACCTGGGAAGCGGCGATTGAGCCGCTGGTCGACTTCATCCGCTATATGCCCGTGGTCGCATTCGTTCCGCTGACCATCCTGTGGACCGGCACCGGCGACATGCAGAAGTTCCTAATCATCTGGATCGGAACGTTTTTCCAGCAGGTTCTGCTCGTCATGGACAACGTGAAGTCGGTCCCGCGCGATTTCATAAATCTGGGCCGAACACTGGCGATGCCGGAGAGAATGATCCTGGCACGCATCATCCTGCCGTCCGCGATGCCCGCGATTTGGGATTCGATGCGCATCTCTCTGGGTTGGGCATGGACATGGCTCGTCGTCGCCGAGCTCGTCGCCGCCACGTCCGGTCTTGGATACCGCATCACCACCGCCCAGCGCTTCTTTCAGACCGATACGATCTTCGGCTATCTGCTGCTCCTTGGGATTCTGGGGCTGGCGACGGATCAGGGCATGAAACTCGCAAGCCGGGGCCTGTTCCGCTACTTGCAGGTCCGCTGATGGCGCCCGCAAAGGTCGTCATCAGCGATATTTCCAAAACCTATCGCGGTGCTGGCGCGGCACTCGCCGCTCTCGCCAGTGTAAATCTGGAAATTCAGGAGAACGAATTTGTGTCGCTGGTCGGTACCTCCGGCTGCGGCAAGTCGACCCTGCTGATGATCGTCGCCGGGCTGGAGCCCGCCACGTCCGGAACCGTCCTGATCGATGGTCTTCCCGTCACGGGACCCGGATTGGATCGCGGCGTGGTGTTTCAAAGCTACACGCTTCTGCCCTGGTTGACGGCGCTCGGCAATGTCGAGTTTGCCTTGCGCGCCGCTGGTGAAAGCCGCGCCAAGGCGCGCGCCCTCGCTGAAGAGCATCTGGCTCTCGTCGGCCTTTCCGATTTCGCCGATGCGTATCCCGTCCAACTCTCGGGCGGCATGAAGCAGCGCGTCGCCATTGCCCGCGCCCTGTCCTATCGGCCGAAAATGCTGGTCATGGATGAACCCTTCGGAGCGCTCGACGCCCTCACCAGGCAGCACATGCAGGAATTGCTGGCGCACATTTGGGAGCGTCACCGTCTGACTGTTCTGTTCGTAACTCACGATGTGGAAGAGGCCGTTTACATGTCCGACCGCGTCGCCGTCATGACCAACCGCCCGGGTCGCATCAAATCCATCGTGTTGATCGATCTGCCTCGCCCCCGCAATATCGACATGATCGGAACGCCGGCCTTCGCACAGCGACAGCGCCAGGTTCTTCACGAAATAAGATCGGAGTCGATCGCCATCGCGGCCGTCGGCGGGGCGCTGTATCGGTAATTTTGCTGGGATCGATATCAACGCTGCGCCTCCCTTGCGGGTCGCGCTGGCTGCCCTATATGTCTGCGGCCGGTAGCTGCATTGGAGATTTCATGTTGAAGGGTAAGAATGCCATCGTCACTGGGTCGACCAGCGGCATTGGGCTCTCAATCGCAGGTGCTTTGGCCGCGCAAGGCTGTAACATTCTTTTCAACGGCCTAGGCAACAGGGCGGAAATCGACAAACTGGTGTCCGACACCGCCAAGCAATTCGGCATCCGGACATCATACTCCGCCGCCGACATGACCAAGCCTGCGCAGATCCGCAATATGGTGAAGGAGGCGGAACATTCTTTCGGCAGTCTTGACATTCTCGTGAACAACGCGGGCATCCAGTTTACCGCGTCCATAGAAGACTTCCCCGACGAGAAGTGGGATTCGATCATCGCCATTAACTTGTCTGCCGCTTTCCATGCCATAAAAGCTGCTGTGCCCGGCATGAAGGCGCGCGGCTTTGGCCGCATCATCAACATCGCATCGGTGCACGGATTGGTCGCCTCAGCCGAAAAGGTTGCTTATGTTTCTGCCAAGCACGGTCTCATTGGGATGACCAAGACGGTCGCGCTGGAGTCCGCTTCCACCGCTGTGACTTGCAATGCCATCTGTCCGGGTTGGGTGCACACACCGCTCGTTCAAAAGCAGATCGAGGCTAAGGCCGAGGCAAACAGGATTTCTGTGGAGCAGGCCACCCGCAATCTGCTCGTCGAAAAGGAGCCAAGCCAGCGCTTCACCGATGCGAAGGATATTGCCGCCATGGTCACCTTTCTTTGCGGCGACCATGCTTCGAATATCACTGGAGCCGCTTTTGTCCTGGACGGCGGGTGGACAGCACAGTGACAGGCAAAGGACGCCAGTGACCCGGAGAAAATTGAACCTCGCACTCCAGGGTGGCGGTTCGCACGGCGCCTACGCCTGGGGTGTGCTCGACCGCCTCCTAGAAGAGGAAGATGTACAGCTTCATGGCGTGAGCGGAACCAGCGCCGGCGCTATGAATGCCGTTGTTCTCGCCCACGGCTATCGCACCGGCAAACGTCCCGGCGCAAGAAAAGCCTTGAGCGCGTTCTGGGAAGAGATCAGTGCACTGGGGTGCCTGATCAACCCGTTCAAGCCCAATCCGCTCGACGAGTGGCGGCAGAACTGGAATCTTGACAGCACCATCAGCTATCAGATGCTGGAGCTGATGGTGCGCGTATTCTCGCCTTACCAGTTCAATCCCTTCAATCTCAATCCGCTGCGCCAGCTCCTCTCACACTTCGTCGATTGGAATGTGCTGAATGCAGGCGGCGATATTCCTGTATTCATCACCGCCACCTCGGTCCGCACCGGCGGCCCGCGCGTATTCCGTTGCCATGAGGTCAGCGTCGACGCGGTGCTGGCTTCGGCCTGCATCCCGTTCTACTTCCAGACCGTCGAGATCGATGGCGAGCCCTATTGGGACGGCGGTTATATGGGAAATCCGAGCATCTGGCCGCTGATCTACTACACGCCGCTTAAGGATATCCTTCTCGTGCAGATCAATCCGATCATGCGCGACGAGGTTCCGAAACAAGCGAACGACATTATCAATCGGCTCAATGAGATAAATTTCAATTCGAGCCTCATTTCCGAGATGCGCGCCATTGACTTTGTGCGCCGGCTCCTCGATGAAAATCGTCTTGACGAAAAAAGGTATAAGCGCGTCAACATGCACATGATTCCCGCACCGGCCATCGAATATCGGCTGAATGCCTCAAGCAAGCTCAACACGGATATGGATTTTCTCGAGTTTCTGTGCGTCAAAGGGCGTGCGGCAGCCGACACCTGGCTGGCGCAGAACAAGCATCACATCGGCGTGCGCGCGAGCCTCGACATCAGGAGCACCTTCCTTGGGCCTTATGCGTCGATGAGCGCGTCCCCTGAAAGTCCCCCTGCGGCGGATGGATCGAGGCCGGAGCGCGATGGTCCGCTTGCACCTGTTTCAGCAGCCGCCGAACGGTCTTGACGTTGCGCAGTTCGGCTGCCTTCCTCCCGCGTCTATCGATTGCCAGCACCGATGGCCGCATGAAGATATCTGACGCGGGCAGCGAACCATCGCTCGATGATGCAAGCGCATAAGTTCTCTGCCTGAGCATCGCCAGTACCGTGTCTCTCCCGCGCAGCGCCCCGAGATCATGCGCCTGGATCGGCTCTCCAATCCTCACTTCGACGCGCTTGCCGATTCGCCGGGCGGTCTCGTGAAACAGAAGTGCAGTCCGCAAGGTCATGCTCACGTGGCTGACGAACTGGAACAGCCTGCTGTTCTGCCCGGCGAAATGCACGGGCACGATGGTGCAGCCTTCGATTCGGGCAAGCTTTGCCGTGAAGGGTGCCCAGGCGAGGTCCACGGCTGGCCCGCGCAGCGCCGACTGGCTAAAAGAAACACCTCCACCGGGGAAAATTCCGATTGCATGCCCCGCCCTGAGCCACATTTGCGCCTCGCGGCGTGACCGCAAGGTCTCCTCGCGCGCCTGAGCTGTCTCTTCGAAATTAATCGGCAAGAGATGGCCCGCCGCTTCCGGAACATGACACAGGAGCGAATGAGCCAGAACCTTCACGTCGCTTCTGATTCCCTTGGCAAGCCATGTGAGAAGTAGTCCATCCAGCACGCCGAAGGGATGATTGGCAATGAACAGCACTGGGCCGGTACTCGGCACCTTGGCCAGCCGGGCCATATCGCAGGCGACGTCAAGTTCGAGCAGCCTCACCGCGGCACCAAAAAAATCCTCCATTGCGCCTTGGGTGCGGTAAATATCGTACAGCGACTTGAGACGACGCTGCCCACCCAATTTTTCGATCATCTGAATGATGCTTCTCTTGGCAAAAGGCTGGGATTTACAGGAATAGCTGAACCTCACGTCCCGCCGCACGACCGCATCCGCCAAGCTCATGTCCATTGCCTGTTTGCTCTGACGACCAATCTCGCGACGTCATGCGACAGCTTCGTGAAGATTCGGGGCAGCGAAATTTGTGGATAAGAATGTCCAAGCTCTTGTCTTGAGCCGGGTTGGCGGCTTGATTCGCAGCCTTGTCAGCGCGGGAGGGTTGCATGACTGCGGGGAAGGGTGTTTCGGCTTCGGAGACCCTTGACCTTGCAAGGAAGATCGCCAACATTCCCTCTGGGGAAGTTCCTGCCATGATTAGACAAATGCTCCAGAACCGGGAGCTTTCAAAAACCGTCGGAGCGCTGGACGATCTTCTGGCCAAACGGCCGGAACACCGAATCGTTGTATCGAAAGCTCTGGATAAATTGGGCCTCTGGCACTGCGGCTGAGGGGCACCCGGGAGGCAAGTCGGCCAATGAACGGCAGCGCGCCGGAATCCACTTGGCAATCCATTGCCATTCTCATTGCCCGTCTCATCTTCGCCGGGATATTCATCATGGGTGCTAGTTTCAAGTTTGTCGGCATGAGCAGCACGGCGGCTTTTATAGCTTCGGCCGGTTTTCCATTTCCTTTATTCCTTGCCTGGGTGGCGGCGTTTTTCGAATGCGCACTGGCCTTCTGCTTTCTCACCGGCGCATTCTTTTCCGAAGCGTCGTTGTTGGCGGGAATCTATGTTCTCTTTCTGGCATTCGCTTTTCACGGCCCGTCTCGATGGACAGCAAGTCAGTCCGAGTTCGGCTTTTTTGTCGACCATTTTACTTTTTTCGCGGGACTGCTATTTGCCGCTGTGCACGGTCCCGGGCGGCGCCTGGCGCTTTCCTGGAGGCTCCTTCCAAGATCCTAACGGACAGGTAGCCCGCCGACCCGTGACTGAATGGTAAGCGGGGCAAGTCTCCCATGGCCGGTGATCTCTTCGCTACGATCATGGAGCGTGTCGGAAACCTTGATGCGCCATTCCTGGAAACGATTCACGGCAAGGTCACGACATATCGCGATTTCCTTGCTCAGTCGGCCAGGTTCGCAAATGCGCTGCGTGTGGCAGGCGTCAGGGCTGATGACCGGGTCCTCGTCCAGGTCGAGAAGAGTCGGGAGGCCCTCGCCCTGTATGTCGCCTGCATCCGTGCAGGCGCCATCTTCGTGCCGCTGAACTCCGCTTATACCATCAGGGAGCTCGAATATTTCATCGCAGATGCCGACCCCGCCCTGATTGTCTGTCGGCCTTCCAACCACAATGAAGTGCAAAGATCCGCTCAACCGCGGCCATGCCTCACCTTGGACGAGCAGGGTGGCGGCTCTCTGGCTGAGCTTGCAGCCAGGCAGCCCGGATCATTCGCGGATGCCGAGTGTCAACCGGATGACATTGCAGCACTTCTTTATACCTCCGGCACGACAGGTCGTGCCAAGGGCGCCATGCTGAGCCACGGCAATCTTATATCTAATGCAGAGACACTCGTGGAGGCATGGCGCTTTACCCCGACGGACACTCTGATCCATGCCCTGCCGATCTTCCACACCCATGGTCTCTTCGTTGCCACGAATGTGGTGCTGTTTGCCGCAGCGCGGATGTTGTTCCTGCCGAAGTTCGATCCTGAGGAGGTCTTGCGGCTGATGCCGAGAGCGACCGTCATGATGGGCGTGCCGACATTTTATGTGCGTCTCCTGCAGCATCCAGGATTGAGCGATGAAATTTGCCAAAACATGCGCCTGTTCATTTCAGGTTCAGCCCCTCTCCTGCCCGAGACCCACAGATCGTGGCGTCTGAAGACCGGTCATTCCATTCTCGAGCGTTACGGAATGACGGAAACGAATATGAATACTTCCAATCCCTACGACGGCGAGCGTGTGCCGGGAACGGTCGGCTTTCCCTTGCCAAATATTGAAGTGAGAGTGTCCGACCCGGAGACGGGCACGCCCTGCGCGCCAGGCGAGGTTGGCGTGATCGAGGTCAAGGGCCCCAATGTTTTCAGGGGCTATTGGAGAAATCCGGAGAAGACGAAAACCGAGTTCCGACAGGACGGCTTCTTTATGACCGGCGATCTTGGCCGGTTCGATGAGCGCGGCTATCTGCATATCGTCGGCCGCGTCAAAGATCTGATCATAACCGGGGGCTATAATGTTTATCCAAGGGAGGTTGAGCTGGAACTCGACACTCTCCCCGGCGTCCTCGAATCGGCAGTAATTGGTCTGCCGCATTTGGACTACGGTGAGGCCGTGACGGCGTTCCTGGTCAGCGATGGATCAGTCCCGCTCACCGAGGAAGAGGTGCTGAAGGCACTACGCACGCGTCTTGCGCGTTTCAAACAGCCCAAACGTGTGCTCTTGCTGCAGAGCCTGCCCCGCAATGCCATGGGAAAGGTTCAAAAAGAGAAGCTTCGGCAGGAATACCGCCTGCTCTACTCGGCCGGTTGACTCCTTGTGAGGCTCCAGTCAAGTAAGTTCATCATGCAGGACCATGCGAACCCAGGAAAACATCAGAAACGCCGCTTCACCTTTCTGATCACCAGCGCCCGCCGCGACGGCAATACGGAAATGCTGACGCGAAAGGCAGCTGAATCCCTTCCCCAGCATTATGAGCAGCTTTGGCTTCGCCTGTCGGAACTGCCGTTGCCGCCCTTTGAGGACATTCGCCATTCGGTCGGCGTTTACCCACAACCCACCGGCAACGAGCGCACCCTGTTCGATGCAACTTTGAACGCCACGGATCTGGTCTTTTCGGTTCCGCTGTACTGGTACAGTGTTCCCACCAGCGCCAAACACTATCTCGACTATTGGAGCGCGTGGCTGCGCGTCCCTGGCGCTGATTTTCGCAAACGCATGGCCGGGAAGACCTTATGGGGCATATGCGTCCTGTCGGAGGAGGATCAAGGGCGGGCGGATCCTCTGATCAGTATGCTGGCCAACACCGCTGATTATCTGAAGATGGACTTCGGCGGCGTATTGTTGGGATATGGCAGCCGTCCGGGCGATGTCACGGTCGATACGGAGGCGCTGACCAGAGCTCAGACATTCTTTCAGGGCTGCGCAGTCAAGGAAAAGGTATGAATTGAGATACCGAGTCGCGGCCGCTTGGTCCGATTTGGCAGTTTTCTGCAGTCGGCCGCTCGTTCCGGCCATTCGTCTTTTGTCCGTGCACGTCCGCCTTCGCCGCAACTCCATGTCATTGTGGCATAAAAGGTCTAGTAGGCCGCTTTTAATGTTTGTACGCTTCGGAGCGAAACTGATTCTCTATCATCAGAAGAGCACGCCTGTGGCGCATGCGTGAGTACGTGGGCTTTTACGAGTTCCGCTGCCGTCTCCAGTAATCCTCGCCAGTTTTTGATGCGACCGCTTTGCGGGGGCTGCCTGATGTGCTGTGGGCGACCTCTCGTTAAGCACGATCATACGTATTCCTGCCGACTGAAAGCCGCATGCGACCCAGGATCCACGCCATTTCCATTCTCATTGCCTTTTTTGCGGCAGGCTGCAACCTTACGCCGGAATATCTTCGTCCCGATGTACCGGTTCCACCGACTTTCACGACCGCATCCGCCGCTCCACTTCCAAACATAGATCCAGACTGGTGGCGAATCTTTCGCAGTGGAACGCTGACCACCCTCATTGCGGAGGCGAATGTCGATAACACGGATATTGCGGCCGCTTTTCGCCGCATCGAGCAGGCGCGCGCATCTTATAGAATCGCTCGCTCCACCTTGTTTCCCGCCATCGAAGTGGGAGGCGACGCCACGCTCCAGCGTGTCAACCTCAAGGGATTTCCGCCGGACACGCGAAAAATTTACAATGCAAACGCCAATTTGAATTATGAGGTCGACCTGTTCGGCGGCAATCGCGCCGCAACCGCTTCCGCCCGGGCCGATGTGGTAAGTCGACTTTTCGATCGTGAGGACGTTGAACTCACCGTCCAGGCCGAAGTTGCCACCACCTATATGAGCCTTCTGCTGGCCCGCGAGCGGCTGCGCATTGCGAATGACACGATCGGAAATGTTATGGAAGTGCTGCGCGTTGTCGTAGCCCGATTCGAGGCAGGCGCCGCAACATCGCTGGATACCGCGCAGCAGAAATCGGCACTTGCTTCGACGCGCGCGGTACAGGCGCTGTTTTCCGAAGACGTGCGAAATGCAGAGAACGCCCTCGCAGTCTTGCTCGGCGATGCCGCGGGCACATTGCACGTGAATGGCACCGGCCTCGCTGCCTTGCGCGTTCCCGCCATTGCTCCGGGCCAGCCCGCAGCTCTGCTCTACAGACGGCCTGACATCAGGCGCGCTGAGGCCGACCTGATCGCCGCCAATGCCGATATTGGGGCTGCCAGGGCCGCCTTGTTTCCATCCCTCAACCTCAATCTCGATGCCGCTTTTACCAATACACCGGTAAAGACGACCACGACGGCGATCGGCGCAAGTCTCCTGGCTCCAATTTTTCAAGGAGGCCGCCTGCGGGCCAACGTTCGCCTGACGGAAGAGCGCAAGGCCGAGCTGGTTGAGACCTATCGCAAAACCGTGCTCGTCGCCCTGCAGGAGGTCGAAGACGCTTTGGCCGCAATAAAAGGATCGCGGCAACGCGTGGCACAGCTCACCACCAGCTTCCAGGAAGCGCGTAACGCATATCGTCTGTCGCGCGTTCAATATGAGGCAGGGGCCATCGACTTTACCACCCTGCTCGATGCGCAGCGCACCCAGATTGTAGCTGAAGACAATCTCGCCCTAGCCAGGTTCGAACGTTTGGCCGCCGTCGTGGACCTGATACGCGCCTTGGGCGGCGGTTGGGTCGAAAAGCCTTGACGAACCTGTTTGCTGACCGCAATCGGTAACCTCAACGATCCGCCATCCGTTGGTCGCCTGCCGGTGTCAATGAATGCGGGGCGCGCGCGGTACAACGTGACTTTCGCAAACCTGTTTCGAGATTGTCATCTGCTGTAATTATTCGACAACTATATCAGTGATTTACATTGCTCTTCTTTGTCACCCTACTGGCGCTCTTAGTGCTCATCTCGATTACTGATGTAAGACTTGGCATTATTCCCAATTGGATGAATGCAGCGATTGCAGGTACTGGATTACTGAAAAGCTACTTGAATATAGGACCCTCTCTACTCGAATGCGCACTTGCTGCGTTGCTAAGTTTATGTGTTTTTGCTTCCCTCCGATATCTCTTCGCATATTGGCGAGGCTACCCGGGACTAGGTATGGGCGACGTCAAGTTCATAGGCGCCGCTTCGATCTGGATAGGCTTTGTAGGACTGCCGATGATGATACTTATCGCTTCGGCTTCCGGATTGACTCTTGTTCTCCTTCGAAACCTTGCCGGATATCCGACTTCCCAGACCACCCGCCTGCCATTTGGACCCCATTTGGCTGTGGGCCTCGCAACAGTCTGTCTTTTCAACTCAATCAATTAGAAGGGCAACATGAAGTCCATCTCTTCCCGGCGATCGAATATCCAAGGTTTCACCTTGATCGAGATGCTTGTTGTCCTCGGAATCATCGCCTTGTTGGCCACTCTCGTTGCACCTCAGGTGATCAAGTACCTGAGCAAGGCGAAAGCCGACACGGCGACGGCTCAAATTAAGAACCTTCAAAGTGCCATCGAGCTCTACTTCTTGGACACCGGACATTATCCCCCGTCCAACGAAGGTCTCCTAAGCCTGATCAAGGCGCCCGAAGGCTTGATGAACTGGAACGGTCCGTATCTCAGGAACCGGGAGGGACTGATTGATCCTTGGGGCAAGCCATATGTCTATGTCATTCCTGGAAGGACCAATGAGTATGATTTGACATCCTATGGGCTCGATGCCGAGCCTGGTGGTGACGGGGAAAACAAGGACATTTCAGCGTGGTAATTGCTATTGGCCACCGACAACAGGCCGCAGCATCCACCTCTGACGGCTCCACCTTTCCTTGTCCGGCATCACGATGGTGACCTCGAGGAGGCGCGGAAGTCCCGCCTGATTTTTCCATTGAGAATGCCAGCTTGCGTTTTGCTCATCGCCAAGCTGCCCGTAATATCGCACTCCGAATGACATGATCTGCTCTAAGAGCACCAACTCTTCACCAGAGGACGGTCTTTCCACGGAATGATATGGGGTCCTTCGCGTAGTGAGATCCAATAGCTGATCGTTCCGGTTTCTCGTCCCCATTTCCACTGACAACAGTCCTCCTCGCTCCAAAATCCCATCCGATGCGACGACAAACTGCACGTGCGATTCCTCTCCCTCGAAGTCGACAGTGGGGGCTTCGCCATTCACCGATTTGATTGCCGGTCTCGCTGTGGCAACAATTGTTCGTAGATGCTGTTCAATGGCCCCGAGGGTGTACTTCCTTTCGATGCTGTCCAGAACTTTGTCCATTCTGCGAATGTGCTGAAAAGTTTGCATCGTGTAGGCGGAAAGCAAACCAAGGATGCAAAGCGCGACGAGCATCTCCAGGACTGTAAAGCCTGAGTCATCCCGAGCCACTTTGCCGCTCCAGTGAGATCCCCGTGCTCTCAAGAATGACAACCACCATCTCGCGCTTCGCCACCGTGATTATGACCGTGTAAAGCTTTGCAACATAGCGGTGCTCCGGGTCAGACTCCTGATAGGTTCTGATCGACCAGCTAAAGCCGGAGTCACTTATGCCATGTCTCTCAGAGGGAACAGAAACTGTGGAGCCCAGGGTTTCCGTCATTAGATTTCGGGCCAGTGAGAGGGCTTCAAGACGATCGTCTGTCCGTCTCAATCGCGCAGTCGCATCGGCAAAGCCGCTGAGCCCCAACACAACCGCCGAGGAGATAATCGCGAGTGCAGCCAATGCTTCGATCAGAACAGATCCTGTCTCTCCCGTATTGGTAATTTCAGACACTATGGGCCTCGACTGATCTTGCCTGTAAGCCAGTCCACGTGTACCTCCACAGAACGGCCGCCGCCCTGCAGGATCATCATTCCGCCCGTTGATGAGCCGTTGGCAAAAAAGCGGATCGCGCCCTTTTCTCCAACTGCCTCTTGCCGCGCCGTCAGCATCTTCAGAGTCAGTTTCTTGTCCAGGGCATGCTGCTCACCACCTTCTCTTATGCTGATGAGGTTCCTCGTGAGGTCGGTCTCGACTACACTTTCCTTGTTCTTGACGATGGCTTCTGTCCGGGCCGTCTTCAG
>Ga0075431_100002538_pt1 | contig 17614 bp, 19 predicted proteins | sample RhiMetdeltSRZDD5_FD_75297 | JGI IMG/M metagenome (GOLD analysis project Ga0075431, IMG submission 75297) | Populus rhizosphere microbial communities from Tennessee, USA - Rhizosphere MetaG P. deltoides SRZDD5 | ecosystem: Host-associated > Plants > Roots > Rhizosphere > Soil | place: USA... | reverse complement strand
CCGTGCCGACAACAAAAAGGACACCATGCGCGGCAAGATGATGCGCGCCGGCTGGAACGACTCCTACCTCTTCCACCTGATGACTCAAATGCGATAACCCTGCCCTTGCGGGGAGGGGCTTGGGGTGGGGGTCCCCGCTCTGATGTTCTGCCGCACATTGCATCGGCTTGGCCCTCGGCCTCAGTGCTCTGCAATCACCCACGATACCCTTTCTTAAGCACGCCCCCGATTTGCCGCCGCTCAATTCCGCCCGGCGACTCCCGCCCGTCGTACAATTCGCGTCGTTGCCCGCCTCGCCACGACGGCGGTGGGCGGGAAACGGCGCCGCTGGGCGCCGCGCTCTTTGACAAGTGAAGAGATCCCCGCGGGGCGGCGCGACCTGAGCCCGCTGCGAGGCGTCCCGGGTCGCCGGCGAGAAAATCCGCCTGAACCGGCCCGCTGCAGACCGAGGAGAAGGGGCGCGCGAGGCTGCCCGGGCCCTCCCGCCCGGCGCAGAGGCCTCGTCAGGCCGGACGACGGCGGCTTCGGCGCCCTTGCCATGTCTCGCGCACCAAACAGCGAGGGCGGCCCCTCGGGGGCCGCCCCACTGCTGCTCGGGTTCCATGGCGACGCCCACGGGACCGCTTACTGATTGTCGTCGTCGTCGTCGTCAGCGTTGGCGTTCGGAGGCCCGTTGGTGTTGGGCCCGGCGTTGTCGTCGTCGTCGTCGTCGTCGCCCTCGTCGCCGGCATAGGCCTGGACTCCCACCAGCAGGAACGACTGGTCGAAGCGAATGTTGCCGAACTGAGGCAGGGTGGCGAACTCGTGCAGCGAGCTCAGCGTGATCTCCTCGATCGCCACCGGACCCGAGAAACCGCCCGCAGGCCGGCCCGGCGTCCTGGTCAGCGTGTCCTGATCGATCACGAACACCTCGCTCGCGTCGTTGGCGACGCCACGGCCCTGGATGTTGCCGGTGATGATGACGGTCCTGCCCTTGGCGTCCTTGCCCGACACCGTCCAGAGCACCTGGCGGTCCAGCGCGTGGAGGTCTTTCAGGGTCAGCTCCACCTTGCTGGCCTGCTGGCCCAGCCGGATGTGCAGGGCCTCCGAGAGATAGGTCTTCTGCTCGTCGTCGCCGTTGGCGAGCACGCCGATCGACCCGGCGCTGTCCACGCCCTCGGAGAGGGTGACCGGCCGGCTCGACGACTTGAGCGAGAGCGCCGTGACGATGATGCTCTTGGTGGGGTCACCATCCGGGGACTTGAAGGTGTAGGACGGCAGACCCAGCCAGGGGGATCCGTTGGTCCTGTCCATCTCCATGATGTTGAAGCCGAAGGAAGAGGCAGTCTGGGCACTGGCGATCGGGGCCGAGAGCATCAGGCCGGCGGATGCGATCGCAATGAGACGAAAACGACGGTTCCATGTCATGACAGTAACTCCTGCAGAATTGTCCGACCCGAGGTGCATGCGGACCTTGCTCCGCAAGGCCCGTATCTCCTCTTCGCTTGTGTCGCTCCCGTCGCCGAACAGGTTCATGCCCGGCAGGGAGCGGCGTCGGATTTTTTTGTTTCTGGGAGTCCCGGTCCGCAGCGACGGGTCGTATCGGGACTATGGGATGGGCGCCGTTCTCACGTCAGGGTCCGCACAGGGAGACGCAGCGCCCGGCGCGGCACGAGTGCCGGCTGGCCGCTGCGATCGCGACGCAGAGTGGGTGGCTCGGGAAGCCGGAGGCCTACCAGCGCGGACGGCAGCGATCCGAGCAGCAGTTCTCCTTGTTGCCCTGCGGGTCTCGCTGACAGGAGCGGTACCTCTTGCCGGCGATGCACTGGCGGAAGCAGCGGCCCCGGCGCCAGTACTGAGCCTGCTCGATCATTCCCTCGTGCGCGTCGATGCCCGGGGCCGGGAGCCGCGTGGCTCCGTTCGGAAGCGCGAAGGCGCCGAGCGCCGTCAGTGCCAAGAAGGCCGTGGCGGCAGACAACTTGACTGTGGTCTTGAGCATGTTTCGTCTCCTGTTGAACGCAGCGCGGATTGCTCGTGCGGGCGGACCGCGTTGCGAGCAGCGCTGTGCCTGTGGCTCGATCCCTACCAACACTTCATGCGCCACCGCAGGTCCGCTGCGATCTGTCGAAGGCGCTGCAGACCTCGCGGGCGAGCGTCGCGCGGCTCAACCCACGGCGCTGCAGCTCCCCATCGCACAGGCGCGACAGGTCCTCCCAGGCGCCCGCGGCGGCAAAATAGTCGGCACCGGTCGTCGCCCACACCGACATCCGCTCACGAATCGACCGCAAGAGCTGGCCGATGCGGCGGCTGGATGCGGCTCGCCTTCCGGTGCCGACAGCCAAGTCTCGCGTCGTCGTAAACATGATGGGTGCTCTGAAATTGTCCGGACTATCGGCTCGGGCAGTAGGTTTAGCGGACCAACACGCGCTTTCTAGCCGCCGCGGGCTGAAACCAATCTGAATGCCGATGACAGCATTCGTTCATGAAGCGGGGTCAGCCCCCCCTCGCCTCGACCGCGATGCTTCGCTTCCAAGCTGGAGGCGAGGGGTCTGACCCCGTGCCCCGTTGGCCGCGGCAGGCCGGGTTTTCCCGACATATTCCCGCCGCTTGCTCGCCTAGGATGCGAACCCCGCGGCCTGGGGAGGGCACCGCGACGGCGTCGCTGCCGGCACCGGCTCGGCGCGAGCGGCTCTCCGCTGCGCCGGAATTGATGGAGCCAGGGCCCGTGCCGCAGCCATGATTCTCGGCGGTCGTCGCTTTCTGTTGGCCTGCGCGGTTGCGGCGGCGAGCCTCGCCCTCGCGCTCGGCGTCAGCCTGCCGTTCGTCAGGCTGACCAAGTTCATGCTCTACACCTACGAGCACTCCCTGATTTCCGTGGTGAGTGCGCTGACGCGCTCGAGCCAGCTCCTGCTCGGCGTCGTTGTGCTCGCGTTCGCCATCTTCCTGCCGGTGATGCGGCTCCTCTACCTGCTCCTGCTCGCAATGCTCCCCCTGCGGGACATCAACCGGCTGGCCCGCCCGCTCCGCGCGCTCGAATGGCTCGGCCGCTGGTCGCTCTGGGACCTAATCGCGCTCGCCCTCACGATCGCCCTGATCCACAGCCAGGGCGCCTTCGAGGCCGGCAACGCGGGCGGCATATATGCGCTCGCCGGCGCCGTGCTGCTGATGCTCCTCGCCTACGCCTGGCAGCGCGGCGATGTGGCGGCGGCGCGGATGCGCGTGCCGGCAATGAAGCTTGCCTACTCCCCGGCCATGCGTGGGGCAGCCTTCTCGGTCCTGGTCCTGCTCGCCGCCGCGCTCCTCGGCCTCGGCCTGCTGCTGCCGGCCATCCGCCTTCCCGGCAGCTGGGCGGGAACCGACCAGCATTCCGCCGTGTCGCTGCTGCGGGCGCTGTACGGGCAAGGCGAATATTTCCCATGCCTCGTGCTCTTCACGCTCACGGTCCTGCTGCCGGGCGTGAAGCTCCTCTACCTGCTGGCGCTCCTCGCCGCCCGCCTGCTCCCCTACGGCATACGCGTCAAATCGATGCGCGCGATCGAATGGCTCGGGGGCTATCCGATCAGCGAGGTCACCATCCTGTCCCTCATGGTGTTCTATCTGGGGGCAACGGACCGCTCCGGTGTACTGATCCTGCCCGGCACCTATTGCTTCGCCGCATCGGCGCTGCTGACGCTCGTTGCCTATGGCTGGGCCAACGCGCTGGGCTCCGCCGCCGCGCGCAATACGACGCTCGCCGACCGCCTCGCCGGAGTAGCAACCCGCGAGGGGTGAGCCCGTTTGCTGCGTTCCCGGAAACCGAGCCCCGGCCCTTGGGCCGGGGGCGAGGTTATCCGGGATCTTCCCCCGCAGTCTTCCGTTCCAACCTCGGTGGTGGGACAACCTCCGCCCCGACCTGGGGGCGGGGGCCGGTTTCCGGGATTGCACGGCAAGGAGGCGGGGGTGCCGGCTAGCGGCTGTAGAACTCCACCACCAGGTTCGGCTCCATCTGCACCGGGAAGGGCACCTCGCCGAGGCCGGGGACACGCACCAGCTTGGCGGTCATCTTGCTGTGATCGGCCTCGATGTAGTCGGGCACGTCGCGGTCGGTGCTCTTGATGGCCTCCAGGAGCAGGGCCATCTGCTTGCCCTTCTCCCCGACCTCGATCAGGTCGCCGACCTTGCAGCGGAAGCTCGCGATGTTCACCCGCCGGCCGTTCACCTTGATGTGCCCATGGCTCACGAACTGGCGCGCGGCGAACACCGTCGGGACGAACTTGGCGCGGTAGACGACGGCGTCGAGCCGACGCTCCAGAAGGCCGATCAGATGCTCCGAGGTCGAGCCCTTGAAGCGGCGCGCCTCCTCGTAGATGCGCCGGAACTGCCGCTCCAGGATGTTGCCGTAGTAGCCCTTGAGCTTCTGCTTGGCGCGCAGCTGCTGGCCGTAGTCCGACTGCTTGGATGTGCGCCGCTCGCCGTGCTGCCCGGGGCGCTTCTCGCCGCGCTTGTCGTACTTCTTGGCCCTGCCCCACAGCTTCTGCCCGAGGCGGCGATTGATCTTGTACTTTGCGCGGATGCGCTTCGTCATCGTGGCACTCCCAAAGTCGCGGAAAATTGCGAGGTCGCGGTCATGGAGCACCCCCTCCTCTGCCGCCAGCCACGGACCGGAGCCATGGCGAGCGGCCGACAGGCCATCCATTAGGGCGGCCACGGGTGTGCGAACGGTCGCGGGCCCAAAGCGGGCCCGCGCGCACCGCTTATACTGGATGATGCGCGGCCGTCAATGCCATCTTCGCGGTGGGCCGAAAACGGCGCCGGTCGCCAAGGACTTGCAGTTGCATCCGATCCCGGTCCGCGTGGGTGCACACGGACGCGGGTGTCGGGGTTGGCGGAGAATCGATCCGTCCGGGCCTATTTCTTCTTCGCGGGCGGGGCCGTCTTGTCCGACGCGCCGGCATCGATGTACGCCTTGATCTGGTCCCGGACGGCCTTCTTCTGGTCATCCGTGCAGGGCGTCGTGATGTTGGTCTTGGCCTCTTTCTGGGAGATGATCTGCTCGCCTTCGTGCTCGACGAACGTGGCCTTGCCGACGATGAGCATAATCGTGACCTGATGCAGCTTCTGTATGAAAAGGAGCTGCTGGTCGCTCCACTTCTTGGCTGCCTGCTCCCGGCGCATCATGGTCTCGAAGTTGGCCTTCTCCTCCTCCAGAAGGTTGCACCGCTGGGCGTGGCCGGAACGATAGCCCACCCTGATCACCTCGCGCGCCACATCGGGTGGCACCATCGACGCCGTGGGCTTCTTCTTGTCGACCACGATCGTCTTGCCGTTGCGCGGGGTGTACTTCTCCGGCACGTTCTCCCAGGCGAACTTCATGACCATGTTGAGCCTCTTGTCGCTCAGCTCGCTGCCCTTGGCTTTTTCCTCCTTGCCCTGCGCCAGCGTCGACTCCATCGACATCAACGCGGCAGCTGCGGCAAACAGCGAGCCCACGAGCAACTTGGCACCCATCCCCGTCCTGAACATGCTCCAGCCCCCTTACTTCGAGCCGGCCTCCCGGGATGGCCAAGCTCGGTACGCTCCGCCTTGCTGGCGGCTTGCTCTCGATGTGGGCATCGCTCGGGGGAAAAGGCGGCATAACTAAGGCGACTGGCGCCGCCCGCCCTTGGCATGGACGAGGGCTTTGACGATTCCCCGCAAGGTGCGGATTTCCTGCTCAGTTGCGCCCATCCGCACGAGCATCGAGCGCAGGTTCTGGATCACGCTCGGCCGCTTCTCCGGTGCGGTGAAAAAGCCGCTGGCATCGAGCTCACGCTCGATGTGCTCGAAGAGGCCCATGAGCTCGGCACGGCTCGCGGGCGGCGAGCCGCGCGTCTGCAGGCCCGCCGCGATCGGCGCCTCGTACGAGGTGACGCGTCCGAGCGTTCCGCCGCCCGCCTGCTTCATCCACTCGTAGCTGAGCAGCAGCACCGCCTGCGCCAGATTGAGCGAGGCGAAGCTCGGGTTGACCGGCACCATGACGGCGGCGTCGGCGTTGGCGATCTCCCCCGTCTCCAGGCCGTTGCGCTCGGGGCCGAACAGCACGCCGCAGCGCTGGCCCTCGCCCAACCGTCGGCGCATCTCGGCGACCGCCTGCTCCGGCGTGAGCACCGGCTTCGCCAGGTCGCGCTGGCGCGCCGTCGTGGCGCACACCCAGTTGAGGTCGGTGAAGGCCGCTTCGAACGCAGGGAACGCCTCGGCGCCGTCGATGATGAAGTTGGCGCCGGAGGCGGCGATGCGCGCCTTCTCGTTGGGCCAGCCGTCGCGCGGGGCGACGAGGCGCATGTGCTCGAGCCCGAAGTTGGCCATGGCGCGCGCGGCCATGCCGATGTTGTCGGCGAGCTGCGGTCGCACCAGGATGAGGACGGGCGTGCCGCTGCCCGGCGCCGGCGGCGCGCCGCTCTGGCCGGCGCGGCGGATGCCGTGGCGCAGCTTGCGCAGGACGCGCCGGGCCCAGAACCAGTACTCCTCCCCGGCCCAGGTCTTGGCGAGCTGCTCCAGGCTCGGGGCATGCAGCCGGTGTGTGCCCGAGCCGGGCAGGCGCAGGGTCGAGCCCTCGAAGGTGATCTCGGCGTGATGGGCGACGAAGTCGTCGAAGGTCTGGAGCCGCAGCTTCGCGGTGCGCATCCGGCAGCCGGGACAAGTCGCGGCGTCGGCCTTGCACCGCTGCTCGGCACAATAGGTAAGCACCGGCTCGATGGTCTCACTGTCGAGCCCCGGCAGCCCGAGCTCCGCCAGGGCGACCTTGGTGGTCTTCTCGTGGCACGCGTGCACGACCGCGCCGACCGCCGTCCTGGTACCGGCGATCAGCGGCTCTCCGTGCTCGACAGTGATGCGGTTCGATTTCACTCTTCAGGTATCCTCGCATCCGATAGGCTCTGCTCCGCCATCATAACCTCAAAGTAAGACCTCGATGACTGCGACCGCCAGGACCGACACCAAGACGGTTGACTGGAAGGTCTGGGTTCCGGGCGTCATAACGCCCATCGCCTGCTTCGTCGTCGACTACATCATGGGGGAATACGTCCTGGGGCTCGCCCCGGCGGCGCTTCTTGCCTTCGCGGCCATCGGCATCGCATCGCTGGTGATCTCCCGCAACTGGCGGCAAACCGCAGCGGGCCTGGTGGCCGTCGGCCCGCTGTGGGTGGTTGGCGGATTGACATTCGTGCTGGGAATCCCGCTTGCTGTCGTCAGCAGCCTCCTTTTCTCCCTCGTGCCGACAACGGGGGTCCTCGTCGCGTTCATGACATGGGGGCTACTCGGCCTGACCCCCCTCTGGACCGGGCTCACCTATCTCGGAGAAGCCCGTGCGCTCACCGTCGACCAGGTCGCTCGACACGGCAGGCTGAAAATCGCGCTGTTCGGCCTTGCTGGCGGCGTCACGGCCGTTTCACTCGCGATCGCAGCGCAAGCCTTGGACAGCCACTTCCTCGCCGCGCGGGTTGCGGCGCTGGACCAGCAGGCTCCGGAGGCATGGCACGCCCGCCTCCAGTCTCTCAACGCCTACCCGCTCTGTCTGCGCTACAGGTGCCGACGGCACGTTTGCAGCCATCTCTACGGGCAGTTCGGTCAGGACCCGTCGATGCTCTTCACGGAGGGGTCCGATTTTCCAGGCGAGATCGGGAGCGCGTTCAGACAGGCTTACGGGTTATCGGTAAGCGAGGCCTGCCGGCCCGTCATTTGAGCGCCACCCCCCATTGCCTTTCCGAGCCCCTGCGACGCTTCCCGAAACCCGAGGAAAACAGCCCCGAGAGTGCCGAGGGATTACCATCGACTGAACATTCTCAATGCAAGGGTCACCCAGTCGGCCCCATCTCCGGCACTCTGCCCGAGCACGCACACTTTCCGGGCGCACAAAACCGGGGCGCATTGCGAGGCATCCGCCGAGCATGCGACCAGAGCGTGTCTTTGCGGCCACGTTCGCGGGTGCTATAGCGCCGACGGGCCCGAAACGAGGAATGTACTCATGCAGAGGATCAAGGTTGCCGGCACCGTCGTGGAGATGGACGGCGACGAGATGACGCGCATAATCTGGCAGCTCATCAAGGACAAGCTGATCCACCCGTACCTCGATATCAACCTCGAATACTACGACCTCGGAATGGAGAGCCGCGACAGGACCAACGACCAGATCACCATCGACGCCGCCAACGCCACCAGGAAGCACGGCGTCGCCGTCAAGTGCGCGACCATCACGCCGGACGAGGCGCGCGTGAAGGAGTTCGGCCTCAAGGAAATGTGGAAGAGCCCCAACGGCACCATCCGCAACATCCTGGGCGGTGTCATCTTCCGCGAGCCCATCCTCTGCAAGAACGTCCCGCGCCTGGTGCCGGGCTGGACCCAGCCGTTCGTGATCGGCCGCCACGCCTACGCCGACCAGTACCGCGCCACCGACTTCAGGTTCCCCGGCAAGGGCACCATCACGCTCAAGTTCGTGGGCGAGGACGGCCAGGTGATCGAGCGCGAGGTGTTCAAGTCGCCCGGCGCCGGCGTCACCATGGCGATGTACAATCTCGACGACTCGATCCGCGACTTCGCGCGCGCTTCCTTCAACTACGGCCTCGCCCGCAACTATCCGGTCTATCTCTCCACCAAGAACACCATCCTCAAGGTCTACGACGGTCGCTTCAAGGACATCTTCCAGGAGGTGTTCGACAAGGAGTTCAAGGCCGAATTCGACAAGCGCAAGCTCACCTACGAGCACCGGCTGATCGACGACATGGTGGCGGCCGCGCTCAAGTGGTCGGGCGGCTATGTCTGGGCCTGCAAGAACTACGACGGCGATGTACAGTCCGACACCGCCGCCCAGGGCTTCGGCTCGCTCGGCCTCATGACCAGCGTACTGATGACGCCCGACGGCAAGACCATGGAGGCCGAGGCCGCGCACGGCACCGTGACGCGGCATTACCGCCAGCACCAGCAGGGCAAGGAGACCTCGACCAACTCGATGGCCTCCATCTTCGCCTGGACGCGAGGTCTCGCGCACCGCGCCAAGCTCGACAACAACGACGCGCTCGCCAAGTTCGCTGCCACGCTGGAAGAGGTGAGCGTCGGCACGGTCGAGGCGGGCCACATGACCAAGGACCTGGCGCTGCTCGTCGGCGACCAGCAGAAGTGGCTCTCCACCACCGGCTTCCTCGACAAGGTCGACGAGAACCTGAAGAAGGCGATGGCGTAGCAACCCACCCGTCATCCCGGACGGAGCGCCGCGAGCCGAAGGCAAGCTGCGCTCCGATCCGGGACCTCGCGAGGTAGGTTCCGACTCGCTTCACGAGGTCCCGGATAGCCTCGCCCGCGGCTCGGCTTCCGGATGACGGGTGCTTTGTCAGGCCGTGATGCGCGGTGAGATCGGCCTGAAGATGCACACCGCGGGAAGGCCGAACAGGCGGGCGGTGAGACGGCCCGCCGGAACCACGGCGATGCCGCGGCGTTCAGCCGAGCGGTCGAGCCCTGCGCTCTCGAGCCAGGTCACCGCCGCAGCGTAGGGCTCGGGCAGGCTGGCGCCCGCCTCGCACACCACGAGATGCGCGTCGGGCGGCACCTCGGGCGTGTGCTCGATGCCGGCGAACAGGTTGCGTCGCCAATTGGCGTGCTCCTTCTGCCATTCGCCGGTGGCGGCGGGACCGCCGCTGGCCCGATATTCCGGGCTCTCGAAGACGTCGCCCGACGCCACGTCGTGCATGGCGAGCCACGGCGAGGGCGTCGCGGTGACGGCGCGGAAACGCTGGCTCGCGCGGAACCCCGGGACGCTCCGGATGAGCCTCGCCACGTGATCGAGATACCATGCGTGCCAATCAGGCTCGCGGGCGGGATTGCGGAAGTCCATTTCCACCATGTAGATCATGGCCGCGCTGCCTTGCCTGCCCCGCGCAGCGCTCGGGACCTGCAGATGTCCCGTCCCCACGCATGGAGTGGACGCTATTGCGGTTTGCATCGAGGCGCAATCCGGAGCGGCGCGGCGAGGCGCCAGGCGGCGCCGCCTGCCGATGTGTCTCACCTCTCGGCACGGCCGACCGCGGCGGATGCCGATTGCTGGTGCCCGGCCGAGGTGCTCTATCAGAGCGAGAGCGGCCGAGACAGAGCGACAGGAGCGCCCCATGCCGAACGTGAAGCTCGATCACTGCGTGATCCATGTCTCGGACTGGGAACGCTCCAACGCCTTCTATGGCGACGTGCTGGGCGCGGAGGTGATCCCGCGTGGGAAGGGCTGGGCCTACCGCCTCGGCGCCGCCCAGCTCAACTGTCACGGGCCGGGCGTGGACCCGAGGCCCGTTGCACGCGTGCCTGTCGAGCCGGGTAACAGCGACCTGTGCTTCGAGTGGCCGGGTCCGATCGCAGAGGCTGTGGACCACCTGGTGAAGTGCGGCGTTGCGATCGAGCTTGGTCCGGTCGAGCGGCACGGCGCGCGCGACGCGGGGACGAGCGTCTACTTCCGCGATCCCGACGGGTCGCTCCTGGAGTTCATCTCCTACAGTGGCGCAGGGTCGCGCGCCTGATCGGTGTGGGCAAGGTGGGGTTCCCATCGGTTTGGAGGCCTGTGCCTTGCCGCGCGTCGGCGCGTGCGGCATGAGTTTGCGCACCGGTGCGACGGAAGGTCATGCGACCTCGATTTGCCTGCCGCACCGATGGCATTCCGAGGGACCCGATCTTTGCTGTGTGCTTTTCGAATCGCAGGATCTGTCGCGCTCGCTCCTTTCTCTCTGCGCGGGCCCCACAGCGGCACGGCGTGTGGCGCTGGCGATCGGCAAGGCTCCCATGGCCAAACCGGTCACCCACGCTGCCGCCGTTGCCAAGGCTTGGAAATGCCTTTGACGCGCGAGCACGCCCTGGCAGCAGACAAGGGACTCGACCACGTCCACTTTTCGATTTACCGACTGTCGCGTGAAGCCGAGGGCGCCGAGGTGGGCGCCTTCTTCGGGACAGGTGCGAGGGCGCTCGTCTGCCACCGTGGCGGCGCCCTCAGGGAGGAGGCATCGTGCGCTACGCTCTACTTTGCACACTGATCCGGACTGCTCTGGTTGCCGGCGCTCTCGCTGCCGTCGTCGCCGTTCCTGCCAGCCCCGCCCAGGCCGGCCGCCTGGACGGCGCGCGGGCCGGCCGGCTACCTCCCCTCAACCCGTTCGCCGGGCCCCTGCAGAGTCACCTGGTGCCGGTGTCGAGCCCGCAGGGACACAGCAACCTCGGGACATCGCCGCCCCCTCAGGGGCCGAGGTCGGGACCGTCGGGGCCTGTGGGACCCGGGCCTGGACCCGACAGAGGACCGGCGTTCGGCACACCCAACGTCGTCTTCACCACGGGGGTCTGGAGCATCATCAGGAGCCAGGGCGAGTTCTATCTCTGGACCGGCAACGGCGACACCGCCATCCAGATCACACTGGACTCCAACGGCTGGTGGGGGCTGCGCCGGGGGTGGGACGAGAGGATCGTGTGGAGCTCGGGCGACACCAAGGTCGACCCGTTTTACGATCGGCCCTGGCAGCGTCCGCCGAGCACCAGCTATCCCATCTCCTCTACCGCCTATCAGGGCCCGAGCCGATGGGGCACCACGTTCCTGGACATCAACAACGACCAGATTCGTATCACCCTGACCGACAGGGGCGTGATCCAGATCGACACACGATCGAACAGGATCGTTTTCACCACCAGTCGCGGCCGGAGGGTGGACTTCTGAGGCCCCGTCGGCGGGGTGGCAAGGTCTCCCCCGGATGAGGGATCACATGGGCGCTCGCGGAGCCCATCTGGTGGCACGCGGGGGGAGAAACCCGTAGCCACCACCGCTCGAGATGGACCTCCTAGCCACGTTACTCGCCTCCATCATGGCCTGCCTCGTGCTGGCCTCTGCCGGGCTCATCGCCGCCATGGCTGTTCTGGAGCGCCCTGCGCCAGCACCGGCTGAGACGGCGCTGCAAGGGGCCTCCCGCAGGGCGCGGCGCGCGCGCCGGCACCCTTGCCGCGGCAACCGGCGCAAATCGCCAGGGATGCCGAGCGCCACGCATTGCGGACGGCGCCGCGCAGCCCGCGCCTGAAGCACGCCCTGCCAGGCCCTGGTCACTGGCATCCGGCGCCCCGGCTCCAGATTGCCGTTCTCCGTGCCTGCGAGCGTCGTACGCCGCGCTCGTCGCATCGCCGGCACCTGAGGCCCCCCGGACCTCCCGGGCAAAATCCGGCCGCCCCGAAGCGAAAGCGGGGCAGCCTCGATGTGCATGCAAGGCCAGGCCCCCGCAACACGCTGTGCGTCCCCCGCGTTTCGAGATGCCGACACGCAAGTGGGACATATCCCATCGATATGGTCTCGGCGTTTGTGGTTGCTTTCCCACAAACGTGATCTCTAGCCTTTCGGTGGGAGGGCAGAGGCCGCGTCCGCATTGCCGGGCGTGACCCGGGGGAGGAGAAGACCATGCAAGAAGCCGTAGGGCTCTTGGACAGCATTTCCGAGTTCTGCCGCCGCGCCAACATGGCGGAATCCACGTTCGGCCGGCGCGCCGTCAACGACGGTAAATTTGTGAGCCGGCTGCGCGACGGCGCCCGCATCACGCCCGAGACGCTGGAGCGCGTGAGCGACTTCCTGACCACCCAGGGCATTACCGCGCCGGTCGCGCCGCCCGAGCTGATCCCCCTGGTACGGGTTGCACCGGCGCCGTCGAGCCCGCAGCTGCGCCTGCCGGCCAGGGATGCCCCCTCACGCAACTTCCGCTTCTTCGACAACCGCCAGAAGTATCTCTTGTTCGTCAACACCTGCGGCGAGAAGCAGACGATCGCCAACCGGGTCGCCCTGGAGCTGGCGCATCTGCACCCGACGCCGCCGGCGGTCAGGGTGTTCGACGCCGGCATGGGCGACGGCACCGTACTCACCCGCGTCATGCGCGAGATGCACCGCCGCTTTCCGACCCAGCCGTTCTATGTCGTCGGCAAGGAGATCAGCCTCGAGGATGTGCGCCTCTCGCTCGACAAGATGGCGGACCGCTTCCACGAGCACCCGGCCACCGTGCTCGTCGTCACTAACATGTACTACACCGAGGCGCCGTGGCTGACGCCGAAGGCCCTCACGGCCGCCACCTCGCTGCAGTGGCACGAGGTGGCGCTCACCGGCTCGACGGCGGCCGAGTTCTCCGAGCAGATCAACGCGCTGGAACCCCTGCTCGGCCAGGTCTGGCAGGCGCGGCACAGCGCCAAGACCGGCAACCCGGTGTACGAGCGCCCGGTGGCGCTGGTGATCTATCGCGACGACTTCCGCTTCCTGCTCGACGAGGTGATCCCCGCCCAAGGCCGCGCCCGAGCCGACTACGATCTCGTCATCGCCTCCCAGCCCTACCGGGCGCGCGTACCCGTGGAGTTCAAGGCTTCCAAGGTGATTGCTCCCCTGATCCGCGCGCTGAGGCCGGGCGGGCGGCTCCTCGGCATCCACGCCTGCGGGCGCGATCCGGGACTCGAGATCGTGCGCAAGATCTGGCCCGGTGAGGACCCTTTCCAGACCAGCCGCCACGACATTCTGCGCGCGGTGCGCGCCGACTTCGGCAGGGAGGCGCGCCACTACAATTTCAACGCCTACGCCGACCAGCGCGCCGTGTTCCGGTACGACATGCATACGCTGCCCTCCGAGATCGCCGATTCGATCGGTACCTCGACGCTGTTCGCGGCCTGGAACGCCGCCGTGTACGTCGCACAGATCGACGATGAGCGCCTGGCCGAGGTGGTCGGCACACGCCAGTATCTCGATGCAACGCGCGAGGTGCTTCAGGCGCACGGACAGCTGTGGTTCCTCGACGAGTCCTTCGTCATCTCCAGGAAACGGGACTGAACGCCATGACCGTCCCTTCCACCGACGCCCATCCGCGAGCGACCGTGGAACCCACGCCGCCCGACATCGCCCGCGCTGCTTCCGAGCTGGTGGCGTGCGGCTCGCTCGAGATGGGTGCCGATACGCCCGACGACGCGCGGCGCATCGCCGAGCTCCTGCCGGCCGGCACGCCGGTCTATGTCAATCATCTGCCCAAACGCGATCTCGGACGCGCCTTCAAGACTCTCGCCGCGCTGAGCGACGCGAACCTCGACCCGGTGCCGCACATCGCCGCGCGCCGCGTGGCCTCGCGCGCAGAGCTGAGGGGCTTCCTCGACAAGGCCGTCAAGCTTGCGGGCGTCAAGAAGATCCTGCTGATCGGCGGGGACACCTTGCAGCCCTCCGGGCCCTACCACGACGCAGTGGCGCTTCTCTCCGAGGACCTCGTCGCCGGCTCAGGGCTGACCCAGGTGGCCATCGCCGGCTATCCCGAGGGGCATCCCAGCATCCCCACGGGCACCCTCAACGCGGCGCTGGAGCGGAAGCTCGATCTGGCCCGGCGGCACGGGCTCGCGCCGTCCATCGTGACGCAGTTCTCCTTCGCCCCCAACCGCATCATCGAGTACTGCGCCGAGCTCGCCCGCCGTGCGCCCAGCATCCCGGTCTACGTGGGCCTTGCCGGCCCCACCAGCCCGGTTGCTCTGTTGCGCTTCGCCCAGCGTTGCGGCGTCTCCGCCTCGCTCAGGGCGCTGCAGGCCCAGGGCATGCGCGCGGTGCGACTCTTCACTCATGTCGACCCTTCCGAGCAGCTGATCGCGCTCGCGCGCCGCGCCCTCGCCGGCGGTGCCGGCAACGTGGTGGGGGTGCACCTCTTCGCATTCGGAGGCGTGGCCCGCACTGCGCAGTGGATGAACGAGCGCATCACCGCCCGCGCGTAGGTGTCAAACCCTCCGGGTCTGACGCCATTCTACGGCCGCCGTCGGGGTCCCCGTTTACCTACCGGCGCCGGAGCCCGGTGTCAGACCCGGAAGGGCTGACCCCTGTCTGGAACCTTGCCCGCGGTGGGCCGTTGAAAATGTGGGAACACCCATTGCGAGGAGCGCTCCGATGGCCACCTGCGACGTCTGCGGCAACGACTACGACAAGGCCCTGCGCATCACCCAGGGCAGCCGCACCATGATCTTCGACAGCTTCGAATGTGCGATCCACGCCATGGCGCCGCGCTGCGCCCATTGCGACTGCCGGATCGTCGGCCACGGCATGGAGGCCAAGGGCAAGACCTATTGCTGCGCCCATTGCGCCAGGCACGAAGGCGTCAAGGGCGTCGCCGACCGGGCCGCGTGAGGCCCGCCGATGGCCCGCAAAGTGCGGCCTCGCAGGCCCCGCCAGGGGGCCGCGGCTGGCAATGTCGCGACGCGGCCGCATGCGTCCGGTGGCGATGTTCCACACGGGGGTCCACCCCGAGGGGCGAGCCTCGAGGGCGGCGCCGCGACCACGTGCAAGGAGGTCATCGTGGCACAACGGGACAATATCCACGTCGTTCACGGGGGACCGGAGGATTGGATCGTGCGCGCCGACGGCGGCCGCGAGTTCGGGCATTACCCCTCGCGCCAGGCCGCCGAGGCCGTGGGGCGCAAGCTGGCGCGCCGCGACCGCGGCGAGCTTCTCGTCCACGACGCCTCGGGCAGGGTCACGGAACGGTCGGCACCCTCCCGAGGCTGGTTCGGCCGGCTGCTCGGAAAACGAGGCAGTACGCAGTAAAGGCACTCACGACCCGTCGGGCATTCGCTGTTTTTCCGTGTAGCGACCAAGCGGCTGACTTGTGACAAGGTTCTCCCCGTCCCGGTCGAGCTCGAGTGCTCATGCCCGCTACCTCAAGCGCCCAAGCCTTAGGCTGAAGCCGGGGCTTCGCCAAAGTTAAGACGCGCCTGGGCAACCTGCTTGCTCTTCCCCGCGTTGTATCAAGCAGCATCCGAACGCGGGATGCCGCGAAACAATTCAAGTCAGTCTCGACGCAGGAGAGCAGCGATGAATTCTCAGAGCGCAGTGCGTCTTGTGGTGCCGCTGGTTGCGCTTGCGGTGCTCGGACCAATGGCATCGGCACAAGAGACCGGCCGGCAAGCTGGCATGGCCGGGTGCCCCATGATGAGCCAAGGAATGATGGGCGGCACAATGATGGGCAGGATGATGGGACAAGGCAGACAAGGCATGATGGGGCCGGGAATGATGGGCCCTGGCATGTCACATGATGGCAGCAAGGAATCCGGTACGGCAGGCATGTTCGGGTCGCGGGTGACACCCATGATGAACATATCAGTCGAAGATGTGCGGGGCCATCTCGCCGCTCAACTTGATCGTCTCAACAACAGGCGGCTGAAGGTTGGGGACGTCAAGGCCGACACGGGGACCATCACCGCTGAAATTGTCACCGTCGATAACTCTCTGGTCCAGCGGCTCAAGGTAGATCGGCGTACTGGTGCCATAGATTACCAGGAGTAGACTCTGAGCACCGTGTCGCATAGAGCGCGATTGCCGTGACGGCGACGGCATCGGTGCTCACTGCCTATTTGCCTGGCCCCGGAGGGCCACCCTCTCACCGCGGCGCCATGCGCAGCGCGCCGTCGAGGCGGATGCACTCGCCGTTGAGCATGGGGTTCTCGCAGATGTGCACGGCGAGCGCCGCGTACTCCGTGGGGCTGCCGAGGCGCGCCGGGAACGGCACCGAGGCCGCCAGCGATCTCCTCGCCTCCTCGGAGAGGCTGTCGAACATCGGCGTCAGGAAAAGCCCCGGCAGGATGGTGCACACGCGGATGCCGCTCTGGGCGAGATCGCGCGCCACCGGGAGCGTCATAGAGTAGACACCGCCCTTGGAGGCCGAGTAGGCGACCTGGCCGATCTGGCCGTCCTGCGCCGCCACCGAGGACGTGCAGATCATGACGCCGCGCTCGCCGTCGGCCGTGACCGGCTCGGTCGTCTGCATGCCGGCTGCCGACTTCGCCATCATCATGAAGGTGCCGATCAGGTTCACGTGGATCACCTTGGCGAAGGTGGCGAGGTCGTGCGGCTGGAACGCGCCCGTTTCCTTGACGCGCCGCGTGATGCGCTTGGCGATGCCGATGCCGGCGCAATTGACGAGGATGCGCTCCTGCCCGTGCGCCTTGCGCGCCGCCGCCAGTGCGGCATCGATGCTCGCCTCGTCGGTGACATCGGCCTTGACGAAGACGCCGCCCAGCTCCTTGGCGAGCGGCTCGCCGAGGCCGGGGTTGAGATCGAGGAGCGCCACCCTGACGCCCTTGCCGGCGAGCGCCCGCGCCGTCGCCGCCCCCAGGCCCGAGGCCCCACCGGTCACGACCGCGGCGATGTCCTTCGTAAGTTGCATGTCTCTCGTCTCTCCCGATGCTTGGCGCGGCCCGCCCGAGCCCGCAGGACAGTAGGGGCCAGCGCCGCCGAGGTAAAGCTCACCGCCCCGACAGGAACGCGCCGAGCTTCTCCAGCACCTCCCCCGGTGCCTCCTCGGCGAGGTAGTGGCCGCTGTCGACCGGCCCGCCCGTCACCTCGGCGGCGCAGTACCGCCGCCACACCTCGAGCGGCTCGTACCACCTGCCGATCTTGCCCTTCGCCCCCCACAGCACCAGGAGCGGGCACTGGACCTTGACGCCGGCGGTACGCGAGGCGCGGTCGTGCTCCAGGTCGATGGTGGCGGCGGCGCGATAGTCCTCGCACATGCCGCGGATCATGTCCGGATTACGCACGTGAGCGAGATAGTCCGCGAGCGCCTCGGGGTGGAAGAAGCTGTCTCCCTTGGGCGGGCGCGTAGTGTGGGCCTTGAACCAGGCTTCCGGG
>Ga0075431_100002534_pt1 | contig 17618 bp, 14 predicted proteins | sample RhiMetdeltSRZDD5_FD_75297 | JGI IMG/M metagenome (GOLD analysis project Ga0075431, IMG submission 75297) | Populus rhizosphere microbial communities from Tennessee, USA - Rhizosphere MetaG P. deltoides SRZDD5 | ecosystem: Host-associated > Plants > Roots > Rhizosphere > Soil | place: USA... | reverse complement strand
ATTCGGCAACTTCAACATCCATTTTCTAGGCTTCCAGAAGCCCGATATGCTGCGAATACCAGTTCATTGTTTCTGAAAGCCCCTCAGCTAATGTATGTTGTGCCTGCCATCCTAAGAGACGATGTGCTTTGTCACTGTTGAGGTATTGATCCTGAATCTCGTTTGACGCATTCCCAAGAACAACAGGTTCGATGGCAAGTTCCGGGGAGAGGGCAATGATCTCTTTTACCATTTCCAGCGCCGACTTAGGCTGGTCTAGCCCAAAGTTAAATGCCTCGCCTGAGTGCTCCCCGTTAAGCATCGCTTCAGCGAGAGTTAAATATGCATCGACAATATCAAGTACGTAAACATAATCACGACGTGGACTTCCATCCGAACGAATGATTGGGCGCTCACCACGCAGCACTGCCCGCATCGTTCCCGGCACAATACGATTCCAATTGAGATCACCGCCGCCGTATAGATTGCCGCATCGTGTCACAGCAATTGGAAGGCCATATGTATGGGCATACGATAAAGCAATCAAATCCGCACAACTCTTACTTACATCATAAGGATGCTGCCCTTGGAGTGGGGCGGTTTCATCATAAGGTAAGACTTTGTGATCACCATATGCTTTGTCCGAAGAGGCGACTATGATTCGCTTGCTCGCACCCCATTGCCGGGCCGCTTCTAGAACTGTCCACGTGCCCTGAATGTTTGTTTCTAGCGTTGAAACAGGCATCCGGTTAGCAATCCCGACGATTGTCTGTGCTGCAAGATGGAAGCAGCTATCCACCTCATATTCACTAAAAAGGCGGTTCATTACGTCGGAGTCCCGAATGTCTCCGCACACTGTCTTAATCCGCTCAACTGTACCACTCCGAACAAGCTCACTTTGTGGAATCCAATCACGAATTAGGCCAACAACATCGGCCCCGAGATCGACAAGGGTCTTGGTTAGCCAAGAGCCAAGAATGCCTGTGCAGCCTGTTACCAGAGTCGGGCGATCTCGCCAGAAATTTTTTCGCTGTTCGATTGTTTTCACGACCATACTTTCCATGGCGCGCCGTCTGACCAGAGTCGATCCATTTCTCGCGCTTCTTTGAACGTATCCATCGAGCGCCAGAAGCCTTGATGCTGGTAGACCACTAGCTGCCTTTCCTTTGCTAACCTGACAAGGACATCCTTCTCCAAATCAAGGTCAGCATCCTCATTCAGATAATCGGCGATCTCCGGCTCAAAAATCATAAAACCAGCATTGATCCAATCGCGAAGACGCGGCTTCTCTTCAAAGCCTGTCACGATGCCACTACCATCAAATTGCACAATGCCATATTGAGATTCCGGCTGATACGTCGTCAGCGTCGCCACCTTTCCATGTGATTGGTGAAAGGCAGTTAATTGTGGAATATCAACATTGCCGACTCCATCTCCATATGTCACATGAAACGGACCTTTAACGTGCTGTAAAACTTTTCTCAGGCGAGCACCTTTGTTGGTTTCTAATCCTGTATCTACCATCGTGATCTGCCATCCAGTCTCTTCATGATTCTGGTGAAAAAGCATCTCATGTCGCTCGCCGAGGCACAATGTAAAATCACGCGTCATCGGCTCATAATCAAGGAAATAGCGCTTGATCGACGCTGCACCATGGCCAAGGGTTAGGACAAAATCAATACAGCCGTAGGCGGCGTAAATCTTCATAATATGCCAAAGGAGCGGACGCCCACCGATTTCGACAAGGGCCTTCGCGTCGTAATTGGCATCCGCCATTCGGGTTCCTTTGCCGCCGCAAAGTATCACAACTTGCATGGTCGCAAGTCTCCTAACTTGTAAGCGTCCCTGCTACGGCACGCTTCAGATTAACCGCAAACGGTGGATACACGACTCCGTTTTCGGTCACGATACCGGTTACATATTGATGCGGTGTTACATCGAATGCAGGATTCTTTGCCGGGTAGTCATCAGGCACAATCCGTAAACCGTATGGTGAGCGCACTTCGTCTGCTCCACGCTCCTCAATCGGAATGAGATTGCCAGACTCAAGGCTTAGGTCAATAGTTGAAATTGGCACGACAGGATAAAACGGGATTCCATTTTCTTTCGCTAGGACTGCTACATTGTATGTACCAATTTTATTGGCGACATCTCCATTTGCAGCAGTACGGTCGGAGCCAACAAAAACAATATTTACTTGGCCGGAGCGCATGAAGTAGCCGGAGGCGTTATCAGCAATGATGTCGAAGGGTATCCCAGCTTGTTTCAGTTCCCAGCCAGACAACCGTGCCCCTTGAAGACGAGGGCGCGTCTCGTCAAGCAGGACGTGAAGGCGCTTCCCTTGTTCATGGGCTGAGCGAATTACGCCGAGCGCTGTTCCCCAATCGACTGTTGCCAGGGCGCCAGTATTACAGTGATGCAGGATGGTATCGCCATCTTTGATTAGTGCTGCTCCGTAAGCGCCCATACGCTTGTTTATCTCGACATCTTCATCTGCGAGTTTTTGTGCCTCAGCAAGGAGAGCAGATCGAATGTTGTCCACAGTAATGAGTTCTTCATTTGTCACAACGCGCATCATTCGATCAACCGCCCACACAAGATTTACCGCCGTTGGGCGTGCTGCCTTCATAATGCTGGCGGCCTCTTCCATGAAGCGCAGAAATTCTAAACGATCCGATGTGGCGGCTTGAAAGGCCGCCAAGGCGATTCCAAACGCGGCGGCTGCGCCAATCGCTGGTGCACCTCGTATAACCATATCCGTTATTGCGCGAGCCACACCGCGGTAATCCATATACTCTGGGTATACAAGGTCGAACGGCAGAGCACGCTGATCAATCATACGTACCTTACCATCAAACCATTCAACTGTCCGCATTAATCTTTCCTAAAGCAACTTCCAATACGGTTCGCTAGTTCTGCCACAAACGGGCAAATTATACTACGTAAGTGCTATCGCGAAAGGAGTTGAAACCAAATGGCCTAGTTTCAGGGAGTGATGTGATCCTACGAGGGGACAAATTCGAGAGAGATTGAGTTTAGCGGGCTGGGAGAGGCTAACTAGCTCGTTGAACTGTCCCTTAATCGCTAGGTGTATTATAGGACGATACATCTTAGCCGAATAGCTAGGTTTGGAAATGTGTGAAACTGGGTAGATAGACTAGGCAAATTGGAAAGTTAACCTCGGAAGCCACCTCGCCAAGTTGGATGCTTAAAAAGCAACCTGATCACTGAAGACAATGTCATAAAAGAGGGGTAGTGGATCGGCGTGATCTGACCACTTATGGGCTGCGATTAGGCGTCGCGCAGCATCCGCGACTTGCTGCTCTGATCGTGCATGAATAGTGACGAGAGGATCGTGTTGCTGAACGCGATCTCCAATTTTGTGATGCACGATAATCCCAACTGCATAATCTACAGGATCGCCTTTCTTGGTGCGCCCTGCGCCCAACTCTAAAGCTGTCAAACCAACTTCTCGTGCATCAAGAGCGGAAATCGCACCCGATTGCGGGGAAGGAATGTCGCGGATAATCGGCGCAGTAGGCAACATATCTGGATGCTCAATTTGATTTACATTTCCCCCTTGCGCCTCGACCATCCGATAGAAAATATCCCATGCGTTTCCATTTCCGAGTTTTTCGCGGAGCGTAGGAAGGACATCGGTCAAATCCCTCTCCGTAGATTTTCCGGCAAGTCGCAGCATATGACCCGCTACAATCAAACAATGCTCCACAAAATCAGATGGCCCGCCGCCGCGAAGCGTCTCAATTGCTTCGCGTACCTCAACTGCATTACCAACGGCACGACCTAACGGTTGATTCATATCCGAGATCAGGGCAGTAACTTTGCGATGTGCCAATATTCCAATCTCAACCATCTGCCGAGCAAGTTCGCGGGCATCATCGACTGTTTCCATAAAAGCGCCGCGACCAGTTTTGACATCCAACACAATGGCGTCTGCTCCCGCCGCAATTTTCTTGCTCATGATGGAGCTTGCAATCAGAGGCATACTTGGTACTGTGCCAGTTACATCGCGCAAGGCGTAGAGTTTGCCATCAGCCGGAGCCAGGTCGGCTGATTGGCCGGCAAGCACAATACCATACTTCCGTGCATGTTCCATGAACTCCTCACGCGAAAGCTGCGTGTTAAAGCCTTCGATGCTTTCCAACTTGTCGAGCGTGCCCCCGGAAAAATCAAGCCCTCTACCTGACATCTTCGCCACAGGAACGCCGCATGCAACAACGAGAGGGAGCACAACCAATGATGTCTTATCTCCGACGCCGCCTGAGGAATGCTTATCCAGGGAGAACGGCAAAACTTTTGACATATCCAGAATTTCTCCCGACTCTGCCATCGCAAGAGTCAGAGCGGTTGTCTCCGCCGCAGTCATTCCACGCAGGAAGACTGCCATCAACCATGCTGCCGCTTGATAGTCGGGAATTTCTCCGCGCGTGTACCCATCTACAAAGTAGCGGATATCTTCATTGGTTAATTCGAAGCCATCCCGCTTCTTGCCGATAATAGAAATAGCGTTCATATGGGCGTCTCGTAGTGAGGTTAAGAGCCATCAGCTTAAGAATACGATAGGTGTGACGTTTTCTCAAGCTTCCTTAGGAATCAAAAACGCGCCGCACTATGTGTAGCGACACGTTCTCGAAGAAGCTTGGTTGCTAGTCCGCTAATTCGGATTCGAGATTTTCCAATAACTCGCCAAGCCAATTGTTCAACGGACCATAAGGGACAGCACCTACTGTACCCTCTATCGCTTCGCCTTTATGAAAAACAATCATTGTTGGAATACTCATAATGCCATAGCGCTGTGCAATCATCGGATTTTCATCGGTATTTAGCTTTGCAATTGTTAATACGCCGTCGCGCTCCTCCGCAATCTGCTCAAGCACCGGGGCGACCATCCGGCAAGGCCCGCACCAGGGCGCCCAGAAATCAACTAGAACCGGAGTTTCCGAATGCAGAACTATGTCGTCGAAATCTGTGTCTGTTACGTGAATAGTGTTGCCACTCATGTTTGCTCCATAAAGCGGAATTTTCCATCAAATTAATCAGTAGATGTTGCTAGTAAAGACTGTCTTACATGATAACCTTCTGACTACCAAAAGTTGAACACATTCGGTCGTAAATACATCGGGCCTCCTCAGATAACAAATGGAGTGTTCGACGCACTAAGAAATGGTCGATAAAATGTTGGTGACATCAGGGTGCGAGACTACTACTTAGGCAACCAATCAGGTAAGGAAACAAAATGAGTAAGTCATCGAATACAAAAAAGCGTGCCGCGGAGCGCGGGGTTGAGGGCCGTCGAAAAACTCTTATCATTGAGCTAGTGGGCGTTGGGATTTTGGCAGTGCTAACTGTCGGGATTCTCATACTCCTATCTAGCCAACCGAAGGCCACTGACATTGAATCTAATTATGCTGGCCTCACGCAGGAAACTGTTCAGATCGGACAAGCTGAAGCGTTTGCGTTAGGTGATCCAAATGCGCCTGTAACCCTAACAGAGTACGCGGACTTTAGCTGTCCCCACTGCCGCGATCTTGCCCCGGAGCTTCATAAGCTTATCGAGAGTCATGTGAGAACAGGCAAGGTTCGACTCGTATACGTTCCTGTGTCATTTGTTGCGCCAGAATACTCAGTGCCTGCGGCGAAGGCGGCGATCTGCGCTGAGCAGCAGGGAAAGTTCTGGCAGATGCATGATGAAATCTGGAATCTGAACAATTCGAGTGGTCCACCTGCCTTCACAGAAACTCTCCTCACGGCGCGCGCACGCAAACTGGGCCTGGATATTGATCAATTCAGCACATGTTTCAACTCCCAAGATACAGATGCAACAGTTCAAGCAATTGTTACTGAAGCCGGGGTACGGGGTGTTACAGGCACACCTACACTTTTCTTGAATGATCAACGATTTGATTACAGAGGGCCTGAGACAGCGTACGATGATCTGACTAAGGCGATTGATGCGATTGACAGTGGAAGTTAAGATCGCGCCCATTTGCTTGACACATATTACTGGCACTTCTATAGTAATAGTGTTGCAGACACACGAACTAAATTAGATGTGGCGAGCGACATGGCTGATAAACGGGCAAGTAACCAGCAATATGAGCATCCATCTATTACTGTGGATGTAGTGATTTTTCGGCTGGTGGAGACCTCGCTTCAAACTCTTCTTATTCAGCGACGCGACGCTCCGTTTGCGGATCAGTGGGCATTTCCCGGTGGATTCATCAAGATGGATGAATCACTTGACGACGCTGCACTTCGCGAACTTAGAGAAGAAACATCAATCACAGGGGTTAATATTGATCAGCTTCGTGCCTTTGGAGAACTCAACCGCGATCCGCGCGGACGCGTGATCAGCGTAGCGTACCTGGCGCTAATTCCACCGGAGGACATCAAAATTAAAGCAGGTGATGATGCGGCGCAGGTGCAGTGGTTCACAGTAAACTCTGTACCTAACCTGGCATTTGACCATGCATCGATACTAGAGATTGCCCTCCAGCGTCTTCGGTTGCAAACAGAATATGGAGACGCACCATTCAAGCTGCTATCTCGTGAATTTACGCTCTCGCAACTTCAATCTGCCTACGAAGTAATACTCGGTAAACATCTTGACAAGCGCAATTTCCGCCGCAAGGTTCTTCAAGCCAATCTACTTCGCTCTACATCACAGCGGCGAAGCGGCGAGGGTCGTCCTGCCGAGTTGTTTACGTATGTAGGACGGGGTAAGTCGAACCTTCGTTCGTACCTCCTAATGCCTTGAAACATTCTCGAAACAGCGAATCGAAGAAAGATGCATTATGGGTCTTGAGGAACGCCAAATTGCGGAAGGAATTCTCTATACCGATCAGTATCAGCTTACGATGGCGCAGCTATATTACCGAACAGGTCTGCACGAACGCCGCGCCCAGTTCGACTACTATTTTCGTAGTTACCCAGATTATGGTCAGCACCAGGCAGGGTATTGCATTGCTGCCGGGCTTGAGTGGCTAATCGAGTGGATGAGCCGCGCCCGATTTGGAGATGCAGAGGCAGCGTATTTGCGGAGTCTGAAGACGAGGCCCAGGGAACGCCTTTTCGACGACGATTTTCTAAATTGGCTTCGTACGAATGGCAACTTCGATGGAATTTCATTAAAGGCAATTCCAGAAGGGCGGGTTGTACATCCAATTGAACCCGTCATTACTGTTGAAGGGCCGCTCGTACAAGCACAGATACTAGAGACTGCTCTCCTAAATCAGATCAATTATCAGACGCTTATTGCGACAAAAGCCGCACGTCTAGCAGACAGTACGCGAGGCCGCCCACTGCTCGAATTCGGCCTACGCCGTGCGCAGGATCGGGCGGGTTTGGCTGGCGGACGTGCCGCCTTGATCGGCGGAGCGACATTTTCATCAGACGTTGGAATTTCCTATATGATGGGTTTACCAGCACAAGGAACCCACGCGCACAGTATGGTTCAAACCTATATGGCGCTCGGAATGGGAGAGTTAGGAGCCTTCCGAGCTTATGCTGAAGTCTATCCTGATGATTGCACTCTTCTGGTCGATACGATTGATACACTCCACAGTGGCGTTCCTAATGCGATTACGGTATTCACTGAGCTTAAACAGAAGGGGCATAAACCAATCGGGATTCGTCTTGATTCTGGCGATTTTGCCTACCTTAGTATTCAGGCAGCCAAGCTACTTGATGGGGCAGGCTTTCCCGAGACGAGCATTGTCCTTTCCAATCAGCTGGATGAGCTTGTCATCTGGCAGGTAATCACCCAAATCACACAGGAAGCTCCTCGGTACGGCGTTGATGCGGACGCGCTTATTAATCGGCTGGTATATGGGGTTGGGACACGCCTAATTACGTCTGAAGGTGCGCCAGCCCTCGACGGCGTATATAAGCTGGTGGCAGTCGAAGATAGAGGAAGTTGGATTCCTGCGATTAAGGTTTCAGAGTCTCCACAGAAGACACCTACACCTGGCTTGAAAACGGTGTGGCGCTTATATAATGAGCGCAATAATGCGACCGCAGATCTCATCTGCCTGGAAGATGATCTTAACCCTCGGCAAATGAACCCAATTGTCTTACACCATCCGAGCGATTTTACAAAAGTACGTATGATGGGGGCTGCACAGTGCCCGCAGGTTGAGCAACTGCTAGTTGATGTACTAAGGGATGGGAAACTCGTTTACGATCTGCCGCCTCTCGAAGAAATGCGAAGGGTGCGTCAGGATGATCTTGCTCGCCTTGATCCGGGTGTCAAGCGTCTCGTCAATCCGCACATTTATCATGTTTCACTCTCTCAGCGATTGTGGAATTTGAAGCAAGAATTGGTGAGATCGGCAATCGATCAAAGCCGCTAGACAGAAAACGAGCTAAGGGAATACTGTGACCAGTTGACGCTCACCTGAGATCCAATGATAGAGGTACACAGGCGCATCAAGGCGATGGTTGTTCGAGTCGAATTGCCAATGTGATACAGGCGAGTCGTCTTCTGCAATCCCATACTTTCTTGAGATAAGATCAAGCGCGAACCATGTGGCTTCGTATGCTGCCACCGAATAAAAGCCGGGCGGCGCTCCCACACTCCCATCTTCGAATTTGGCGACAAAGTTTGCCACGTGCGCACCCGTCCAAAAGTTGCCCCGTTGATCTGATGGCATTGCTAACCCAGAGGCAAAATATACTTCCTGACTATTCCCATCAAGTAGAAGCTTAAATTGATTCAATCCCCAATCTGGGCCACCAATTAGATAATTCGTGCCCTCCCTTACATTGGTCGCGGATTGGACTAGATCGGTTTCATCGAGTCGAATCTTGTATTCGTTGGACTGGTGGCTACTCCAACGCTCTACTTGTTGGCTTATCACCTGTTTCTGAGGGCTTAGCAAATAGTACGTATGTCCATCAGCGTTGGGTATTTCATTGTATGTGATGAGAGGCATGTGGGATTGTGAATAAACTGGTTCAGCAGCGCCCGTTGTATCCTCGCGCCAATGGCCGATCACGAGTTGAACAGCAGGGTCTACAACAAGATTCTGTGCCTGCAACGCTGCCTTATCTGGATTTCCTGCGTCATCATACGTAATAAGTTCAATCGCAATGGGAGCATCGGTATGCTTTGCAGCCCATTCACGAACCGCAAGCCGCGCAGCCGGAATGACATCAACACCGATCTCGCGATACCGACCTTCGAAAGGTGCGACAAGGCCAATCTTCACAACTCTCGGCGACTGGTTCAGACATCCAACTAACAATGAAAGGAGGCTAATTATGATTGCTAGTTGCCGTCTAAGGGCACTCATTTGAGAGATGCTCCTCGTATGTGGCGGCAAAGCGATGTTTCGCGCTTCCATCGCAGGCGGCTCGAAAGAACAGGTAGTTGGTCTGTGCGGGATAAATGACCGCCCGAATGGAATCAAGGCCAGGGTTCGCGATTGGGCCGGGGGGAAGGCCGATGTATAAATAAGTATTGTATGGCGAGTCTACACTGATGTAATCAGACTGGTTCAGGTTCAAATTCCACCACTGACCGGTTGCCGATTGATAGCCCATCGCATACTGCACCGTCGGATCGGCCTCTAACTTCAGCCCTTGTCTGAGTCGATTGAAATAAACACTTGCTATGATAGGGCGCTCCTCCGCCACCGCAGCCTCACGTTCGACGATGGAGGCTAGGGTTATAAGTTGGTAGAGGGTAAATCCTGTATTCGCTACATCAGTTCGCATTTGGGAAGTTACCTTACCGTCGAAGTTCCGAGCCATCTTCGATACAAGGTCGGCTGCGGTAGCGTCCGTGGCAAGGCGATAAGTGTCAGGGAAAAGGAACCCTTCAAGGCTGGTATTTGGCGGGATTATCGCGGCAAGTTCAGGTGGGACGGGTGCGCCTGCACCAGTCGCTGCGAGGAAATCATTACTTGAGAATGGGATTTCTACCTGATGAGCAATACTCTCAGCGATCTGCTCACGCCGCCAGCCTTCCGTGACACGAACAGTGATCTCATTGGGGATCGCTTCTGTAAGTGTGAGTGCGATTTGTGGAATGGTCATGCTTGCTGATAGTTGGTAGGAACCGGCCTCTAGCTGACGATCCAGACCATAATAGCGGAGATAGTTTCGAAATAACTCCGGATTCTCAATCAGACCTTGCGCCACGAGTCCATCGGCTATGCTGCCTGCTGTTTCGCCAGCCTGAACCTCAAATTTGATCAGTGTTGGATCATCGCTCTTGGGCTTATTCAATTGATCACGGTTCACTCCCATGTATGCTGAGAGCGCTGCCGCTTCCAGGGGATTCAGCGACTGGTTTACTGGAAGGTTAAGTGCAACAGAAGCCGAGTCGCCATGGATATTGAATGCGCGATAGACTAGGCCAATGGCAAGCCCCAGCAGGCTGATTACAACAGCTACCAAGAAGATTCGGCTGGCAATTTGAACCCCATTCAGTCGTTTTGGAGAGGGTTTGACCCGGTTAGTCCTCGCCTGTAATCTCGGTGAGCGATTTTCCCGGCTCATTGTTCGCACCCCCTGCATCTAAATAGTCTTGTAATATAATTGCTGCTGCTAAGTCATCAAGGCGGCGCACCACGCCGCCTTGACGCTTCGACCCATCATGCCGGAAGTTCGCCGCAGATTCTGAGGAGTAACTCTCATCCCAGAACACAATAGGAATCTCTATCTGATTTGCCAACTTTTTTGCCCAACGGATAACCTTCTCTGCTTGGCGACTCAATCCACCATGTGAATCTGTTGGCAGGCCAATAACGATCTTCACGATTCCCTCGCTAAGGATGATTTGCCGTAGGCTATCGAAATCCTCGCGATTGCTTTGGCGCTGGATGATACTATGAGGCTTCGCAAATAACGCAAGTGGATCGGAAGTAGCAACACCAATCCGTTTCTCGCCATAGTCGAGCGCCATCAGACGGCCTCGTTCAATCACTGCTGCGTGCCGATTTCAACACTGATGCGCTGGGGTAGGGGTGAAATGATGGGCCAGAATGAGGGCCAGATTTGAATAGAAGGTGGCCCCCCCAATGGTAATTCGTGCTCTAACTTGCTAATCGCTTGACTGGCTATTGTCCCGCGCACAAGGCTCCGCACACGTGCTTCAGTAATTGCGGCAGAAATGTCTCCTGCCCCTTGCATAATGAACGTTACGCGGCGGTCGCCATCGATGGTTGTGACTTCACCCCGCCTGAATACTAATGAGTCGGGTCGAATCTCGTAACCATTTCCCACCTTCTCTGCAAGTTTTGCATAGACGACCTGCCTCGCGAGCCGCTCATCAATCGCAACCCCTTGAACCGTCACCGCCATATTCAATGATAGTTGTGTGGAGGGTTGGCCTATGTAGGCATCGTAAGTCTCGGATTTTACTAGCACCACATCTAATGTCTCGACGGGTACAACCTCAGTGTCAGCCAGCTTGATGAAAGGATCGGTCTGAATTTCCGCATAAGCGCGCTGCTGCAATTGTTGAAGTAGCAGCGCGCGGATTCGCGCGTAATCATCCGCAGAAACCGACGGAACCATTGTCACATCACCACCTTGTGTGGGCTGTGAATTGGCAACGGCGGCCCGGCTTGCCAACGGACCTTCAATTTGATTGATGCGGGCTGTGGGAAGATTACCCTCGAAGCCGGGGTCGATTGCCTCGATAGGAACTTCCACCGTTGCCCCCACTGTTCCGGGGAGGGTTGCATCTGATAGAGTTATGAATCTTACCGGTTGCCCTGCACTCGTTCGAACCACAGTCTCTAGGGGAATTGTCGCTTGATCGGGCACTAAGTTGGTGAAAAGGGCTACGCCGCGAGCTTTCTCAGTTGGCTGCGCGGTTGTTCCAGTCGTATTTATTGTCGTCAAGCCTTCTACTTCAACTCCAACCAGCCGCGCGCGGATACTACTTGTGCTCAAATCTACGTCTGGTGCATTGGAATCCGGTGTGGCAATTACAGTAGTGGTAATTGTTACCTGATTTGAAGCGGGTTCAACTCGAACCGTCGCACTTGGCAACACTACGATCAACCCGAGCACGCTGACTACAAACGCGAATATTGCCAGCCGTTTCTTCGTCTGAACCGAAATCGGGGGAAAGAGTGGCTGAGGTGAACTGCGTAGACGGCTTGCAGCGTCGGCAAGTTCAGGATTAAGCGGTAAGGGCTGATCTTCACGCCTAATCGCAAGTTCTGCTTTTGCCGTCTTCCATGTCTGCTTGTGACTTGCGGCAACCGACGGAAAATACGGGATACCAAGTTCGCGAGCGGACTCGTGGACAACAGGGTCTTGCGTGATTAATGCCAGATGCGTGCGTTTGCGCGTAGCTTCACGCTGAAGAAGAACTAAGTCTAACCGCCGCTGAAGCATTTCTTCCGCTAGGTTATCAGGATATACGATCAGTACGTGAGAAGCCTGAACCCAACCGAGCTTCTCACGTACTGACGTAATATCATCGTGAGGTTCCAGACGAATGATTTGTTCTTTCACCGAAGAAATTTCCAGACCCGGAGAAACTTAGTAATGGTCTATCTGGGCAAGTCTATTGCAACCAAGAAGCCACAAGATCATCTACTTTGGCGAGCGCTTCAGAGAGCGCAGATGGGTTCTTGCCGCCCGCAGTTGCGAAGTCAGGGCGACCGCCACCGCCACCACCCACTACTCGCGCTACCTCACCGACCAGTTTGCCCGCATGAATTCCACGTGATTGCACATCGGGTGTGATTTTCGCTACAAGGCGCGCTGTTCCTTCAATGTCACTTCCAAGTACAACTACACCACTTTGAAGCTTATCCCGAACCCAATCAGCCATCTCACCAAGCAGATCAGGATCGGCGGCGGATACTTGCGCCGCAATGATCTTGATGCCATCAATTTCATGTGCGCCATTGATCAAGGACTCCATCTCTTCCTTAGCGGTTGCACGCTGGAGTTTCTCTATTGTGCGTTGAGCCTCGTCTAATTCAGCTAGCACTGTCTCTAGTCTCGACGGCACATTTTTGGGTTCTGTGTGCAACGTCTCCGCGACGGTGTTTAGCACCACTCCCTGATCGGCAAGCATACGCTGGGCGGCTCGCCCGGTAATTGCCTCAATGCGACGTGTTCCAGCACCCACAGGCTCATCGCGCAAAACCAAAAACGGACCAATTTCTGCTGTAGACCGGACGTGGGTTCCGCCGCACAACTCATAACTATAGCGGTCGCCACAATCTGTGTGCCGTTCGCAAACCGTAACCGTACGCACAACTGATCCATACTTCTCACCGAAGAGCGCCATCGCGCCTTCACGTTTGGCTTCCTCTAGCGATTTTTGCACAATTTGAATTGGCGCATTTGCGAGTATCACATCGTTGATCTGCTCAGTGATTCGTTCCAATTCGTCCTGCGACAGCTTCGAATTATGAGTAAAGTCAAAGCGCAGACGGTCAGGAGCGACTAGAGAACCCTTCTGTCGAACATGCTCACCAAGAACATCTCGAAGGGCAGCATGAAGGAGATGTGTTGCCGTATGATTCCGCATGATGTCCCAACGGCGCTCACTATCGACAGTAGCAACTCCACTGCCGCCTTCTTTCACCGTTCCACTTACCACCTTGCCTTCATGAATGATCAAACCACCGATGGGCCGCCGCGTGTCCGAAATTTCGACTTTCCATCCATCGCCTTCAAGAGTTCCAGTATCGTTAACTTGCCCGCCTGATTCAACATAAAATCCGGTTCGGGGTAGGATAATTTCAACTTGATCACCTTTAGCCGCCGTGTCCACACGCTGGCCGTTCTTAACCAATGCAAGTATTTGGCTGGGGAAAGTTAAGCTATTGTAGTTGTAGGGGTCGTACTCAACACCCTGATCCTCGAGGGCGTTACCTTGCTTCAGATCGGACAGAATCTGTTGATAAAGTGAAATGTCCTCAAAGTTTCTTTGGGTATCGCCTTCTGAAAGCTTGCTATGATCTTCCAGAGCCAGACGGAATTCAGCTTCATCAACCGTCATGTTATGCTCTTGAAGAATATCTCGCGTAATTTCAAGCGGAAGTCCATGTGTTGAGTAGAGATTGAACGCGGTGCGCCCATCAAGCTGCATCTCCCCGCGTTCGTGCATTTGCGCAATAACATCGTCCAAGACCTCAAGGGAGTTGTCGAGCACCCGCTGGAAACGATCTTCTTCGGTAGTAATTTGATAACGAATCGACTCGCGGAACTGTTTCAATTCGGGATAAATGTCGCCCATCTTATGTATAAGCGCATCTGATACGTCGGTAAGGAATGGTTCCGTAACGCCCATCCCATGTGCAAAACGCCACGCACGGCGGATCAGCATACGGACGATATATCCGCGTCCCGACGCCCCTGGATTTACCCCGTCGGCAATGAGAAAGGATGCGCCGCGTGTGTGATCCGCAATAACTCTGTAGGCGACATAGTGCTCTTGGCGGAACGCATCATCATGCCCAAGAATCTCCTGCGTCGCATCCATTAAGTCTGTGAATAGATCAGTATCATAGTTAGCCGGAGCATCCTGCAATACGGCAGTGATACGCTCTAGTCCCATCCCCGTATCTACGCCCGGCGCGGGCAGCGGCTGGTCGAACGTACCGGTGTGCTGAGGATCAGCCTGCGTGCGGTTGTACTGCATGAAGACCAAATTCCAAAGCTCAAGGAAGCGATCATCTTCTGCATTCAGAGCTTCAATGATAGTGTCTTCGCCACGTTCTGGCTGAAGATCCCAGTGAATCTCGCTCGTAGGGCCGCAAGGACCTGTTTCCGCCATCTGCCAGAAGTTTGTTTTCGGCCCCATTCGAGCAAGGCGCTTGGGTTCAACGCCAATTTCATTGACCCAAATGTTGTATGCTTCATCGTCATCCCTGTAAACCGTAAAGGCGAGCCGATCCGGTGGAAGCTGATAGACCTTAGTCAGCAGATCGTAGGCGTAACGGATTGCATCCTGTTTGAAATAATCGCCAAACGAGAAGTTGCCAAGCATTTCAAAGAAGGTGTGATGCCGGGGGGAGGGGCCGACGTTTTCCAAGTCATTGTGCTTACCACTAATCCGCATGCACTTCTGTGAAGTAGTGGCACGTCGATACGGGCGCTTGTCCATCCCCAGAAAGACATCTTTGAACTGCACCATACCCGCGTTCGTGAACAGTAAGGTAGGATCATTGCCCGGCACTAATGACGACGAAGCAACCTTTTCATGACCCCGCTCCACAAAGAAGTCAAGGAATGCGGTGCGGATTTCTGCACTGGTCATGGGCTTCATTACAGATCAAACTCACTTTCATCTCAATCTTGTTACAAGTATCGGGAGATTATAGACAATCGCGGTAGGGCTGACAATGAATTTCGCGGCAGGAGAATTGCCGAACGAGCGCGGAGCTAGCCTATACCTGAAAAATAGCATCCACCGGAATTCCGGTGGCTGTTAGAAATAGAGACAATTATCTTTCAGGCTTGTCATTGTTAGAGGGTTTGGAACTACTACGACGAGCCTTTTCCTCGGCACGAAGGGCCTCGCTGGTTGGCGAACCACCGAGAACTGCTTCTAAGAACCGGAAGACACGGCGCATCAAAGACCGTATTCGCGCAACAATGTACCAACCTTCCCGTACTACTTCACGGGCTGCTGAAGCAGGTGTTGCCATTACCTGCCATTCAATCAAAGCAGCCCCCCATGTGAGGCCACCACCGAATCCAACCAAAACAATCTTATCATTGGGTCTGATACGGCCAGATTCGACTGCTTCAGCAACCGCAATAGGAATCGAAGCGGTCGAGGTATTGCCATAGCGCTCAATATTCACAATAAACTTGTCCATGGGCAAATCTAAACCGCGTGCTGCCGCTTGAATAATCCGAAGATTGGCTTGATGCGGCACTACAACGTCTATATCGCTAGTCGTCAGATTGGCTTTATCCAGAACTTCTTCAGTGGCAGATACCATTACACGAGTTGCAAAGCGAAACACTTCACGGCCATTCATTTGTGTTAACACATCTGGGGCCGGCGTACCATTCCAAGTAGGGCGCACTCCCGACGGTGCACAAAGTAATTCGCCTCCAGAGCCATCAGAGTGCATTACAACATGCTGGACTCCTCCGGGCACTTCGCTGGCGTGGAGGACAAACGCGCCCGCACCATCGGCGAATAGAATGCAGGTTCCGCGATCTGTCCAATCGACAATACGGCTTAGAGTTTCTGTACCTATTACTAACGCGGTATTAACCATCCCCGCCCTGATCTGTGCTGAGGCCAATCCCAGTGCGAAGATAAAACCACTACATGCAGCCAATACATCGAATGCACCTGCATCAGTCGCGCCGAGCCGATCTTGTATGAGACACGCGGTCGCCGGAAACAAATAAGCAGGCGACGACGTTGCAACGATGATGAGGTCAATGTCACTCGGATTGAGATCGGCGTGACTAAGTGCCTTCCTTGCGGCTCTAACGCCGAGCGTGACGGTTGTATCACGATCATCGGCAATTCTACGTTCGGCAATGCCAGTACGTTCTCGAATCCATTGGTCGTTGGTGTCAACCATCATTTCAATTTCATGATTGGTTAACACACGTTCCGGGATTTCAACGCCCCAGCCGACGACATGGGCGTAGCGCCGGTCGCCACCGGGTTTCAGGCCGATCTGTTTCTTACGAGTGGTGGTCGCCATTACCATACCGTCCAATTACCAGGCATGCATTGTGCCCGCCAAATCCAAAAGAGTTGGACATCACATTATGTACATCTGCTTTCCGAGATACGTTTGGCGTGTAATCGAGGTCGCAATCTGGATCAGGGGTTTCATAATTGATCGTTGGTGGTATCTCGCCAGTTTCAATTGCCTTTACGGAGAAGACAGCTTCGATTGCTCCAGCTGCCCCCAATAAATGTCCGGTCATACTCTTGGTAGAGCTAATCGGGACATCATATGCAGCTTCACCGAGCACAGCTTTGATTGCCAACGATTCTGCGCGGTCATTTAGCTGGGTGCTTGTCCCGTGTGCGTTCACGTAGCTAATATCGCGGGGCGAAAGTCCGGAATCCGCGAGTGCTGTACTCATCGCAAGGATAGCGCCCTCGCCATTCTCAAGGGGAGCCGTGATGTGATACGCGTCTGCTGACGCGCCATAGCCAAGCACTTCAGCATAGATACGTGCGCCGCGTGCACGGGCATGTTCTTCGCTCTCAAGAACAAGAACTCCGCTGCCTTCGCCTGCCACAAACCCATCTCGTGTCTTGTCGAACGGGCGAGAAGCGCCCTGCGGATCATCGTTGCGTGTGGAGAGTGCACCCATATTGCTGAATCCGGCCATAGCCAGCTTTGCAATGCCCGCCTCTGCTCCACCGCTGAACATTACATCTGCGGAACCGCGCCGAATCATTTCGGCGGCTTCACCGATAGCATTGTTGCCGGAAGCACATGCCGTCGCGATGCTCATGTTGGGGCCGCGCAGTCCTAACTCAATGGCTATCTTTCCGGGTGCGGTATCAGGAAGCATCATCGGGACAAGATGTGGACTGACCCGTTGTGCTCCTTCTTTAAGCATTTTGTCAGCTTCTTCTAGCATCGTAGTGACACCACCAATTCCACTGCCCAACACAACACCGATGCGGGCCGGATCAAGTGACTTCA
>Ga0075431_100002531_pt1 | contig 17634 bp, 14 predicted proteins | sample RhiMetdeltSRZDD5_FD_75297 | JGI IMG/M metagenome (GOLD analysis project Ga0075431, IMG submission 75297) | Populus rhizosphere microbial communities from Tennessee, USA - Rhizosphere MetaG P. deltoides SRZDD5 | ecosystem: Host-associated > Plants > Roots > Rhizosphere > Soil | place: USA... | reverse complement strand
TATCCGCCTACAAGCTGCCCAACCTTGGTCAGGTTCATCGTCGTCGTCCGCCATAATCCCCAATCGCCCGCACATAGCTCGGCTACAAGCTGAATATTGATTGCATCATTATCGTGATCGGCGAGCGGATGTTCAAGAAGCAGCATAATCGTATCAACAACGTCTTTTTCGTTGATCTTGACAATCTGCATTTTTTGAAGAAGCATCTCGGCTAACGGGATTGTTGGTGCATCGATTTCCAGACGACCATCCTTCAGGGAAATCTCGTGGCAGAAGTCAAACTTATCGAAGAATACATCCACATGTATCTCCAACTCCGGGTTGTCGAAGATCATACGCGCACCCTCCGAAACTACTGTCACCTCTCTGTTTTCAAGGTAGCCAAGATTTACGAATATATTTCTAGTCGCAGTGCGATCTTTTGAATCAGCTACAAAATCAATGTCCGCATAGTCATGGCCCATCGCCGCCTGAAGATAGCCGTACGTAGGACAATGATAATGGAAGGCGAGCGATCCCATAACGCGGAGCATAATCTCGTCCTCTTCGCTTGCCCGAATAATACGGTCGAGTTCATCCTCAAACTTCTGGCGTTCGACAGTCTGCTCATGTCTTCCGACAGAGTTATTTGACATATATCATCCTTGCAGGATGGTTAGTCCAAACTTGTGTCGCGTCATTGTAGATGAGCGGAATGGCATCTTGCAAATTGCCTCAGGAAAAAGAAGACCAGCAAATTGTAGTTTGGTGTTGTCAACGGAGTAGGTGTTAAATAGCAGGATGTGAGGCGGGGTATCCGTCCGATCTGTCTGTTCGGAGAAAATGCTATGCCCCTGTTTGGCAAGAAACCCAAGAAAGACCTTACACGCCTCTTCTTTGCGACTGACCTACACGGATCAGAGCGAACTTTCCGCAAATTCCTGAATGCCGGGAAGTTCTACGATGTCAGCATCCTGATCATGGGTGGCGACATTATCGGCAAAATTGCCGTTCCCATCATCAATGAAGGCAGTGGGCATTACCGCGCGACTTTGCAGGGAGTTACCGAACATCTGGAGACGCAGGAGGAAGTCAAGCATCTTATTGAGCGCATGGAGACTCTAGGCTATTACTATAAGATCATGCCGGAGGATGAGTTCAAACAGATTGCCACTGACCCCGCTAAGATCAATGCCCTCTTTCATGATTTGGCGCGTCAGAGGCTGGAGCAGTGGGCAGACCTCGCCGCCACGCGCCTAAACGGGACTGGTATTCGCTGCTTTGTGACTGGAGGCAACGACGATTATGCCGATGTGTTGGAAACACTCCCCCATCAGAAAGATGGCACAGAGCCGATGGTCAACTGCGAAGGTGATGCCGTCAATGTTGACGACACCCACACGATGATCAGCTTGGGATGGTCAACACCAACCCCTTGGAACACACCGAGAGAAGTAAGCGACGAACAGCTTGGAATCATGATTGACGAGTTGGTCGCTAAAGTCTCCGACCTTGACCACTGTATCTTCAATTTCCACGATCCTCCCATTGACTCGACGCTGGATACATGCCCGCAGCTAGACTGGAATACTGACCCTCCTTCACCCATCATGGTAGGCGGTCAGGTCGTCCTATTTGGTGCTGGAAGCGCCTCGGTTCGCAAGGCAATTGAAACCTGCCAGCCGATGCTGGGAGTGCACGGTCATATTCATGAATCGCAAGGAGTAGCGAGGATCGGAAAAACGGTCTGCATCAATCCGGGCAGTGAATACGCCGAAGGTGTTCTTCGCGGCTGCATTGTTACGTTTGCCGATGGCAGCGTCGAAGGCTTCCAGATGACAGCAGGTTAAAGCGAGGCAGCTAAGCTAGTTCGGTGGAGGCTACTAATTTACTGGAGGGCTGGTGTCACTTCCAGATAGATAACGTGTTATTCATGATAAGAATATGAGCAGGCTAGTAGAGCCATAGTACCTTCCCGCCGGGAGGGAAAGGAGGAGGTGTTCGGTTATCCAATGGTGACGGTGTTGGGCATCATTGGCTTTGTCGTCGGGGCAGCCTTCTGCTTGATGTTCATGTTCTACCAGCAGCTTGGACTTGCCAACCTAACAGCATATGAAGTGGTCGCAGGAATCCTGATAATCTCCGTAGTCTGGTATCTTGCAGTTAAGTTGGCTCAAGGGGCACGCGGTATCCATGTTGATTTTGCATTCAAGGAGATTCCGCCCGAATAAGGTAAAATTGACTGTATTTACTAAGCCGGGTCGTCAAATGAGGCCCGGCTTCTCACTTCGTTAGCGTTGAAACTGAGATCACTCATCGTAGCATAGTCACCTCATCGAGAGGAAGAATGTCCACAGCCACTATTGAGAGCGTCATTGCCAGGATAGCTTCTTGGCAGGGCAAAGAGATCACGTTTCGCCCAATGGAAGGGCTGACCAATCCCAATTATTTAGTGGAAGTGGACAGTCAGCGATATTTCGTCCGCATTCCTGGCGCGAATACCGAGCTTCTGGCAGTGGATCGGGAGAATGAGCTTTACAACACGAAAGCAGCCTCTGAATCCGGTGCTGGCCCCCATGTGCTGTTTGCCTTTCCAGACTTGGGTGCAATGGTGATGGAGTTTATTGATGGTGAGACCATGACCAAAGAGAAGCTCCGCGCCCCCGGCCAACCCGCGCGCATTGCCCAATCGCTACGATTACTCCACAATGGCCCCCGCTTTCTAAAAGATTTCAACATGTTCCGTCTGACGGAATTTTATTTAAGCGTTGTGGATGAGCATCAGGTGCATATACCGCCAAACTTTCGTGAGCGGATGCCGCTGGTCAAGCGCATCGAAGAAGGGTTTAATGGTAATCCTATTGCGACAGTACCCTGCAATAATGATCTGCTAGCGGCAAATTATATTGATGACGGTCACTTGCTGCGGGTGGTTGATTACGAATATAGCGGAAATAATGACCCCTGTTTCGAACTGGGTAACACCTGCCAGGAACTTGAATACGATGAAGCACGGCTGATCGAGTTGTGTTCGTCGTATTTCGGGCAGCCTTCTCCCGATAAAATAGCCCGGATGAAATTGAATATGATTATGTCGGATGTAGGCTGGACATTATGGGCGGCTATTCAGACGAAAATCTCAAAAATTGATTTCGATTTCTGGGGTTGGGCGGTTGAGCGATGGGGTCGTGCTGAGGCTAAATTCGACTCAACACAATTTCTCGGTTGGCTGAATGATATGCAGCAGCGCACCGATGCCGAGCAAATCTCTTTGTAGAATTAATAACTTTCGTTTGTAACTGTTAGACTGGAGATACCCATGCAAGATCAGGCCAGAGTTGTCATCATCGGTGGCGGAATCACCGGGTGCAGCATCGCGTATCATCTGGCTAAAGAGGGCTGGACGGACGTACTCTTATTGGAAAAAGGCGATTTAACGAGTGGGTCAACATCACAGGCAGCCGGAATTGTTACGCAGTTCAATACTTCGCCAACCATGATGACCTTCCGCAAATATAGCATTGACCTCTATGTTGAACTGGGATTGTTTGAACAGGTGGGGAGTCTCCGCATCGCTTCCAGTAAACGCCAACTCGAAAACCTTAAACGGAGTATCAGTCAGGCGCGCGGGATCGGGTTGGATGTTGATCTGCTCTCCCCTGAAGAAGCAATGCGTATCATACCAGCTATGACCGACAAGGAAATTTACGGGGCAGTGTATTTGCCGCAGGATGGTCAGCTTGACCCGCACGGGGCGACTTATGGACTTGCCAATGCTGCGAAGGCTCTCGGCGTTAAGATGTCTACTGATACTCGTGTGCTGAGCATCGAGTTATCGTCTAAGCGCGAGGTCAAGAAAGTCATTACGAATAAAGGGGAGATCTATACGGAGATCGTTGTGAATGCGGCTGGCATCTGGGCTCCGCAGGTAGCAGCGATGGTCGGAGTAACAATTCCATCTACTCCTATCGATCACCAGCATATTGCTCTCAAGGCTGTGCCCGGCTATGAACTTCCTGCCGATATGCCCTGCTTCCGCGATCCCGACAATCTGGTTTATGGACGGGCTGAGGCAGGCGGTGTCATCTTTGGCGGATATGAGCCTAATCCACACGCCCGTTGGGTGGATGGTGTTCCCTGGGATCACGGAAGCCGCTCGCTTCCGGGCGATATGGAACGCTTCGAGCAGTTGATGGAAGGAGCCATTCGCCGCTTCCCATTTTTCGAACGCGCTCAAATGATTCATCTAGTGTGCCACCCTGATGCTCTGACTCCCGATGCTAACCCATTGATGGGCCCGATGCCCGGTCTGCATGGTTTCTATGTGGCGGCAGGACTCTCCCTCAATGGATTCGGAGGCGCAGGAGGCATGGGCCGGACAATGGCAGAGTGGATCATTTATGGTAGCACATCAATTGATGTTACCAAGTATCATGCTTGGCGCTTCAATAAGAACTTTCACGATCCCCTCTATGCTGCCGAGTGTGCGCGCGAAGCATACAAATACTACTATCGACTGCTTTACCCCCACGATGAAGACGAATTTGCGCGCCCGCGCAAGCTGAGCGCCCTGCATGAGCGTATGCAGGATGCCGGGGCGGTGTTCGGCAAGAAAAACGGGTGGGAACGTGTGAACTATGTGCAGCCGGGTAAATCCTGGCGGCGGGCTGGGGCTGATCAGTGGGATTGGGGCTGGACGAAGCCTCCGTTCTTCGAGTTGGTTGGGCAGGAGCATCAGGCCGTTCGTGAACGTGTCGGAATTTTCGATATGTCCTCTTTCGGCAAGATTTCAGTCAAGGGGCCGGGTGCATTGGCGGTGATACAGCGTGTCACCGATAGTAATGTGGATCGGCCTGTTGGCAGAGTCATTTACACTCAGTTTCTCAACAAGAGCGGTGGTATTGCGGCTGATGTGACTATCACCCGCCTTGCCGAGGATGAGTTCCGCGTGGTTACAGGCGCTGGCTTCATCGGCAATGATATGGGTTGGATTGAAGCCAACATTCTGCCCGACGATGAACCTGTCACCGTACGTGATGTGAGCGATGATTTTGCTGTAATAGGATTTTGGGGGCCTAGAGTACGCGATGTACTACAAGCGGTCACAGAAGATGACGTTTCCAATAAGGCTCTACCTTATATGTCTAGCAAGGTCATTCGGGTCGGCGGGGCTGAAGTGCGAGCCTGCCGTGTCACGTATGTGGGTGAACTGGGTTGGGAGTTATATATCGAACCGAAGTGGGCCATCCAAGTATATGATGTGTTGATGGAGGCAGGCCAACCGTATGGAATTAGTGTTTGTGGCTATAAGGTTCTCGACTCATTACGGTTGGAGAAGGGATATAAGTATTTCACTTCCGACATCACTCCTCGGCAGCACCCGTATGAGGCTGGTCTAGGCTTCTGTGTCCATCTCGACAAGGGCGATTTCAATGGTCGCGATGCTCTGCTGAAGATTCGGGATGAGGAGCCAACACGGAAGCTTTGTACTGTCACGATTGGGGATGAGGATTATCTCACCATCTATGGAGGCGAGGCAGTCCTTACTGGAGATACAACTCTGGCCCGACTACGAAGCGCCGGGTATGGCTACACATTAAAGCGAAATATTGGCTATGTCTACCTACCGCTCGAATACTCAGAAGTAGGTACGGGGTTGGAGGTCGAAATATTTGGCGAGCGTGTTCCCGCAGAGGTTGCTCCAGACGTGCTATATGATCCGCGCGGTGAGTGTATTCGAGCATAAAGAAATTGCATCGCTGTTGGTAACAGGCGTACAATCCTCTCCCTAAGGTCGGAACAGTAGCGAAGTCAGCATAAGAGGAGCCATCTCGGATGATGCAAACAATTACTCCCATTGATGGGAGTATCTACGTTGAGCGCAAACTAGCAACTGAGAAGGAGATTGACCAAGCACTTGCACAATCACGTATCGCTCAAAAAGAGTGGAGGGCACTTTCCATTGCCGAGCGTGCTAATTATTGCAGCCGCATGGTCGATTGTTTTGTAGACAATAAGGAGCGAATCTCGTCCGAACTCACATGGCAGATGGGCCGCCCGATTAAGTATTCGCCTAATGAGGTAAGAGGCTTCGAGGAACGCGCTCGCACCATGATCGCTCTAGCCCCGAAAGCGCTTGAAGATGTGAAGCCCGATCCCAAGGATGGCTTCCATCGGTTTATCCGCCGAGACTCAGTTGGTGTAGTGCTCGTCTTGGCTCCCTGGAACTACCCTTATCTCACATCAGTAAACTCAATTGTCCCCGCCCTAATGGCAGGGAATTCCGTCATTCTGAAACACTCAAACCATACTCCCCTGTGCGCAGAGCGGATCGCCAATGCTTGTGAGGCAGCAGGCTTTCCCAAAGGAGTATTTCAATATCTCCATGCCAGCCACGAGGACGTTGCCAAGATGATCGGCGATGAACGAATTGATTTTGTGGCATTTACCGGCTCGGTGGCTGGTGGTCATGCGGTTCAACAGGCGGCGAATCAGCGCTTTATCGGCACTGGGATGGAACTGGGCGGCAAAGACCCTGCCTATGTGCGCGCAGATGTGAATCTGCAACATGCCATCGAGAATTTAGTCGATGGGTCATTCTACAACAGTGGTCAATCATGCTGCGGGATTGAGCGCATTTACGTGGACAGCGCAATCTACGATGATTTCGTCAATGGTTTTGTCGAACTTACCAATCAATATAAGTTAGGCAATCCACTCGATCCTGATACAACTCTTGGCCCCCTTGTAACGACACGCGCAGCAGAGTTTGTGCGAGGTCAAATTGCGGATGCCGTCCAAGACGGCGCAAAGGCCCTAATCGATGAAAGGCAATTCCCTGCTTCCGACCCGAATACCGCCTACCTTGCGCCTCAAGTGCTGGTGGATGTGAATCACTCGATGCGCGTTATGACCGAAGAAACGTTCGGGCCGGTGGTGGGTATCATGAAGGTCAAGAATGAAGCTGAAGCGATCTACTTGATGAACGACAGCGAATTTGGGCTTACTGCTTCTATCTGGACGACAGACAAAGACTCAGCAATTCGCATTGGCGAGCAGGTGGAAACGGGCACACTCTTCATGAATCGCTGCGACTACCTTGATCCGACACTGGCCTGGACAGGTGTGAAGAACTCCGGGCGTGGCTGCACACTTTCGACTCTCGGATATGAGCAACTGACTCGGCCTAAATCCTATCACCTGCGCACAACCATTTAATAATCCATTAGCAAAGTTATTGCGATATATCCATCATCTTCTGTCCTGCTCAAGAGTCTTTTTACGTTCAAGTTCATAAGGGTGGTATCAAAGATGGCGGCTCAAAATGTTCGCGGAATGCTCACACTCGAAGAACTGCGAGCGAAAGTTGAATCTGGCGAAGTTGAAACTATCGTAACGGTCTTCCCTGACTTGTACGGGCGTTTGATGGGGAAGCGCATCGATGGCACTTACTTTCTGGATTATGTTGCCGAGCATGGGATGCATGCTTGCGATTACCTTTTTACGGTAGAAATGGGGATGGAACCAATCCCCGGCTACAAGTATGCGAACTGGGAATTAGGGTATGGGGATTTTCACTGTGTACCCGATATGGAGACCCTGCGAAGCGCGACCTGGCTGGCTAAAAGTGCCTTTGTCATTTGTGACAGCTACGAGGAAGAGTTACAGAGCCTCACGCTTGTTGCCCCCCGTAGTATCCTGCGAAAGCAAATCCAGGCTGCCGCCGATATGGGATACAGAGCGGTGGGTGCTTCCGAGCTTGAATACTATATTTTCGAGGAATCCTATTCAAGCAGCCGCGATAAACATTATGAGGAGCTCAAAACTTTTGGTTCCTATATCGAAGACTACCATATCCTTCAAGGTGGCCGGGAAGAGCCTCTCAACGCGGCGGCCCGCAAGCATCTCTCCGCGAGCGGCGTTCCCGTTGAGTTTAGCAAAGGTGAATGGGGCCCAGGCCAGCATGAATTAAATATCCGCTATTCAGACCTCCTCACGATGGCAGATCGCCATACCGTTTTTAAGCAGTGCTTCAAAGACTTAGCCGATCAACTCGGCCTCGCTGTGACGTTCATGGCTAAGTTCGACCAACGATATGCAGGATCAAGCTGCCATATCCATATGAGTCTTTGGGATGAAACTCTCCAACACCCGACGTTTCCAGGTGATACCGCCATAGGGCCTGATGAGCATTTGCCCTGCGCGTCCGACGAATTTTTCTGGTTTTTGGGTGGTTGTATTGCACATGCACAGGAAGTGATGCCTTTCCTCGCACCAACGATCAACTCATACAAGCGCTATCAGGTAGGATCATGGGCCCCGACTGCTATAGCTTGGAGCTATGATAACCGCACCGCCGGTTTCCGTGTGGTCGGGAGTGGCAAATCGCTACGAATCGAATGTCGGATTCCGGGCGCAGATACCAACCAGTATCTTGCCTATGCTGCTCTGCTCGCAGCCGGGATGGACGGAATCAAAAATAAAATCGCGCCGCCCGCGATCTTCCAGGGTGACATTTATGCAGCAGCGAACTTGCCCCATGTGCCGCGTACGCTGCGTGATTCGATTGCCGGGATGGAACAGAGTGAATTCATGCGTGAGGCTTTTGGTGACGATGTGATTGAGCACTATCTCCATTTCTTCAAAACAGAGCAATCACTGTATGACAACGCTGTGACCACTTGGGAGCGTGCGCGGTACTTTGAACAGATTTAAGCTGGAGACTTAGTTTCAGTATGCAGAACCCCATTATCGGTATTACCACTTATGGGCGTGATGAAAATAAGCGGTTCAGTCTGCCGGCCTATTATGTAGATGCCGTGCGTAGAGCAGGTGGCATACCTGTGCTGATCCCTCCCGGCGAAGCTGATTTGCCTGCCCTGTTGAGCATGACCCATGGTGTGATTCTTGCTGGCGGTGGGGATATTGATCCGGAGCATTACGCTGGGACATCCCACGAAACAATATACCTGCTCGATCCGGAGCGCGATAAAAGCGAGTTGGCTCTGGCGCGCATTCTAGTAAATCAGGATTTGCCTCTGCTGGGCATTTGCCGGGGAAGCCAAGTAATCAATGTGGCACTGGGTGGGACTCTTATCGAACATCTTCCGGATGTCGTAGGAGAAGATGTGCTGCATCGTGCGCCCCCACGCCAGCCCATTGCACACGAAGTACGTATTGATCCGAAATCGCGTTTGGCAGGAATTATGGGGCAAACGATTATTGTGCCGATGTCCTGGCATCATCAGGCTATTCGACAACTTGCGCCGAGTTTGCGCGTCGTTGCCTGTGCCCCTGATGGCACGATTGAAGCAGTGGAAAAACCGGATCATCCCTGGCTAATTGCCGTACAATGGCATCCAGAGATCACTGCCGCTAATGAGCCAGAGGAACAGCATCTCTTTGATGAGCTAATTGCTGCTGCACAGCGAAGAATGCAGTCGAAAAGGTCATCCACTTAGCCCTCATGTAAGGAAGATTCGCCAATGCGACTGAAAGATAAGGTAGCTTTAATCACAGGTGCAGGCAGCGGCATAGGACGCGAGTCCGCTCTGCTCTTTGCTCAGGAAGGTGCAAAGATCGTTGTTGTCGATGTCAACGACACTGCTGGAGAAGAAACTTGCAGCATGATCACACAGGCAGGTGGACAAGCCATCTATGTTCATGCTGATGTCTCAAAAGCCGCCGACTGCGAAGCAATGGTCAATGCCGCCGAGAAGACCTTTGGCAAGCTCAACATTCTGTTCAACAATGCAGGTATCATGTTGAGCGACGATGATAATGCCATCACAACTGAAGAAAAGGTTTGGGATTTGACGATGGAAGTCAATCTCAAAGGCGTATTCTTGGGCTGCAAATATGGCATCCCCGCTCTAAGGCGGGCCGGCGGCGGCTCAATTATCAATACGGCGTCGTTCGTGGCACTGCTCGGCGCGGCAACACCCCAGATTGCCTATACCGCTAGTAAGGGCGGTGTGCTCAGCATGACTCGTGAACTGGCATTGATCCATGCTCGCGAGAATATCCGGGTGAATGCCCTGTGCCCCGGCCCCCTGCATACCGAGCTACTCATGAAGTTTCTTAATACAGAGGCCAAGAAACAGCGTCGTCTGGTTCATATCCCGATGGGCCGCTTTGGAGAGGCAAAGGAGATGGCTTATGCGGCCTTGTTCTTGGCTTCGGATGAGTCATCTTTTACTACAGGAGCGGAATTTCTGGTGGATGGCGGGATCACTGCTGCCTATGTGACACCAGAATAATGCTGGCTTCAGAATTCAACTTTTCATTGGAACCGCTTGGCGTTCTTCCAATTCCTCCGTTGGCATTGGTTGTGCTCCTGAGAGGTAGTTTGTGTCTGAACAACCACATGGCTACCCTTTCTTAGGAGCTTCTTATTCACGTATTACTTATGCGCCACTCTCGGGCTCTTTTGTTTATGCCTTGCCTATGCTATGTCGAGTTTTCCAAAAAGTTATTTCAACCTTAATGTAGTTGACAAAGGAACAATCTTATGATAGTTTAGTCTAAATTGGTCTTACCACTTTACCACATTACCATCTTATCAAATGCCATAGTGCTGTATAGGGAGTTTCTACCAATGACAAATCAGCAGGCTGATTTTGGAACTGTTGAGCGCTCGGCTTTACCAGAGCAAATTGCTGAGCGTATTCTTCAGATGATCAGGGAAAGACAGCTAAAGCCTGGTGACAAACTCCCTTCCGAGCGGGAATTAGCCATAGCTATGAACGTTGGACGTCCTGCCCTACGAGAAGCGCTACGCGCATTAGCAATGATGAATGTGATTGAAATTCGGCAGGGGGCCGGGGCTTATGTTACTGAATTAGAAACAGCCCAGCTCATCCAACACCTTAATTTTGTTTTTTCCCTTGATGATTCAGCTATCCTCGATTTGTTTGATGCCCGCAAGATTGTCGAAGTAGGAATTATCGAATTAGCAGCGCAGCGTGTCACAGACGAAGACCTTGCCGAACTCGAAGCTAATCTTCAAAAGTCTGTTTCCTCTACCACTGATCCGGACCAATTCGTCCTTGTCGATCTAGAGCTGCATGCTCTGATTGCCCGGATTGCCCGCAACCCTATTCTCCTGCGATTTATGGAATCAATTCATCAACTCGGTCTGGCGAGCCGCCGTCGAACAGGCCGATTAAGCGGCGTACAAGATCAAAGCATCGCGGATCATCGGCACATCGTGGAAGCTCTTAAAGCACGAGATCCACATGCCGCACGTGAAGCAATGCTCTCTCACCTGGGGAATGTCGAAGAAAAACTAAGGCAAATGGTGGCGGCTCAATCTGACGCTGGGGAGGATTTCCCACCGGAAGGCATGGGACGGGAATAGACAGCCCTAGGAGAACATGCCTGATTGATCGGGCATAAGGAGGTGACTCAACAAAGAGAAGATAAACAACAGTCTAACACACCCGGATTCTAAGCTAACTACTATCTAAGGAGGAGGTCTGATGACCCCTGAAAGACGTGTAATAGCCTTTCTGTCATTTCTGCTCATCATAGTTGCTTTAGTTGCGTGCAGCGCGCCAGCTACAGAAGCGCCCGCCACTGAAGCCGCTGCAACTGAAGCACCTGCCACAGAAGCCGCGGCCACAGAAGCCGCGGCGACTGAAGCATCAGGAGTATCCGAGATCAACATCTTGACCTTCGTGGGCCCCCAAGTTGCCGAACCCCTTCAGCGCAGAGCCCCCGACTTCACCGCAAAAACGGGTGTCAAGGTCAATGTGATCACGGTTCCTAACAGCGATTTGTACCAGAAGGCACTGACCGACATGGCGACAGGCACGAACAGCTATGATGGCTTCCTGTTTGCTCCATCTTGGATCGTTGATTTCGCCCCCGCTGGCTACATAGCAGATTTAACAGATTGGGCGAAGAACGACAAAGACCTACAATGGGATGACATTGGGCCGTTCTTCCAAGACTTCAATTCCTATAACGGCAAGATTTACAGCATCCCAGTTGATGGCGACTTCCATCTTATGTACTATCGCAAGGATATGCTTGAAGCAGATGGGTTAGACGTTCCAAAAACATGGGATGACTACCTCGAAGTTGCAAAGCACTTCCAGGGCAAGGACTTGAACAGTGATGGTGAACCAGATTACGGTTCCTGCATCAGCAAGGCAAAGGGTCAGCAGGCATATTGGTTTATCTATACTGTAGCTGGGCCTTACATTCAAGCCAAAGGATCTCACGAAGGGGCGTTCTTCGATCTGAAGACTATGGACCCGCTAGTCAACAACGATGCGTTTAAGCGTGCATTGGAGGTCTACGACGAAACGACCAAGTATGGCCCACCTGATGAGTTGAATCTGGGGGTTGGCGATACGCGCGGTCTGTTCTTATCCGGTCGTTGCGCCCTCTCCCTGGATTGGGGCGACATCGGGACGCTGGCCCTCGACGAAACTCAGTCGAAGGTACGCGGCAAGACAGGCACAAGTATTACACCGGGTTCCAAACAGGTACTGGATCGCTCGACTGGCAAACTGGTGGATTGTGATGCAACCACCTGTCCTTATGCAGTCGATGGTGTGAACTACGCACCCTACTCTGCCTTCGGCGGTTGGGCTGGCGCAGTGAATGCGTCTGTTGATCCCGCCGTGCAGAAAGCTACATATGATTTCTTTGCTTATATGTCATCGCCAGCACAGGCGAATGAGGATGTAACCTTAGGGAAGACGGGTTACAACCCGTATCGCATATCCCAGTTCAAAGATCTGGATCCGTGGCTAAAGGCCGGCTTCACTGAAGAAGAGGCGCATGCCTATCTCGGAGCTATTGAGAACAGTCTGAACAACCCCAACATGATCTTCGATCTGAGAATTCCTGCGAACCATCAGTACCAGCAGGAAGAACTTGACAGTATCATCGCCTCCTTCATGGCGCATGAGATCGATAAGGATCAGGCGGCCCAGCAGATCTTCGATGCGTGGCAGAAGATTACAGACGAGCAAGGACGTGACACTCAGCTTGCAGCTTATCTCGCTACCATTGGTGCGAAGTAGTAGATTCGGTTTAGTAAGCCTCGGAGGTCTTTGACCTCCGAGGTCTGTCCAAAGGGGACTTTGATGGAAGCAGAAGCTAAACGCGAGACCTCGATAAACTTAGAATCTGGATTTCGGGGGCAATTGCGCTTGTTTAATTCTCAAACAGAGCGATGGTCAAAGTTCATTTTTATCATGCCTACTGTGCTGGCCCTGCTCTTTTTGTCTATTTTTCCATTGATCGCCTCCATTTATCTTTCACTAACAAACTTCAAGTTTGTAAAAGGCGGCTTTCAGCTCCGATTTGTGGGGCTAAATAATTACAAAGACTTACTGCTTGGCTCAGATCAGAAGAATTTCTTGGGCCTTTTAGCACCCATGACACCTATGCGATGGATCGTCTTAGGCGCATTGATCGCTGCGTTATTCTTCTATCTAATTCGCACTTTGCTAAAGACAAGAATATCTCTGGGTGGTTTGCTAGGACGGATTATTCTAGCTCTTGGTCTCAGTGCGCTGGCCTGGCTGGCAGTTCGGACACTGGGGCCGGGTGGTCGGCTCGGAACTTTATCAGTAACACTCGTTTTTGTATTCTTGGGTATTACAATCCAGTATTTGCTTGGCCTTGGGCTGGCTTTGCTAGCCTCGCAGGACTTGCGGGGACGGCGCTTCTTCCGTGTCGTATTTCTACTGCCTATGATGATCACACCTGTGGGTGTAGCCTATATGTTCAAGATGGTCACGGATACAAGTATGGGGCCGCTGACACCATTGTGGCGCGGTGTAGGTCTCGCTAATTTTGCGTGGATCAATGATCCCTGGGCGGCGCGTGGAGCCATAATTCTGGCAGATACATGGCAGTGGGTTCCATTTATGTTCATCGTGCTATTAGCAGCGCTTGAAAGTCAGCCTACAGATATTGTGGAGGCGGCTACGGTCGATGGTGCGAACTCGTGGCAGATTTTCCGCAGCATTACATGGCCCGGCATCTTTCCAATTAGCCTGACACTGGTGCTGATCCGCATGATCGAAGCCTTCAAGATTATCGATCTGCCAAACGTCATGACAGGCGGAGCGCCTGGAAGTGCTACAGAATCGCTCACACTGCGAGCGTTTATCAATTGGCGCGCACTTGATCTCGGCAGTTCAGCAGCCGTTGCTTATCTGCTGCTGATCGTCGTAACGTTCTTCGCTACCGCTTTTGTTCAGACCATCCGTCAGCGCTCATTAGGCAACGGCTAATCCCTAGCATGAGGCGGATAGTCTAAGTCGCGACCACGATGGGAATGGATTGATAGTAAGGACTAGCTATCATGATGCAACGATTATTTCAGCGCAAAACACTCTTCGCACCATCGCCCGGTGGAACGGTGCTGGCTTACCTCCTACTAATAATCTGGACGATTATCGTCCTTTTCCCTCTATACTGGCTGGTCGTGACTTCTTTCAAGCAGCGCATCGAGGTAAGCAGTGGTCCTTTTTACATCCCTTTTGTGGATTTCAAGCCCACAACGGAACCCTGGCATTACATTCTCGTGGGTGATCTGAGTAATGATACACTGCGCACTTTTGTCAATACCCTAACAATCGCTCCAGTCAGCGCGTTTCTAGCGCTGGTGATTGGGGCCGGCAGCGCTTATGCGTTGGTTCGCTTCAACTATCGACCCCGACTCGCTGCGATTCTGAGCTTTATAGCCTGCGTAGCCTTGGCGATTGTGACTGCTACACTGGGTGTATCCTGGCAGATCGCCCTTGTCGCGAGCCTAGTTGTTTTTATTCTGCTCTTCCAGACCATTGGTAAACGCTTCGGACGTATGTTGGGCAATGGCGATATTGCGTTCTGGATGATTTCGCAGCGTATGCTGCCGCCAATTGCCGTTCTGATCCCGATCTATATCCTGTTTCAGCAGCTTCATTTACTGGACACGCATTTTGCGCTGATCGTCAGCTACATCACGCTGAATCTGCCAATTGTGGTATGGCTGATGCGCGACTACTTCCTGACTATTCCTATCGAACTAGAGGAAAGCGCATCAATTGATGGAGCTTCGCCATTTCAGATTTTCCGCAAGATAGTCTTACCGCTATCAGTACCTGGCTTAGTCGCAACTTTTCTATTCGTACTGGTATTCACTTGGAATGAGTATCTGCTAGCCCTGTTTCTTTCTAGCGCTAAGGCACAAACTCTCCCTGTTGTGATTGCCGCGCAGAATGGAGTGCGTGGGCCGCAGTGGGAATATATGTCTGTGCTTATTCTAATCATGATTGTTCCCGTCATTGCGGTTGCTATCGTTTTAGAGCGCTATATTTCGCGCGGCCTCTTGATCGGGGCAATCAAGTAATTAGAGGAAGCTATAAACAGCTAATTCTAAGTAGCCTAATGAAATCTGGTCTCGCAAAGAACCGGATTTTCCATATGGATTGGAGGAATAATGCCGGAAGAGCATTTCTTCATTACGGGTGGCATGGGATGCATCGGAGCATGGGTAATACGCAACCTAGTTCAGAGCGAAGTGCCTGTGACGGTATTCGATCTAAGCAATGATATGCACCGTCTTGAATTGATCATGAGCAAGGACGAGATCGATCAAGTTCGATTTGTACAAGGCGATCTTACTCGTACAGAAACAGTTACCCAAGCACTTGCAGAATCAGGAGCGACCCATGCGATCCATTTGGCCGCGCTGCAAGTACCCTTCTGCAAAGCAAATCCGCCGTTAGGCGCTGCGGTAAACGTCGTAGGCACAGTAAACATGTTTGAAGCAATCAAGGCGGCGGGGATCGGGCAGTTGGTTTTTGCCAGCAGCGTTGCAGTCTATGGCCGCAAAGACGAATACAATACGGTTCTTCTTCCCCACGACGCACCCTTACGACCTCATACTCACTACGGTGTATTCAAACAAGCTAATGAAGGTACAGCCCGCATCTACTGGGAAGATGATGGAATTGCGAGTATCGGGCTGCGACCTTACACGATTTACGGACCGGGTCGGGATCAGGGTATGACATCTACGCCAACTGCCGCAATGCTCGCCGCGGCTAAGGGTGAAACCTATCATATCTCCTTTGGCGGCTGCAACGGCTTTCAGTATGCCGACGACATCGCGAAGATATTTATTCAAGCAGCGCGCACTCCATTCAGGGGGGCGGATGTATTTAACATTAAAGGTTCAGTGGCCCATGTGAGCGATGTTGTGAAAGCAATTGAAGCTGCCGAGCCAACCGCAATAGGCCGTATTACTTTTGAAGAGAAGCCACTGGTGTTCCCAGAAGGCCAAGAGGACGATGTGCTGCGCGAAGTATTAGGGGAAATACCTGATACACCACTCACTGAAGGAGTTGCCAAGACTATCACTCATTTCAAAGAAGCCCTTGCCGATGGCCGCCTTCAATAAGGAATCGGAATTCATATGAAATGGGTCAAAGTGAAGCATGGGGATGGGTCGGCCTACGGCCTTCTTAATAACGATTCAATCCAGCTTACCGATCACCGATGGAGAGACATTCTAGAGAGGAAGTCGATTGTTCCTAAAGAAGAGATTGCCTTAGATGAGGCTACCCTTCTCAATCCCATTGGACGCCCCGGCAAAATTGTGTGTGTCGGCTTGAATTATATGGATCACTGTAGGGAGACAAATACGCCACCTCCTCAGCAGCCACTTCTGTTTACCAAGTTCACCACCTCTCTTAATGATCCGATGGGGGATATTGTATGGTCAACATCCTTGACAAACGAAGTTGATTGGGAAGCAGAATTGGCCGTGATTATCGGCAAGCAATGCCGAAAAACATCTGAGGGAGATGCCCTTTCATATGTAGCAGGGTATACAGCCGCTAATGATGTAAGTGCCCGCGACCTTCAATTGGGAGATGGTCAATGGGTGCGTGGTAAAAGTCTCGATACTTTTTGTCCTCTTGGCCCTACCTTTGTCACGGCTGATGAAATTAGCGATCCACAAGGTCTTGCGATACGCTGCCTATTAAATGATGAAGTGATGCAGGATAGCCACACAAGAGAGATGATTTTCCCGGTCAAAAAACTGATTTCCTTTTGTTCGCAGGCATTCACATTGGAACCTGGAGATGTCTTGCTAACAGGTACTCCCTTCGGTACAGGATTGGGCCGTGACCCAAAGGTTTATATGCAGGATGGGGATCGCGTCATTGTAGAGATTGAAGGAATCGGACGTTTAGAAAATTGGTGTAGAGCCATCTGAGAGCAAATATGCCTATTACAATAACAGAGCTAACTGCGCGTGACATCCGGTTCCCTACCTCGCAGATGTTAGACGGATCAGATGCGATGAACCCTGATCCAGATTACTCTGCCGCCTATGTGACTCTGCACACTGATAGCCCGGAAGGACTTGAAGGACATGGACTAACCTTCACTATTGGGCGTGGAAATGAATTATGTGTTGCAGCATGTAAAGCATTGGCTCCGCTTATTATCGGGAAAACACTGGAATCATTTACTGCCGATATGGCAGGCTTCTGGAGAATGATTACAGGGGATAGTCAATTGCGGTGGGTTGGCCCGGACAAAGGGGTCATCCATTTGGCAACTGCGGCGGTCGTTAACGCCGTCTGGGATTTGTATGCCAAAGTTGAAGGTAAACCTCTCTGGCGCTTGATCTCA
>Ga0075431_100002530_pt1 | contig 17635 bp, 13 predicted proteins | sample RhiMetdeltSRZDD5_FD_75297 | JGI IMG/M metagenome (GOLD analysis project Ga0075431, IMG submission 75297) | Populus rhizosphere microbial communities from Tennessee, USA - Rhizosphere MetaG P. deltoides SRZDD5 | ecosystem: Host-associated > Plants > Roots > Rhizosphere > Soil | place: USA... | reverse complement strand
CAGAGGCCTGGGACCCCGTCCTGGCCTGGGCGCACGAGGCCCTGGGCGCGCGCCTCGTCCTCGGCCGGGGTGTTGTGCCGGTGGCCCAGCCGCAGGCGGCGCTCGCTGCCATAGAGCGTGCACTCGCACGACTGGACGCCTTCGGCCTGGCCGCGCACCACGTCATGACCACGCTCATGGGCTCGGCCCTGCTGGCGCTCGCCCACGCCAGCGGCCGCCTCGCGGCCGAGGAGGCGTGGGCGGCGGCGCACGTGGACGAGGACTGGCAGACCAGCCAGTGGGGCGAGGACGCCGAGGCCAAGGCGCGCCGTGCGCACCGCTGGACCGACATGCAGGCCGCCAGCCGGCTGCTGGCGCTGCTTGGTCCAGCACCGGCCGGTCGGGCATCTCGCTGACGACGGCGCCCGACCGCACCGAAGCGAGCAGCGGTTCGCCCGCTACTCGCCGAAGTACTTGAGCGCAATCACGATGCCCTCATCGTACATCTTCTGGAACTCGATCGAGTGCTGCTCGCCCCGCTTAGTGCTGCGGTGGTAGAACTTGACCACCTCTGCAATCGGTGTGGCTGGCCGGCGGTTGTCGAGGGCGTCGATGTGCGTGGTCGAACCCAGGTCGATCAGCCCATCCAGGTCGTAGTCGGCGATGTAGTGGAAGAGCGCACCGATATAGACGCCGCGCGACGGCTCGTTGCGGATGCGCAGCATCTCGGCGCGGTTGCCCTCCGGCGGAATGTGCTCGTAGCACCAGCGGCGATCCTCGATCCTGATGCAGCCGGCGGTCGTACCGAGGCGTTCGAGCCACACCCGCTCCGTTTTCGCCCGGCTGCGCGTAAGGCTCTCTGGGTAAGGCATTTTCACGGATGTGACGAGATTGATGACCTTGCGCACGTCCTCGCGCTCAGCGGCGGAGGCGGGTGCGAGCGCGAAGGCGAGAGGCACGACTGCAAGCACAACAGCCTTGGTTTTCTGAAGCATTGCCAATGCCTTTCCTATAGTGAGCCGTAGCGATCGGGCAGCGTCTGCCTGCAGCGCGGCAGCGCCCAAGGTTAACAAGCGCGCAACCATGGCCAAGGTTCCGCTTGCGCCCCGACATCGGCTCGAATTTGTGGCTCGGCAATAGTGCGCATTGCGCCGATTCACGGCGGCAGCCGACGGAGCCGGTCGCAATGCGCCGCGCGGGCTGCCCCGCGGTCTGCTCGCTCCCTACTCGCCCATGTGCTTCAGGGCGATCTGGATGCCGTCGTCGAACAGCTTCTGGGAATCGGTGCGGAACTGATCGCCGCGGCCGGTGCCGCGGTGGAAGAACTGCACCACCGTGCCGACCGGGGCATGCGGCTGGCCGTCGATCTTGGTCGTGCTGCCGAGGTCAGCCTGCCCGTCGAGGTCGAAATCGACAGCGTATTGAAAGACTTGACCCGGAACGATGCCGGCCACCGGCTCGGTGCGGATGCGCAGCATCTCAGCCCGGGCGCCGACCGCGGCCAGGTGGTCGTAGCACCACTTCAGCTTGTCATCGAGGCGCAGGCACGCGACGGTTGCGGTATTGCTGTCGAGGGTCACCCACTCGGTGCGGGACAGGTTGTTGCGCAACTGCTCCGGAAACGGCATTTTGACGGCGGAGATCAGATTGATGACGGCGCGCACCTGCTCCCGCTCGGCCGCGTCCGCGGCGGCAATCGCAAATGCGCCGATCAGGGCGGCGGCGGATGCAAGGGTGACGATCTTCCGAGGCATGAGAGAATCCTTTCCTGGATGAACCGAAGCGTTCCACGCCATGGTTAACGCTGCGGCTCAGCTTTAGTTTCGAGGGAGACTCACGCCGGTGTGGATGTGCGGCGGGCATGCACCGAGGGGCGGGCGAGCAAAGACCTCTCACGGATGACCTGGCTCGGGCGTAGGGCCTTGAACTTGCGGCTGGTTCGCACGGAAGGGCGGTGCCGCCGGACCTGAGGTGCACCCCGGAGCGTCAGGAGAAGGTTGGCGACCGCCTCGGCGCCAGGAACTGGAGCCGGCCCCGGCGGACCGGGTCCGGATCAGGACCTGCCGTCCGGCGGGAGCCGTGGGCGCGCAGCGTCACGAGCGAGGCCATCAGCCGCGCCAGCTCGGCGGGCGGACACCGCACTTCACATCGTCCGCAGTGACGCCTGGTAGATCGCCTCCACATGAACGTCGGCACAATCGAGCGCGGGGAAGTCGGCATCGTGCCCCTGGAACGCGAGGAAGAGGTCGGTGCCGCCGAGCAGCACGACCTCGGCGCCCTGCTCCCGGCATAAGCGCTGGCCGGCGGCGAAGAACACGCGCCGCTGCGCATCGCTGACCCGGCCTGCGGTCGCCATCGCCACATAGCTCTGGTGAACCTCCTCAAGCTCAGGCCCTAGAGGAACGACCACGGTCGCCGACGAGATTGCCCCGTACAGCCGCGTCTCCATCACCATGCGCGTGCCAATGATGCCGATGGTCTTGAACTTTCCCCGCGTTACGGCAGCTCCCACTTCCGGGACACCATTCAGAATGGGCAATGGTGATATCGGGAGAAGCTCGCCGATGCAGAAGTGGCCGCCCATCGAGGTGACGGCAGCAACTTGCGCGCCGGCAGCCTTCAGCCGCGCGATCAAAGCCGCAAAAACTCCCGCCTGCTTGCGGGCATCCTTGTTGGCAAGGTTCTGGGCAAGGTCGCGCACCTCGGCGTTCGCGATCGTCAGGTCCAGGCGCGTTCCGGACTTCGCGTGGCGGTCAGTCAAGCCGCGGTAGTAGAACTCCGTCGCGGCAGGTCCAATGCCGCCGATCAGCCCGATATGCATGTGTGCGCTCCATTCCCCGCCACGACGTGCCCAGCCGCGATGCCGCCTCCGGCACTGGAACCTGTCAACCAGGCTGGCTCGGGAACACCTCACCATGCCGCGTGCGCTCTCCCGTGTCGACTGTCGCCGGATCGCACGCCGCAGGGCGCTGCGGCGTTGCCCCTCACCTCATTTTCAAACCCTCACCCCCGCACCTGCCGCCGCTCCCACTCCAGCGCCGTCTCGACCATGTCGGCGAGGCTGTAGCGGGGGCGCCAGGGGACGCGGGCGAGAAGAGAGCCGGGGTCGGCGATCAGCTCCGGCGGGTCGCCTGGGCGGCGCGCCTCGCAGGCGAGCCGCAGCGGGTGGTCCGCGGCCTGCTCGACCGCGGCGATCACCTCGCGCACCGAGTAGCCGCGGCCGTTGCCGCAGTTGAAGGTGCAGCTTCCCTCGCCGGCCTGCAGGAGCCCGTAGGCCGCCACGTGCGCCTCGGCGAGGTCGCTGACGTGGATGAAATCCCGCACGCAGGTGCCGTCCCTGGTCGGATAGTCGGTGCCGAAGACGCTCAAGCCGTCGCGCTGGCCGGTGGCGGCCTGGGAGGCGATCTTGATGAGGTGGGTGGCCTGCGGCGTGCTCTGGCCGGTGCGGCCCTTCGGGTCGGCCCCGGCCACGTTGAAGTAGCGCAGGACGGTGAAGGAGAGGCCGTGGGCGGCGCCGAGGTCCTTCAGCTGCTGCTCGAAGAACAGCTTGGACCAGCCGTAGGGGTTGATCGGCCGGAGCGGCGCCGTCTCGGGGATGGGCACCCGCTCCGGGACGCCGTAGACCGCGGCGGTCGAGGAGAACACCACGCGGCCGACGCCGCTCGCGATCAGGGCATCGAGGAGCTCGAGGCCGCGGCTGGTGTTGTTGCGGTAGTACTTGGCGGGGTTGGTCACGGATTCCGGCACCACGATGGAGCCGGCAAAGTGCAGGGCGCCCTCGATGCGGTGCTCGCGCACGATGCGGGTCACCAGGTCGCGATCGGCGATGCAGCCCTGGTAGAAGCGCGCAGTCGGCGGCAGGTTGGCCCGTACACCGGTGGAGAGGTCGTCGAGCACGACCACCTCCGTTCCCGCGTCCAGGAATGCGTACACGGCGTGGCTGCCGATGTAGCCGGCCCCGCCGGTGATCAATACGGCGCCCATATGCCTGGTCCCCAATTGCTCGTTACCAATCCGCGCGCCGCCAGCGTCGCCAGCGTGCTCACATACAACGGGGCGGCAGGCGTTGCACGCAGCCTGGGACGGTTAACCACACCGGCCCCGTCGTACGGATCGCCGGGCGTGGATGAGGAACCCCCGCCGACGTTGCGCGATTTACGATAACGGGTCCTGGGTACAGTCCGGTTCAGGTCCCGCTCCCTGGAAAGGAGATGCACGATGGCGCGCTGCGACGTTTGCGGTAACGACTACGACAAGACCCTGCAGGTGACGCAGGGAAGCCGGTCGATGACCTTCGACAGCTTCGAGTGCGCCATCCAGGCGATGGCACCGCGCTGTGCGCACTGCGATTGCCGGGTCATCGGCCACGGTGTCGAGGCGCATGGCAAGGTGTTCTGCTGCGCCCACTGCGCCAAGCAGGAGGGCGTCAAGGGCATGAAGGACCGCGCTGCGTAAAGCTTGGATGCGCATCCTCCGCACAGCGGGTCGTGCATCCGGTGCTAATGCAACTTCACGACCGGCTCGGTGCGGCGCGTGATGACGCGGGCGAGGGTATCGAGCGCGACCTTCGTGGGGCCGTGCAGGGCGAGCTGGTGCATCTTGTAGAGCGACCGGTACATGAGCCCGGCGAGCCAGCCCTCGATGAACAGGCTGCCGCCCACCAGCTTGCCCATCAGGTTGCCGACCGTTGAGTATTCTCCGAGCGAAACGAGCGAGCCGAAGTCGCGGTAGCGCCACTCCCTGACGCTGAGGCCGGCGACGCGCCGCGGCAGCTCCCGGGCCAGATGCGAGGCCTGCTGGTGGGCCGCCTGTGCCCGCGGAGGCACGTTGCCCTTATGCCCCGGCCAGGGGCAGGCCGCGCAATCTCCGAAAGCGAAGATAGCATCGTCGCGCGTGGTCTGCAGGGTGGGGCGCACCACCAGCTGGTTGAGCTTGTTGGTCTCCAGCCCGGCGATGTCCTTGAGCAGGTCCGGCGCCTTGATGCCTGCGGCCCACACCACCAGCTCCGCCGGGATCAGCGTGCCGTCGGCCAGCGTGACCCCGCTCGCCGTGACCTCGGTGACCGGCCGGCCCGTGTGAACCTTGACCTTGAGGCCGGCGAGCAGCTTGGCCGCGGCCTCCGACAGCCGCTCCGGCAGCGCCGGCAGGATGCGTGGAGCCGCCTCGATCAGGTGGATGGCGATGTCCTTGTCGGGGTCGATGCGGTCGAGCCCGAAGGCCACCAGCTGGCGCGTGGTCTTGTGCAGCTCGGCCGCCAGCTCGGTGCCGGTGGCGCCGGCGCCGATGATCGCCACGTCGAGCTGGCCCGGCCGCACGGGCCCTGCCTGGGTGTTGGCGCGCAGGCAGGCGTTGACGAGCCGGACGTGAAAGCGCTCCGCCTGCTCGGGCGTCTCCAGCTGGATGGCGTGGGCCTTCACCCCGCGCGTGCCGAAGTCGTTGGTGAGGCTGCCGATGGCGATGACGAGGGTGTCGTAGCCGACCTCCCGCTCGGGCAGCACCTCGCGCCCCTCCTCGTCGAGCGTGCGGGCGATCCTCACCTTCCGGCGCGCCCGGTCGATGCCGATCAGCCCGCCGAGGCGGAAGGTGAAGCCGTGCCAGTGCGCCTGGGCCAGGTAGCCGACCTCGTGGGAGCCCTGATCCATGCTGCCGGCGGCGATCTCGTGCAGCAGCGGCTTCCACAGGTGCGTCTGGCGCCGGTCGATCAGCGTGATGTGGGCCTTGCCGCGCCGTCCGAGGCGGTTGCCGAGCCGGGTGACCAGCTCCAGCCCGCCGGCCCCTCCGCCGACGACGACAATCCGGTGCGGTTCGTCAGTCAGGCACGCGGCTCCATGATCCGCTCGATTGATCCGCTCAGCTCATGTCCTCGTGCAAGAGATGGCGCACACCGCGCAATCGGCCAACGGGAAGATTGCGGCCGTCGCCCGGCCAGGCGAGGAACTCAGCGCAGATCATGCTCGGTGGTGCATCGGGCATGGCTCATTCTATCACGGCGTGAATGGGTGCGGCACGGGCAAAGAAAGTATGTGAGTGGGGAGGAGGTTAGTTGGTTAGGCCATGGTGGCAAGGCAAATCCGCCCCTAACAACGGACGATCTAACGCCTCGCTCTCCGCGGTGAATGAGTGCCAGAAGCGGGCATCAAGCCAAACTGCAAGTTGTGCCCAGCCCGGTCGAGCGCTTCCGCGCAAACGCGCGTCAGCCTTCGCCACGCGGCCGGTACGCCTTCACATCCGCGTAAGGCGGTTGGCTTGCTCGTACGATTTCGATCGGTCCCTCGATCAGCCGCGGTTTCATCGCCCTTTTCGGTATGAGCAGCGGCCTGTGCTTGAGGTTCGGGTCCTTGTAGTCCTTCCTCCTCCACGGCCGCCATTCGTTGGGCCCGGGCACGCGGTCGAGGGCGATCGGATAGATGGTCAGTTTGTCCTTCTCGAACTTCATCCTGAGAAAGTTCTTGTAGTCCTTGATGGCAAGGGCGCTGAAGGCGTCAGGGTGCATGCCGAACAGCACCGATGTGATCACCCAGTAGCAACCGAAGATGAATCCGCCGATCAGGCCGCCGATGAGGATGGTGATCGCGGCAAAAGTGAGCGCTGTGGCTGTGACGTAGAAGGCGCTCTTTTGCAGCAACCCGGCGCAGTTCCGATCCAGAGGACCGCCCGCACCCCAATCGATTGCAGCAAGGCAATTATTGATTGCTTCGAGTTCCGCCTCGCGGCCCCTCGTAAAGGAGAAGGCCTGCAGCAACTCGCCAAGGGACACCTTACCCGAGAGCGCTATGGCACCGATCAGCGGATTGAAGATCGTGGTGGCCAACACCATGCTCAGCGCGCTGACGTAGAGCAGCGCCATGACGTGGGCGCTGTAGTGGATCGTACCGAAAAGGAGCTTGCTGGGGACGTTCAGCCATTTCAGGAACCGGTTAGACAGGTTGGCATCGACATAGGCGATGAGGCCGATCCAGAGCCCGAGCAGCATGAAGAAGAACGCCGGATTGTTCTGGGCAGCTGTTGCCACGTCGGCCGCGGTCCCGACGACGGCGGCGTCCTTGGGGGCCGTAACGTTGAACACCCACGCGTAAAGCAGGTACACGAAGCCCAGCAGCAGAGCGAAGCGCCAGTTGCGCAAAGGCAGCCACAGGTTCTTCAGCGTGAGCAGCCTGCTTTGGCCCTTCGACGGATAGAATTTCGTGTATCGGAATCGATAGTTACCCTCCTCCTTTTTCTCGACCCTCAGGGCTTGGCCCATGCCCCTGACCCGCCTCGTCGCCACCGCCGGCTTGATCTCCAGGGTATTGGGCCTGTCGTGCGTGGGATGGGCGAATGCACCTCCACCGCCCGACGTGATCAGGTGCAGAGGCTGATCTCGAGGCAGCGAGCCGTTCGCCTTCGCTGCCGCCGGATCGATGCTCTGGTATCGGCTGTAGTGGTGCAGGTCGCCCGCGATGATCGCGCACACCTCGCCCCTCTGCCGCGCCAGTTCGCAGATTTTGGTGAGGGCTTTGTAGGACGGCCTCGTCCAATCCGGCGCATGCAGGATGACGATGACCTTGGGGTTCAACTTTTCGCTGAAAGACTCGCTTTCTACAACCCCCTGAAAGTAATGGAGCTGCCCGACGTCGATGTTGTCGCCGAGTGCTACATCGATGCCCCAGATCCACCAGTCGTAGGGTAGCCGGAGAGCGAAATAGCTCCGCTCCTGCCTACAGCGCCAGGCACCGACGGACGACGCTTCGTAGCAGAACTGGGTCGTGAAGGCGGAGAGACCATCGTACCAGTCATGATTGCCGGCAACGAAGAACAGTTCCCTATCCGGCTCCAGCTTGAATGCATCGGCGGTGAATGCCCAATCGTAGGGATCGAGACACCGTTTGCGATACTCTTCGAGCGTCGCGTTGGGGTAAGCGAGGTCACCGCCCCAGATCAGGATTTGACCGGCGGGCAGCTCTTGGGGCATGCCGCCCACCCGCAGCTTCTCGGCGGCGAGGAGATGCGCCATGGCATAGGTCGCCTCGAACCCATCACCCAAATCGGCGATAAAATCGACCCAGAGGGCTTGCGAATCGAGCTTTAGGCGGCGGCTCGTCCTGGCAACGTCTGTCGCGCTGGGCGGCACATCTTGGTCGCCCTCGTCACGTCGAGTCGCAAAGTTGAGATTCTCGGGATCGGCGTCGGGGGGGACAACCTCGTCCTTGTCTATCTTGCTGAAGTCGTGACGCGTGACGAGCCTCTTGCCGACGGGCTCTCCATCAGCGGCCTCCTGCATCGGCCGCTGATCGGCATACTCGCCGATCGTCGTGGAGATGAGCGTCCGAACACCGACCATGCTGAGCACCAGCGGGTCGAACCAGTCCACCATCTGAGGCAGCTTGCCCTTGCGCAGCTTCCTTGCGAGATCCTCGGCCTCGCGATCATCCGTTTCGAGGTCCTCGCCGGCCGGCAATGCATCGTCTGCCATATTGCAATCTCCCAACAGAAATGATCCGCGCCGCGCTGGAGACACACCGCAATCACCAAATCTGGCCACACACCCGGAATGGAGTCACGAGACTCAAGCGCAAGCGAGAAGTATTTTCCACGCTACGGGTGCCGGCCGGACACACTTCGCGCGCGCAATAGAAAACATTGCCGAACAGATGGTCGCACACATCGGGTCGTCGGCCACCGTCGGCCACCGGGTTGGACGGCACGTGGTTTCCCACACCTACTTCGACGGGTCGAAGCAGGAGCTTCGATAACAAACGTCAGTTGAGAATGTGTGCGAATATTGGGGTCTGGTAACAGCGGCGGCTCTGGGTCATGCTCGGCAAGTCTCACACGGCGCGCAGCACGTCCGGTTCGCACCCAGCAACAGAAAGACAGAGCCAGCGCGGGTGCCGGCGCCCTGTCGGTGCGACTGAGTCCATGGACAGCGTTCCGCCGAGCCCGCGGGCCAACTTCCAACGTCTGGCGAGCGGTGCGGTGTAGGCGGCGCGCCTGAGCTTGCCACCCTGCCGCTCACCCAACCCGACGATCCGCCCACCTCGAGCACCCTCGCGCTCCGCAGTCCGTGCCAAGGTATCAGACTGAGGGAGTCCGACATCTTATCCACAGCATAGCGCGTGCACCCCCGTTCCTTCTCCCGATCACGTATGGTGTCTTTGGAGAGCGTTGAGCGAGCCGATTGTACGGCGTGGGGTGTGTTCGGAAGGTCGTCATGCGTATGGACGCGCGGAAGCGCGGCTTCCAGCAGGGTATGTTGCGCTCCAAAGGGGTCTTGAGCCTACTGTTGCTGGCTCTCCCGGTCGGATTGTCCCAGGTTGACATAGCCGGGCGCAGCGCGGGCAGCTACCTCGCCGATCTCGTGTTCCCACCTGCCAGCGCGCGACGCGCACCGCGGGGCGCGCGCTCCTTCGACGCCGACTTGCGCCACCCGCCGGCGCCCGTGCAGCTGCCGGCCTTCGCGCCCTCGCTGCCGGTCTTTGCCCCGCCGGCGCCCTCGCCGGCTCTGCGCCAGCCCGCTGCGGCGCCGGCGTTCGGCGCCCTGCCGCATCCGCGTCTGCCGGCACCGACCGAGGCGCGCAAACCGCCGCGATTCTTCGCGGTCTCCAAGCCGGTACGGGAGGAGTCCCGCAGCGCCAGGGCCGAGAGGCCACCCGGGGAAGCGCCGCATCGGACCGGACGCGCGCCGCTTGCCGACGCAAGAGTGGTTCACGGCGGCTGGGACGCGATGGTCCGACCGGCCACAGGCACCCAGCCGGACCCGGATCGCCTGGTGCCCCGGCCCCCGACGCCGTTCCGGCCGGAAGGGGGGCCGGATGCGCGGGCGCCTGTGCCGTTCCAGCGCCTGGTGGAGAAGCTCTCCAACCGGCCAAGGCAAGCGCCCCAGCCGGCCAGAACCGCGGCCACCCCGGCCACCAAGCCGCGCCCAAGCCCCGCGGCCACGACGCGCCGCCTGGGCGGCCGTCCGCAGATGGGCGAGATGCTGCCGGCGGTCGGCAGCTTCAGGTCCAACGAGGTGCTGGCCATCAACCTCTCCGCCGAGGCGCTCGGCAAGGTCCGGGACGGCAGCTACCAGGTCGTCGAGCGCATCGAGCTGCCCGGCTTCGGCCTGACGCTGACGCGGCTGCGGGTGCCGGAGAGTGCGAACGCCATCAACGGCCGCGACACCCTGTTCGATCTTCTCCCGGAGGGCGGCTTCGCGCTCAACCGCGTCTATGCCCACTACCGTCTGAGCATGGGCCGCCAGGGCTCGGCCGCCTCCGTTGCCGCGCAAGGCGGCAAGGGCTGCCCGGCGGAGCGGTGCTTCGGCAGCGCCCTGATCGACTGGCAGCCGCGCCTCGCGGCTTGCGCCCGCGACGTGAGGGTGGGCGTTGTCGACACCGGCTTCGACCAGACGCACCCGGCATTCGCCGGGGTGCGCTACCAATACAAGGAGTTCATGCCCGAGGGCAGCGCCAGGGCCTCCGACCAGCACGGCACCGGCGTGCTGTCGCTGCTGGCGGGCAATCCAGGCACCGGCACGCCCGGCCTCATCCCCGACGCCTCCTATGTATTTGCCAACGCCTTCTTCGCCGACGCCGAGGGGCAGCCCATGTCCGACACCGCCCAGATGCTGCAGGCGCTGCATTGGCTCAAAAGAAGCGGCGTGTCCGTGGTCAACCTGAGCTTCGCCGGCCCCGACGATGAGCTGTTGCATCACGCCGTGCGCGAGCTGACCGGCGCCGGCATCGTGGTGGTCGCGGCGGCCGGCAACGAGGGGCCGGCTGCACCGCCCAGCTATCCCGCCGCCTACGCGGAGGTGATTGCGGTGACGGCGGTGGACCGCAACCTTGCCGCCTACCGCTACGCCAACCGCGGCGCCCATATCGACATCGCGGCGCCGGGCGTGGACGTGTGGACCGCCGTGCCCGGCCGGCGCGAAGGGCCGCAGACCGGCACATCGTTCGCGGTGCCCTACGTCACAGCCGTGGTTGCGGTGGCCGTCGGAAGGGCGGTACCGGTGGCCGACGGCGATCCGCTGGGCGCCAAGCGGCACGCGCTGGCGCAGCTCGACGGACGCATCAGGAATCTCGGCGGCCCCGGCCGCGACCCGACCTTCGGCGCGGGTCTCGTGCAGGCACCGGCAACCTGTGGTCCGGCGCCGGCGCTTGCGGTTGCGTCGAATGATCCGCCGCCGGCGCAGCCCTGGTCCGGCACGGTGCGGCGCGCATCCGAGCCCATGACCGCCGGGCCGGTGGTGGTGGGCTCCTGGGTCAGCACGGTCCACACCGCTGCGAGCGATGGGGTGGCGCGCTGAGGTCGGCCTGCTGGGATTCCCTCTCCCGTTGCGGAGTGTGTGGAGGGGGCTCGGGCCTGGTTCGGCGAAACTGGGGAGCGAGGGCAGGCGAGAGGGACGTATCCGCGGGGAGCCTCTGGGGGGAGCCTCTGGCGGGGGCTTGCGCCGCTTCAGGCGGCACGGAGGTAGGGGCACCAAAGTGCCCTGCAGCAGACTGCCAGAGCAGGCCCGGCGATGCCGGCGGTATGATCCGCGTGGCACCGCCGGGCCGCTTCAGACCGACGCTGCGCCGCCAAGGTGCGGGCATCAGCGGTGCAGCCGGCCGAAGGTGTTGGACTCACTCGATAAGAGGACCAGGCACTATAGCCCGGTGAAGGTGGGGGCGAAACTCGGCCATAATATGCCGCGTCCACAGCTATTCCGCATCCCCGTTCACAGTAATGTGCTCACTGCGGCCGCCAGTGTTTGGCGATCACGGCGGCCTCCTCATCCGGCGAGAGCGGGGTGCCACGCATCATCGAGGTGGCGAGATCATCGATGGCCTTGCGCCGGTCGGCTCCGGCCGGCGTGAAGCCGGCGGGACCGGGCACCGTCTGTGATACGACGTTCCACTGTCCGTCCTCGCCGCGGCAGGCCAGCGCATGCGAGACCTGCCGGGTGGCATGCCGCAGCTCGACCTGCCGGCACCAGCCCGCAGTCTTGCTGCTGAACGAGAGCACAGGCCGCGCCGTGGCAACGGCGGCATCCTTGCCGCTTGCGGTGCCCTCCAGGGTGGCGCCCAGGCTTGCCTCCATCGGCCCGATGCGATCTGCGTGCAGCATCGCTAGGCTGCCCCCCAGCGCAGCCAGCAGGACAACGGCCGCCGGTGCTGCCGCGAGCGACCAGGCTGGCACGCGATAGCTTCCCCGCAGCCAGCGCAGGAGGCTGTGGCCGAAGCCAGCCTGCGGCGCGCCCCGGCGCCCGGCCGTGCCGCGGCCGCGCATGACGGTGTCGGTCAGCCACGTCGGAACAGGCTCCTCGCCCTTGGCGGCAAACGCCGCCGCGACGCGGCTGCCCGACAGCGCCAGATAGGTCTGCAACTCGGTGACGAGCGATGGGTCGCGCGCCAGCTCCTGCACCAGGCCCGGTACCTCGGCCGGGGCCAGCTGGCCGTCCACCAGCGCCATCACCTTCTCGCCAGCATGCTTCATGGCTCAAGGTCCTGTTTTGGCCGACAGCCGCGCCGCCTGGGCGCGCCCCGGCTGATTGAGGACGGCGTTGAGCGTGCGGCGGGCGCGCGCCAGCCGGCTCATGACCGTCCCGACCGGCACGCCCGCGATCTCCGCCGCCTCCTTGTAGGAGGCCCCCTCGATGCAGACCAGGGCCACCATCGCCCGCTGCTCCGCCGGCAGCCGATCCATGGCGGCAACAACCGCCTGCAGCGTCAACTCGCTCTCCACCACCACCCGTCCGTCCGGTCCGGGCATGCCCTCCATGGCGTCGATGTCCACCAGCTCGCCGCGGACCTTGTTGGCCCTGAGGCGGTCCAGCCAGATGTTCTGTGCGATCCGATACATCCAGGAGTCGAGCCGGGTTCCGGGTTGCCAGAGATCGATACGCGACAAGGCCCGCAGGCAGGCGTCCTGAACGAGGTCGTCTCCCTGCTCGGTGTTGCCGGTGAGGGCGTACGCGAACCGCCGTAGGCGCGGCAGAACCGCCACCATCCGAACGCGGATGTCATCGGTCACGTGCGGCCACTCCCCGCAACCCTCAACAACGTGGCGCTAGCCGGCCTATTCCTGCGGCAAAGAGCCCCTCACCCAAGGGGGCATCCCGCTTCTCAGCCTTCCTTCGGCTTGCGCGCGGCACCTCGGCTCATGCTCGGCTTCTGGCCCAGGGTAATCGGCACACCGGGCTCGAATTTGGCGCGACCGATGACAAGGCTCGTCTTGACGCTCGCGACGTTCGGCGCCGCCGTCAGGTCGTTCCTGACAAAGTCCTGGAAGGCCGACAGATCCGGGGCCACGCACTTCAAGATGAAGTCCGTCTCGCCGGACAGCATGTAGCACTCGCGCACCAGCGGCCAGGTCAGCACCCGGTTTTCGAAGGCGCGCAGGTCGGCATCGGCCTGGCTGTGCAGGCCGACGTAGGCGAAGGCGATCACCTCGAAGTCGAGCGCCTTCTCGTCGAGCAGGGCGAAGTAGCCCGAGATGATCCCGGCCTGCTCCAGGGCGCGCGTGCGGCGCAGGCACGGCGGGGGTGAGATGCCCACCTTGCGGGCCAAGTCCACGTTGGTGATGCGGCCGTTGGCCTGCAACTCCTTCAGGATGCGCCAATCGGTAGCATCGAGGCCGGCGCGCATGGGGCTATAGCTCTTTGCCGTTTGCCGCAGTGTTCGCGAATCTGACGCAAGCCGGCAGCATGAGCAACAATATTTCTCCGATCCGACAGGATGTGGCGCCCGAGGCGGCCGCGGCGGCGTCCGGCCTGGATGCCACGCATGGGCTCCGCGGCTGGATCGTCAGCGACGGCAAGGCCGGCAACGACGCGCAGACGCGCGGCGTCTTCAATGCGCTGGGGCTCAGCTACGAGATCAAGCGCGTCGATCCGGCGGGCGTTTGGAGGCTGCTGGCGCCCTGGGGGCCCGTGAGCCCGGCGGAGCGCTTCGGCACGCAGGGGAGCCAGTTCCGCCCGCCCTGGCCCGATTTTGCCATCGCCGCCGGCCGGCTCACGACGCCCTACATCCGCAGGCTGAAGCGCGCTGCCGGAGGTCGCACCTACACCGTCATTCTGTTGGACCCGCGGGTGGGCACGGGCGCTGCCGACCTGTTTTGGGTGCCCGAGCACGACCGGCTGCGGGGCGCCAACGTCATCACCACCCTGACCGCGCCACACAGCTACACGCCGCGGCGCCTGGCCGAGCTCAGGTGCACCATGCCCCCGGACATCGCCGCCCTGCCGGCGCCGCGGGTGGCAGTGGCGCTGGGCGGGCCCGATGGCAACTACCGCTACACCCCGGCCGCAGTTACGCGGCTGGTCTCGGCGCTGCGCTCGTTCGTGGCCTTGGGTGCGGGGCTGATGATCACGCCGTCCCGGCGCACGCCCCCCGAGGTCGCCACCCTGGTGCGCGATGCCACCGAGAGCACGCCGCGCCTGTTCTGGAGCGGCACGGGCGACAATCCCTATCCGCACTTCCTGGCCCATGCCGATGCCTTCATCGCTCCAGCCGACTCCGTGAACATGGTGGGCGAGGCCTGCGCCACCGGCAAGCCGGTCTACCTGTTCGAGCCCGAGGGCGGCTCGCCCAAGCGCAGCCGCTTCCACGCGGCGCTCAGACGGCACGGCGCCACGCGCCCCCTGCCGGAGCGGCTGGAGACACTGGAGGCGTGGACCTATGTGCCCCTCAACTCGGCGGAGACGATCGCCGCCGAGATCGCCGGGCGCTGGATGAGGCGAAGGCAGAAGCCCGGGCCAGGCTGAGTCGGCGGCGAAGCACGGGGCTGTGGCCCGGGATGTGGCAGAATCGTCACGACAGACGCCATTCGGGGTACGCGACTCGCCCTGGTGTCCTCCGCCATTTATAGCGCACACTTGCACTGTAGAGGACCGGGGGCGAGTTCATTGACATGGCGGCAGCGGGCATGCAGAGCGCAGAGCAGGAACAGATGCCGACCGTGTCGACTCCCGCAACTGCCATGCGCTACCGCGACGTTGCAGCGGCCGCGGATTGGCTGTGCGCGGCTTTCGGCTTCGAGAGGCAGACGGTTCTCACCGACGACGCCGGCCGCACGCTCTACGCGCAGCTCACTTTCGGTCGCGCCCTGCTGATGCTGGCCCCGGTCGGCGACTCGCCGATCGAGAGGTTCATGAAGCAGCCCGACGAGATCGGCGGGGCGGAGACGCAGAGCACCTACTTCGTGGTGGCCGACGCAGACGCCCACCATGCCACGGCCGAGGCGGCCGGCGCCGAGATCGTCCTCCCCGTGGAGGACGACGATTTCGGCGGGCGCGGCTACACCTGCCGCGATCCCGAAGGCCACATCTGGACGTTCGGCACCTACGATCCGTGGCAGGGCATGTTCCCCGCGCCGCCCCCAGTCGTCATGGCGCCAGCCGCCCCGGCGGGTGGTGGGCGGCGGGCGATGCTGGGCAGCCTCACCGCTGTGGCCCTGGTCGCGGTCGGCGTGGCGGCATGGTTCGGCGGCGCGCAGTTGAGTGCGGTGAGCTCGACCGGCCAGCCGGCGACGGCGGCAGCAGCCCACGCGGCCGCGCTGGAGACCGCTGAGCGGGCTGCCCGCGAGGCCAGCGAGCAGCTGGAGCGCGAGCGCACGGCCAAGGGGGCGGCCGACAGGGCCGGCGAGGAGGCGCTGAAGCGGGCCGTCGAGGCCCAGCAGGCCAGGGAGGCCGCCGAGCGCGCCGTCAAGGAGGCCCGCGCCGAGCTGGAGCGGGAGCGCGCCAGGAAGGCCGCGGCGCCGCCGGCCGACCTCGTCAAGCGCGTCGAGGAGGAGAGCCGCGCCCGCGAGGTGGCCGAGCGTGCGGTCAAGGAGGCGCGCGCCGAGCTGGAGCGCGCCCGCAAGGCCGCGGAGACCCCGCAACCCGACCTCGTGAAGCGCGTCGAGGAGGAAAGCCGCGCTCGCCAGGCCGCCGAACGCGCCGTCAAGGAGGCCCGCGCCGAGCTGGAGCAGGAGCGCGCCCGGAAGCTCGCCCCGATGCCCGTCGCGACCCCTGCCGGCGACGCCTCGACCAAGCGCCTGGAGGACGAGAGCCGCGCCCGCGAGGCAGCCGAGCGGGCCGTCAAGGAGGTGCGGGCGGAGCTGGAGAAGGCGCGGGCCGACAGGTCCGCCGCCGAGATGGCCAAGGACTTCGCCCTCGGCCGGGCGGAGGAGGAGCAGGCCGCCCGCGAGCAGGCCGAGCGCGCCGTCGAGGAGGCGCGTGCGGAGCTGGAGCGGCAGAGGACGGCCGCCGCCCGTCCGACGGCGGTACCGGCGAGCATCACCGACGACAAGAAGGCTCTCCCCGGTGATGGCCAGAAGGCCCTGGCCAACCTGCAGAAGGCCCTGGAGAAGGCCCAGAAGCTCGGGGCCGACGAGAAGCGAGCCAGGGAGGAGGCCGAGCGCGCCGCCGAGCAGGCGCGCGAGGAAGCCGCTCGCGAGCGCAACGCCAAGAACGGCGCCTGGAAGATGATCGTGCAGCTGCGGCGGCAGCTGAGCCAGAGCGGGCAGAGCGACGCCTCGAGCAGCGCGGCGACCGAGGACGACGCCGCGCCCAAGCGTCCCCGCGCCAAGGCCAAGAAAGCGGACGAGTGAAAGGCGGCTGCGCGGCCTCGCCGCGGGGGACGCCCTGGGCGTCCGGGAAGTGAGGGCGTCGCACCCTCGAGCAATGCCCGCCTCGCGGTCAGGCCACGCCGTCGACGCGCGCTGTCCCCTCTCCCCTTTGGGGAGAGGATGTGAGGACCATGACTTGCGGCCGCGTGCTCTGCGCGGCTCACCCGCACAAACTTCACAGGCGCGGCCGTAAGTCATTGGCCGAACTGGTGAGGGGGAGTCTTCCTTGCGAAGGCCCCCTCATCCGGCCCTTCGGGCCACCTTCTCCCCAAGGGGAGAAGGGCCACCGGCGGCACGCTTTGGAGCCCCGCTGCAATCGCCGAGCGGGAGCCGATCCAGACCAAAGCGTTTCACTTGATGTTGCGAGTATCCTAAGGCGCCGCTTCGAACACGCAGCCGGAGAGCGTCTTGCTCTTGTTGGAGGCGAGGTACAGCGCCAGCGATGCCACGTCGGCCTCGCCGTAGAGCGTGGCGCCCGGCTCGCCGAGCGCGGTCTCCGGAGCGACGGCGTTGATGCGGATGCCGCGGCCGGCCCATTCCTCGGCCTGCGCCCGCGTCATGTCCACCAGGGTGGACTTGGCCAGCGTCGCGAACGCCTGGCGTGTGCCGCCGGGGCGCCCCGTGAGCGTGGCGACGTTCAGGATCAGCCCCTGCGTCCATGTCACGCTCATGCGGTTGGCGGCGATGCGCGAGATGGCCAATGGCAGCTCCAGCTGCGCGGCGATCAGCCGGTCGATGTCCTCCACGGTGGCTGCCGGATCGAGGTGGGCCGTCTCGAGCGGCACCAGGTTGACGACGGCGTCGAGGCCGCCGAACGCCTGCACCGCGCTCCTGGCGAAGCGCGCCACGTCCTCTCCCCTCCCGACCGGGCCGTATACCCTGGTCTCCAGAGCCTCTGGAGCCACCACCTCTGCGACCGCCTGCATGGCGGCGCTCGCCTCGGCGAACTGCAGGACGACGCGGGCGCGGCGCTCGGCGAAGGCGCGGGCGATGTCGATGCCCGCCCGGCGCGTCACTCCGGTGATCAGCACGCGCTTGCCGACAAGCTCGGGGTAGGCAGGCACCGACAGGGCGCCTTCGATCACGCTCATCAACATTGGGG
>Ga0075431_100002527_pt1 | contig 17643 bp, 11 predicted proteins | sample RhiMetdeltSRZDD5_FD_75297 | JGI IMG/M metagenome (GOLD analysis project Ga0075431, IMG submission 75297) | Populus rhizosphere microbial communities from Tennessee, USA - Rhizosphere MetaG P. deltoides SRZDD5 | ecosystem: Host-associated > Plants > Roots > Rhizosphere > Soil | place: USA... | reverse complement strand
CGAACAACGTGCGCGCGACGGTCAGGCCGGCCTGGCGGTAGGCGCGTCCCTGGTCGGCCTGCCCGCGGGCGACGAGGAAGTTGCCGAGCCGGATCAGGCCCTGGGCCGAGATCGCCGCCGCCGAGCTGTCGACGGGCTCGTGATCGTTGAAGGGCTCGGCGTTGCGCCCGAGGTAGTCGCCGAGGTGGACGAGGCCGGGCGCGCCCGTATCCCAATAGGGCACGCCGTCCGCCGCCGTGTTCGCGATGAAGAAGTCCGCGGTGGCCGTCGCCGTCTCCAGGAAGCGGTCGATCGTCCGCGCCTTGTCGCCGACGCCTTCGAAGGCGGCGTCGGGCAGGGCGGAAACGAATTCGAGCTGCTCCGCGTACCCGCAGACGATCCAGGCCAGCCCGCGCGTCCAGGTCGTGAAGGGCGAGTAACCCTGCTGGCTGCTCGGGCACCGGAAGGCGCCGTCCGTCACGTTGAAGACGGACTCGTGGGCCACGCGGCCGCGCACGTCGTAGGCGTCGCGGCCCCGGCCGAAGTACACGTTGAAGCGCGCGGTGGCCTCCGCGTGCTGCAGGAGCCGCCCCAGGAGCGAGAGGGGACGGTCACCTTCGCCCATCAACACGTGCCCGAGCTGGTGGGCGACGGCGAGCGCACGCATCGAGCGAATGGTGTCCGCGAACAGGGAGTGCGGCCCGTTGAACGACGGGACGTAGCCGAGGTCGGGGCCGAGGCGCGTCCAACGCGCGGCCTGCACGGCGCCGCTCACCTTGAGCGCGACTTCGTAGAAGCGGCCCTCCCACGGCTCGGCGGGCAGCCGGCCCTCGCGCATCAGGCGCAGCAGGTTCCCGTACGTGCTGACGTTGTTGAAGCCGTGGTCGTGGACGCCGACGTGGGTGAGGTGCGAGGCCATGCGCTGCACGGTCGCGTCGCGCCCGATCTTCAGGAAGCGCTCGTCGCCCGTCGCGTCGAACTGCAGGATGGCGGCCCCGAACTGGAAGCCCTGCGTCCACTCCGTCCATCCCCGGCTCGTGTACTCGCCGCGCACCGTGAAGACGGGCGTCCCCGCGCCCGGATTCCAGCGCTTCTCCAGCCGCTCGATCTTTCCCGCGGAGAGCTCGAAGAGGCGGTGCACGGCGGGCCGGAGGGTCTGGGCGGTGAGGGAGGAATCGATCTTCAGCACGTGTGGCTAGAGCCTTTCGAGATGGAGGCCGCCGTCGATGTTGATGACCTCGCCCGTCGAGAATGGAAGGCTGCCCTTCAGGAGGGCGGACACGGCGCGGCCGACGTCTTCCGCAGTGCCCCAGCGCCCCTGGGGGATGAAGCCGTCCGCGATCATCTTGTCGTACTTGTCCTTCACCGCCGCCGTCATCTCCGTAGCCATGATCCCCGGCCGCAGCTCGTAGACCTGCACACCTTCCGCGGCCAGCCGCGCCGACCATAGCTTGGCGGCCATGGCCAGGCCGGCCTTGGAGATGCAGTAATCGCCGCGGTTGATGGAGGCGCGGGCCGCGGAGGCGGAGGAGACGAATACGAGCTTGTAGCCGTCGGGCAGAGCGGCCTGTCCGCGGCGTTCCAGCCAATGCCGCGCCACGAGCTGGGAGAGGAAATACGGGCCCTTGAGGTTGACCGCGATCAGCTCGTCGAAGCTCGCCTCCGCGGCGTCGACGATGTCGGCGCGGACGCGCGGGGCGATGCCGGCGTTGTTGACGAGGGCGTCGATGCGGCCGAGCGCGGAGAGGGTGTCGTCGACGATCCGGCGGCGGTCGTCGCTCTTCGCGATGTCGCCGGAGACGACCGCGAAGCGCTGGCCGGGGCGCGCCGCGACCTTGCGGCAGGCCGCCTCCGTCTCCTCCGCCGCCGTTCGCCTGGATCCGTAATGGATGGCCACGTCGAGGCCGTCGCGGCTGAGCGCCTCCGCGATCCCGCGTCCGAGGCCGCGGCTGGCTCCGGTCACGAGGGCAACGGCGGGCGAGGACGCGGTCGGGTTCATCGGCGCGCATTGAAGCACAGGCCGGGAGTAGACTGCCAGTGCGCCCCCTGAGGCGCGTGAGGAATCCCCATGTCCACAGCCGCCCTCATTCGTCGCCGTGCCTTCGCGCTGGCGTTCGCGGTCGCGGCCGGCGCCCCGGCCCTCCTGAGCGCCGCCGCCGACGGAAAGTCCGGCGTGCAGCTCGTGGTCAAGGAGGCGGACCGGCGCGTGGACGTCCTCGTCGACGGCAAGCCCTTCACGTCCTACATCTGGCCCGCCACGCTCAAGAAGCCCGTGCTCTATCCGCTGCGCACGTCCGCGGGCACCGTCGTCACCCGCGGCTTCCCGCTGGAGCCGCGGCCGGGCGAGCGCGTGGACCATCCGCATCACGTCGGCCTCTGGCTCAACCACGGCGACGTCAACGGCTTCGACTTCTGGAACAACTCCGACGCCATCCCGGCCAAGGACGCGGCGAAGTACGGGACGATCGTCCATCGCGCCATCAAGAGCGCGAAGAGCGGCGCGGACAAGGGCGAGCTGCAGGTGACGGAGGAGTGGACGACACCGGACGGCAAGACATTGCTGCGCGAAGACACCACCTACGTGTTCCGCGGCGGACCCGGGCTGCGCTCCGTCGACCGCATCACCACTCTCACTGCGCTCGACCAGAAGGTCACCTTCCGTGACAGCAAGGAAGGCATGATCGGGATGCGCGTGGCGCGCGAGCTCGAGCAGCCTTCGGACAAGGCGGAGATCTTCACCGACGCCAGCGGCAAGGCCACGGCGGTGGCGAAGCTCGACAACACGGGCGTGAGCGGGAGCTACACGAGCAGCGAGGGCAAGACGGGCGACGCCGTGTGGTCCACGCGCGCGCCCTGGACGATGCTCGCGGGCAAGATGGGCAGCGAGCCCGTCACGCTCGCCATCCTCGACCATCCGAAGAACCCGACCCATCCGACCTATTGGCACGCGCGTGGCTACGGCCTCTTCGCCGCCAACCCGTTCGGGGCCAAGGCCTACACGGACGGCAAGGTGGAGACGAACTTCTCCCTGGAGCCGAAGCAGTCGGTGACGCTCCGCCACCGCATCCTCATCCTCTCTGGGCCCACGACGGCGGATCAGCTCGCCGCGCAGTACAAGCGGTATGCGGACGAGGTGAAGTAACTCCCAGCGGCGGCCATTGCTGCTAGGATCGCCGGCGTAAATGGCCTCTCGTCCGCCTCCGTGGAAAGACGCCGATTCGGGGCTCTCCGACTGGACGCAGACCAAGGGGAACTCGGAGGGCGCGGCGGGCAATCCCTCTTCTCCATCCGCGCCGTCCTCGGTCCCGGAAGGCGGCTTTACTCCGGGGACGGTGCTGGCCGGGCGCTTCCGTGTGGTCGCGCGCCTGGGCAGGGGCGGCATGGGCGAGGTCTACCGCGCGGACGACCTCAAGCTCGGCCAGCCGGTGGCCCTCAAGTTCGTCCACGGCGCGATGTCGCCCGACGTCCTCAAGCGCCTCTATTCCGAGGTCGCGCTCGGCCGCCAGGTGTCGCATCCGAGCGTGTGCCGCCTCTACGACGTGTTCGAGGTCGGTCACGAGACCTTCCTGGCCATGGAATACGTGGACGGCGAGGACCTCCAGTCGCTGCTCGCGCGCATCGGCCGCCTGCCCGCGGACAAGGCCCTCGACGTGGCGCGCGACCTCTGCGCCGGCCTGGCCGCGGTCCACGAGAAGGGCGTCATCCATCGCGACCTCAAGCCCGCCAACGTGATGATCGACGGCCGCGGCCGCGCCCGCATCACCGACTTCGGGCTGGCCGTGGTCGGGCAGCCCTCGGGCCCGTACGCCTTCGCGGGCACGCCCGCCTACATGTCTCCCGAGCAGCTTGCGGGAGGCGAGGTCACCGCGCGCACCGATCTGTACGCACTCGGCCTGATCCTCTTCGAGATGGTGTCGGGCCAGAGGTTCTTCGACGCGAAGAGCGAGGAGGCGCTCTTCGCGCAGCATCGCGACGCCAAGGGGCCGCGCCTCACCAGCGCGGCGCGCCTGCTCGATCCGGCGGCGGAGCGCGTCGTCGCCCAGTGCCTCGAGGAGGACCCGCACAACCGTCCGGCTTCGGCCCGCGCCGTCCTCGCCCTCCTGCCGGGGATGGACGCCCTGGAGGCGGCGGTGGCGGCGGGGGAAACGCCGTCGCCAGAAATCGTGGCCGCGGCGGCGACGATCGGGGATCTCTCCGCGGGAAGAGCCTGGCTGGCCCTGAGCCTGGTCCTCGGAGGGCTCGTGCTCTCGGCCTGGCTCGCCGATCGCATCGGCCACCTCCAGCGCGCCCTGCTCCCGAAGACACCCGAGGTCATGGCGGAGCGGGCGCGCGACGTCGTGAGGCGACTCGCACCCGAGAGCATGGCCGCGGACGAGGCGTATTCCTTCGAGTGGGACCTCGCCTACCTGGCCGCGCTCGACACCCGGGACCGCACGCCCGATCGCTGGCAGCGGATGGCGGAGAAGCCGTTCGCCCCCCTCTACTTCATCTACCGTCAGAGTCCCGGCAAGCTGATCGCGGCCAATCGCGACGGGATGGTCCGCGCCGACGATCCGCCCGTGGACATGTCCGGCATGGCGGAGGTGGTGCTCTCGCCACGGGGCCAGCTCCTCAGCTTCCTCGCCGTCCCGCCGCAGCGTGAGACCGCGGAAGGGTCGTGGCCGGAGCCGGACTGGGGGCCGCTCTTGCGGGAGACGGGCCTCGATCCATCCGCTCTGCACCCCGCGGCCCCGCAATGGGCGTCTCCGGTCGATTCCGATCGGAAGGCGGCCTGGGAAGGCACGCACGGCACGGGGGAAGACGCCGTCCCCATTCGCGTCGAGGCGGCGGCCTATCACGGCCGCCCGGTGTGGCTCGCCGTGCTTCCGCCGTGGATGAAGGCGACGCGCATGGTGGGGCGCGCCCCCTCCTCGCCGACGCCGGTGGGGGAGATCGGCGTGTGGCTCCTCGCCCTGGCCATGCCGATCGGAGGCGTGCTCCTGGCGCGGCACAACATTCGCCTCGGGCGCGTGGACCGCAAGGGAGCGTTCCGGGTCGCCCTCTTCATCTTCGTCACCTATGCGCTGGCGCGGCTGTTCCGCGCCGACCACGTGGCCGCCTTCGGGGACGAGCTCTGGATCCTCATCAAGGTCCTGGCCTATCCGGTGTTCTGGGCCGCCCAGGTCTGGCTCCTCTACACCGCCCTCGAGCCCTACGTCCGGCGGCGCTGGCCCCACATGCTCGTCTCATGGAAGCGGCTCCTCGGCGGCGCCTTCGACGACCCCCTGGTCGGGCGCGACATCCTCACGGGGGCCGCCGCCGGCACGCTGATGCTCCTCGTCTACCTGAGCGGACTCGTCCTGCCGCGCGTGCTCGCGGGCACGACCGCCTTCTCGCTGCCGTCGGGCCCGTCGGCGCCGTTCCTGCAGGGGCCGACCCTCACCTCGCTCGGCCAGGCGCTGTTCCGGCTCTTCGTCAACCAGTTCAGCGCGGTGCTCTTCGCGATGGTGTTCCTGTTCGTGCTCACCCTGCTGCGCATGGTCCTGCGGCGGGATTGGCTCGCCTCGCTGGTCTGGGTGGCGCTCCTGGCCGCGCCGATCGTGGGGGAGGGGCGGACCATCGGCTGGGTCGCGGGGGGATTCCGGGCCCTGATCCTGCTTCTGATCCTGCGGCGCGGCGGCCTGCTCTCGCTAGCCGTGGCCCTCTTCTACATGTTCAGCCTCATCGAGGTCCCGATCACGCTGGACGTCACCGCCTGGTACGCGCCGCGCGCGTGGCCCCTCGTCGCCGCCCTGGTCGGCCTGGCCCTCCACGGCTTCCGCACGTCGCTGGGCGGCAAGCCCGTCTTCGGTTCCACGCTGATCGACGACTGACCGGTCGCTACCGCGGCTGCATGGCGCGCGTCTCCGCCCACCCCGGCAGGGAGACGTGCGCGCGGTAGTTCGAGTCGTTGTAATGGGGATTGCGCGTGGGCGCGTAGACCCGCCCCGCGGGCGGGGGCGCATCCTGGGTGTAGATCCACACGCGCTCCTGGTCCCAGAGCACGATCTCGTCGCGCGGATCGCCGGTGAGGTCGAGCACGGCCGCGGTCAGGTCGGGATGGCCGTCGTCGGGGAACATCACCACGCGCCGGAAGCCGCCGTCCACCATGCCCCCCTCGCGCACGTTGCCGGAGAGCAGAACCAGCTCCTGCCCGTCCCCGCGCCAGTTGACGGGCAGGGTGACACTGCCGGAATGGATCGGCTCCGCCTGCTGCAGGAGGCTGCCCTCCGCGTCGAAGAGGCTCATGATCCCGGGGTTCTTCCAGAAGTTCGTGGTGACGTACTGGAGGCCGGGCACGTCCTCGCGGAACTTGCCGATGGCGGCGGTCTGCGTGTGCCCGACGCGCGCACGCTTGAGGATCTGCCCCTTCAGGTCGAGCATCAGGAAGGCCTCGTCGCTCGAAGACCAGTAGACGCGCGGCTCTCTCTTCGGATCGGCGGTGAAGTTGCCGACCGCCACCGCGTCCACGTGGTCCTTTAGGTCGGGGGCCCGGCTCCACATCTGGCGGCCAGCGTGATCCCACATCCCGTGCCCGATGAACAGCTCGTCGAGCCCGTCGCCGTCCACGTCGAAGGGGAAGGGGTAGTGGCCGGTCTCCTCCGCGCCCTTCCAGAGGAGGGCGAGGTCTTGGGAGAACGCCCACACGTGGTGGTAGCGGTCCTTCAGCAGGAAATCGCGGCGGCCGGGACCGGTGAGGCTGGCGAACACGATCGAATCGCCGCTGTAGAGCTCGTAGGGCCGCGGCTTGTCCTCGGCGGGCATGGCCGGCATCCAGACCCAGCGCTTCACCCTTCCGGTGGCGCCGTCGAGAACCTGGATCTTGAAGTCGCGGATCAGGATCACCTCGTTGCGGCCGTCGCCATCGAGGTCGTGGACCTGGAACGGCGTGTCGTTGGTGAGGAGGCCGTTGCGCGGGTCGGGCCGGCCCGACTGCCAGAGGACCTTGCCGTCGAGGGTGACGGCCGTGAGAGCGCTGATGTGGTCGAAAGTGTCGCCCTGGATGCGCGGCACGTTCTGCGCGATCACCATGTCCAGCACGCCGTCGCCGTCGAGGTCGCCGAAGCGCACGTTGCGGCCGGCGCCGAAGCCGGGGGTGTCGAACTTCTTCCAGAGCCGCGGGCGCGGGTTCGCGGCGCGCAGGGACGCGAGCTCGGCCTCGCGGGCCGCGATGCGGCCGTCGGTGGCCGTGCGCGCGGCCGGGCACATCGACACCGAGAAGTCCTGGTAGCGCGCGGGGACGTTGGCGACCAGGCCCGCCTTGCCGGTCAGGATCTCGCCGTCACTCGCTTCGATCGCCAGCGCGCCGTCCACGTAGGCGCGGATGCGCGGCCCTTCGTTGACGACGCGCAGGGTGTGGTACGCCTTCGTGTCGTAGGGGAAGGGCGCACGGCCGAGCTCGCGCCAGTCGGCCACGCGGAAGGTCGTCTCCAGGGGTTGGCGAACGGCCAGGCGCACCTCCTTCCCGCCGCTGAGCGCGAACAGGTAGTAGTGCCGGTTCGTCTGGTAGCGGAAGGCGAGGCCGGCGAACTCGTCGAGGCCGAGCGGGCGCACCCTGGCCTCGACCGTGTAATCGCCCCACTGCGGATCGCCGGTCACGAAGAGCGGCGCGAAGAGCGCGGAGAGCGGGTTGATCAGGTGCTGCTCGAGGTAGGGAGTGCCGTCCTCGTCGCCCGCGATCCAGGCGTCGAGATAGGTGATCGAGTTCTCCCACGGGCCGAGAGGAACCCCGCGATGGGGAAGGTAGTGATACTCCTGGATGGCGCCGTTGAGCGCGGGCTGTCCCATGGGGTGCGAGAGCCATCCGGGCGGGAACTGGCCGAAGTCGTCGCGGAAGACGGGGGCGGCGGCGCACGCGTCGGCGGGAGCGGGCGCGGATTCGAGACCGGGCGCTTCCGGAAGGAAGGCCAGGCTCGCGACGATGGCGGTGAGACCGGCGCGTTTCGCAACAGACATTTCAGTCCTCCGCGGCGCGCGAGACTAGCCGCGGGCGAGCGGGCACGTCAATTCACGCTATCCTCCCTGCCGTGACGGACGCCTCTCCCTGGTCCTATCTCCTGCTCGCGGTCGTGGGCTTCGTCGCCTCCGTCGTGAACATCGTGGCCGCCGGCGGCTCGTTCCTCACCCTGCCCGTGCTCATCCTGCTCGGCGCGCCCTCCGTGGACGCCAACGGGACCAATCGCCTGGGCGTCATCGCCCAGAACGCGAGCGGCATCTGGGGGTTCCATCGCCACCGCGTGCTCGACTGGCCCTGGGCGCTGAGAGCGACCGTGCCCGCGGTGGCGGGCGCGCTCATCGGGGCCTGGCTCGCGCTCGACGTCGAGGACCGCGCTTTCCGCCGCATCCTGGCCGTGCTCATGGTCCTGGTGACGCTCTGGACGCTCGTCGATCCCCTCCACAAGGTCCGGACCACGGTGGCGCGCTCGCCCTTCGCGCCGGGCGTCGCCTTCAGCCTCTTCCTGACCGGCATCTACGGCGGCTTCGTGCAGGCGGGAGTGGGTTTCCTGATGGTCGCGGTGACGACGGGGGCGGGCGTGGACCTGCTGCGCGGCACCGCGATCAAGGTGTTCACGATCGGCGCGCTCACGGTCGGGGCCGCGCTCGTCTTCGCCTGGCACGGGCACGTCGACTGGCCGTCGGGAGTGGCGCTGGCCGCGGGCAGCCTGGCCGGAGGCGCGGCCGGCGTGCGTCTGGCGATCCTCAAGGGCAGCCGCTGGCTGCGCCACGTGGTGACGGGGACGGTCGTCGTCTTCGCGGTGCTACTCTGGGTCTCGTGATCCTTTCTCGCTGACCGTGCCCTTCATCTACATGCTCCGGTGCCGCGACGGGTCCCTCTACACCGGCATCGCCAAGGACCTCGCGCAGCGCCTGGAGCGGCATCGCCTGGGCAAGGCCTCGAAGTACACGCGGTCACGCCTGCCCATCGTCCTCGTCTGGAAACGGCGGCTCCGGACCTGGAGCCGGGCCCTCAAGGAGGAGCTCCGCATCAAGGGCCTCACGCGCGCCCAGAAGGAAGCGCTGCTGACCGCCCGCGCCCGTCCGCGGCGCAAGAGCCGATGAGCGGTCCGCTCCTCCTGAGCTGCGAAGGGATCGGCAAGGCCTTCGGAAGCCGCCCGCTGTTCGAGGACCTGTCCCTTGGCCTCTTCGAAGGCGACCGCGTGGGGCTCATCGGGCCCAACGGCTCGGGGAAGTCGACCCTTCTCAAGATCCTGGCCGGCCTGGAGACGCCGGATTCCGGCACGCGCTCGCTGCGGCGCCAGGTGACCGTCGGCTATGTCGCGCAGGATCCCGTGTTCGGCGAGGGCGAGACCGTCGAGAGCGTGATCGCGGCCGCGCACGCCGACGACGTACACGAAGCGGCCGGCCTCGTGGCCATGACCCTGGGCCGCGCCGGCTTCGAGGACGTGCAGGCGGAGGTGCGGACGCTCTCGGGGGGGTGGAAGAAACGGCTGGCCATCGTGCGCGAGCTGGTGCGCGCGCCGGACATCCTGCTCATGGACGAGCCCACGAACCACCTCGACGTGGAAGGCATCCTCTGGCTGGAAGGCGTGCTGCGCACGCATCCGCGGGCCTACGCGGTCGTGAGCCACGACCGCTACTTCCTGGAGAACGTGACCGCGCGCATGCTCGAGCTGAGCCGGGCCTACGCGGGCGGCCTGCTGGAGGCGGAGGGCAACTACAGCGCGTTCCTGGAGAAGCGCGACGAGGTCCTGCAGAGCGAAGCGGCCTACCAGGAGTCGCTGGCCAACATCGTGCACCGCGAGGTCGAGTGGCTTCGCCGCAAGGCGCGCGCCCGCACCACCAAGGCCCAGGCCCGCGTCAAGGAAGCGCATCGCAAGATCGACGAGCTCGCGGAGGCGCGCTCCCGCAACAGCGAGGCCCGGGCCGCGGCGGGCATCGAGCTGGCCGCCTCCGGCCGCCGCACGCGGCGTCTCGTGGCCATGAGCGGGGTGGCCAAGCAGCTCGGCGGCAAGACGATCGTGCGCGACCTGGACCTCGCCCTGACGCCGGGGATGCGGCTGGGCCTCCTCGGGCCCAACGGCAGCGGCAAGACCACGCTCCTGAAGATCCTCGCGGGCACGCTGGCCCCGGACACCGGGGAGATCGAGCGCGCCGCGAACCTCAAGATCGTCGTCTTCGAGCAGGAGCGCGACACCCTCGATCCCACGCTGAGCCTCAAGCGCGCGCTCGCCCCCGAAGGCGACGCCGTCGTCCACCAGGGGCGGCAGGTGCACGTGGCGGGATGGGCCAAGCGCTTCCTCTTCCGCGCCGAGCAGCTGGAGACACCGGTCGGCCGTCTCTCGGGCGGCGAGAAGGCCCGCATCCTGATCGCGCGGCTGATGCTGCAGACGGCCGATCTGCTCATCCTCGACGAGCCCACCAACGACCTCGACATCCCCACCCTCGAAGTGCTCGAGGAGAACCTGGCCGATTTCCCGGGCGCGCTCGTCCTCGTGACGCACGACCGGTTCCTGCTCGACCGGGTGTCCACGTCCATCCTCGCCCTCGGACGGCCGGACGGCCGGGCCGCGCTCTTTGCCGACTACACGCAGTGGGAGATGGAGCGCGACGCGGCCCCCGCCCCTCCGCGCGCGGCGGCGTCGAAGCCGGCCGCCACGCGGCCGGCGGCGCGGGAGAAGGGCCTCTCGTTCCGTGAGAAGCGCGAGTGGGAGCAGATGGAGGGCACCATCCTGGCCGCGGAAGAGCGCATGGCCGCCGCCGAGCGCGCGGCCGCGGATCCGGCGATCGTGTCCGACGCCGGCGCCTTGCACAGGCTCTACACGGAGGTCGAGAATGCGCGGCTGGAGGTCGAACGGCTCTACGCGCGCTGGGCGGAGCTGGAGGCGAAGGCCGGCGCGCGTTGACGCCAGCCATCGAACGATTGAGGTAGATTAGGCGCGTCCCGTGTGGACCGAGACCAAGGGCAAGACGCTGTGGGTGATCCTGGGCGCGTGGGTGCTGGGCGTCGGCACCGGCGTTTTCGTGACCCTCACCGCCGATGCCTGTCGCCTGCGCCTGCTCGGCCCCCTTCCTTTGCCTTCGCCTTCGCCTTCGCCTTCGCCTCTCGCGAAACCCTCTCCGCGGCCGACGCCCTTGGACCTCACGATGAACGCTACCTTCTCGATCGCGTCTCTCAAGGCGGAGACCGGACGCGACTGCTATTCATCGATTCGCTTCACGCACATCCGCATCGAGCACCAGCCGGCGAGCCCCTGGATGATCTCGATCGACGTGGTGCTGAACAATCCCAGCCTGACCGAGACCTGCGTCTTTCCCCGCGACGTGGTGACGCTCCGGGCGGATGATGGGAGGGACTACGTCGCCACGGTGGCGGACAGCCTCGTCGTTCCTCCTGTCGTCGCCAAGGAGACGAGGTTCGAGTACGAGCTTCCGGCGACGATCGGGCACATGCTGAAAGTGATATTCGGCTCCCGGAAGCATCCCGATGTGATCTACGACTTCGATCTGCGAAGCGGGGGCATGTTTCGGACGCAGTGAGTGCCATGCGGTCATCCGTCATCGCGATCTCCCTCTGCGCGGCCTTTTTCGGGGCGCGTCCCGTGCGGCCGGCCGACACGTCGGACCCGCTCTTCCAGAAGGCGGCCGAAAACGGCGTCCGCTCCGAGGAGGTCTTCCGCCGCACGCGCCGGATGATGCAGGCCTGGCTGGCCTACGCCGACCCGCGGACGCTCCTGCTCCCCGACTACCTGCCCGGCGTGAAGCGGCGGACGCCGCCGATGGACCTCTACACGCCGCACAACTCCGGCGCCGACAACTACCCGTACCTCCTGGCCACCGCGTTCTTCACCGACCGCGCGCTTTACGACGGACGCATGCGCGACATGCTGCGAAGCGAGATCCGCTACACCGACACTGGTGACGGCATCCCGGGCAACCTCGAGCTGAAGACGGGCAAGCTCGGCCCGCCCAGCCTGTTCGGCGCCGCCGAATACGCCAAGGACGGCCTCCTCGCCATCACCGAGCTGCTCGGCCGCACGCCCTGGTTCTACCGGATGGCGGACATGACCGCGGCCCTCATGGAGCACGCGCCGGTCGAGAGCGCGTTCGGCAAGCTCCCCGACGCCGGCGCGGAGCTCAACGGCGACGTGCTGCAGACCCTGGTGCGACTCGCGCCGATGACCGGCGATCGCCGGTTCCTCGAATGGGCCGAGCGCATCGGCGATGCTTACGTGGACGAAATCCTCCCGCGCAACCACGACCTCCCCGGCTACACCTGGGACTTCCAGAAGCACGAGGGACCCGACCGCATGCGCCTGCGCGACCACGGGAACGAGATCGTCGTGGGCCTCACCCTCCTGCACGCGCTGGAGAGCGCGCAGGGGCGGCCGCGCGGCGCGTCGTGGCGGGCGCCCATCGGACGCATGCTCGATCGCGTCCTTGCTTCCGCCAATCCCGACGGCATGCTCTACGACGACATTCGTGCCTCCGATCTCCAGCCGCGCGAGCAGAGGCTGAGCGACAACTGGGGCTACGTGTACGGCGCGGTCTACACGCACTACATGGTGACGGGGGAGACGAAATACCGGGACGCGGTGCGGCGGGTGCTCACGAACCTGCCGAAGTACCGCGGCCACGACTGGGAGAACGGGAGCCAGGACGGCTATGCGGACGCGATCGAGAGCGCGCTCTACCTCGTCGCCCGCGAGCCCGTACCGGAGGCGATCTCCTGGATCGAGTCGGAGACCCGCACGCTCATCGCGTTCCAGCAGCCGGACGGCACCATCGAGCGCTGGTACGGCGACGGCAACTGGTCGCGCACGCTGCTGCTCTACGCGATGTGGAAGACCCAGGGCTGCTACCTGGACGGCTGGCAGGAGGGGGTCAAGCTGGGCGCGGTGCGGGACGGCGCTCGGCTCTTCGTGGCCCTGGACGCGCCCGCGCGTTGGAAGGGCCGCCTGCACTTCGACTACGCGCGCCATCGCCGCACGTTGAACTTCGATCGCGATTACGTGCGGCTCAACGAGTGGCCGGAATGGTTCACGGTGGACGAGACCCGGCTCTACCGCGTGACCGACGGCGCGGGGCAGGAGACGATCCGCCTCGGCTCCGAGCTCAAGGACGGGATCGAGGTCACGGGTCCAGGACGTTGGATCATCGCGCCCGCGAGCTGAAGCGCTTGTCGGGCGTGTTACCGTTCCGTCGTCGGGGGCCGTGCGAAGGGAGGACGTGATGCAACGTCGCGACTTCATGCGCCGGGGCACGATCGCCGCCGGGGCCACGCTGCTCGGGCTCAACCGGTTTCCCTACCCCCTCTACGCCGCGGACAAGAAGAAGCAGGCCCAGGATCTCGTCACCCTGGGCAAGAGCGGCCTGCGCGTGACCCGGCTCGCCCAGGGCACGGGCACGAGCGGCGTGGGGAAGCAGTCGAACCAGACGCGGGGGCTGGGTGAGCGCGGCCTGGCCGACCTGCTCCTGGCCGGCATCGACAACGGCGTGCACTTCTGGGACCTCGCCGACCAGTACGGGACCCATCCGCACGCGAAGCTGGCCCTGGGCTCCATCAAGCGCGACCAGGTGACGATCCTCACCAAGACCCACGCCACCTCGGAAACGGAGATGCGCGCCGACCTCGACCGCTTCCGCCGCGAGCTGGGTACGGACTACCTCGACATCGTGCTCCTGCACAACATGCAGAGCCCAACCTGGCCGCAGGAGAAGGCGGGGGCCATGGCCGTGCTGTCGGAGGCGAAGCAGAAGGGCATCGTCCGCGCCCACGGCGTCTCCTGCCACACACTGGGGGCGCTGCAGACGGCCGCCCAGACGGAATGGGTGGAGGTCGACCTGGCCCGGCTCAATCCGGTGGGCGCCGCGATGGACGCCGACCCCGAGACGGTCGTCTCGGTCCTGCGGACGATGAAGCAGAAGGGCAAGGGCGTCATCGGGATGAAGATCCTGGGCGCGGGGAGGCTGCGCTCCCGGGTGGACGAGGCGCTGCAGTTCGCGCTCGCGCAGGACGTCCTGGACTGCTTCACGATCGGCGCCGAAACCGTCGGTGAGTTCCGGGACCTGCTGACTAGAATTCCAGCCGCCAGCATCCGCGCTTAAACTCCAGTCGATCAAGACCAATAGATTCAGTCAGTTGGAGACGCGTCATAAAAAACTCTTGACTCATCGACTGACATTTCATATATGATCATATATCATATAGCATCCTCGCACAGACGAACGGTCAGCCGCTGGTAAGGAGGGCACTCGATGCCGATTCGCCAGAGACTCCTGGTCACAAGCGCAGTCCTCGTCGTCCTGGGCCTCGCCAGTCCCCGGGCCTGGGCCCAGTTCTCCAGCACTCTCGAAGGAACGGTTTCGGACCAGAGCGGAGCGGTCGTTCCGGGCGCCACCGTGACGACCTCGAACGAGGCCACCGGCGTCACGCAGAACGTGCTGACGACGTCGGCCGGGTACTACCGCTTCCCGGCCCTGCCCGGCGGCGTGTACACGGTCAAGGTGAGCCTGACCGGCTTCAAGAACTGGACGCGCGAGCACGTCCGCCTCGAGTCCACGCAGACGCGCGCGGTGAACGTCACCCTCGAGATCGGAAACGCGAACGCGGAGGAAGTGAACGTGACCGCGGAGGCGCCGCTGGTCGAGACCTCGCAGGCGCGCGTGTCGCGGCTGATCGAGGAGCAGCAGATCAAGGAGCTTCCGCTCGTCGGGCGGAACTTCTTCAACCTCGTCGTGCTGACGCCGGGGGTGACGGGCCGCGTCACCGGCGGCACCCAGTCCTACGCCCAGTCCAACGCCGACCTCTACAACAACGAGTTCGGCGTGGGCATGAACGCGAACGGCGGGCGCGCGGAGTCGAACAACTTCCTGGTCGACTCGTCGACGGTGAGCTCCAGCCAGCGCAGCGGCGTCGCCAACGTGAACCCGAACGCGGAGACGGTGGAGGAGGTCCGCGTGCTCGTGAACAACTTCTCCGCCCAGTACGGCCGCAACAGCTCCGTGCTCGTGAACGTGATCACCAAGAGCGGCGCCAACGACTTCCACGGCAGCGTGGGCGGGTACTACACCAACGACTCCATGCAGTCGAAGGACTATTTCCAGAAGCAGTCAGGAGGGACCATCCCCGACTTCAGCCGCAAGGAGGTCTCCTGGGGACTCGGCGGTCCGATCCGGAAGGACAAGACGTTCTTCTTCGTCTCCGGTGACCTCCTGCGCTCCACCGTGGCCGTGAGCGGACAGAGGTCGATCCTGACGCCGCAGTTCATCCAGTTCATGCAGCAGCAGCGGCCGAACAACCTGTCCACGCGCGTGGCCCGCGACTTCCCGGCCTCGTTCACCCCCGACCGGAACTTCCGCACCGCGGGCCAGATCCTGGGCTCGAGCTGCTCGGGATCCACGGCGATCGACTCCCCGATCGGACCCATCGCCTGCAACTTCCCGGTGACGGGGGAGGGGATCTGGAACGAGACCTCGCCGCGGCGCGGCTTCCAGTGGACGGCCCGCCTCGACCACAACTTCAACGGCGGGAAGGACCGGCTCTACGCGTCCTTCAACCGGACGACGACGGACAAGGTCGGCTTCGGAGCGCCCGAGGTCTACCCGGGGTTCACGGAGAACTCACCCACCAACAGCATCAACCTCAACACGAACTACACCAAGGTCGTGAGCTCGAACCTCGTGAACGAGATGCAGTTCTCGTGGGTGCGGCCCTACGGCGTCCTCTACAACACGCACGCCGACATCCCGGGGATCAGCGTCACCGGCATCGTGGGATACCAGGTGGGCTGGGGACCGAACATCTTCGTCCAGAACAACTTCAACTGGTCGGACGTCGTGACCTGGACGCGGGGCGCCCACTCCATGAAGTTCGGCGGCGCCTACACGCGCGAGCACGCGGACAACGACTCCGCTCGCGCGATCACGCGGCCGACGTTCAGCTTCGACAGCGTCTTCGACTTCGCCAACGACCGACCGACCTCGGAAGGGCAGATCGCGATCGACCCGCGCACGGGCCGCGCTCCCGACTCGATCAAGCGCTTCCACCGCACCCAGTCGATCTCCGCCTTCGTGCAGGACGAGTGGAAGGTGAAGCCGAACGTCTCGCTCAGCCTCGGCCTGCGCTACGACGGCTTCCTCAACATCTACGACGCGTCCGACGACATCATGACCAACATCGAGTTCCCGAGCCAGAGCGGGAATCTCCGCAACGACGTGGCCAGCGCGCACATGGTGCAGCGGAAGTACTACCTCAACGGCGGTCTCTTCGGGGGCGGCCAGCATTCGATCTCGCCACGCGTGAGCTTCGCCTGGGATCCGTCCAACAAGGGCGTGATGTCCATCCGCGGCGGCATCGGCCGGTTCTACGAGCGCATGTCCAACCAGATCTGGGATTCCGAGCACCAGAACCTCCCCGGCTTCGGCAGCACGTCGGTGAGCATCTTCCAGCCGGTGGTGCCGCGGTTCGCGTTCGGCACTTCGCCGACGCTCCCGTACAACTATCCCTACCCGGTCGGCCTCACCTCGGGCGTCAACCAGTTCGGCGGACTGCTGAGCGGCACGGGCAGCGTCGTCACCGTGGACGGCGACATCCCGTCGATGTACTCCGACAACTGGTTCCTCGGCGTGCAGCGCGGCCTGGGCCGCTACGTGGTGGTGGAGGCGAACTACATCGGCTCGCGCGGCAACAACCAGTACACGCGCTGGGACATCAACCGCTACAGCGGCGACCTGCTCGACGGCCGCCTGGACCGCATCCTGCCCGGCTTCGCCGCCATCAACTACGCCCAGGCCATCGACAAGTCGCACTACAACGGCCTGGCCCTGGGGGCCCGGGTCAGCCGCAAGGACCTCAACCTCGGGCTGGCGTACACGCTCGGCAAGGCCACCGACCGCTCCAGCACGGCCACCCCGACGCAGCGGCCGGACGCCTACGGACCGGACGACCAGGACGAAGGTCCGTCCGACTTCGACATCCGTCACAAGGTCGCGATGTCGCTCAACTACAAGCTGCCCGGTCCGGCCAGCGGCGCCGCTCGCGCCATCCTGGGCGGCTGGCAGCTCGGGGGCGTCCTCATCGCCCAGACCGGGAGCCCCTTCACGGTCTTCTGCGGCCGGGGCTTCGTGCCCGTCCGCAACGCCGCGGGCGCGATCGTCGGCAACAGCGGCTGCGACTACAACGCGGACGGCACCAACTTCGATCGTCCGAACACCCCGTCCTTCGGGGACATCGGGACCTCCAACCAGGACTTCCTCAACGGCGTCTTCAAGGCCGCCGACTTCCCGGTGCCCGCCCTGGGGCAACCGGGCACTCTCGGCCGCAACCCGTTCTACGGGCCGCGGTACTTCAACGTGGACCTCGCGCTGATCAAGGGATTCAAGATCAGCCGCGCCGACCTTCAGCTGCGGCTGGAGTCGTTCAACCTCTTCAACACCGTGAACCTGAACAACCCGACGGCCAACCTCGCCGACCCGACGTTCGGCCGGTCGACGAGCGCGCTGTCGGGCCGCATCATCCAGGTCTCGGGCCGCGTGCAGTTCTAGAGCGTCCCGCCGTTTCCGTTTCCCCGCCCCGGGCGACCGGACGTCGCTCCGGGGCGTCGTCTTTGCGGCCGCCGTGCCGAGACGCGGACGTGACACACTAACGAGACGGCCCCGCGCGGCCGTCCCGCGTGGATTCGATCG
>Ga0075431_100002524_pt1 | contig 17656 bp, 14 predicted proteins | sample RhiMetdeltSRZDD5_FD_75297 | JGI IMG/M metagenome (GOLD analysis project Ga0075431, IMG submission 75297) | Populus rhizosphere microbial communities from Tennessee, USA - Rhizosphere MetaG P. deltoides SRZDD5 | ecosystem: Host-associated > Plants > Roots > Rhizosphere > Soil | place: USA... | reverse complement strand
TCTTCGCCCGCCGTCACAAAGGACCGCCTTCGCGCGGTCCTTTTGTGTTAGCGCCGTCGCGTCACTGACTGCCAGGCGAGGAGGTCGCTACTATGAGAATCCTGCGAGGCCTGTGTTCCGGCTTGCTGGCCGCAGCCTGCAGTGGAGAAACGCCGTTCACTCCGAACTACACGCCGTCCCCCGTGTTTTCCAACCCCACGGCCATTACCAATGCCCACCTCCCGTTGAGCGGTCTCACTCAGGATATCCTCGTAGGGACTGAGGGCGGCGATTCGGCCAAGGTGGTACGGACGCGAATGCCGGGGACACTGGTGTTCACCTTCGGCGGCCAACAGGTGCAGACCGTGATGGTGGTGGATAGCGCGTTCTCGGCGGGGCAACTGGTGGAGGTCGCCACCGACTACTTCGCGCAATCGGACAACGGCGATGTCTATTATTTCGGCGAGGACGTCGACCTCTACACCAACGGACAGGTTACCAGTCACGAAGGGGCGTGGCGCTTCGGCGTCAACACCACTACGCTCGGCATCCTGCTGCCGGCCTCGCCCAAGGTCGGCGACAAGTTTCGCAGCGAAGATGTTCCGGGCGTCACGCAGGAAAATGACGAGGTCGTTTCGGTGTCCGAGACCGTTACCGTCCCGGCCGGCACCTACCAAAATTGCGTGAAGATCCGGGAAATGATTCCGGGCGAGGCCGACGAGTTCAAGCTGTATGCTCCGGGCACCGGGGTCATCCAGGAAATCCCGGCGGATGGGCAGGTGGCTCTCAAGTCTCACACGTGAGCGACAGGACATGACGCAATCGAACCACTGGGGTAAAATCGGCATCATGCTCTCGCAGTTGCACTAGTGGGCTTCGAGGATGCGTTCGCCGCCCTGTTCGCGGATCAGGCGGCGCGGCTGTACGGCTACCTCAGCCGCCTGAGCGGCGATGCGGAGCTGGCGGAAGACATCGTGCAAGAGTGCTTCGTGAAACTGTACCGGCGCGGGGCGATGCCCGAAGATCCGAAGGCGTGGCTCGTCACGGTGGCGCACAACCTGTGGCGCGACGATCGTCGGCGCGAAACCCGCCGCGGGCGCTTGCTGCTTACGCACGGGGCGGAGCTTCCGAGCGGTGAACTCCCGGCGGCCACGGATGCCGCGACGCTGGCCGCCGAGCGGGTCGAGGCGGTGCGCCGCGCGCTGGGGCGGCTCCCGCTGCGTGACCGCCAACTGCTGCTGCTGCGTCACGAAGGATATGGTTACCGCGAGATCGCGGACGTTCTCCAGCTCGCGCCCAGCGGCATCGGCACCATGCTGGCGCGGGCCAAGGACGCTTTTCGGAAAGCCTATCATGAGCTCTTCGGCGCATCGACCTGACGGCGAGCTGCGCGCGCTGCTGGACGGCGAGCTCCCGTCTGCCCACGCGGCTGAGGTGCGGCAGCACCTGGCGGCGTGTCCCGCATGTCACGCGAGGCTCACCGAGAGCGAGCAGGCCGACCAGACTACCGCTGGCCTGTTGGGCCTGCTGGAGCCGCCGCCGGCGGCGTCGTTGCAGCTGGACACCGTGTTGCACCGCGCGCGCCGCACGCGTGGGCGACGCACGGCGCTCATCGCCGCCGCGGTAACGCTCATGGTGACGGCCGCGGCGGGCGCGACCGTGGGGCGCCCCTTCGTTCGAACGCTGGCCGCGCGAGTCTGGGCCGCCGTGCATCCCCAGGGGCGGGCGCCGGTCCAGCCTGAGGCACCGTTCGGTGCTCAGACGGGCGTGGCTGTTGTCCCGGGCGATGTCGCGGAGATCGTCTTCGACACCACGCAGACGGGCGGTGTGTTGCGAGTATCGCTGGCCGACACGTCCGAGCTGGCCATCCGATCCAGCGCGCCCGTGATGTATCGCGTCACCCCCGGTGGAGTGAGAGTTCACAACCGGGGGAGCGCGGCGAGCTACGAGGTCATCATCCCCCGGAGTGCTCGCTCTGTGCGCATTGTGATTGCCAACCGAGTGATGTTCGAAAAGACGGGCCTGCGCGTGGTCGCCGCAACTTCTGCGGACTCGGCCGGCCAGTATGTAATGACGATTCAGTAATCAGAGGAGCGCTTCATGGGTTCACGATTCATCATGCTCTCCGTTATGTGCCTCGCGGTCCTCGGAAGCCGGCCGGCCGAAGCGCAGGAAAGCACAGGCCCGGGCGCCACCATCGCGGGCCAGATCCTCGATTCCCTCTCTCGGAGACCCGTGAGCCTGGCGGAGGTGACGGTACAGGGGACCGCCTTCCGGGCGTCGACCGACCTCAGCGGTCGCTTTGCCATCGGTTCGGTGCCTCAGGGCGCGTATACCCTGGACGTCCGCCGCCTCGGGTACGAACCGATCGCGGTGAGCGTGCGCATCGCCAGCGACACGACGGTCTCACTCGCCCTCACCATGACGCGCCTCGCGTTCCAGCTCTCAGAGATCGCTGTCACACCCGGTACGTTCTCCTTCATGGCAACGGGCACGGCGACTCGACAAACCATGTCGCGCACGGAAATCGAATCCGCACCGCAATTCGGCGAGGACATCTTCCGCGCGGTGAACCGCCTGCCGGGTCTCTCGACTGGAGATTACTCGGCGCACTTCTCCATTCGCGGCGGCCGTCACGATGAAACGCTCATCTTGCTCGACGGGCTCGAGCTGTACGAGCCGTACCACATGAAGGATTTCGCCGAGGGCGCTATCAGTATCATCGACATCGAGACCATCGATGGTGTGGAGCTCCTGACGGGTGGCTTCTCGGCCCGTTACGGCGATCGGCGCAGCGGTGTGTTCAGCCTCACGTCGCGCACGCCGAATGGTGCCGGCACCCGCTACAGCCTCGGGTTGAGCTTCACGAACGCGCGCGCTCTGGCCGAAGGCACATTCGCAAACCAGAGAGGCTCCTGGCTCGTCTCCGCCCGGAGGGGCTATGTGGATCTCGTCCTGGGCATCTTGAACCAAAACGATCTCCCCTCTCCACGGTATTACGACGTCTTCGCCGTGGCTCGCTACGCCCTGCACCCCCGCCACGCGCTGTCGTTCAACGTGCTGCACGCCGGAGACCGCTATACGTTTGACGCGGCCTCCACCACCGGGTTTCAGGACTCCATTCCAACCCGAGAGATTGCTTCCAATGGATACGGGAATTCGTACGCCTGGCTCACGCTGCAATCATTGCTAGGACCACGCCTGACCGTCAGGACTATGGCGTCGGCGGGCCTCGTGACGGCAACGCGAGATGGAACCGAGCGATACGTCAATCGTCCCGAGGCCATCTATTCGGTCACGGGCACCAGGGATTTCCCTGTCTACGGTTTCAAACAGGACTGGACCTGGGAGCAATCCGACCGGATGATCCTGGGATTCGGCTACGACGTACGCGCCCTGAGCGTCGACTACGCCTTGACCAGCCTTGTCGGGCAAAGTCCCGACGATCCCTCCGTCGATACGACGGGCTACTATCCGGTTCGCACGCAGAAGACGAGCCGGCGTTACGGCAGCACGGTCGCGGCGTATCTCAGTAATCGCATCCAGCTGCTCGATCCTCTCACGCTGGAGCTCGGACTGCGCTACGACCGGGCGTCCTACACGAACGACCGGGACCTGAGCCCCCGCGTGAACGCCCTGCTCCGACTGTCCGAGCAGAGCACCTTGCGGGCGGGCTGGGGCTACTACCGCCAACGACAGGGAATCGCCGATCTGGCGGCCTTGGATGGACTGAATCGCTACTTCCCATCGGAGCTCTCGAAGCAGTGGACGCTGGGATTCGAGCACGCGTTTCAAAACGGCGGCACGGTGCGGGTCGAGGGCTACTACAAGACCGGTTCTCGGTTGCGGCCGGACTTTCGGAACTGGAAGGGCGGGCTCAACGTCTTTCCGGAAACGGATGAGGACAGAATTCTCGTCTTTCCGGACGGGACGACGTCGAAGGGAATCGAGCTGTATCACAGCCGGAACATCGGGAACCGGTGGTCGGTGCGGGGAAGCTATGCCCTGGCGTTCACGGATGAACACGCGCTCCGGATCGACGACGTCAATGACGCCACCCCGATCGTGTTCGACCCGGTGCATCCGAGTCCACAGGATCAACGCCACGCCCTGAACCTCGATGGTACCTACCGGCTGGGACAGACTTGGTCGCTGACGGGCGCGTTCGCCTTCCATAGCGGTTGGCCCGCCACCATTGAACACATGGTTCAAGTCACGGGACCCACTGGAGCCCCCGACTTCACATTGAAGCCGAACAAGCTCTACGGGAACCGTTTGCCGGATTACTACCGCCTGGATTTGCGGATTACCCGGCGGAAGACGACCGCGCGTAGTGAGCTGCGCTTTTTCCTCGACGTCGTCAACATCACCAATCACCGCAACGTTCTGGGCTACGACTATTTCACGAGCCCCGATCCGGCTGGCGGCATCCGCCTCGATCGGGATCTGGAGACCTGGTTTACGATCCTGCCGTCGTTGGGTGTGAGCTGGAGCAGGCGATTCTAGGGCTGATCCGGCCTATGGAGGCGATCGTCGCCGAGTAGATTGGTCGTGAGAGGCCGTGGTGCATTCATTAGTGTTCGCGTTGCTCGCAATGGTCGCCCAGGGCGACTCACAGGCCGTGGTGCGGTGGGCCCAGCGCGCGCAGGCGGACTTCGAGCTGTCGCGGCGAGCACGGCTTCCATCAGTAGAGGCGCAACCAGCGAGCCGGTGCGATCCGCTGCTCGGCGCCGAGCTCATCGGCCGCTTTTGTTATTGGGACGATGGATCCGCTTCGAATCCCCCACCCGAACCGTCGTCGATTGGGACATTGCGGCACCGATTGCTCCAGGTGCTCGATTCCGCGGCTGCCATGTTACCCGGGGACGAGTGGATAGCCGGGCAACGCGTTCGCTACCTGGCGGAGGACGGTCAGACTGCGGCGGCATTGAGCGCGGCGCGGGACTGCCGCTCCACCGCCTGGTGGTGCGAGTCACTGGCCGGTTTCGCACTGCACGCGGCGGGAGAATCTCACGCCGCCGACAGCGCGTTCAGCGCGGCGCTCGGCGACATGCCCCGCGACGAACGGTGCCGCTGGAATGATCTTTCCTCGCTGCTCGCGGACGGACGGCTGCGACGAGGCTACCGGAAGCAGACCTGCGAAGAACGAGAGGAACTCGAGGCGCGACTGTGGTGGCTCGCCCAGCCGCTGTTGTCGCGGCCCGGCAATGACCGCCGCGTAGAGCACTACGCCCGGCACACGCTGGCGCGAATGTTGGAGCACGCACGGTCACCCTTTGGCCTGGCGACCGGCGACGATCTTCGCGAACTGATCGTGCGCTATGGTTGGCCCGTCGCGTGGGAGCAGGAACGACCGCGTCCTGGCGAGATGGACCGACAAGTCGTTGGGCACGACCGTCAGCCGACGTATCACTTCTTGCCGGATGAGACCGGCGTCGTGGCCCCGAGCACGCTCGACCCAGAGCGCTCGCGCGAGTTGTACGCGCCGACGTATGCCAAGGCATTCACCATCCTGGAGCCGGAGATCGCGGCGTTCCGCCGAGGCGATTCGACACTCGTCGTCGCCGCCTACGACGTCGCCCAGGACACGCTGTTCCGATCGCGCCCGCTGGCTGCCGCCCTCGTCCTCGCCCGGGGCGAACACGACTCTCTGGTGGTGGAGCAGCGCGGCGTCGCAGGGCCGAGTGGTGTGCTGATTGCCACGGCGCCGTGGGGCGCCAGGCTCGCCAGCCTAGAAATCATCGACGAGCCACGGGCGGCCGGCAGAGGACGGGTCGCCCTCGCGGCACGAGATCCGGACTCCACCCGGGTCGCGCTGTCCGACCTGCTTTTCTTCGAGCCGCCCGATTCGTTGCCAGGCGATCTCGCGGCCGTGTTGCCGTACGTACATACGGCCACCACCGTACCGCGTGGCAGACGCCTCGGGCTCTATTGGGAGGTCTACGGGCTTCAATCGGGCGAACCAGCGGCGATATCGGTCAGCGTGCAGCAGCGGGGGAAAGGGTTGTTGCGGCGCGCCGCAGAATCGGTCGGCCTGGCGACGACGTCGCCGCCACTCCAGCTCGAGTGGCACGAACGGATGCGGGAGCCGGCCGGGCTGGCTGCCCGATCCCTGGAGGTCGACGTTTCTACGCTGCGGCCGGGCCGGTACCGGATCACCGTGTCGGTGGCACCCACGGGGAGGAAACGCGCGTCTGCCAGCCGCGAACTCCACATCGTGCCGTCGCGATGATTCCGCCGCACGCGCCTCTAGTGGGTTGCGGACGCAGCGACGCGGTGGTGATATTCTCCGACCCTGCTACGGTCGCCGGCGCGGCGGTATCGTCTAGGGGACTAGGACGGAGCCCTCTCAAGGCTCAAACACGGGTTCGAATCCCGTTACCGCTACTCCCGCGCCCCCATCGTCTAACGGTTAGGACACCACTCTTTCAAGGTGGGAACAGGGGTTCGATTCCCCTTGGGGGCACCTGCCGGGAATCCCGGGAACCGGGGACCCTTTCGCGTCCCTCCGGGTTCTTCAGGTGTTCGGCTGGTGCCGGACACTGCGGGCAATTCCCGGAAGGAGTACTGTCTCATGAATCGCATTGCCCCCCTTACCCTGGCTGGGCTGCTCCTGGTCGGAGCGACCGGAATCGCGGCTGCTCAGGTCCAGCGAGACACGGTCAAGAGGGCCGCGCCGGCCTATCGGCGCACGGTGCCGGATTCGTTGCTGAAACTGGTGAAGGTCACAGAAGACTCGGCGCGCGGTCTGGCGCTGGGCAGAGTGCCAAGCGGCACACTTCAGGCCATCATGCTGCAGCGGCTGCGTGGGAAACTGGTCTGGTCGTTCGTCATTCGTGACCCGGCCAAGGCTGCCAACACGGAGGTCTACATCGACGCCGAGAATGGCAGCTTCTTCGACCCCACCCAGAAGGCGTCGTCGTAATCAATCGGTTCGTGGTAGCCGGGCGGTACTCCGCCGTCCGGCTGCCGCGATCCCTTGCGGTTCGCGGGTCGCCAGATGATTTTCCGCCCCGCGCGCCGATAGCTCAACTGGCAGAGCAACTGACTCTTAATCAGTAGGTTCCAGGTTCGATTCCTGGTCGGCGCATCCAGGTATGCGATGGCGAATCGAGCCCTCCCGCGTCTCTGAAAACCTTCAGTACTTCAGCTGGTGGTCGAGGGCTGCATAGCGGGGGTCAGCCCGTAGCGGGGCCAGTTCATCATCCGCCCGCACGACGGTGAGCCAGATCGTGCGTTCCTCAAACGCCCGCCGCAACCATTCCATACCGCGGTCGATGTCGCCCAGGGCGACGTACGCCCGGGCAATGGCCATCGGGTTGAAGTAGCCCGATGTGCGAGCCGCCAGCATGGAGTCCAGGGTGGCTCGAGCAGCGAGCGAATCTCCACGCGCCAGGAGGGCGCGCACGTACGTTCCCGCTGCCTGCCCGCCGTACCGTCGCCAGTTCAACAGCGGTGCCGCGCCACGAAGGTCGCCACGTGCCGCCAAGATCCGGCCGGCAAGCAGGTCCGCGTTGGGGGCTGGTGCTACCTGTCGATATCGGGGAAGAAACGCCGCTGCGCTATCGAGTTGGTGGCTGAAGAGCAGCATGTCGATATAGAGGTAGCCATTGTCGGTGGACAGCGAATCGAGCTCCCACGCTCGGCGCCGTTCAAACAGCGCCTCATCCAACCGCCCCGCTCCCCACAATGCATCACCCAACCTCCCGTGAGCTTCCGCACGGCGGGGATCGAGGGAAATCGCCCGCCGGGCGAGTCGCTCGGCTTCCCGTCCATCGAAATCCAATGCGAGAGCCGCCGAGGAGAGCATGGCGTAGGGAAGCGCCAGCAAAGAATCTCGTGCGATCGCCTGCCGCGCGGCCGCGGCCGCCCGAGCATAGCCTTCTCGCCCGCTGATGTAGCCGTCGGCAAGGTCCACCCACGCTTGGGCCAGACCGGCGAAGGCGGCGGCGAATCCGGAGTCCCGTGCGATGGCGCGCTCAAAGTGGGTCAGGGCGCTCCGAATGGAAGGCTCGTCGAAGGCGTTGCTGCGCGCCAGTACCCCGCGCAGGTATTCGTCATACGCGATCGGGTCGGCCGTAATCGGCCGCGTCAAACGAGTCCGCTCCTCCGGCAGCAGGTGCCCGGCGATCGCCGTTACCACGGCGCCGGCGATGTCGGACTCGACCGTCAGCAAGTTGCTGCCGATGCGGTCGAACACATCACCCCACACTTGGGCCCGGTTCGCCGCCCGAACGAGTGTGGCCCGCAACCGCACCTGGTCGCCCGCGCGTTGCACGCTTCCAGTCAGGAGATAGGCCGCATGGAGCGAGCGGCCGAGCGCGGGAGGATCCAGTAGGGCGTGGCCACGGTACCGCTGCACTTCGAAGCGGGATTTCACTTCCAGCCGCTGCACCTGGCCGAGCCGGATAATGATCTCCTCCGTCAGGCCCTCGGCGAGATAGGCGTCGGCCGTGTCCCGGGACAGGTTGTCGAAATAGAGCACGGCGACACTGTTCGGGGCCGGGGGCAGGCGAGTGCCCTGCGGCCGGCAGGGCGGTGGGGAGCCATCGGGACACTGAGCAGCCAAAGGAACGGCCAGGACCACCGTCACGACCGAAAAGGCGATGAGACGAGGCAGCATCGGCATGAATACAACAGTGCAACGCAGAAAACGCCTACGCCAGCTTTCCACGTTCCTTCTCGCCCCAGTCGGGCGAATGCTACTATTGCCGCCTCGACGACACGGGCAGGATTGGTCCAGTGAGCACACGAGCGAGGTGTTCGATGAATGACGTCATGCAGGCGTCTGTGACTGTGGCCCAGATCGCATTCGTTGTGTTGGCGGCGCAGGCCACTCCGGCGGTTGCCCAGACCGTTCGCGTCGACGCCACACCGGGCCATGCCATCAACGCGTTCGATCCCGATAACGCGCTCGGCAGCTCGATCGACGTCCTCTCGCGCACCGACATCAACCGGGTGTATACGCCACACATCATCCAGGAGGCGCTCTCGGCCGGCTGGGGACCGATCACCTACCGGGTTAACACCGAGCTGCGCATGGCCGCCTGGCATTGGACCGAGAACGGCACGTGGAGCGATGCGGCGCATCGCAGCGGATACTTCACCGGCAGCACCGACCTCAAGGAACCGATTCGCTACATCCTGGCCTACGCGCTGCCGCACCGCGGATTCGCGACCAGCGGCGATCGTCCGGTTGCGGGTCCGAACCTGACCTATTGGAAGAGCAACCCGTATCTGACGCGAGCATTCACGGGCGAGAGTGACAGCCTGCTGCCGCAGTGGGTGGTTGTGGACTTGCAGGCGGAAAAGCCCGTGAGCGCGGTGCGTATCGCATGGGCGAGCCCCTATGCGACGACCTATCAGGTGGAATACTGGGTGGGCACAGACGCACTCGACTTCGACGGCGGACCGAAGGGGGAATGGAAGGTTTTTCCCTCAGGTGCACTGACGAACGCGCAGGGTGGAACTGTCATGTTGAAGGTCACAGATGCCCCGGTCGCGACGCGGTACGTGCGGATTCTGATGACGCAGTCTTCCAACACCTGCGATGAGCATGGACGAGACGACGTGCGGAACTGCGTGGGGTACGCCATCCAGCAGATCGCCGCGGGCACGCTGGATGCGAGCGGCGCGTTTTTCGAGGTGACCAAGAGCCCCGACGAGCGCCGCACCACGTATACGGTTTCGTCTATCGATCCCTGGCATTCGGAGGAAGACGTCAACAACAGCGGGAGCTACCAGCACACGGGCTTCGACCTGTTCTTCACGAGCGGACTGACGAACAACCTGCCGGCCATGATTCCGGTCACCATGCTCTACGGGACGCCCGACGACGCCGCGGCCCAGATCGCCTACATCGAGAAGCGCGGCTATCCCATCGCGTACATCGAGATGGGCGAAGAGCCCGATGGCAAGCACGCCATGCCGGAGGACTATGCGGCGCTGTACCTGCAGTGGGCCCGGGCGTTGCACAAGGTGGACCCCAAGCTCAAGCTCGGAGGACCGATCTTCGAGGGTGTCACCGAAGACATCCGGGTGTGGCCCGACCGGCAAGGGCGCACGTCATGGATGGGCCGCTTTGTCGACTACCTGAAGGCACACGGCCGGCTCTCTGACCTGGCCTTCGTCTCGTTCGAACATTATCCGTTCGAGCCCTGCGACATCACCTGGAAGAGTCTGTACAACGAGCCGCGGCTGATGCAGCACATCCTGCGGGTGTGGCGCGACGACGGCGTGCCGCAGAACGTCCCGCTGATCGTGACGGAGAGTCATCTGTCCTGGTCGCTGACCGGGCCCATGACCACGATCTTTGGCGGGGTGTGGCTGGCGGATAACATCGGCTCATTCTTCGCAGGGGGAGGCGCTGCCTTCTACCACTCACCGATTCAGCCGCAGGGCGTGCAGAGCACCTGTCTGGGTTGGGCGTCGTGGTCGAATTTCGTGTCCGACGAGACTTACGCGATCAAGGGATATACCTCGACCTACTTCGCCGCTCGCATGATCAACCTGGAGTGGGTGCAGCACCGCGCCGGAATCCATCAAATGTTTCCCAGCTCGAGCGATGTCACGGATGCCGAGGGCAATCTGCTGGTGACGTCGTACGCGGTGCATCGTCCCGACGGAAACTGGTCACTGATGCTGGTCAATCGCGACGAAACCAACCCTCACACCGTGCGGGTGGTGTTTGCCGATTCGCAGAGCAAACGAAATACGTCCTTCGGAGGGCCGGTCACTTTCGTGACCTTCGGCAGCGAGCAGTATGTGTGGATCAACGATGGACCGAACAGTCATCCTGATCCCGACCATCCGCCGGTCGCCACTCTGCTGCAGGAGGCGCCGACGACCTTCACCCTTCCGAAAGGCTCGATCAGCGTGTTGCGGGGCAGGGTGGCGGGTCTCAGAGACTGAAACTCAGTTGGTGAGGGTCACCACCATTGTTGCGCTGTCGAGCAGCACGTCCGCTGCGGGGCTCAGCCACTGGTGAAGCTCGAACCTCGCCGTTGCTATTCCGGCAACGAGCGAGCCGCCGGTACTGGGGACGTTCACCTCGAAGCGAAACGGGCAGGCTCCCGGAGGGAGATCGCCGGATTGCGATGAGCAACTAACGTTGGAACCACCAGCGGCGTGGATCGCTGAACCTCCCTGATCGAGGTACGCTTGGATGTAAACCACGGCGAGCGTGCCGACACTCTCGTTGATCACCTGAGCCGTATAGGCGACTCCAGGCCCCCCGATGGTCAGAGTCGTAGACGCGAGATGCAGGCTATCGAGGTGCGCCGGAGGGGTCAGCGTATCGAATACGCCGAATACGGCGCTCGTCGCACCGAGAAGGTCGCCTGACGTGGCCGTCAGCGTGTACCCTTCGCCCACCCGGTCAATCGACAGATCCCTGAAGTACGCCACGCCGTGGACTGCCTTCACGGTCGTTGTCCCTGAGAGGGCGCCGCTGGCCGGGTTCGCCGCGATCGCGATCGTCACCATGTCTGTCGCGTTGCGGACAGGGGTTCCGGAGACGTCCAGCAGTGCCACTTGCAGGAGTGGCGCGATCGCCACGTTGGCCGGCACCGTGGTGGGCTGCGAACGGAACACCAGGTGAGAGGGGGCCGGCGCGGTAGGCTCTCTACCTCCACAGGCGGCGAGCAGGAGAAGAGCCGCGCAGAATCGCACGAGGACAGCCTTCGACGGTTGGGTCGTTTCCAATTTCGACCTTCCGCCCGAGACGCGCCAGTTACCCATTACGTGGCTTGACGCCATCATTCAGCCCGTCGATCCAAACCGGTTGGTTCGCTGCGAAGAATGGAGCGGTGACGGCCTGAGCCCCGTGGCTCGTGGAAGATTTCGTGAGCTTTCCGAGGGTTTCTTGACGTTTCTCCCTGGCCCGGGCCCGGATTCTCGTGTCGGCTTGGACCCACCATAGCCATCTGAGGGTATTGCCAGCGGAGGAATAGATGAACGCGGGCGCGGGCATCTAAGGCGTGTGGGCGTAGCTGTTTAGGGACAGGCGCCCAGCGTTGGGGAGACGCTCACACCGCGATGAACGGCCGCTGTACCAAGTTCCCTCCCGTCTGGGGTCATCTCGAGATCCCGACTTCCTCGCGCAGCGCAGCCCTCGCCGGCCTGGCCCTGTACGCCCCCTGCAAACGCTGGACGATCTTCGCCCATCGCCTCACCTGGGCGGTGACCGCCGCCTTGGGGCCGGCCTTCCTCCCCGGCAAGCGCAACGTCTGGCAGCCGCCGATGGAGGATGAGACCTGGCGTGGGTTGCTCCAGGAATGGGAGCCCGGACTGGGACGTCCCGAGGGGTTCGTGGTCTACCATCGCCGACCCGCCGGCCGACAAGGGTTCAATCTCCTGGCGCTTCGCGACGGCGAGCCACGCGCATTTCTGAAGCTGCGCGCGGATGCCGGTACCCGGCTGGAGAACGAGTACCAGGCCTTGAAGCGCGTGCGCGCCTACGGGCCGAAATCCTTCACGGCTCCGGAATGTCTCGCGCTCGGAGAACGCGCCGGGTGGCACTACCTGGTTTTGACGCCGTTTCCGCCTCGTCCCCACCGGCCGCCGCGACATGAGAGGCTCGAACCCGTGGTGGCCGAGATCGATGCCGCTTTGCGCACGCTACCGCGCGGCGCGGAGACTCCGTCGCACTGGCGCCCCATGCACGGCGACCTCACGCCCTGGAACCTGCGACGTCTGGACACGGGTCCGTTGATCCTGTTCGACTGGGAGGATGCCGGATGGGGTCCGCCGGGCGCGGATGAAGTGCTGTTCCGTGCGACCGAGGCGGCTTTGGGGAGTGGACGCAAGGTGAACGGCGAGCGGGACCATGAGGAAGCCCTCGCGTTCTGGCAGGAGCGCCTCGCACGAGGGAGCCGTTGAGCGTGCGTTACGTCCATTATTACCCGCTCGCCCGCTACGACTCCGGCGTATCGATCGCCCTGTGGGCGTGGGCAAGGGCCCTCGCGGCAGCCGGAGAAGAGGTCGTCGTGTTGCACGCGGGCGCGTGGGGCCCGACGCCGCCGCAGCCAGGGTTCGCCGACATCGGCGGAACCGGGATCGCGGACGTGGAAGTCCCGCATCGCGCGCGCCGCCACCGGCTCACCTTGCATCCCGTCGATCTCGGTCGCCACCTCGGGCGCGGCGACGTGCTGGTGCTCCACGAGGGCTGGGTGCCAAGTAACCTGGTCGCGGCGAAGGCCGCGCGCCGGCGGGGCGTTCCGTATCTGGTCATGCCTCATGGCGTGTACGATCCGCAATGGATGCGCTACCTCCATCCACCGATGTCGCTCCGCACTCGTCTGGAGCGAAGGCTGCTCGAGGGCGCGCTCGCCGTCCATCTCTTCCATGATTCCGAGATCCCCGAGGTTCGCGCGGTCGCGCCCGGCGCCCGGTTCCTCGTCGTCCCCACCGGCTACGATCTCCCGCCGCAGCGGTGGACCGGGGGCGGTGGCTACCTCTCCTGGATCGGGCGCGTCGATATCACGCACAAGGGTCTCGACCTGGTCGTCGCCGCCATCGCCTCGCTGCCCCCGTCCGAGCGGCCCCGACTCCTCGTACACGGATACGACTACAAGGGAGGGATCACGCGCCTGCGGCGGCTCGTGGCCGATCTGGACCTCGAGGATTGCGTCCGAATCGAGGGCGTCGTCGCGGGTGAGGAGAAGCGGGCCTTTCTCCAACGCGCGGACGGCTACGTCCATCCTTCGCGCTGGGAGTGCCACAGTACCGCCTTGCTCGAGAATCTGGCCCTCGGTGTCCCATGCCTGGTCTCGAGCTCGATCCACATCGCCGCCCAGCTGGCCTGCGAGGGTGCGGCGCTCCTGACGCCCCCGACCACGGAGCTGATGGGCCAGAAACTGATGGAGCTGGTGGAGCGCGGAGAGCATCTCGCGTTCTGCGGGCGCTCCTTCGTGAGCGGCCATTTTGCATGGGACCACATTGTTCCGGCCTACTTCGGCGCACTGCGCCGGTACGGTCTCGGATGAACGGCGCGCGGCGCCTCGACTGGCGCTTCCTGCTTTCCCTTCCACCCGGCGGGATCGATCACCTGATCCTGCTCGGTGGCGATGACGCCCTCCGGGGCCTCGCGGTCGAGCTCGGGATGGCCCGGCGCGTGAGCGCCTCGCTCTCCGATGGAGGCCCGGCCGACCTGGTCGCCGTCCTCAGCGGCACGCGTGCGGATCCTCACCGAGTTGCGGCGGCGCTCAGACCGGGCGGCGCGTGGTATTGGGAGGTCGACCGGCCCCTGGCCCTGCGGTGGGGTGGAGGCGGGTTCGCGCCGACCGCGGACCGGCTGGCGCGGGCCGGACTCGGGGCCTCAACCGCGTACTGGGTCCATGGCGGCTTCACTGCTCCGCGTCTGTTCATGCCGCTCGACCGCGACGCGGCGCTCGTCTGGTACTTCTCGACCATCTTCCGAACCCACTCGGTTGGGCGGCGCGCGTTGCGCGCCGGGCTCCGGGTGCTGACGGGGTGGCGGGGCCCCAGGTTCGAGAGGCTGGTTCGCCACTATGCGCTGGTCGGCACCGGCGGACATCCGCCCGCCGTTCTGGGCGCCGTCGGGTCGAATCATGTGGGCCACGACCCACGGCCTCTCGTGCTCCTGGGAGGCGAAGGTGAATGGAGCCGCGTGACGCTGGTGCCGTTTCCCACCCCGCAGGGCACGCCTGCGGTCGTCGTGAAGCTCGCGCGCCGCTCCGCGTTCACGGGGCGGACCGAGCACGAACAGCAGGTGCTCCGCGAGTTATGTGCGCGCACACCCTGGTCCCTGGGTCGCTCGATTCCGAGACCCCTGGGGTTCTTCGACTGGCAGGGCCTCGGCGTCGGCATCGAAAGTTGTGCCGCCGGGACGCCGCTTCTCAGCGAATCGCCGAGCGATGAGATCGGCACCGCGCGGCAACTGGCGGGCGCGGGGGCATGGCTCACGGACCTTCATATGGCGACGAAACGGGGGCGCGTCGGCGGGCAGGCGCTGCGCGATCGCCTGGTCGGCGCGCCGCTCGGCCAATACGAATCGGTGTTCGGCGAGGACTCGCGGGAAGCGCGACTCTTCGCGTACGCGCGCCGTCATGCGGAGCGGAGCGAAAGCGCCGAGCTGCCGATCGTGCTCGAGCACGGAGACTTCGGCCCGTGGAACGTGTTCCGCGATGGCCGCCACATCACCGTGGTCGACTGGGAGGCCGCGCGCGATGGCCCACCGCTCTGCGATCTGCTGTACTTCCTGGCGCACTGGGACGCGCAATCGCACCACCGCGGCATGCCGGAGGCGGTGCAACGGCTCGCCATCCCATTGTCGGCGCCCCGCGGCGACCGGCACGCCGAGATCGCGCGGCGCGAGATCGTGTGGTATACGCGCCGGCTCGGAGTTACCGAGACGCTCTATCCGCTTCTCGTCCTCTACACGTTCGTCGAGCAGGCGCTCGATCGAGTCGCCCGACTGCGGGAGCAAGGAGACCCCGGGGCCGCCGACCGCGCCGCCAATCCCTACGTCGCCTGTGTAAGCGCTCTCGCTCGAACCGCGGACCGCCTCTTTTCGGAGGCGTCGTGATGCAACGGCCCGTTCTGGATGTTTCGGTCGCGCTCTGCACTCGCGATCGACCCGATATGCTCAGCCAGGTGGTCTCGTCGATCCTGGCGGGAGACGCGGTGCCCGCCGAGATCCTGATCGTCGACCAGAGCGATCGACTGCATCCCTGGCTCGGCACCGAGTGGCCCGGGGGGCCGGTGATCCGTCATGTCGGAAGCAAGGCGCGTGGGGTGGCGCGCGCCCGAAACGAAGCGGCGGGATTGGCCCGGCATCCGGTCCTCGTGTTCACCGATGACGACGTCCTGGTGGATCGGTCGTGGCTCGGTCGCCTCGTGCGCGCCCTCCTGGCGGCAGGCGAAAACGCGGTGGTGACGGGTCGCGTGGTCCCTGGCGACCCCGAGGCCGAGGATGCGTTCACGACGACGCTCAAGGGTGGAGACGCCCCGCGTGTCTATCGGGGCCGCCTGCGGACCGATCCGCTCGTCACCTTCAACATGGCGCTGCCGCGCGCGCTCTTCGAACGGATAGGGGGGCTCGACCCCCGTCTCGGTCCAGGCACGACGTTCCCGGGCGGCGAGGACAACGACTTCGGGTTCCGGGTGCTGGAGTCGGGGTGCGACATCGTGTACGTCCCGGACGCCGTGGTGATCCACCGGGCGTGGCGGCGAGCGTCCCAGCATTACCTCCGCCTGCGGTGGGCCTATGGTCGTGGCCAGGGCGCCTTTCTCGCCAAACACCTGCGTCGCGCAGGACGCTTCATGGCCCGGCGGCTGGCGGGGAGCGTCGTTCACGTCACTGCCCGGGCGCTGCGCCGCGTGATCGCGCCGCCCGGGACCGCGCCCCAGGGCCGGTGGCGAATGGCTGCCGGTGAGCTGGCCCTGGCGGCAGGGATCGTGAGCGGGGCTGTGGCCTGGCTCGGAGGCCGGCACGGTGGAGTCGCGCCGTGACCGTCCTCCCTCGTACCAGTGTCGTGCTCTGCACGCGCGATCGTCCGGCGCTCGCGGCCGACATGGTCGATTCGGTGTTATCGGGATGGGCGGTTCCGGCCGAGCTCGTCATCGTTGATCAGAGCGAGAGCCCCGATGCGGGTCTCGAGTCCTTGAAGCCGGCGAGCGGCTGCCGCTGTCGCTACGTCCGCAGCGCCTCCCGCGGACTTTCGCGTGCGCGCAACGAGGGTGCGCGGCTCGCCGTCCACCCGATCATCGCGTTCGCCGATGACGATACGATTGCCGATCCATACTGGCTGTCGGAGCTGGTCGGAGCCCTTGGCACTTCGGCACCGGGCACGGCAGTTACCGGTCGTGTGATGGCGGCGCCGTCCGAGGCACCCGGCGGCTACGCACCAACGATCCGCACCGAGCTGGAGCCGCGTGTGTATCGCGGGCGCGTGGACTTCGATCCCCTCGTCACATTCAACATGGCAATCCACCGTGAGACCCTCGAGGCCGTCGGCGGATTCGATCCGCGGCTGGGTCCGGGGACCGCGTTTCCAGCGGCCGAGGACAACGACCTCGGCTTCCGCCTGCTCGAAGCGGGTTACGCAATCCGCTACGTGCCGGAGGCGGTGCTCCATCACCGCGCCTGGCGCGACGGCAATAGTTACCGGGCGCTGCGCCGCGGGTACGGGCGCGGCCAGGGCGCGTTTTTCGCCAAACACGCGAGTTTGCGAGATCCGTTCGTGCTGCGCCGGATGGTCGGGCGTCTGGCGCGGGTCGCGGCGCGCATTCCGCGCCGGATGGTTCGCCGGCGTGACCTCGCACGTGGCGACGTCGCGTACCTGTTCGGCGCCATTTCGGGCTTCACCGAATGGCTCTGGCGCCGCGTCCCGGATGAGGCGGGGCTGAGAACGTGATGAGGGCGCTATCTGCCGCGGCCGGCGCTCGACTCCGCCTGCTGGAGGCGCAGCACTCGCCGCGTGGTGTCGCGAATCGTCCGGCGCTCGAGTCCGGTCGCGGGAAGGAGGAGATAGCTCGCGGTGTAGCCGGCGACTGCGAGGAACGCCAGGGCGATCACGCCGGCCGTCGACGCCGGCTCGAAAAGACGGGCCATAGCAAAGAGCAGGGCGCCAATCGCGGCGGCGGGGATGACGGCGGGCCCGAGCGCTTCGCGCCACGCGCGCGTGAACGGGACGGCGAGGACGCGGAGCGCGTA
>Ga0075431_100002523_pt1 | contig 17658 bp, 14 predicted proteins | sample RhiMetdeltSRZDD5_FD_75297 | JGI IMG/M metagenome (GOLD analysis project Ga0075431, IMG submission 75297) | Populus rhizosphere microbial communities from Tennessee, USA - Rhizosphere MetaG P. deltoides SRZDD5 | ecosystem: Host-associated > Plants > Roots > Rhizosphere > Soil | place: USA... | reverse complement strand
GCCGTTACCGGCCATGTAGAAACGGCGATTCCAACGGTCCGGCAGGTTGACCTCGAAGGCCACCTCGGGCGAGATGGTGCCGACGACCCGACAGTGTTGCGGCGTATCAGCGGTCGCGGAGACCACGCGCGCTTGTATCGCAACAACATCCTTGCCATTGAAGGCAGACAGACTCTCGCACGCCTTCTTCGGCACTGAATCCGCGACGGAGTAATTGGCGAGCGAGCTCTTCGCGTTGGCAAACGCCTGCGCCCAGGCCGGAGTGGCACTGGCACAGAGAACAGCGGCAGCAATCAAGAGGCGCATAGTCTTCCTCATAAAGACACCGGGTGTAATTTCGTCGCAGAGAAGGGAAATCACACCCGGTGTCGTTCCTCGTCGGCATTCAACCCGACCGCCGCCGTGGTGTCAAGGCGTAGGCGTTACCGACGCCTCCGAGCGGTTTACTTCTTGATTGCCGGATGCACGTACCCGGCGGGCAGCACATGATTGGGATCGGGCCGCACAGCCAGGTAATCAATACCCGTCGTCACATCATCAAAGCCGTGATACACGCCGGGAGGGATGATCACCACGTCGCCTGGGCCAACCTTCCGCTTTTGCGCCGGAGTCTTGAACGTCCCCTGGCTGCTGGGACCGACGGCGACCTTGACGATCTCGCTGTCGGCAGGCGTCGGTCTGGCGTTGATCACCTCGCCACCGGTGAAGAGCGTCCCGGTGCCGGAGATGATGTAGTAGACCTCGGTGATGTGCTCGTGCATGATGGCACCGACGGGCGCGCCGGGCTTGGTCGGCGTTCGTCGAAGTACGCCGACTCCCACGTTGTAGTTTCCGATGTCGACAGCAGTAACGAGTCGGTCTGCACTCGCAGAAGGAGCAGCGAGGACGGCCTGGATCTGCGCTGCCGTGATGTCGGTGGCCAACACCGGCGGCTTTGGTCCCTGCGTGAAGGTCACCGCCTGAGAGAGCACGACAACGCTTGCGATGATTCCAACGATAGTGCGCTGCATAAGGTCCTTTCTCGGAGGATCCGCGAAGGCTGAAGCCTGCGCTCAACGTCCCTAAGGACGCGTCAGCCCCCTCCAACTTCTCGCAGGTCGTCAGCATACTCGACGATCCAGATTGGGAGTTGAAGGTTGGCCTACCTAAGTTGGGTAGGTCTCCCGCTCGGCGACGACACACCGAGGCACTGAGGGCACAGAGAATTATTGGTTTCTCGGCGTCTCGGTGGCGTCGCATCGATACCTCAGAGTAGGTAGTGCGACCGTTCGCGTCGAAGACTAAAATTCGGAACCGCCTACCTTGCAGACGGCGTGGACTTGGTCCGTCACGGAGGATCTCAATGAAGCGAGTGATGATGTTGTTGGCAGTGCTCTCAATCGGGTACACCGCCGGCGCGAGTCTGCCCAGCGTCATGCAGGCGCAAGGCGGCCAGGCACGCGAGGGTGGCGCGAACCCCAACGCTGGCCGTGGCCAGGCCCCGGGCGGACGCTTCACGGACAACCCGCGTGCTGCAAGGAACATGTTCCTGGTAACGGCGGGACCTGAAACGCGCGCACAGCCGGGCAGGGCAAAGCTGTACACGACCGAGTTTCAGAACACTCAGAAGACTCACTTCGAGTGGGCGCCGGAGTATCGACTTACGGCGACAACTCGTCCAGGCGCAGCGGCGGGCCAGGAGCCGGCAACCGGCGAGCTCCACACGGACAACACGCAGATCTACCTCATCACTGCCGGGACCGGCACGGTGATCGTTGAGTCTGATGTGGCTCCGGAGAATGTGTACCTGGTGGCCCCGGGCGAGCAGCGCGGCGGCCCCTTCATCGGCGGACGAAAGGTCAAGGTGAAGGCCGGCGATTTGCTCTCGATTCCGCCGAACACGTGGCATCTGGCGTACGGCGACCCTGGAGTTTCGCTGCAGTACACGATCATTCACATCCATACGCGCACGACGCTTCCGTGAGCTACACTTTCGTACGCGGGAGGGAGCGATGACGATAATGCGTGGCGTCTACGTTTGCTCGTTGATCGGGATCGCGTGCATCACCCTTGCGGCCGCGGGTTCGCAGGTTGACAAGCAAGCCGCACCGTATAAAGTGCCGAAGAACTCGTTCGGCCAACCGGACCTCGAGGCCGTGTGGACCAACAACAGCGCTACACCGCTTCAGCGTCCTGCCGCCTGGGCAGACAAGCAGTTCCTCACCGACGCCGAGGTCCAGCAGGTCGAGAAAGCCGCGAGGCAGCTCGAACAGGATGGCGATGCCCTGTTCGGCGACGAACTCATCGGCGACACGCTTCAGGGACAGACTGAATCGAAGTCGCACGACACCGAGACGGGAAACTACAACGGCTTCTGGCTGCCCGCGCGCGACTTCGAGCGACGCACGTCGCTCATCATCGATCCGCCCAACGGCCGCATCCCGCCCGAGACACCGGACGCACAGAAGCGGCGGGCTGCGGCGGCAGAACGACGACGGCTGCATCCGGCTGACGGCCCCGACAGCCGCGGCCTGAGCGAGCGTTGCATCACCTTCGGCGTGCCCCGATTCCAGGCGGCCTACAGCAGCGTCTATCAGATCGTGCAATCGCCCACGCACGTGGTGTTCAACATGGAGACGATCCATGACGCGCGAGTGATCCCGGTGGATGGCCGGCCGCATCTCTCCGATCAGATGCCGCAGTGGCTCGGCAACTCGCGTGGACGCTGGGACGGCGACACGCTGGTGGTCGAGACGAGAGGCTTTTCATCGAAGAGCAACTTCCAGGGATCGTCGACCGGTCTCCAGCTCGTGGAGCGGTTCACCCGGATCGCAAAGGACACGCTCCAGTACGACGCCACCATGAGCGATCCGACGACATGGACGAAGCCATGGACGGCGCGGCTCTATTTCAAGCGCACCGACGAGCCTCTCCTGGAGTACGCATGCCACGAGGGCAATGTCGGGCTATATGGGATTCTCTCGGGGGCAAGGAAGCTGGAAGCACAGCAAACCAGCCCGCGATAGTACAGCCGGGTCGTGAGACCGGCCTGATCGCCTTCACGGCGGGTCTGCCTTCGACATGGCTCAGGCCAAGGAGACCCGCGCTACTTCTGCTGTGGCACGAACGTCAGGAAGCGTCTCGGATTGTCCACGGTGATCCGGCGAATCGCGTCCACCGGTATTCCCGCTTTTATCATCTGAGGAACCGCGAGAATGAAGGGCCTGGCGTATCCAGGCCCGCCGTCACGCGCGTGGAGTGAACCCGGATAGCCTGGGATCTCTCCCACCGCAGTGTTGATGCGCCCGATATAGTCAGACGAAATCAAGAGTCTGTCGACGAGGCCGGCGTCGAGCAGCGCCTTGATCATCTCGATGCGTTTGGCATCGGACACCCACTGCTGCTGCCGCGTCATCCGATCGAATGCGACGAAGGCGCCCCGGCGGGCGACGCGCTTGGCGACGTCGACCATCGGATCGTAGTGACAACAGACGTGGCCGATAGCGATGCTCGACGGCTTTCCGCCGGCCGATTCCAATGCGTCCAACTGCCGCAGCGCCATGTCCATCGAGACGTTCGGGCCGGTCGAGTAGTTCGTGTGAGTGAAGATTGGCAGGTTGGTGCGCGCCTGTGCTTTGCCAAAGGCGCGAAACACTTTCTTCTCGATCGGTTGAAGATCCGCTTCATCGTTCAAACAACCGAGCTCGCCGTATGCCCCCAACGCGATCTCGCCCGCCCCCTTGACCAGGAGCTCCACGATTTCGTCTTCACTCAACGAGTCGGTGCCTTTGGGATACGACTGAGGGTTGTAATAGGCGGCAGCGGCAACGATCCTGACCCCGCTCGCCTGCGACAGCCTGGTCAGGTACGACAGGTTGTCAGGACTGGGCATGTTGAGGCCGGCGGCCACGATGCATCCGAGGTTTCCGTTCTTCCGCGCCAGCGTCAGCTCCTCCGCCATCCATGCCGGATCCTGCGTCGGGTTGTCCACCGGCAGCGGAGCGCCTCCTCCCCTGGCCTGCGCGGGGCGCCCGTTGCCAAGATGCTCGTGCATCAAGGTGCCGCCGGTGTAGCCGTTGGGATCGATATCGCCGCTGACGGTACGGATCACGCCGCCCGCGGGCACTGCGATCTTCGCGCCACCACTCGGGGCCTGCGCGAAGAGCGCGGCGTGTGGCCTCCAACCCAGTCGCGCGACCACCCCTACTGCGGCGCCACCTCCGAGCAGCCGCAGGGCCTGTCGCCTCCGCATGTCACACGTGCCTGCGTCGCGTCTCGGTTGCGTCATAGCCTCACCTGCGCTGACCCTGGCTGCCGAACGTGCCGGGTCTATAGAACAAGACCCGGGCTACGCGAGCGTGTGCCTCAGAAGTCATACTGCGCGCTGAATTTCCAGAAGCGCCCGTCCTGCACCTGTGTCGGCTGCAACCACGGCGTTGTCGTCACCGCTCCGGGCGCCGTGTACGTGTTACGAATGAAGGTGGCCGTGCTCCCGTTCAGGGCGTTGTACAGGTCGACGTTCAGCTGGAAACGCTGGCCGCCAAGGCGGAACAATTTGCTCGCACGAAGATCGAGCTGACGCAGCCGATCGCCATACATCGAAAACGGTTCGAGGATGTCGATAGTTCGCGTGGCCATGCGCAACGGACGCCCGAGACCGCCCGTCGGCTGAGCGTTGATTTCAGCACTCGTGTAGACACGATTGGCCACGATCAGCGGACCGGGCAAGTCCTGGTACACGCCGGACACGATCACGGCCTGCCATGGAAGCTCGAACGAACCGCTCATGCGAAACCGATGTTGGTAGGGTGTGTCGAACTTGCATGGCGACACTTCGCTCGTCAACTGCTCCGGGTTGTCGACGACGAAGCAGTTCGAGCTCGAGTTGTTGATGAGACCGCCATTGGCTGAGATGGCCGTGTTCTGAATCGTGTTGCCGACACTCCATCCGGCGTTGAAGGTTCCGGATCGCGGAAACCGTGCGGCCATCGACAGATCGAACCCGTTGAAATGCTCCGTCTGCGGACTCTGCTTCAATGCCCCGAACGCATACTTGTCGACGTAGTCATCAGCGAATCCAACGAGATTGCTCGTCGCAACGTTGATGCGCTGATCGTAAAGTCCGCACAGCTGCTGTCCGCTGCGCGGCAGCCTGGAATCGACCGGTAAAGTGATGCAGTACGGGTCGAAATCAGCCGGAGTCAGATTGAGATTGTCCGTCACGGAGAAGTTGCCGTAGATGGTGCGCGCGTACGAGGCGCTCACCGCGAGCCGGTTCATCAGTTGCTGCTCGACACCCGCGCTCGCCCGCCAGTTGTATCCGCGCTTGAACCATCCGTTTGTGAAATCTGAATTGGCGACCGTTGTGTTTTCGCTGAAGGTCGCCACGCTGGGATTGTTGTAAGCGCCACACACGTCTCCGCCCCGCGAACGCAGGTCTTGCGCTGCCGGGTTCGAGAGGTCGCAGTCGGGATAGAAGTTCGTATTGGAGTCGGTCCAGTTGCGCGTGGTGTTGAAATTGGCCGTCGGGCCGAACTGCGTAGCCACACCGGTCGACCCTCCCGCCACATACCGGTTGATGCCACCCTTGATCGCAGTCTTGCCGTTCCCGAACAGATCGTAGGCCGCCCCCAGGCGCGGGCTGAGGTCCTTCCAGTTCGGCACCCCCTCGCGCGCCGGCGAACTATAAGCCGGAAAGATCGCGTTTGCGGGATTGTCGACGGCGCCCAGGGACTGGCTCATCCAGTCGAAGCGGAGACCGAGGTTCAACGTGAGGCGGTGCAACGCCCACTGATCCTGAACGAAGAGCGCAAGATCTTGGTCGAGGTGCGCGTCGCTGTTGCGGCTCGCGAAGAGCGTCATCGAGGTCGGCACGCCGTTCGTGAACGTGTAGGAGATTGGCAAGCCGTTGACATCGTCTGCGCGGTTGATGGTGTTCCCGGTGACGTTGCCGCGAATGAGTGTGAACCCCGTCTTCAGATTGTGCGCGCCGGTGACATATGACGCCGCGAATCGTGAATTGAACTGATTGGACACGCCGATGCTGATGGCGCCCACACCATGGTAGGTGGGGCCGCGAGCCGCATCGGCGATATTTACCCGGAACGGCTGACTCTGGCCGCATTCCTCGTAGTCGGACCCATCGAGTGCAGTGCCGAAGTTCGCCGTGCCGAACGTGTTCAATCCAACCGTTACGCCGCCCTCGAACAGCAGCACGTTGGACTGCGGCCGGCTCCACGTGGCCTGGGTCAGGGAGTCGTTGTGGCACATGGCAGCATTGGCTTCGATTCTTGCGATCCCTTGATCGAGCTGCCCGAATGCCTGGTCTCTGAAGTGCCGCTGGATGTCGGTGGATGCGCCGAACTTGTCCTTGGCCCCAAGCTGAAAGGTCGTCCGGAACTGATAGTTGTGGTTTCGCTCTTCGGGATCCACGGGACGACTGGTGTCCGCCGAATAGACCCAGTCATCGATGTTGGCGTCGTGGAAGAGGCTGGCGGCTCGGAGCGTGCTCCCGCTCACCCGGCCCGACGACACGAACCACCACTTGTCGGCGACCACAGGTCCCCCAACCAGGCCGCTCAAATCAGCGATCGACCGCAAGCCGTTCACAGTGGTCAATCCTTGTGATTTGAGGTCGTCGCTCAGGTTGCTCGACTGTAACGAGTGATTCGTCCAGGCGCCGAACGTCGTCCCGGACCATTGGTTGCCACCTTCCCTGGGAATTGTGTTGACCACGGCGCCGGCGAGTTGATATTGCGCTGACCCAGCGGCACCGAGATCGATGACGTTCTCCTGAACAGTGACGGGATTGACGAAATACAGGCGGCCGGCGCCATCACCGTTCAAGTTGCTGTAAAGCATCCCGTTCGTCATCTGGCGCATGTCGCCTGGCCTCGCGCCAAAAACAGAGATCCGAACGGACTGTTCGCCTTTGGTCCCGCCCGTGTCGACACCGTTGGCAGGTGACACGGCGCCTGGCACGAGCGCGAGCAAACCACCCACGCTCTTGCTCGTCGGCAGTACCGCGAGCGTTTCCTGGCTGACCACCGTTCCCTTCGAGACGCTGCGGACATCGACGAGCGGTGTCTCCCCGGAGACGACGACGGTCTCCTCCAACGTTCCAACGCGGAGTTCCGCGTTGACAGTGGCGACGAAATTCGACGACAGCTCGAGGCCGTCGCGCTTGAAGGTACTGAACCCTGGAAGAGTGAACGTGACGGTATAGGTACCGGGGCGCAGCTCCGCGATCTGGTACCGACCTTCGCCATCCGTCGTCGCGGTCCGCACTTTCTCGATCAGCACCGGGCTGGCGGCCTCTACCGTGACACCCGGCAGCACCGCCCCGGACACGTCGCGGACGACGCCGACGATGCTGGCCGCGCCGATTCCCTGCGCCCAGCTGTCATGCGCCCCGACAAACGTCGCAAGAGCTCCGACCACCACGAAACACAGTCGCCTCATGACACTTAGTCCTCTCCTGATTTGGCTGGAGTCAAAGCGTCACGAGTCTAGCGACCGGATCCGGGCACCGCACTACCTAACAAGAGTTACGACGTGTCAACTCCCAACACCCAACTCCCAACTCCCAAAACCGAAACTGCCAGCTGGAATCCAGGAATTGGGAGTTGGAAATTTGGGAGTTGGGAGTTAACGGGTGCTTTTTACCGAATATGAATGATGCCGCGGCGCACTGCGACGGCCACGACGGCAGAGCGATCGCTCACGTTCAACTTCGCGAGAATGTTTTTGACGTGAACCTTGGCAGTCTGTTCGCTGATGCCGAGCGCGACGGCGATTTCCTTGTTGCGCATCCCCTGAGCGATCAGGTGGACGACCTCGATTTCCCTGGGTGTCAGAGATGGCTGGACTTTGCGGACGGCCAGCGCGGCCGCGACATCGGGCGGGATGGGACGGTTGCCGGTGTGTACCTGCCGGATGACATTGACCAGATCTTCCGCCAGAGTGTCCTTCAACAAATACGCGGCGGCGCCCGCCTCCAACGCGCGATAGATGTCCTCATCTCCCTGGTACATCGTCAGGACGACGATCCGTGCGTCGGGATGGGTCCTGCGGATCTCGCCGATCGCTTCCAGACCGCTCATCGTCGGCAGCTGGAGATCCATTAACGTGATGTCCGGCAGATGACATGAATAGAGCTCGACCGCCTGTTCGCCACTCGTTGCTGACGCAACGACCTCCATGTCCGGCTGACGGCCAATGAGCAGCGCGAGACCATCGAGCATGACGCGATGATCATCGACGCAGAGCACGCGAATCATGCGGGGACGACGGTTTCGATCTCGGTGCCGCGGCCAGGTGCCGATGCAATCGTGATTCGCCCGCGCACCTGCTCGGCCCGCTCGCGCATACTCACCAGGCCGTAGTGACCGGACGCCTTCAGCGCCGCCTCCGGGTCGAAGCCGCACCCGTCGTCAGCTACGCGAAGAGACATCTGTTCGTTACCGTAGTCGAGTTCGACGGCAACGCGACGGGCCTGGCCGTGAAGGACGGCGTTACTGACGGCCTCCTGCCCGATCAGGAGCAATTGCTCTTCGGTTGACGCGGCATACGGGTGAGGACTGCCTTTGACCGTCACGTCGAGTGCGACCTGCCGTCCGCCGATCACGCGTTCTGCCGCCTCACGAATTGCTTGAGGCAGATCGCCCGACGCAAGCGTCGGTGTGCGCAAGTCCAGAATCGACCGGCGCGCCTGCCGGATGTAGTCCTCTACTTGTCGTCGTATCCGCAGGATCCGGTTACGGCCGGGTGGAGACGACAAGTCCGTGTTGTGAGACAGATCATCCACTTGCAACGCGAGAGCGGCCAATCCCTGCAACAGCGTGTCATGAATCGCGCGGCTCATGCGAATCCGCTCTGCGAGCACGAGCGCGAACTGACGACGCACCTGCCGAACATGCAGTCGCCAGGACATGTACACAATCAAGAACACGGTCAGACCGCAGACGAGATAGAACCAGCCAGTCTGATAGAACATCGGCCGGATCCCGAAAGCCAGCGCCGCGCTCGGCTCACTCCAGTTCCCGTCGCCACCGCTCGCGATGACCTGAAACTGGTATTGGCGAGGCGGGAGGTTCGTGTAGGTCGCCTGACGGGCAGTACCTGCGTCCACCCAATCCCGGTCGTAGCCAGCGAGACGATAGCGATACCGCACGCGCATCGGATCCGAGAGCCGGAGCGCCGCGAAACCGATCTGCAGATGCGATGTCCTTGCCGGCAGTTGCAGCGGTGGCACAGTGTCGAATGATCGCGTGTCAGCGGCAATTGATTCAATCCGGACGGTCGGCGGGATTGGCGCTTCGCCGATGTTGCGTGGATCGATAATGGTCACGCCGCTGCTGGTGATGAACCACAGGCGTCCGTCGCGCGATCGAAGTCCACTGCGACTTCCCTCGCCGAATGACACTCCTGCCACACCATCGGCCATATTGAACAGGCGGAAGCGAACCTGGTGGTTCGCGTTCTCCGCGACCTTGTCGACTTCGCTCGGGTCCAGGCGAACGATGCCGCTGTCATTGCTGACCCACACGAAGCCGAGCCCATCCTCGACGATGGATTTGATGCCGCCGCTAAAGCCATTCTGACGCGTAACGTTCGTGAACCGCCCGTTTGCGAAACGACTCAAACCGTCGTCTCCGCCGATCCAGACGGCCCCGCGCGCGTCCTCGATCACGCTGCCAATGTTGCCGATGCCTGGCTCGTAGGCGCGAACCTCGCCGCTCGGCGATCGGACGATCAGCATCTCGTTGGACGATCCGATCCAGAGACTTCCGCTCTTCCCCGCATGGATAGACGACGCGCCCTTTCGGTACTCTTCGGGGACATCGACCGCCGGTGACAACTGTCCATTGCGCCATCGAAAAAGCTGCAAAGAGAAATCGCGCAGCCAAAGGGTATCGCCCGCACCCGTCATGCTGATGATGCGCTGCGTTTGACTCCTCGGTGCGACGAGCAACGGCGAAAAACGTCCCTCGGAGAAGCGTGAGACTCCGCGCTCCGCGGACACCCAGAGATCGCCGCGCTGGTCCGCAAATAGACCCAGCACCACAGAGCCAGGTAAGCCGTCTGCTTCCGTGTAAAGCTTTCGTCCTGTCGATGTGAAGCGCACGAGACCGGATGCGGTCCCGGCCCAGACACTGCCATCAGGCGTCACTTCGAGCACACGAGGGATTGGAAGATCCCTGATTGGTGTTACCCGGTGTGGCGTTAATCGCTGCAATCCGGCGAGCGTGCCCACCCAGACGTTGCCTTCGCGGTCCTCGAGGAGGGAATACACAGCGTTGCTGACGATTCCATCGTCGACCGTGATCATGTCGAGGCTCTCGCGTGCCTTGCCCGCGCGATCGCGAATGCGCCACAGCCCCTGTGACTGGGTCCCCACCCAGAAGTTTCCGCGATGATCGTGAAGGAGCTCGATCCCCCAGCCGCGATGTGGTCTGCCCTTCGCGCGGTCAGCGGAGCCGGGAATTCTGAACCCCTCGTTGGAATCGCTGATCCACACCGTGCCGGCGGCGTCCTCGCTGAAACCCTGCCAGACGTTGCTCGATAGCGTTATGACGTCGACCTGCTCGAACCTATCGTGTCCAGGGTCCTTGCGAAAGACGCCAGTCAGCGTCGCCACCCAAATGCGTCTCTGACGGTCTTCGTATATCGCCGTTACCGAACCTTCACCCAGGCCGTCCTGCTGACTGAATTTGTGCCAGCCGTCGCCGCGACGACGAAAGAGGCCCTGGATGGTCCCCGCCCAGATCGTGCCGTCACGATCCTCCAGGAGCGATAGCGTATACACGCCGGTGAAACCCTCTCGTTCGCCAAAGAGGGTCAGCTTTCCATCCTTGATCTGCCCGAGCGGCATCCGGCCGTTCACGCCGATCCAGATCGACCGATCGCGAGCGCTGATCAGCGCTGTCACCGCTCCAACAGGAAGGCGCGTTTCGCCCAGGGCGCTCAAGGTATCGAATCGGACTCCATCGAAGCGGACGAGGCCCGCATCGGTACCGAGCCAGAGATATCCGTCCGGATCCTGTGTGATTGCGCGGATGCGGCCGGCGGGCAGGCCATCGTTTTCGTTCCAAGTCGTGACCGTGTAGTCGGAGAGCGGGCCGTCCACTGATCCCGCTACGGTGGCACAAGGAAAACAGGTCAAGGCTGCGAGAAGAACGAACGGAAAGACAGCGGAGCGTGAGGCGGTCACAATTGTCCTTAATTGTTTGTCGCAGTGCCGGCGCGGGCGCGATTTTGAGCGCGGCCGAGCGTGCAAGTCAAATCGCGCGATCGTCTCTAGTTCATCGCCTCGAGGGCCGCGACCGCCGTCCGCAATTCAGCGACATGGACGGCTCTCACCGGCAGCCCCGGCAGGCTCGCGTCTGTATACGAGGGCGTTGGTAGCCCGGCTGCCGTATACGCTCCGCTCAGCGCGCTCCTCATCTCGCTGATATGTCGGCCGCGGATGATCGTCGCTCCCGAAACTGGAGCCGAATCGGTGTAACTATAGGCCGCCAGTCCGCGCAGCGCTCGTGCGCCATCGATTCGCGCGCGGAGCTCCGTGACATGCACCGCGCGGATCGTCGTCACTCCCGGCACGATGGGGTCGTCTGTGAACGGCATGCCGATGTAAGACGAAAGGGTCGCGCGGCCACCCGTCGCCACATAGAACGGGTTGCATGAACCCTGCAGGAATCCTTCGGCACATGACAGCGGCACCCTTGACGACGCGCGACGTGTGAACCAGTCGTAGAAGGAGATGGCGTAATCGTCGAGCGGCTGTTCCGACAGTACGACCGTCGCGACGCTGAACGCCTTCGGCGACGTCGTGCTATCGGGCACACGCGCCCCGTGCACAGCGATCACATCGTTCACCGTCACCAGCGTGTACTGCGACGGCTGCAGCGTTTCACCGACCGTCACGTTGTAGTTCTGGTCGTTCAGCACGAGGAAGGTTCCAACCTCTCCAGGTGAGACGAGGCCCATCAAATAAAGCTCCAGTGAGTTGAACGTGGAGAGGTCGGTTTGCGTTGCGGTGCCGACAACGTGACCCGATCCGACCGGTGTGAACGTGAATGGATACGATCCTCCGACCCCACCGGGTAAGGAAAAGCCCATGACATTGGTGGCGGCGCTCCCTTTCGGCCAGTGCGGGGCCCCGCTGCCAAACGGTGTCCCGGACAGGAAGTTGATCCACTGGTGCCCTGTCTCGTGATCGAAGCCCCTCGACGCAGTGTCGAAAAAGCTCGAAAGCGGAAAGACAGTGGCGCCACGCAGGCGTCCGGCACTCCCCCACCCAGCTGTGTTGTTAAACGGCGCGATGCCTATACCGGAAACGTCGTTTTTGATACCGACGTGAAAGCGGTTTCCGCGCAGGCCGGCGACGTAGACAAGGTTGATGAAATCGAAATTGTCGGGAGACAGCGCATAGAAACGGCGCGCCATCGCCGCGTAGTCAGGCGCTAACACTTCGCTCGTCGAGATGACGATGTTCACGAGATGGGTCGTCTGGCGCGTATTTGCGTTCCACGTGTACGTGGGAACAATATCCATCGAGGCTGTCCAGACCTCGGCGAACACGTTGAATTGCCCCCCACCCGCTGGCTTGCAGAACCCGATGAAGGGTCGATTCACCGACCCCGCAGTCATCTTCGACAGGATTTCGTTCGCCGTGAACTGAATCGTCCAGATGCCGTCGCCGGCAACGCGATCACCGTTCGTCCAGTCGTCGAACATCGGCCGGTCGACTCCGTTATAGGAGAACGCGACCGATGCCGGACTTTCAGTGATCATCGCCTCGAAGGTGACAGGCTGCGTATACGTCTCGGGTACGACGGTCGGTGTGAACCACATACGCCGCACATCAGGGGCCGCCCAGGAGGTTGCCGGCACGCAGAAGACAAGTGCCAGGCAAAGTCCCACCGGGGACAAACAGCCCCTGATGTTCACGTCAGGGCGAAAGCACCGACGCCTGGTTGCGCAATCGTCTGTGCTGACCACGGAAGGTTTCGGTGAGATGGTGGAGTCTAGTCCAAGCCCATCAGTGACTCAACCTGCCGACTGAAGCGCATGATTGTAGGGCACGATGGGCGCGCCGGCTCCAATTGGATGTCAGGCTGGCCCGTCTGCGTTGTCCCGAGTCGCGGACCACGAATGAATCGCTGAATATCGACCGGGCTTAAGCGCCTCGGCTTCTTCACGGGATCGAAACCATGCGAGCTCTTCGGCACCGTCTCGACGAATGGAACGTGCCACGACGCCAAGTCGCTCGCGAACCACGACGACCTCGCCGGAGCACAGGTCACGCACAAACTGCCTTACTGCAGTGACGAGGTCGCCTGGCGTCGCTGTCGCCGAAGGAATAAACTGTTGTTCTGCCCGGATGCCTGCTATCCCGCAATCGTACGCGACTTCGATCGTGCTGCCGCGCAAGGCAAGCTCTAAACGGTGTGTCGGGTCGCAAGGACTCGGCACGACGAATCTCACACTACCTTCTTCCGCATCCGCATCGTCGGTCGGTCCATAGGCCTGGGCGTATCCCCGCCACTGAGGATGGTCGGCGAGCACACCTCGTATCAGTTCTTGCGCGGGGCCGTTGAATTCCGTGACCATCTTCGACGGATCAGCCTAACTAAAGACCTTTCTGGATTCGCCGCATCAACTCTTCCTGGGCCTGAGACGATGACGCCTCGAGGCTCGTGACATCGACGATGGCTCCCTGAAACACGCCTTCGTGTCCTTCCAAGGCAGAAACGAACCGGCCCTCGACCAAAACATACTTGCCGTTCAGCGCTCGACGTTCTGGCAATAGCGGCCAGTTCAACTGCAACCAGACCGCCTGAGGTGCGGCGCGCGCCTCCTGTGCCTCTTCCGTCGCATAGAGTGCGCTTCCTTCGAACTCGATGTGACAAGGGGCGATGACACGCACGCGCGCTCCATTGAATTTGTCCGGTGCCGCCAACAGTTCTTGAATCGATACTTCTGAAACCGGCGCGCTCGCCACCGGTGGCAATGGTTCGCTGGAAAGACAGCTGCTGACCGCCGCCAACGCCAACGGTATCGCGATAAGTCTTCGCGCTCTCATGGACAACGTGGTTGTACCGGCCGAACGCCATGCCGCTCAACCGCGACCAGCGCTCATTCCAATCGCGACCCGCCCGGCGGACCGACTCCGCTCGTCGGCTGCCGCGGCGTTAGGCGGCTACTACATATTCACTCTGGACAAGACCGCTGGCGTAATGGCGCGTTGCCACATGCGTTAGGGCTATATCCCGCTGTAGTGGGCCAAAGAGCGGAATTCCAGCACCGATCAGCACCGGAACGCGAGTGATGATGAGCCGCTGGATGAGCCCAGCCTCCAGAAACCTCTGGATGGTGATCCCGCCATCCACGTATGCGTGGCGGATCCCGCGAGCCGCAAGCTGCGACACGATGGCAGCCGGTGGCCCGGACATACGCTCGACAACCGCTCCGTTAGGCGCAGGGGCGAGCGGACGGGTGCTGAGCACGATTACGAGCTTCTCACCATAGGGCCAGGCATCGAACGTCAAGACCGTTTCGAATGTCTTGCGGCCAATGACCAAGGCATCCACCGTGGCCATGAACTCATCGTAGCCATGTGGTTCCCCGCCCCCCGGGGGTAGGAAATCGAGGTCACCATTCTCTCGGGCAATGAACCCATCGAGGCTGGTGCCAATGAAGACTGATGCCTTCACGCCACAATTCTCCTGTTGCTGCCAAACGCTCGAAATGAGCCGCGCGCGGTCACGAGCCAGCGCGCGTCGGTTCCACTTGCGTGTTAGGCCGTCATTGTCTGATTAACACGACGACGACTCTGAACCAGGCAGACCGCTGTCAGGAGCAACAGCACGCACGTCAACCCGGTGCCGACAACATCCGCCCAATCGAAACCAGTGATTCGTCTGCGGTATAGGTCGACAAAGACATCCAATGTAACAAGAACGATAGAAAAGCTCGCCAGTAGAAGACCACGTAAGTTGTTCCTGCGCAGAACTCTCGCGGCGCTCACACTGGTCAACCCAACAGCGCAGTAGACGAGCCCGATGACGAGAAAACGTGTCGGCGGCGGCATTCCGTTGGACGCGAACCAGACGGCCAGCTCTGCGGACCCGGCCCGCATTTGAACGAAGGTTGCCACGGCCGCAAGACCACCAACTACATAGAGTCCGCCCAGCAGGACCAAGGACGTTCTGGCAATTCTCAAGGGGGTCACGTTCGAGCAGGTCTCCTCAAAATGGCGGACATCTCGTGGTCGAAGATACGATTTGGTTTCGGCAAAGCAATCGGTTTATCTCTCTTGGCCGTCGTCCCTACCGGAGCATTAGCCGCTCCGCTGGCGTAATGCAACGGGAAACGTTGGTTGTGGCTTCCTCTCTTCGTGACCGGCGTGGTGATCTTTTGTCTGCTCATGATCCGAACGCGGACCGAAGAGGAGAACCTGCTGGTTCGATTTGGAGACAGCTATCGAACGTACATGGAACGGACCGGGCGCTTCTTGCCTAGAATTGGCGCGAACCGGCGTGGCGCCTAACATGCCGCATCTGCAGCCGCCGAGCGGCGCCGATTTGACGAGGTAATTCGCAACGGCAGTGAACGCCGCTCGCGGCTGAGCGGCAGGTCGTTAGACCACTGAACGACAAGATGAAGGCACTGCTCCTGCTCTCGATCCTTCCGGTAATCGGTCTGGCTGGATGCAGCAAAGTGGGAACGGGCCGAATCTGCGACTGGCAGCCAAGCGATGACGCGTCCCCGCTAGATCTCTCGAAGCGAAGCGCCCAGCTGCATCTCATGGGGGAAGCACTCCGGGCGGAAGACCTGGCCGTGCGATACGCCGATATTCATCGTGGAAAGCGGTCCGGACAGTTTGCTGGCGGAGACGCGTATCTCGCCACTCGCGAGCAGTGTATGGCGATGGCGTTCGACACGTTGGCCAACCACCACGGCGTGACGAGGGCGCAGGTACGTGATTCGCTCCTGCATCGACGGAAAAGTGTCGATGGGTTGATTCTGCTGCTTTTCGTTGGCCCGTACGTCGCAGTGGCCAGTGCGATTGTTCGATGGATCAGCGACAGTGCCCTGTCAGAGGCCACGTCGCTCCGCTGGGTTCTGACCACGCTCGCGGCGTGTGGCGCTGCCGCGATCGGGTCGGTACTGTTTGGCCTGTGGGTGGCAACGTTCGAGATGATTCGAATCGGCAACACGCACATGAGCTATCGAATGGCCAGAAACCCATGGGCTGACCACTGGGGTGACCTACTGATTGGTGGGGCGGTCCTTTTCCTCCTGGTGGCTGCCCACGGGCATGCGCGAGAACGAGCGCATCGCGTGAGTGCAACGACCTGAAGCTCGTTTTCGCGGCCGGCGTCATCGAGCACGCTTCGCGGCGTCACCGCTGACGCTCGCGCTCGGCCCGCTGCTTTCGGAAGTACAGCACCTGGTGTTCGTAGACGTTTGCGTTGTGCTGAGCCAGGGTCGACGCAAACGCATGGGACCCATCGTTGCGACTGACGAAATAGAGGTAATCCACATCAGCGGGCGCGAGCGCGGCTGCCAGAGCGGCACGGCCCGGCGAGGCAATCGGTCCCGGCGGGAGCCCTGGGTACTTATAGGTGTTATACGGCGAATCGAACTCCAGGTCCTGCTTCCTGATGTTGCCGTCGTACGTTCCCGCCATCACCAGCGCGTACACGACCGTCGGATCCGCCTGCATCAGCATCTTGCGCGTCATACGATTTCGATACACCGCGGCCACCATCGGACGCTCATCCGCCTTGCCCGTCTCCTTCTCGACAAGTGACGCCAGCGTTACGATCTGCCTGAGCGAGAGATCCAACTCGCCACTTTTTTTCTGTTCGAGGTCGGTGTAGGTCGAGCGGAACCTGTCGACCATCATCGAGATGACCTTCGACGCCGATACGCCACGAGGCATCGTATAGGTCTCAGGAAACAGATATCCCTCGAGATCCGTCGCCGCGGGATCGAGATCGCTCACGAGAGAGACGTCGCGCGCCGCCTTGATGAACTCGTCTGCCTTGCCGAATCCCTGCGACTGAAAGATCGCCGCCATCTCCCGGATGGTCAGACCTTCGGGGAACGTAATCGCATGTGTGTACACGTCGCCGCGGGTGATCTTGTCGATGACCTCGATGGCGCTCATCGGCCGATCGAACCGATACTCGCCTGCCTGAAGCGCTCGTGACTGCCCGGTCCACGCAAGCGCGGCCCGGAACGCCAGTTCATCGGACACCACGCCGGCATCCACAAGGCGGCGACGGATCCCGGCTGTGCCGGTGCCCGAGGGGATATCGACGAACTTCTCAGCCTCCGAGAAGCCCTTGTACGGTGCCTGCATTCGGTTCCACAGATAAAAGCCGACCGCAGCAGCACCGGAGGCCACGATGAGAACCAGGATCGCGAGCGCGACGAACAGCTTCTTCAACTGGCGGAACTCCTTGGCTGGCTATCCAGATAGTCCTGCAGGATGATGGCCGCAGCCGCGGCATCGAGCCGCTCCTTTCGGACACGCCAATCTTTTTCGCGAATGGCGAGGCGGCTTTCGGCTTCCAGGCTGGTGAGCCTCTCGTCCTGCAGCACGATTGGCAAGGACGTTCTGCGGCCGAGCGTTTGTGCAAATGCTTCGACGCGTGTGGTCATGTC
>Ga0075431_100002518_pt1 | contig 17669 bp, 5 predicted proteins | sample RhiMetdeltSRZDD5_FD_75297 | JGI IMG/M metagenome (GOLD analysis project Ga0075431, IMG submission 75297) | Populus rhizosphere microbial communities from Tennessee, USA - Rhizosphere MetaG P. deltoides SRZDD5 | ecosystem: Host-associated > Plants > Roots > Rhizosphere > Soil | place: USA... | reverse complement strand
TCGAGACCGAAGGTTGGCGCCCCTCGCGTGCCAGTGATCTTGATCGGAATGGCGCTTCCTCCCCCGGCGCTCTTGAAGATGAGGTCGAAGGGCTTGAGCAACAGGCTCTTGTAGCCCGTCGTCATTTCCGAAAGGGTCGCGTCGGTGAAGATCGTGCCTGCGAAGTCGATGTGCTCCGAGACGAGCCCGTAGTCTCCCGCGAGACGAATCGCCGATCCAGGCACGTCGAATGTGACATGCGGCAGCGAGAGCTGGCCCGCGCGGAGCGTGAACCTCCCGGCAAACTGCGACACGACTCGTTCGGCTTTCTGTGTCGCGTCCTGTCCTTGTGTCCTCCGACTCAACTCGTTGATCTTGGTTTGGACAAGGGGGCTCGAGAAGCTCGCGTCGGCGATCGTAAACGCCCCGTCCAGCTGCAGCTTGTCAACGACATCACGATCGCCCGGCGGGAGCTCGAACCTGGTAGTGAGCTTCAGGGCGCCCGCCATCGGCGGTGTCGGCGCCTTCACCGCCATCAGCAGCACATCTTCGAGCCGTGCGTCGTTCATGACGACATCGAGTTCGACGGTGCGGCCTTCAGCGCCGGGCTTTTTCACGACACCGCCCCTGGCCGTCAGCGACGTGTTCAGGAAGGACGCGTCCACCTTTTCGAGGAGCGTGTTGCCGTTCGTGCCGTCGACGATGGCGTCATACGTCGCATGGAGGGGCATGGGATGGCCACCCGCTTTGACTGTGAAATCCGGAGTGTCGGTCACGCCATGAACCTCGATTCGTTCGAGCGTGCCTCCGAAGGTTCCGACGGCCGACAGGATGCCCGAGATGCCCTTGAACACGGCCAGATCGGCGCGTTCGAACGTGAACGTTCCCTGGAGGGGTGTCTGTCCGGGTGCTTCACGGCCCCACGGCCCGAACGTGCCAGACGTTTCGATGGCGCCTGGAGGAACGGCGTTCTCGAGCGACGCCGAGAAGGCCATCGGTTTATCGATGGAGACGGCTTGCATCCGAAGATCGTGGATGCTCCACACCTTCGGAGGCTTGTCCGAGTCCACTGGAATGATCACCAGGCGCGCGTCGTGTGTGATCAGCTCGTCAATGACGAACAGGCGCCCCACGTCGCCTTTGTCAGCTTCGGAGGTTGATGAAGCCGGGGGCTCCTCGCCAGGAGTCCGGTCGCGCTTGCGATCTGGCGGGATCTCAATGTCCAGCTCATCGACCGTGACTCGCGTGACATGTCGTTGGAGCAGGCGGAACGCGTTTCCGTCCGCCGAGAATCGCTTAATCGAGATCAACGGCGGCACGTCGTGCCGGCCCCGATGGCGAATCGTCAAGCCAACGCCTTCGGCGTGAAACTGCGGGAGCAGTCGCAATCGAAGCTCAGCCAACTCCACTTCCGCATTGAGTCGCGCCGATAAGACCTCGATGACCTTTCTGCGCGCGGTCTCTGACGAAAACGGGACAATAGAGGCGAGGACGATCAGCAACCCGCCGATCACCACCGCGACCGCGAGCGCGATTGCCCGCCACGGCTGTCGAAGACACCGGGCGATTCTGGACTGCATTTCGGTCATTGGTCACTTTCAAGTTTCGAGGAGCCGACCCCAGCAAGCGCATCCATGAGGGCGGCGAGCGGTGGTGTTCGAAGCGAATCGCCTTCTGGTCGAGTGAACAGTTGAGGCAGGTCGTGCGGTGCTCTGGGATACTAGAGCACTTCGCGTACCACATGATTCAGTACATGGCTCGGGTGGCGAAAGAGCACACTACAGAGGGAGGCGGCCCGTCCCGGCCAACGCGATCGGGCGGAGCGCCTCGCACGCCGCGACTCGTGCCGACGGATCATTGGAAACCAACCTGATTTCTGCTCCAGTTGGACACTGTGAGCGAAAGCGATCTGGTCGCGCCCGTCATATGTCGTCGTGACGTGCGCTGCGAGCGTTGACAGGTGCGTGCCGATTGCTTTGTGCCCGAACGGGTAGTTTGTAGATTGAACAACTTCGCCTGTCGCCTTAATTGCATGCGAATGGAGGGCTATGCAGCAGCTGGGCCTTAGCGCTGGAGTGCGATCAACTGCCGGAGTTGGTGCTACGCAACCGACGGTCGACGGCATCGCGGGTTGCGGAATCGAGGCGTCCTTGGACTTCCCTGTTGTATGCGATTGGGATCGCTTGCTGAGGAAATAGGTTCATGCGGCGCCAGGCATCGTCCGCCTCTCGCCTGCTCGGGGCTGGCGAGGAACTTCTTAGTATTGAGCTCCTGGAGGAGCACGCCCGACGCCTAGCGGCGCTGCTTTCCATCACCCCCAAAAAAGGGAGCGGACACGCTCACCTCCGACGGCTCAAGGGACACATGCGGGCGCTGCGCGGCGTGTATACCGCACTGGCGGACGACGCTCGCCTCGAGACTCCGTCTCCTGCGACTGAATGGCTGCTCGATAACTTTCACATTATTTCGGCTGCCGCGCGTGACATCCACCACGATCTGCCGCCCGCATTCTTCAAGCGCCTTCCCTTCGTCGCTGCCGACGAGTTCGTCGGGCTTCCGAGGATTTACGCACTCGCCCTCGAGCTGATTGGATCGAGCGCGGGCCGGCTCGACGCCCATAGGCTGCAACGATTCATCACTGCGTTTCAGTCCGTCACGCCGCTCACGATGGGGGAGCTTTGGGCGTGGCCGAGCGCGCTCAAGCTGGCATTGCTCGATCATCTGCGCGCGCGAGGGGATGTGCTCGCCGCCACGCGCCTCCATCGAGTGGCGGCGGATCGGATAGCCACGGAGCTCGAGACTGGACGGGCCTGGTCCGACAACTGGCCAGCGCCGGTCCATCATGCCTTTGTGACCCGTCTGCTGCAGCGCGCGCGCTCTCTCGGAACTGTCGCGTCTGAATTGCACGACCGGCTGGAAGCGGCGCTGAAAGCGCGAGAACAAACGATAGAGGATGCCATCCGAGCGGAGGGACAGCATCAGGCTGCCGAGCAGGCCAACGTGGCCAATCTGATTGGCAGCCTGCGCCTCATCTCGACCTTCGACTGGAGTGAATTTTTCGAGAGCGTCAGTCTCGTCGAGCAGGTACTCCAGCGCGACCCCGCGGGCGTCTATAGCCGGATGGACTTCCGCAGCCGAGACCGGTATCGACACGCCGTCGAGGAGCTCGCGGTGCCGACCGGCGAGGGACAGCTTTTGCTCGCGCTGAAAAGCGTGGAACGCGCACGCCAGACTCACGTGAAGACGCCCGACTCTCGCGTGTCGCACGTGGGCTATCACCTCATTGGTGCCGGGCGGCGGGAGTTCGAGCGCAGCGTCGCCTGGCAGCCGGATCTCAAGCAGCGGCTGCGCAGGCTTTTCTTCGCGTGCGCCACTCCTGGGTACCTGGGGTCCATCGTGGCAGGAACCGCACTGCTCGTTGGACTCGCCGTCCTCTACGCCTGGTGGCACGGCTGGAGCGGTGCCTCTCTGATCTTTGTCGCGCTGGTGGCTGCCGTGCCGGCAAGTGAGCTGGCCATTCAACTGCTGCAGTGGATGATCAGCAACTTGATCCCGCCACGGCGGCTGCCGCGTCTGGAGCTCGATGCGGTCCCGCCATCGGCCCGGACGATGGTCATCGTCCCGACGCTGTTCGACAGCGTGGAGCGTGTCGATGACTTGATGGCGCATCTGGAGGTGCAGGCGCTCGGGAACATTGACCCTCACATCCATTTCGCCATCCTGAGTGATTTTCCCGACGCACCCACAGAGACGCTGCCACGGGACGCGGAGATCCTCGAGGCCGCGAGTGCGGGCATCGCCGCGCTGAACGCACGGCACGCGAACGGCGCCAGCGACCGCTTCTTCCTGTTTCATCGCCTGCGCCAATGGAACGAGCGGGAAGGGCTGTGGATGGGATGGGAACGCAAGCGAGGGAAGATTGAGGAGTTCAATCGTTTGTTGCGTGGCGCCACTGATACGAGCTTCGTCGTGTCAGTGGGAGATTTGACGGTCCTGCCTCAGGTCAGGTACTGCATCACCCTCGATAGCGATACCCGGCTTCCACGCGGCGTGGCCCGAGAGCTCATCGGGATCATCATTCATCCCCTCAACCGCGCCACGTTCAATCCCGACGCGGGCCGTGTCACCGAGGGCTACGGCATCCTCCAGCCTCGCATCAGCGTCACGTTCATGAGCGCCGCCGGCTCGTTGTTTGCGCGGCTGTATTCCGGGCACACCGGGGTTGATCCCTATACCACCGCCGTCTCGGACACGTACCAGGACCTCTTCGGCGAGGGCATCTTCACCGGTAAGGGGCTGTATGACGTCGATGCTTTCATAGCGTCGCTGGAGGGCTCCGTTCCGGAAAACGCTCTTCTTTCCCACGACCTGTTTGAGGGACTTCACGCCCGGGTCGCCCTTGCCTCGGACGTCGAGTTGGTAGACGACTATCCGTCGAGCGTCCTCTCACACGCACGACGACAGCACCGTTGGGTCCGCGGTGACTGGCAGATCCTGTTCTGGCTGTTTCCGTTCGTGCCGTCAAAGCGTGGCCTCAAGCGAAACCCCGTGCCCCTTATCGGCCGTTGGAAGATTTTCGACAATCTCCGTCGAAGCCTCGTGTCGCCGACACTGCTGATGTTGCTTGTCGCGGGGTGGACCGTACTACCCGGCGCGCGTGGCTTCTGGACGATGGCCGCGATTGGCGTTGCGGCGTCTCAACTCCTTCCCGTCCTTGGGCGCCTGCTGGTCGGTCCCGGACGAGCGCAGTCAATTCCGGTCTTCTTCCGGAACCTTTGGCGCGATGGAGTGACCGCCTTGGCCCAGGTGTTCCTCAGCGTGATGTTTCTGGCATTCCACGCATGGGATACCACACATGCCATTGGCGTGACGCTCGTGCGCCTCGTGGTGACGAAGCGGCGAATGCTGGAGTGGGAAACGGCCGCTACCGCGGCGGCACGAGCCGCTGGCCTAGTGGGGCACGGCGTGCGCGGATTCGTGGTGGGAATGGTGGCAAGTCCGATCATCGCGGGGGCCACCGCCGTGGCGATTCTGGTGTGGGCACGCGACGCGCTTCCTTCCGCCACGCTGTTTCTCGTCCTCTGGACAATTGCCCCGATCGCCGCGTACTGGCTCAGCGTGCCGGTGGGTGCCCGTGTCCGTCCGCTCAGCGAGCGCGAACGACGGATGTTGCGACGGACGGCGCGCAAGACCTGGCGCTACTTCGAGACGTTTGTCACCGCGGCCGATGCGTGGCTGGTGCCCGACAACTATCAGGATGACGACGCGAACGCTCCGAAGCTTGCGCGCCGGACCTCACCGACGAACATCGGCATGAGCCTGCTCTCGACGCTCGCCGCCCACGACCTCGGTTATGTGTCCACCAACGATGTCGTTCGGCGCGTAAACGCCACCCTGGTGAACCTGGAAGGACTTGAGCGGTACCAAGGACACTTCCTGAACTGGTACGACACGTCGAGCATGGCACCGCTGCATCCGCGCTATGTGTCGACTGTGGACAGCGGCAACCTCGCCGCCGCCATGATCGCTCTCGCTCACGGCCTTCTTCAGATCGAAGACCATCCGCAGACACTCGCGCAGCGGCTCGCCGGATTGATTGACGCCGCCGATCTGCTCGCCGCAGAGTCCTCGTCCAGCGACGCGCGATTTGGTCCGCGACAGATCGTCACTGAGATCAACCGTGTCGCTCGCGCTCTCGTCAAGGCCGCCGACGCAGCGGTGCTCGACGGCGACATCGTCGAGATCGGGACGCTTGCATCGCAGCTTGCCAACGCGGCCGCCGAGTTCGACCATGCACCACGCGATTTTGCGGGAGACATCCCGTACTGGTGCAGGGCTGTGCTCACATCTGTGGAAGGGATGACGGCCGAACCAAGCGTGCCCGCCGAGTTGCTGCGGACGCTGGCGGGCCGGCTCTTTGCCCTCGCGGATGGCATGCGGTTCGACTTCCTGTACGACCGACGGCGCCGCATCTTTTCCATCGGGTACCGTCTCGCCGACGCTGAGGGCCCCGGACGCCTTGACAGCTCCTTTTACGACCTCTTGGCGTCGGAAGCGAGGCTGGCCAGTTTCGTGGCCATCGCCAAGGGGGACGTGCCGCAGCACCACTGGTTCCATCTCGGACGCCTCGTCACGAACGTAGGGGGCCGCGCCACGCTGATGTCCTGGGGCGGCACGATGTTCGAGTACCTCATGCCGCAGCTGCTGATGCGCAACTTTCCCGGCACGTTACTCGACCAGAGCTGTCGCGCAAGCGTCCGACGCCAGATCGACTACGGGAAGGAGCGGAACGTACCGTGGGGAATTTCCGAGTCGGCATACGCGTTTACGGACCGCGAAGGCAACTATCAGTACCGCGCATTCGGGGTGCCCGGGCTGGGTCTCAAGCGTGGCCTAGCCACCGACCTGGTCATCGCGCCATACGCCACGGCTCTGGCGAGCCTCGTCACGCCTGCTGCTGCTGCCGAGAATTTCGAGCGACTCGCGGAACTCGGACTCGAGGGGCGATTTGGATTTTACGAAGCTCTTGACTACAACCCGCGCAGCCGCGAGGCCGAATTTCCCGCAGACTCCAAGGCTCGCCCGGCAGTGGTGCGAGCCTACTTCGCGCACCACCAAGGTATGTCCCTCGTCGCTCTGGCCAACGTCATTTGCCAGGACGCATTCGTCGGGCGGTTCCACGCCGACCCCAGAATTCAGGCGACAGAATTACTGCTGCAAGAGCGCGTACCCCGCGAGGCTATTCTGTCCGAGCCGCGCCCGGCCGAGAGCACCTCGGCCCTGCCCTCATTGCCCGTTTTGGCATCGAGACGCTTCCGTTCACCCCACACGACCAGCCCCCACACGCATTTTCTTTCAAACGGGCGCTATCGGATGGCGATCACGAATGCGGGTGGCGGCTTCAGCATGTGGCGCGACGTTGTCATAACGCGGTTGCGCGACGATCCCACTTCAGACTCGGGCGCTCACTATATCTACCTGCGCGATCCGTGGTCGAGCCGGGTGTGGGGCGTCACGTATCAGCCTGTGTGTCAGGAGCCCGACCGGTTCGATGCGATCTTTGATCTCGACAAAGTCACGTTCCGCCGGCGTGATACGGAGATCGAGACCCAGCTGGAGATCACTGTCTCGTCAGAAGACGACGTGGAGGTGCGGCGCCTGACGATTACCAACCACAGTACGCAGACACGTGAAATCGAGGTGACCAGCTACGCAGAGATCGTTCTCGCTCGTCCCGAAGACGACCTGGCTCACCCGGCATTCGGAAAGCTGTTCATCGAGACCGAGTTCGATGCGCAGAGTGCCGGTCTGCTCTTCACCCGCCGTCCGCGCGCGGCCGACGAATCGCGAATGGTCGGCTTCCACGTGCTGGGCGTCGATGGTCCGCGCCTGGGTGGCGCGGTTGAATGGGAGACGGACCGGGCGCGGTTCATCGGACGCGGACGTTCGGCAGCCAATCCCATTGTGATGGACGGCCGGGCGTTATCGGGCACAACCGGCGCGGTCCTCGACCCGATCGGCGCACTCCGCGAGCGGATCCGCCTTGCGCCGGGCGCGGTGATCCGGGTCGCGTTTGCCACTGGTGTTGCGCCGGATCGCGCTGCCGCGCTGACGCTTGCGCGAAAGTATCGTGACGGGAGCGCCGCTGCACGCGCATTCTCGATGGCGTTCACGCACGTGCACATCACCCTTCAGCATCTGGGACTCAGTGACGAGCAGGCGATGCTCTTCGATCGCCTCGCGTCACGCGTGTTTGGATCCGATACGTCGTGCATCAGCCGGGACGATCTCGCCGGAAACATTTACGGTCAGCAGAACCTATGGGGGTATGGCATCTCCGGCGATCTCCCGATCGTGCTGCTTCGGGTCGCGGAGGGTGACTCGCTGCCGCTGGCGCGCCAACTGCTCAAAGCACAGGAGTACTGGCGTGTCAAAGGGCTTCGCGCGGACGTCGTCATCCTGAACGAGCATCCCGCGGACTACCTCGACGAGATGCAGAACGTTCTGGCGAGTCTGGTTCAGCAGCCGCCGTGGGCGGGGTGGCTCGGGAGGCCGGGGGGCATATTCCTGCTGCGAGCCGATGGAATGCCCGAACCGGACCGCCGGCTCTTGTCTGCGGTTGCCAAAGTCGTGTTGTTGGGCGACCTCGGCGATCTGGTGTCACAACTCGAGCGGCCGGCATCATGGCTTTACGACGAACATGATGTCCCACGGTCCGCGAATCTCGTCGCGCCTCGGCCCGCCGCCACACCCATTACGGTCCCGCCAACCGTCATGGAAAACGGGTTCGGCGGTTTCACGCGCGACGGCCGCGAGTACGTCGTCGTTCTCGACGGCGAACGCGAGACGCCGCTTCCGTGGTCGAACGTCCTGGCGAATCCTTCATTCGGCACGATCGTGAGCAGCTCTGGCTCGGCTTTCACCTGGGCTGGGAACAGCCGTGAGAACCGGTTGACCCCATTCGCCAACGATCCCTTGAGCGATCCGACGGGGGAAGCCTTGTACCTCAGGGATGACGATTCTGGTGCGGTGTGGGGAGCGACACCGGGACCGCTGCCGCGGCAAGCAGATGCCGGCCGCTGGGTCATCCGACACGGTGCCGGGGTCACACGCTATCAGCATGCGGTGGATGGCATTGAGCAGGAATTGAGGGTCTTCGTAGCCTGTGAGGATCCGGTAAAGCTGGCAGTGCTGACACTGACGAGCACCGCGGCCGTCACACGGCGTATCAGCGTGTTCGGATATGTCGAGTGGTGCCTCGGACCGCCGCGCGCCGGCGAGCGCCGTTTCGTCGTCACGGAGATGGACGACGCAACGGGAGTCGTAATGGCGCGCAATACCTACAACACGGAATTCGGCGACTGCGTCGCGTTCTGGCGAGCGACGACGCCACCACGATCGCACACGGGTGATCGAGCCGAGTTCGTCGGGCGCAACCGCACCTTGGGCGCGCCGGCCGCGCTATTCCGCGATCAGCTCACGGGACGCACTGGTGCGGGTTTCGACGCGTGCGGCGCCCTGCAGCTCGTGCTGGACATCGAGCCCGGTGGATCCCGTCGCGTGGCGTTCGTCCTCGGGCAGGGACGGGATCGTCTGCATGCAACCGAGCTGGCAGCTCGCTATGCCACCCTGAACCAGGCGGAGACGGCCCTTGCTGAGACCGAGCGTTTCTGGGACGAGACGCTGAGCGCCGTACAAGTCCGCACTCCAGACGATTCATTCGATCTCATCGTGAATCGGTGGCTCTTGTACCAGACATTGGCATGTCGCGTCTGGGCGCGCAGCGGTCCATACCAGCCAGGAGGCGCGTTCGGTTTTCGCGATCAACTTCAAGACGTTCTCGCGCTCATGTACACGCGGCCGGAACTGTGTCGCGCGCACCTTCTGCACGCGGCCTCACGGCAATTCGTCGCGGGCGACGTGCAACACTGGTGGCATCCGCCCAGCGGACGCGGGACCAGAACGCGCTGCTCCGACGACTTGCTGTGGCTCCCGTACGCGGTCGCATGCTACGTGTCGCAGAGCGGCGACGAATCGGTGCTGGATGAAGAGGTCGCGTTTCTCGAGGCACCGCCACTACAGGCCGAGCAACACGAGACGTACCTCGTGCCGCGTACGTCGTCGGAAAGGGCGTCGTTGTTCGAGCATGCGCTACGCGCCATTGGGCACGCGATGAAGTATGGTGCGCACGGCCTGCCGCTCATGGGTTCAGGAGACTGGAACGATGGGATGAATCGCGTCGGCCACGCCGGCCGGGGTGAGAGCGTGTGGCTCGGCTGGTTTCTCGTGACCGTCCTCAGCGATTTCGCCCCTATCTGCGAGCGCCGTGGACGAAGCGATCTTGCTCAGAGGTATCGGGATGAGGCGCGATGGCTGACCGGCATGCTGGAGCTGGCCTGGGACGGCAGTTGGTATCGGCGCGCGTACTTCGACGACGGAACGCCTCTTGGGTCCGTGCAGAACGAGGAATGCAAGCTCGATTCTCTGACGCAGTCATGGGCCGTACTCTCTGGGGCGGCGCAGCCACGCCGCTCGGAGCGCGCCATGAACGCCGTTCGCGCCAATCTGGTCCGGCGCGACGCACAGGTCGTCCTTCTGCTAACGCCACCTTTTGATCGAATGGCGCATGATCCCGGCTACATCAAAGGGTATCTGCCTGGTGTTCGGGAAAATGGCGGCCAGTATACGCACGCCGCGATCTGGGCCGTGATTGCACTGGCGCGCCTTGGAATGGGCGACGAGGCGATGGAGCTATTCCACATGATCAACCCGATCAATCACATGCGAACGTCCGAAGACGTAGAGCGATACCGGGGGGAACCGTACGCCGTCGCGGCTGATGTCTATGCCCACCCGATGCATATCGGTCGCGGTGGCTGGACGTGGTACACGGGTTCAGCGGGCTGGATGTACCAGGCGGCTGTTCAGTCGTTGCTCGGGCTGCGGCGGCACGGGGCGACCCTGAGCCTGAACCCGTGCATCCCGACGGTATGGCCAGGGTACACCTTGGAGTGGAGGATGGGTCGCACCCGTTATCGCTTCACCGTCCTGAATCCGGATCACCGATCTCAAGGCATCGCATCGGCGACCCTCGATGGCATCGCCGTTGATGCACGTGCGATCGCGCTGCAGGATGATGGCGCGGAACATGAGGTCAGGATCGTCCTCGGTACTGTCGTGGGGGAAGTGTTGGTGGGACTCCCTGAGCTGCGGTCGTCCGTCGCTCCGACGCCCGCTTCCTCTGAAGATCCAGGCACTCCACGAATGCCCTGAAGTCACTCGGACTGAGACTGATCGCTATAGTCCACGCGAACGCGTTGGTGAAGCGAAACCGTGGACGGCGGGAACGATTTGCAACGGCCAACTCGTGGCGAAGCGCGACGATTTCCAGGTGCAGTGCCGCGCGCGAACGAACTAAGAATCGAAGGGAGTGGAGCATCGAAACGACGACGGACACGATGAGTTGAGCCTATTCGGGAACCGCTTGCAACCTCAATCGTGACAAGGCGTACAGCGCTCTGGTAGCCACAGCTGGCTACGGCGTCAGATCGAAGTTGTCCACCGCCCACACATCCGACCGCGACGAGTAGACGCTGGCAACGAATCGCCGGCCATCAGGAAACATGGCGATACTGCCGACTTCGTCGAACGGAAGCGTCAGCAGCGTTTCCGGTGGGCCGCCCTTCACCGGTACGCGAAGAATCTTAACGTCGGTAACCGTCTCTTCGAAGCTGGCGGTGATGCCTCGATATGCCGCGCGTTTTCCTTCGTAGGCGAGGATGAACGCACCGTCGGGCGACCAACCGATTGGATACGGGAACGGGTCGGATAGACTACGCGCGCCGAGCACGAGTGTTTCGCTCGAGTCTTCGGGATCAATCAACCACACACCGCGAATCGGCCGCCGGTTCCAGGACACCGCAATCTTCTTTCCGTCAGGCGAATACTCCGCCGACGAATTCCATCCGACTGAGCTGTCCTTGATCAGCAGCCGTTCCTTTGGATTCTGCGGATCGACAATGTAAAAGTTTCGATTGCCTGTCTGCTGATAGAGAATCCGGGCACCTGGCGCCCACGAGACATCGAAGCTCTCGCTGATATCACCGCCGGCAAGCGGACGCGGTGAGCTGCCATCGGCATTGACGATCCAGAGGCGCGCCTTGCCGCCCTCAGTAGACGCGAAGGCCACAGAGCGTCCATCAGCAGACCATGCTCCATCGACGCTGAACGCGTTCAGAAAGGTGAGCTGCTTTGGAGTCCCGCCAGTCGCAGGAATCGTGAACAGGTTCGCGCGTGATTCGTACCCCATGTTGAACAGGATGGTGGAGCCGTCGGGCGACACTCGCGGTCGCTCGATCACCGCTGTCCCATGCGTGAGCTGAGTTTCGCGGACGGGCCGGGTGCCCGCACCTGAATCGCGGGGTTCTACCAGCCACAGGTTCGAGTAATACGGCGCACGCGTGAAGACCAGCCTCTTGCCGTCCGCAGACATACCGAAGCCTTCGTCGGTCTCGAGACCGCTCATGAGCAGAAGCGGTTCGCCGCTGGCGGTCTGACGACTGGTGTCGAGCGGCAGCTTGTACAGCGATACCGTCTGGTTAATGCGGGTGAAGTAGTAGATCGCATCACCCGCGGGTGCCCAGCGGGCGGCGAGAATCTCCGTCGCACCGGTAAGCACCTTGGCCTGCGCGCTCCCGTCCGGTCGAATCGTCCAGATCGTGGGGCGACGCTGTTGATCGTCGACAACGATCAGGAGCCGGTCATGCACGCGCGACCAGTCCAAATCCCACATCCACTCCTGCGTCCCCAGCATCGAGATGGTTCGCTGCACCTCTCCGAGTTTGTTGAGAAACGCGATCTTCCCAGCTACGAACAAGCCGACGGCAATTGTGGCTCCGTCGGGCGACCAGCAGGAGACGAAGCCGCCGGTGGCTATCCTGCGAGCGCTCCCCCCGGAGGCTGGGGCAATGTAATGCGCGAAAAGGCCGTCGCCGCGCCCCCAGAACGTCAACTCCGAGCTGTCGGGGGCCCAGCGCAGCGCGCCTATCTCCGGCGCGCTAAAGATTTCAACTCGATGACCACCGACGACCTCCTGCACCATGAGTTTTCGGTGGGGAGATTCCTTCGACACGTAGGCGATTCGCCTGCCGTCAGGCGACACTGCAGGAGTGATCTCTTTTCCAGTGAACGTCAGCTGCCGGTGGACGGTGGCTGCCGGCCCACCGGGCCGTGAAGCTGGTTCGTTCCTGCCGAACGCGACATAGAGACCAGCGACGGCAGCAACCACGCCCACGAGCAGGGCTGCAACGATCGTCCTACTGGGCTTTGCGATCGGCGGGGCGTCCTCGAAACGCTCGGGCGCGGGAACAAGCGTTTCGGCCGGATCCGCATGTACCAGCGCTACAAACCGATACCCGCGTTTCGGCACGGTTTCGATGTACCGATCGGAGTCGGTCTCACCGAGCGCTTTCCGGAGCACCGAAATGGAGCGGTTGAGGTTTCCCTCCTCGACGACCGCGTCGTTCCAGACTTCTTTCAGCAGCCGTTCTTTTTCGACGAGGTGTCCGGCGTTTTCAACGAGCACCCGCAGGAGCGCGAACACCCTGGGGGTGAGCGGGACGCGCTGGCCGTCGCGAAACAGCCGGTGTTCAGCGAGATCGAGCGAGCACCTGCCGAACTGACATTTCGACTGTGGCATGGGTGTATCCAGGCGGGAGATTTTGGAGCTTTTTAGGGGCTTTCTTCAAGGACTCGACGCATGGCTTCGAGTAATCAGGCGGCGCTCAGACTCGGAGGAAACCATGACACGGTGGACCGGAAAGATCGCGGGTCGTCCGCGTTTTGTAATCGCCGCAGCACTGCTCCTGTTGGGTTGTGTTGTGCCGGCCAAATGGAGCAATACAGCGGCGCAGAGTTCGTGCTTCGTTGTTCTCGACGACGGGTCGGTTCAGGGGGCCGAACTCGGGCCGTCGTGTGCCTTCCTCGGCATTCCATACGCCGACACCACGGCGGGTAACAACCGCTGGCGTCCACCACAGCCCCCGGTGCCGTGGACATCGCCGTTGAATGCCACTGGAACGCCCGTCACCTGCCCCACCGTCATGCTCACTGCGGGCGGACCCGTGTTCGGGGGCGACGAGGACTGTCTGAAGCTGAATGTCTGGGTCAGCGATCCGCCGCCAGTCGAGCCCGCGCCGGTCATCGTGTGGCTGCACACCGGCGCATTTACGGCAGCGTCGGGCTTTTTCGCCGGCCATCGGGGTCAGACGCTTGCCGCGGAAACGGGAGTCATAGTCGTGGCGCCGAACTATCGTTTGGGCCCCTTCGGGTTCCTTGCCCATAGCGCTCTGGCGGCGGCGGATCCGAGCGGAGCATCCGGTAACTACGGGCTGCTGGATCAACAGGCTGCTCTCCGGTGGGTGCGCGATAACATCGCGCAATTCGGCGGAGATCCAAACAACGTCACCATCGCAGGGACCTCGGCGGGCGGGCAGAGTGTCGGGCTGCAGATGGTGTCACCGGGAAGCGCTGGACTCTTTCATCGTGCCGTTATTCAGAGTGCGTACCCCACCAGCCGCTGGACCCCCGATACGGAAGCAAAAGCACAAGGAAATGCGTTCGCGACGGCTTTGGGCTGCACTGTTCCGGCAACGGTTCTCACGTGCATGCGTTCGGCCTCTCGCAACGCGGTGCTGACGGCGCTCACGCAGGCTTCCCAGCAGGTGGTCGAACCAGCCGGTCGTGCGTTCTGGGAACCAACAGTCGACGGCGCCGTCATTCCGGAGCAGCCGCGCATTCTGTTCGAGGCCGGCATCTTTCATCGCGTTCCGACGATTGTTGGAGTCAATCGAGACGAGGGATGGGGGTCATTCACCAGCCGGTTCATCGCGTTGAGCTTTCCGACCGGTGTCACTCCAGCCCAGTACGAGGGTTGGGTCATCAATGAGTTCGGTCCGTACGCTGGAAGCGTGCTGAATCTTTACCCTGCGGGCTCATCCCCGATACAGACGATGGCCACGGTGGTTGGCGACGTGCAGTTCATCTGCGAAGCTCGCAGAGTGGCGCGGGCCGTTGAATCGAGCGGTACGCCGACGTACCTCTACTCGTACGAGTACATCATCAACGACCTGTCACCGGACCTGGTGCTCCACGGCGTCGAAGGAAGCATTCTCTTTGGCAACAACTACAGTGCTCCGATATTCCCCGTTCACACTCTCACTGCTGCCGACCTTGCCCTGCATGCACAGATGGCAGGCCACTGGACGCGCTTCGCTACGACCGGTAACCCCAATCGCGGTAGCGACTCCGCTTTTTCGTGGCCACCGTTTACACGTCCCAACGGCACCGGCCGCGGAAACGACAAATACATCATCTTCGCGTCGAGCCTCGGCGCGGGGGTCCGGCTGCGCGAGAAGCAATGCGATTTCTTCGAGGCGTATTTCTTCCGGTCCGTTTTGGGCGGCGTGCCTGCGGCAACTCCGTGATCAGGAAGGCCCAGCGGCCGATGGTCTAAGGCCTGAGCGCTGGCGCTTTGAAGCACCTGGGGCACTCCGTCGGGCGCTTCACAATCGCAGGTGTTCTACCCTCCGAAGGCAAGGCATACGCGGAGCCGTTCGTCCGGTCGGTGAAGAGGAGTGCCTGGACCGCATCGTGCCGCTCCGTGAGTGGCGCCTCCGAAAGGCGCTGCACGAATTCGCCACGCCCTATCATCGTAAGCGCAATCACCAAGGACTCGCGAACGAGCTGATCGATCGTCCTCTTAGGCAGCCACCGACTGGCGCTGCTCGCCGCCGGCAGCGAATGGGCGGCATTCTCAGCTACTACTACCGGTCGGCCGCGTAGCGAGAAACCCGATTCAAGTGTGGGACAGAACGGGGTTGCCAACTGCCAGGATCCGTCACGTTCTGAAACGCAAGCGCATGCGTTACACATCCAGCAACCGTCGGTGCCGCGCCCGGCTTCCTGCGTAGGAGTACGCGCTTATGGCTGATTCCGCCCTCACGATCGTAATCCGGCGAAGGTTCGTTAAGTTTCTGTTCCGCGTAGCCAACAGGACGCCAAAGGCGGTCTCGGATTCGGACACCATCGAGGATCTCACTGGGTTTACGGCAGATGACGTGGTCGACCTGCAGGTCCGCCGGCGGCTCGACGATGACGACACCCTTGGCATGGGAGACGTTCTGGCGAGCAATTTCGCACCTGGCGAGTTCAGGACCGGAACGACACTCGCAAGAGGCGTCGGCATCGTCTCATCGCGCGTCACTTTGCAGACGCATGGCCAGTACAAGGCTGTTTTGCAACTCAGAATGAGAAAAGACTTCCGCCAGATCGTCGCCACGATTGCGAATGTCGACGTGTCGGCCGTACGCGATGAGCGTCCCGTAGACGAATTTGTAAGCGCTCAGGAGCGCGACCGGATGGTCTCTGATTGCGCGACTGCCTTCGACAAGTTCTTGCTAACCAAGCTTGATGGCGACGAACTGAAGGGGACCGTGCGCGAGCACGTCGACACCCTAGTCTCACTCATGGTGGTGAGATGATGCGAGTCCAATCCGCGATTTGCTGTCACACGTTTGCGATCATTCTCGTTACGTCGTCTGTCGCGGCTCAGACGCCCGCTGGCAGCCGTGCCGATGTCATTCTCGCTGCTGTGGGCGACGTGAATGGCGATGGCCAGTTGCAGGCCAATGAGCTTTCGTCTTTCTTGACCCATGCGTTACCCGTAGCGTTTGCCGAAATGGGGTGGGGGCGATTGGAAGTTCCGGCGGACTGGGCTCGGAGTGCCGCGCAGTTTGTTGTCAATCAGGCCGATGGCGACTTCAACGGCGCGCTTGGCCCTTCGGAGTTCCCGGCGCTTGAAGCCGCCATTCTGTTTGACGCCCTCGGCATCCGGTTTGGCAACCTCTTGCCGCCGGCGGCTGTGAAGCAACCCGGCCCGCTCGGCACACTCGATCGAGTGCAGCGATGGCTCTCGATCCGTCGCTCGTTCCTCGAGAATAAGGATGTTGCGAGGCCCGCCTCGATCGCGTGGAGGACGTTTGACGACGAGGATGAAACAGTCAAGCAGGGTTTCGATCGCCGGCAGCGGGAAATCCACGCAGCAATCAGTCTGGTGCCCGCGGTGCCCTCTCTCGTCTGGGAAATCGGTGCGCTCGAGGTCTTCCCACAATTCGGATACGAAGCGCACTTGAGCACTGGATTGAAGACCGAAGCCGACACAATTACGCACAGGATCGGCATGAAGGGCTCTGTTCTAAGCAACGTGTCGTCGATTTTCGTGGGCCATCTGTTCGATCTGACATACGACCTGGAAACAGATGGCGGCTACCAGCGAGATGTCCGCGGATGGACAGCCCAGTACTCGCCCGTTGCGCCGAAACTCGCCATCGGCCAGTTGCATCCGGCAGAAGGCCTCGTTCAATTCCATTGGCGACCGTACATCGGCATTCAAGCCGCCGAGGTCAAGGACGATGGCGACGAGGACCTCGAAGCGCAACCGGAATATGCAGATCTCTTCCTTAGAGTCACATTTCAACTACGCGCGTTCGCCCGCTTGATCGTCACGCCGCAGGTCACTCAGTTCAAGCAGCTAAGGGGACTAGAGGAGGAGCATACGCTGGTGGAGGTTGGGACCGAGTTCGCGATCAGCCAAACTGCGGATGGCGATGCTCGAGTTAGCCTTGAATTCTCTGCCACGTACGGGAAGAGTTCACCGACGTACGCGCAGCAACAATCAGCGGGGCTAACGCTCGGCGTGAAGTTCTAGTGGGCGAAGGCGGGTGATCCGTCGCTCGCTGCAATTCTCGCCTACGGATTGGTCTTCAGTCGGGATCGGTCACCCATAGCAGGGGAGTTGTGTATGCACGTCAGGAAATCTACGCTCGTTGACGGTCAGTGAGCGCGGTGCGTTCGTCAACGGTGTCATCGAGCTAAAAAGACGGGGATTGGAATGGCAAGGACTGGCGGTGTCGCCAGTGGCCGATTAGCAACCATCAGGTTGTCTAACAACGTCATCCCAAGACCAGACATCAGCGGCGATTTTCATCCGGCGAGTCGCGAGATTAAGCAGAAACGTAGGTCAACCTGATCACATCCTCGCCAATCCGATCATTAGTCATGAGGCGGAGCGGCGGCCGGGGTCCGGCGAAATATGGCTTGCCGTGACCAAGCACGACGGGGTGCAGGTAGAT
>Ga0075431_100002514_pt1 | contig 17685 bp, 17 predicted proteins | sample RhiMetdeltSRZDD5_FD_75297 | JGI IMG/M metagenome (GOLD analysis project Ga0075431, IMG submission 75297) | Populus rhizosphere microbial communities from Tennessee, USA - Rhizosphere MetaG P. deltoides SRZDD5 | ecosystem: Host-associated > Plants > Roots > Rhizosphere > Soil | place: USA... | reverse complement strand
AGGAAGGAGCGCTGGCAGTCCTCCGCGCAACCCGCGACTAGCGCGCGCGTGTCGGCGAGCACCTCGCCGCCAGGGGCCGCAATCCGACCACCCCTCCTTCGCGGGCACCACGAGGGATTAGGACCGGTACCGCGAATGATTCCCCGAGCCCCGTCGAAGGAGCAGCTGTGAACGAAGTCCGCCCCGGCGGCGTCATCGGACGCGCGTGGGACATCTACAAGAGCCAGTTCGGCCTGCTGTTCATCGCTGCCGTGCTGCTCACGCTGATCACGCTCGCGGTGGCGTTCATCGTGGGTCCGCTCGTCGGCGTGGTCAACTTCGTCCTCGGCCTGTTCTACACCGGCGCTGTCGTCCGGCTGGTCCAGGACGTGGAGGACGGGCGGCGCGATGAGGAGGCGAGTACGTTGTTCAAAGACGTCGCGCCGGTGTTCTGGCAGCTCCTCGCCGTAGCGATCCTGGCCGGTATCGCGATCGCGATCGGCTTCATCCTGCTGATCATCCCGGGTCTGATCCTGATCACCATCTGGTCGGTCGTCGTGCCGGTCGTCGTGCTCGAGAAGCCCGGCGTGTTCGCGTCCTTCGGTCGCAGCCGCGAGCTCGTTCGCGGGCACGGCTGGCAAGTATTCGGCACCCTCGTGCTTGCCTGGCTGATCGTGGTAGGCCTGGCGCTGGTCGCGGGCTTGATCGTCGGAGTGGCCGGAGCCGGCGACTTCGTGGTGGCGGTCGTGAACTGGCTCTTGACCGCGCTGACGCTGCCGCTTGTCGCGCTCGTGGCCTCGGTCCTCTACTTCCGCCTCTTGGCGATCAAGAACGAGGTGACGGCGACCGATCCGCAGCCGGTCGACCCGGGCCAGCAGCCGGCGACCTAGAGCTCGCACACCCGTCTGTTTCTCCCGCCTGGCGAGGGCCAGACTCGAACTGGCGACACCACGACTGTGGCGCGGGCGATCTCGACCGGTGAGCGTGGGTTTCCGCGGTCGGCCGCGAGTTGATTGAGGTCGTCGGGGGCGCCGCTGGCCGACTCGATTTAGACGAGTGGTTTGCACCGCGTTCGATCCGTGAGACATGAGACAGTGGACGGGTGCCCTGTCGCGTTGTCTTCGAGGGCGAGTTGGCGAAGCTGCGCGTCAGCCTGGTGGAGCGTCAGGAGGAGCTCCCGTCGGAGACGGCGGTTGTTCGCGCGCGGCGTAATTTCGCTGAGCTCTTCGAGGGGCGGGACACCGGCCTGGATCCCGAGGAGTTGCGGAGCAGTCTCGAGGCCGAGCTGACCGATGAGGCTCGCAGGCTGCTTGCGTCAGACGAGGTAACCGTCGAGCTGGAGTGGGAGCGCGGCTCTCTCGAGGTCCTGGCGCTGATCGCCTGCGGGAAGGTGGTCGCCGACATCGGCGCCTTTCTCGGCGGCGTTCGCGAGATCCGCAACCTGTTCCCTGAGCGCGTGCGGCAGCGGATCTCGGCGTGGCTCGGCCGCGATGTCGCGATGCGTCATGCGCGCCTCGAGTCGGGGGCGGGGTTGCTCCGCGGCAGGCCCGCGGACGTGGACAAGGCCGAGGCGGCTCGTGGGGGTCGGCCGTTCAGAGTGGGCGAGCTTGCGGCGTACGCCGTGCTGGCGCTGGCGGTGCTGGTGATCGTCGCGGCCGTCGTGATCGGCGGCGCCGCATTGCTCATCAGAGGGCAGTGAAGCCCAAGGTCAACGTCAACGTCAGCGCGCTCGTGGGGGGGGTGACGGCGCTCTTCGGGGTGATCGGCGCGCTCGCGGCCACCGGGGTGATCGGCCGGCTCGAGCGCAACGAGCCCGAGGCGCTGATCGCCGCGGTACTGATTGTCCTGCTGGGGTCGGCCATGCTCGTGATCGCCGGTCTGCCGATCACGACGGGCGGGTCGGAGCTGTTCGCCATCCTGGTCGGCACCGGATTGACGCTCATAGGCATTGGCTGGGCGGTCGCCGCGGGCATCAGCGACGCGAGGCGCAGCGAACGCCCCCAGCTGGACGTCTCCGTGGAAGCCAAGGAGTCGCTGGTGAAGGGCAGCGTCAAAGCCTCCAACCTGGCGTCGACCAGGACGCTTGTCGTCCTGGTCGAGGGCCTGAAGCCGAGCGCGGCCGAAAGCCGCAATTGGGAAGTGGCGACCCTCGCCCAGTTCTACGTGGGGCCGGACGCCGACGGGAAGGTCGACATGCCGCTGAGCGTGATCGTGCCGTCGAAGGGCTACTCGAACGTGGGCATCAAGGCGAGGACGAGCGACAGCGACACCTGCGCCGAATACCCGAGGCGCGGCGGAGACGAGACCTTCAAAGACCAGATCAACGAGGCGGGCGCCGGCTGCGCGGTGCTTCCGTTACCGGCGCAGAAGGAGGCGGAGGGGTCCGCGGCGACCGCGAAGCCGAAGGCCACGGTCAAGTGGAAGGGCACCCGCCTGAGCGCCGGGCGGGTACGGCTCCAGGTGACTGCGACCGGCGCCGGAGAGCGGGTCGCCCTGCTCGTGGGCGGTGTTAGGCGCGAGCGGACACAGCAGCTTCTTCGCTCCGTCAACCCGATCGGCAAGGACGGCGCCTACCGCTCGAACATCGCAGTCCGGGTCGGGCGCGGGTTGACGCGCCTGTGTGCGCGAGCCGACGTCCTCGACGCCGACGAGCGCGCGCCCACGCGCCTGCGCCGCTGCCCGCTTCCGCGCTCCATGAGGGTCGGCGCCGCGGGCGACGAGCTGCGACTGACCCGTTAGGGCCGGTCGCGCAGCGGGCGCCCGTATGCTCGTGCCGGGCGCGTTAACGCCCCGCTCGAGCTGGCGTTCCGGCTGGGGATCTCGACGCTCCGCAACTCGGCCGCCACAAGGCCCATCTAGGCCCGCAGCCTCCGGCCGCCGCTGATGGTCCGCGCGGAAGTGCGGGTGGACGACCACCGATTTCACGATTATGAGTCGTGCACGGGGCTGTGAACCGCGGGCATGCGCGGCGCCTCGAGCACACGAAGCCCTGGAACTCGAGATATCGCGACCGCGACGCTCTGCCGCGCTTACCCGGGGTTGTGCCCCGGCGTCGACGCCTGGCGGAGCCGAGCGGCGGCGAGTACGGATCGCGATCGCCGCCAGGAATGCCGGAACCGCGGAGGAGTCGCCATGGAGGCGGCCGTGGCCCGGTCGCCTGCCGGGCCGGTCCTCAGCGGGCCAATTCCACCAGCGCGGCGAGCCGCGCGAGCGCCTGCGCGGCTCAGAGTGCATCTTCGCGCCAGAAGGGCAGCGCGTGGGTTCATGTCTCGACCGCGTATAGCTGCCACTCTCCGGGCGCTCCTTTCAGTGAATGGATGCCGCGGTCGTGAACGGTATGCCTGAGCCAACGACGAGGTCTTTGAGCGTGCCCGACACGACTACCTCGCCCGGGCCCGCGATGCCGGCCCCGCGCGCACCGATGTGCACTGCAAGGCCCCTCCTCCCATCGAACGCGCCCGCTTTCCCGCGGATCGGACACTCTCTCCGCACGACTCCTTCGGCCATGAAGCGAGGCGTCGCCGCCGAGCCGAGGAACGGGCGTTCTCCCTCGCGCGCTGCCGGCGCGGGGCGCTGAGGGGACGTCGTGACGGACTTGTGCAGGCGGCGGGCTAGCCGCGGTCCCGCCAAAAGAAGTAGTCGGCGCTGTAGGGCACGGCCGTCGTGGCGCCCGGCGTACAGGTCCCGGCCGGAGCGACGCCACCGGTCGTGTTGAGCCTTTGGATCCACGTGGTCTGCCCGAGCCGGCCGGGACTCGTGGCGACCGCCTGCAGGAGCAGCCAGGCGATGTTCCCGGTGCCTCCCGCCGCGCTCTGCGTCCGCGAGGCCTCGACCGAGCTGCCCCCCTTCCACTGCCACACGGGGAGCCCGGTCGAGAAGTTGAGGAAATGGGTGCCGACCGGCTTCGGAGCGCCCGTCGTCTTGTAGAGCGTCGCCTCCGGATCGGTGAACAGCCAGGAGCCGTTCACCTGACACGTGTACTTCTGGACGCCGCTCGCCTGCAGGACGAGGTAGAGCCGACTGTCGGGCGCGTACGTCCGCGGATCGAGCAGGTCGCCGGGAGCGGTCTGCGGCGCCGGCCGCGCCGACGCGGCGGCTGCGACGACAGCGCTCACCGCGACGACCCCTGCGAAGACGACGATGGAGCGAGCAAGGCGACGGTTGGTCTTCACTCTCGATCTCCTGGGGACTCGGCTGGGCAGCTACTCGCGTGATCGTCTCATGCTCAGCCGTCGGCTGCACCTGACAATCATCGCCCTGTCCGGGCCGCGGTCGGGTCTCGAGCCCAATCCGCACACCCGATACAACCCCTTCGGCGACCAAGCAGTCGCCTCCTGGCCGCCGGCGCGCGCTATCGCGAAGGACGAGCAACATCGCTGGCTGGCGGCGAGATCTCTCCGATCTCGCCTCCTGCATCGTCCTGCAAACCGAAAGTCAAGCGAGCCCGGAACCACGGAGTCGATAGCGCTGGGGCTCGTCCCTCGCGACAGCGACGCTCACTCCGCATCGGCGCGTGCTTGTGCTGCAAAGCAGCAGCTCGTGCGAGTCCGTGACGCACGCCGCTGCATAGACGTCGTCCGATTTTGTGGATCAGCCCGCGTTAATCAAGTCATCGACGGCGGTCCGCCAACGAGCCTCGGCCTCGGCGACGTCAGCCGTCATCGCTTCCATTAGCTGGGCATGCCGGCGTCAAGTTCGTCGCGCGAGATCGACAGTCGTTCACCACTAACCTCTGGTGGTGCCCAGCCGCGTGTGACCGGACCAACCTGTTCCGAGGTGCCGAAGAAGCCACCGAGCAGGTGTTCGGCCGACGCCCGGACGGCAGGCGTGCCAAGGAGCATCACCTGCGCGAAGACACGCAGTACATCGTCGCGCTCTTCGACGCGCACCACAGGTGTGCGCGATTCCCAGTCGGTCAGACGCCGCTGATCACAGCGGCTTGCCCATGCGTGACTTGTTCGGACCTATCCCGCTATGAGCACGGAGGCGGGCCCACGACCTGCCCAGAGCGGAGCGGTCGTGTTCCCGGATCCCCTGGGATAACCGGCCAGGCAAACCCATGCCCTAGCCCGGCCCTCGAATGGCTGGTGCCCGAAGCCGCGAAGGCGAAACCAGACGGGCTGTCTAGTCGGCTTGTCGCTCGAGGTAGAAAACCTCGGACGACACGTCGCTGTCCGGGTCGATGCCCGACACGAACGCCCTCACCTTGCGGCCGGTGATTCGCTCCACGGACTCGCGAAAGTTGTCCTGGCAGGCATGCTGGAAGAACATCCGCGTCTCGCGCAGGCGCTGGTGCTCCCCGACCTCCACCAGCTTGCGCTCGGCGGGGGTCAGCGAGTCCTCCAACGTGCACAACAGCGCGTCGCGCCCCGCCCAATCGGCCCGCGTCCGCGTGGGGCCGCGGCCGAAGATCTCCTTGTAGATCCGCACCATCTCGTTACAGAGTGCGTGCGTCACGCTGGCTCTTGCTGAAAGCTGCCCGTTGCCCTGAGCGATCGCCTGCTGGTCCATATCGGCCTTCCGGTGGGTCCTCTGAAACCGAGGCCGCGCGAGGGGAAGAGGAACCTTAAAACCGGACGGGCGACAACTACAGGACCCAACGGTAGTCGCTCGGAAGCGATCTGTCCACGCAACACGGAGTGGCCACGGGGAGACCTCTATGTTTGGCCAATAGCGGGAGCCCGCCCAAGGCTCGCTGCCCCACGCCTTGCCCATGCGTGAGTTGTTCGGACCGATCCCGCTCTGAGCCGCCCGGACTACCGCTTGCATGGAACTCGGAAGTCGTCCCAACGCCGGTGCGGCTTGCGCTTCCAGGCGGAAGCGGAAGTGGCCGTCGTACCGTTCGGTCCGTTTCCGACTTGACACCCCGCCGGGCCGGGCGTAGCGTCGAAGCAGGTATGCGCCACCTGGCCGCCCTCGTCAGTGCGGCGCTGTGCTTTGCGCTCGCCGCGCCTACCGCCGCCCAGCCGTTTCCCGACTCGATCCCGCTGCCGGACGACTTCGCTCCCGAGGGCATCGCCACCGGCGCCGGCACGACGTTCTATGCCGGCTCGATCACGCTCGGCGACATCTACCGCGGCGACCTGCGCAGCGGGGAGGGTGCGATCTTCATCGACGCGCCCGCGGACCGCAGTGCCCTCGGGCTCAAGGCTGACCGGCGGCACGGCCTGCTTTTCGTGGCCGGCGGCTTCACCGGTGAGGCATACGTTTACGACCTGCGGACGGGCGCGCCGGTTGCGAGCTACCAGTTCGGCACCCCGGGCGCTTCGCTCGTCAACGACGTGATTGTCACCCGCGACGCCGCCTACTTCACGGACAGCTTCGCGCCCGTCCTCTACGTGGTTTCGATAGGTCCGGGCGGGGAGCTCGGACCCGGCGAGACGCTCGCCCTCAGCGGACCGGCGGCGGCCGTCGTCCCTGGCGACGTCGGCCTCAACGGCATCGAGGCGACTCGCGACGGCAGGACCCTGATCGTCGACCACACCGCCCTTGGCGCGCTCTTCACCGTCGACGCCGCGACCGGAGAGAGCACCGCGATCGACGTCGACGGGCTGATCGCCGGCACGCTCGACGGCCTGCTCCTCCACGGCCGCGACCTGTGGGTCGTCGAGAACTTCCCCAACACGCTCGCACGCGTCAGCCTCAGCCCCGACCTGTCCAGCGGCGAGATCACAGCGACGATCATGAGCCCGCTCTTCCGCGTGCCCACCACGATCGCCCGCCACGGGTCGCGCCTCGCCGCCGTCAACGCGCGCTTCGACCTCGGTTTCCCGCCGCCGTTCGGCCCTGGGGCGCCGCCCGGCACCGACTTCGACGTCGTGCTGGTCCGGGCGCGCTGACGCCGCTCAAGCGACGGGGGCGACCCGCGCGTGGCTCTCTATCGCCATCGCTCATCCGCATCGCGCCGTAGCTAGACGGGGCCGCGTCCTGCCTGCGGCTCGGCAGCCGCGGCTGCCAGCGCGGAACGTTCATCGCCTGCGCGGTGGCTCGCGCGTGCGGCAGCTGCTTCGAGGCAAAGCAGCAGTCGAGGCGACCCGCTTCGGCAGTGCTGAGTTGGACGAGACGGAGGTATCGGCGGGCGTGCAAATCGGCTGCAGCGCCGCGCTTGCTCCCGTTGAAGAGCAGTGCTCCGAGTCTCCGCTGGTGGGTGGTCGTCCAACCCAGTCGCGTGCGGGCGGCGTCGAGAGCGAAGGCGATCTGCTCGCTGTCCCTATTTGACGGTTACTGCGCTGATCATTCCGCGCACGATGTGAGGGGGTCCGCCTCGCCGGTCTGAGACGAAGCAGTAGAGGGCGTATTTGCCGGGCTTGAGGTCGAGCGTGATGACCTGGGAGGTGCCGCGCTCGAGGACGCTCGTCGCCGCTTCGCTGCCGGCGGGCGGGAACGGACCCGAGCCGCCGTCGGTATCGGAGAGCAGGAACCGCTTGGCGTCTGCGATCGTCGCGCCCTTCCTGAGCTGGCCGAGGAGGAGGTGGTGTGGCTGGCGGCCGGTGTTCTCGAACGTGACCTCGTTGCGGCCGGAGGTGAGGCCGTCGGTGGTGTACCCGTGGTCGGTTGCCGAGATCGTGGCGTTTGTCTCGGGTAGCGCGCCTTCCTGATCTCGGCTGATCTCGATCTTGTGCAGGTCGGAGGGCTGCGGCTGGCCCTCGGCGCTGGCGTTGAAGACGTAGTAGGTGGTGCCGGCTGCGAGTTCCTGCGTCGCGGAGCGCGTGTCGCCGGGGTCAGTCATGCCGACGCCGCCCGCGGCGAACAGGAAGTCCTTCCACGGCTTCGCCGAGGCCGCCCTGCCGAGCGCGTCGAGCACCTCGCTGCGGGAGTGGTCGCCGTCGATCCTGATGAGCTGTGCCTCGGCATCGCCCTTGCTCTTGTTTCGCAGGGTGAGCTGGATCACGCCTGGCGCGGCTCTCTTGGGCACGGTCAGCGCGCCCTTCGAGCCGGCTGTGAGCTCCAGCGTCGGGACGCCGGGGTCGCCGGACACGTCGTCCTCGCCGCAGGCGGTGATCGTCATGGCTGGCGTAGCCGCGGCTGCCAGAAGGGCCAGAATCGTTCGAGTTCGTGTCTTCATGCCCCGGAGCTTGCGCCCGGGGCGCTCGTGCGTCGTCACTACGGCGGGTGATCGTCGCGGCCGAGGTCACCCTCGAGAGTGAGCGGCGATTCGGCTCCGGGGCGCGACGATTCAGCTCTGAGGCGCGACGAGCCCGGTTTCGTAGGCGAGCACGACGGCCTGCACGCGGTCGCGTAGGCCGAGCTTGCCGAGCACGTGCGCGACGTGGGTTTTGATCGTGTTCTCGCCGAGCACGAGCTCTGCCGCGATCTCGGCGTTCGACAGCCCGCGCGCGACGAGGCGCAGAACGTCGAGCTCGCGTGGAGTCAGCTCGCCCAGGGCCTCGGGAAGCTTGTCCGCCGGCGGCCGCGCGGCGTGGGCGAACTGCTCGATCAGCCGGCGCGTGATCGACGGCGCGAGCAGCGCGTCACCGGCGGCGCCGACGCGCACCGCGTCGAGCAGCCGGTCGGCGGGGGCGTCCTTGAGCAGGAATCCACTGGCGCCGATGCGCAGCGCCGCGTAGATGTACTCGTCGCGGTCGAAGGTCGTGAGCATCAGGACCGCGGTGTCGAGCTCGGGGTCGGAGAGGATCTGCTCGCCCGCCTTCAGGCCGTCCAGCTCGGGCATGCGGATGTCCATCAGGACGACGTCGGGGCGGGTGCGCCGAACGATGTCGACGGCGCTGCGCCCGTCGGCGGCCTCGCCGACCACCTCGATGTCGGGCTCGTCGTCGAGGATCACGCGGAAGCCGGAGCGCACGAGCCGCTGATCGTCGGCCACGACGACCCGGATCTGTCGCGGGGCCACAGCGGACTCCCGGGCCGTTCCCGCCTCTTCGCGCCAGGCCACCTGGCCCGCGGCCACCCGCTCGGCGACACCGCGCAGCCGCAGCGCGCCGGCCGGCTGGATCGGCTCGGGGATGCGCGGTCCCGCCACCCGGCAGACCACCTCAGAGGCGAGTATCTCGCCGCCGGCGGCGCTGTCGCAGAGGCGGCTCGCGACGATCACCGGCGTCCCGTAGAGGTCCTCCCCTTCGGGCAGCGGCTCGCCCGCGTCGAGGCCGACGCGCAGCTCGTGGCCGGCGTCCGCCGCGGCGCGCTGCATGTCCACGGCGCAGCGCACGGCGGAGACCGCGCTGGGGAATGCGACCATCAGGCCCTCGCCGGTCGACTTGACCTCGCGCCCCCCGTGCTCGGCGACGGCATGGCGGAGGAGGTCGAAGTGCTCCCGGCGAATGGCGTCCGCCGCCTCGTCCCCGTGCCGGTCGAAGAGCGCGGCCGATCCGACCAGGTCGGTGAACAGGATCGTGACGAAGGGCTCACCCATGCGACGGGGACATCATCGCCGCTGTCCGAGTCCGGTGGGGTCATTCCGGCGGGTGAAGGGCGCGCCGCGATTCACCCCGTGGAGTGAGGACGACTCGTCGGCGGGAGCCGATGCTCTGCGCCTCCGAGGAACGCTTTACGAAGGAGAGGTGCAGGGCCATGATGGAGTCGATGAGGAACTCGCTCCGGGACATCGCGAGGCGAGATGTCGTGATCGCGTCCGTCGTCAGCGTGCTCGGTCTGGCGTTGATGTACCTCAATGTGCACGACCACAACGCGGACCCCGCGGAGTTCAAGGAGAACACCGCCATCTACTTCGGCGGCCTCCTGCCGTACGAGTTCGCCATCCCACTATTCCTGCTGGTCACCGTGCCGCTGCTCTGGCGACGGGTCGCACCGATCGAAGCGATGCAGGCGGCGTTCGCCGGCCTCGTCATCAACGAGCTGCTAGTCGGCACCGACGTCCTTCGCTGCGGCGTGGTCTTCCCGACCGCCTTCCTGTTCGCCTTCACGGCCGGCGCCCAGCTCCAGGGTCGCGAGTCCCGCAACGGTCTCGCGCTGTCGCTCGGACTGATCGTGCTCGTCGGCGCCGTGGAGCTCGGGCCGCCCACCACAGCCGTCTTCGCCGCCGTGGGGTTGGCGATCTGGGCCATCGGCCGCATCGTGCGCTCGCGCACGCGGATGGCGAACGAGCTTGAGGCGCGCACGGCCGAGCTCCGCGAGGCGCGCGACGAACGCGCGCGCCTGGAGGTAGCGACCGACCGGACGCGAATCTCGGCCGAGCTCGACGAGCTGCTCCAGCGCCGTTTGGGTGAGCTGGCGCGCATGGCCGACGCGGGCACGCGCCCGACCGGCGCTGCCGACGCGACCGCGACGCTCGTCGACATCGAGCGCGAGAGCCGGCGCACCCTCGAGGAGATGCGCGCAATCGTCGGCGTGCTGCGCGACGACTCCTCCGAGGCCCCGACCGCCCCGCAGCCGACGCTCACGCACCTCGAGGCGCTGCTGGTGCGAGCCAAGGGCGGCGACGCGCGGCTGATCGTTGAGGGCAACCCGAGGGTGCTGCCCCCCGCCGTCGAGCTGTCCGCCTACCGGATCGCCGAGCAGCTGCTCGCTGCCCTGGAGGACGCGCCCGACGTCGAGGTGCGCGTCCGCTTCGGCGACGGTGCGCTCGAGCTCGCCGTTTCCGGCCCGGCGCGTCGGCGCGCCAAGGCCTCGATCGAGCGGGCTCGCGAGCGTGCGCGGCTCCAGCAGGGCACGCTCGAGGCGACGGTGAAGGGTGGGCGCGCCGAGGCCGCGGTCTCGCTGCCGCTGCTGGCGGCGGTCTGAGGTGTCCTCTCGGCGTACCGAGGTGCTGCTCGGTCTCGGCGCCATCGCCGTCGGCGTCGGCACTGCTCCCCTCGAGCAGGCCGGCGCCGCGAGCTACCTCGCCGGCGTGATCATCGGCGCGGCGTTTGGCGCCGGGCGCCGGCACCCGCGTGCTGCGTGGGCGGTCACCGCGATCACGCTGATCGCCGCCACGCCGTTCGGGCCGCTTCCCGCAGGCGTCAGCCTGGTGGCGGTGGCACAGGCCTTCTGGGCCGGGCGTGGCGACGATCGCTGGTGGGGGATCGCCGGCCTGGTCGCGCTAGTGGCCGCACTGGAGACCAACCTGCTGGGAACCGATTCGTTCGTGCCGGCGTTGATACTGCCCGCCGCCACCTGGGGCGCGGGCCGGGCGCTGCGCGAGCGCGAGCTGGTCGCGCAGCAGCTGGCCGAGCGCGCCCGCGAGCTGGAGGAGGAGCGCGAGGCCCACGCGGCACTCTCCGTCCGCTACGAACGCGCCCGGATCGCCGCCGAGCTGCACGACATCGTCGCCCACGCGATCAGCGTGATGGTCATCCAGGCAAGCGCCGGACAACGCCTGGCGCTGCGGGACCCGGAGGCCACGGTCGAGACCTTCGAGGCGATCGCGGGCGCCGCGCGCCAGGCCGAGCAGGACATGGGGCGGCTGGTGGCGCTGCTCGGCGACGAGCGTGCGATCGGCCCCGCTCCGGATCTCGCCCTAGTCGAGGAACTCGTCGCACGCGCCGCGGGCAGCGGACTCGACATCACGCTGCGCCTGGAGGGCGACCGCGAGGGGCTCGCCGCGCCGGTCGGCGAGACCGCCTTCCACATCGTCCAGGAGGGACTGACCAACGCGCTCCGCTACGCGGCGGGCGCCGCAGTGCGAGTGCTCGTCCGCGGCGACCGCGACGCCCTCGTGGTCGAGGTGCTCAACGCCTCGACCGAGAGCGACGCCTCGCTCGCGGGGGCCGGCACCGGCACCGGTCTACAGGGACTGCGCGAGCGGGTCGTAGCCTGTGGCGGTCTGCTCGAGGCGGGCCCCACGCCGGACGGCGGCTGGCGCCTCAGCGCGCGCCTGCCGCGACGAGTCAGCGCCCCGGCGAGCTGACCGGACGCGCCGGGACCCATCTCATCCACGCGGGTGAGAGTGGGCGGCAGGGTTCACCCACAGGAGCGACGACACGCGGGCCGCGCCAGCGGATGCTTGCGACGACCTGAATGACCCAACTCCAGGAGGCTCGCATGTCACAGCTCGCACACGCCCAGCCCCGGCTCCTCGGCCCTCGGCTCCCACTCCGGCTCAAGCTGGCCGCGGTGGCCCTGATCGCCGGCGCGGCGATCGCGCTCTTCTTCGTGACCTCCGCGGACGACGAGGCGATCCGGACACCCAACGCCGCCGTCTCGGACACCGCGGCCGGCATCCGCTACGACGGCGGCCCCGAGGAGGGCACGACCGGCATCGTCCCGCCCGGCCCGGCCGCCGGGATCCGCTACGACGGCGGCCCCGAGGAGGGGACGAGCGCCGTCCGCCCGGCACCCTCGCAGCCGGACTCGGCCACCAGCCCTCTCGCCCCCCGCTACGACGGCGGCCCAGAGGAGGGGACGAGCGCCGTGCACGCCTCGAACTCAGACTCGAGCACCCTCTCGGGCATCCGTTACGACGGCGGCCCGGAGGAGGGATCGGCGCTCGCCCGATAGCTACCTCACCGAGTTCGCCGGCGGGCTTCCCCGCGGTGCCAGGTCAACGCGAGACAAGGGGGGCGACAAGTGTCGCCCCCTCGCCGCTTTGCAGACGGCCATTCCGACGCCCAGGCACCCCGGCCGGCGCGACCGCTTCGCCCACAAGACCAGTCGCGCCGCCGTTGTCGCGGCATCCCCTCGCTCAGGACGAGCAACAGGCGTGGGACGGCGCGAGATGCGCTCCGATCTCGCTCCTGCATCGCCAGGCGAACCGAGAGTCAGACGAGCCCGGGACCGCGACATCGAGAGCGCTGAGGATCGTCCATCGCGACAGCGTCGTCCGTTCTCGCCTCGCCGCTGCTCTTGCTGCCCAAGCAGCAGCTGCGCGGCCCGGCTCACTCGCTCTGTTGCGTCGGACGACGATCAAGTCCGCGGCCTGAGAGGGCTGTCTTCGAGGAACGAAGAGATCTTCTCCTGTCCGACGAGAGAGCCCGCATCCAATCATTCGGTCGCCCAGACCGCCGACCTCTCGGCGATCCGCGGCCTCGGCGATGCTCCTGCCTCAAGGAGCAGCGCCACCTACTCTTGTTGGCTGCGATAGGGCTGTCACCAGATTGTCGGCTGGCTGGCGCTGGCCCCCGCGCTGAGGCGGGGGCCAGCTGCTGCCTCCTCGAGTACAAGCTGGAGCCGCGGCTACGAGGTGACGTTCGCGCAGATCACCCAGGCATAGGAGCTGAACGCCTTGCTGGAGGAGTTCTCGAGGCCGACCAGCCAACCCGTCGCCTCGCCGCCCTGCGCGCTTGCGGTCGGCGCGCTTTGACGGACTCGAACGTGCTCTCCGCCCAACGGCAAGTCATTGCTGATGCCGCCTCCGAGCGCCTTCTTGCCGCTGGAGCAGGCGACGTCCCACTGGACGACCCTGTACGCAGGGACCGCATAGCCCTCCACGACATACTCCCAGCCGCTGATCCCGCTCGGGCCCCGCGGGCCGGTGGAACCGGTGGGACCGGCCGGTCCGGTGTCGCCCTTGGGGCCGGCCAGGCCAGTCGGGCCGGGTGCGCCCCTGTCGCCTTGCGGGCCGGCCGGGCCCGGTGCGCCCTTCTCGCCCTGCGGGCCGGCGGGGCCGGGCTTCCCTGTCAGCGAGCTGACGGCGCTCGGGCTCAGCTTACTCGTGCCGAGCGCCCGGTTCTTGACGTCCTTGCCGGTGATCGTGCCGTCCTTGATCTGCTTGCCGGTGACGGTGACGGCCGCGTAGGCGCTGCCGCCGAGTGCGGCGAACAGCGCCAGATAGGCGACGGCGGTCGTGTGGCGGCCCAGGAGCCGCTTGAGAATGGATCGCATTTGGAATGTCCTTCTTGTTTAGTGGGCGGTGCCGCATCGACGGTATCACTCAAGTTCGCTCATCACAAGAGAGAATATGATTGGATGTGACGGATGACACGGAGCGCGCACCACGCCGAGGAACGGCTCAGCCGCATCGTCGACCTGCTCGCCCAGCAGGAGCTGGCATCGACCGCGGAACTGCGCGAGCTCACCGGCGCAAGCGAGGCGACGGCCCGCCGCGACCTCGACGAGCTCGAGCGCCGCGGGCTCCTCGAGCGCACACGAGGTGGGGCCCGTCGGATCAAGCGCGACACGACGCTCGACGAGGCCTTCGAGCGCCGCCGTCGACGGAACGCACGGACGAAGGCGGCGCTCGCGGCGCGCGCCGCGGACCTCGTCCCCCCAGGAACCGCGGTGTTCCTCAACGACGGCAGCACCATGTTCGCGCTCGCACAGGAACTCGCCCGACGCCAGTTCGAGCTAGCGGTAGCCACATCCGCGCTCAACATCGCCGAGCTCCTGGCCCGCTACCCGACGATCGACGTCACCGTCATCGGCGGGTCGCTGCGGCGCACCTCCTTTGGCACCATCGGGCCGCTCGCCACCGACGCGATCTGCACGCTCCACGCAGACATCGCGTTCCTCGGCTGCGACGGCTTCGACACCCGCCAGGGCATCCACTCCAACAGCCTCAACGACGCGGCGGTCGCGCGCTCATTCGCCGAGCAGGCCGACAACACGACAGTTGTGGCGGATGCCAGCAAGCTCGGCAACCGCGCCCGCGCGAAGATCCTCGGCTGGGGAAACGTCGACCGGCTCGTCACCGACACCGACGACAAGCCACTCCGACAGTCACTCGCGCGCAACGGCACCAACACCGTCCAAGTCGCTCCCGCCTCCTAAACCCGGTCGAAGCGGGCCGGCCGGGAGCGGCGAGACACGACACCCCCACCGCCCTCCGCGCCACCCGCGCTAAGAGTCACAACCATGCGAACGCGAGGCCCTACGCAGTCCCACGAACACTGTCACCTTCGACGACAAGGGATTGCCGTCGGGGCCGCGATCGGCCACGGCGCCGTGCTCGGTCCTGTCAAGGAGCAGCACTATCAGCTCTTGGGGCTACGGCTTCGCCACGCAGTCGTCGGCACCGGCCTCGAGCACGCGCACCTTCTGCGACGCCGACAGCACGATGGTCGGCATGTCGCTCCGCTCTCGGATCGAGCGGCACACGTCCAGCCCGTCGTCGGGGAGCACGAGGTCGATGATCGGCGCGTCGACCGGACCGACGGCCCTGTCGAGTGCCTCCTCCGCCGTCGTTGCAGTCGTCACCTCGAACCCGCCGTCGCGGAGGATCACTCGGAGGGCGCGCAAGATCTGGAGCTCGTCCTCGCAGACGACCCGCAATACGGCCTCGGCATGTCGGCGCGGGAGATCCTTCCGGTCGAGGCGCCAGTCTCCACGCCGGGCGGCATCGGTCGCGTAGGGTGACGGCGATGCGCAGCGAGACGCCGGTGTTGATCGTCGGGGGCGGTCCAGCGGGGCTTGCCGCGTCGTTGACGTTGTCGAATATGGGTGTCCCGTCGTTGCTGGTGAACAGGTATCCGGGCACGCTCGAGCACCCCAAGGCGGTCGCGATCATGCAGCGCAGCTCTGAGCTGCTGCGGCAGTGGGGTGCCGAGGTGGAGGTGCGCGGGCGCGGCGTCCCGCGCGAGTTCTGCGGCCGCATGGTTTGGACCACGACCCTGTCGGGCGAGGAGCTTGGGCGCACCGAGACCGTCGAGCCCGACGACCGGGCGCCGGAGCCGCAGAGCCCGGTCACGGGGCTGCGCTGCCCCCAGAACATCACCGAGTCGGTGCTGCGCGCCCGGGCCGAGACCCACGAGATCGCCGACCTGCACTTCGGCTTGGAGCTGACGGGCCTCGAGCAGGACGAGGACGGGGTGACCGCCACGATCGTCCCCCACGCGGGGGGCGCGTCGAGCACGGTGCGCGCCGAGTACCTGATCGGCGCGGACGGCAACGACAGCACGGTGCGGAACGCAATCGGGATCGGCCGGGACGGCGAGGCCGACATGGGTCACTTCGTCAACGTCTTCCATCGCGCTGCGCTCGGCCCGTTGGTGCGCGAGCGTCCCGCCTGGTCGTATGCGGTGATCACGCCGCATGTCACGGGATCGTTCGTCACGATCAACGGCGACGACGTCTGGCTCTTCCACGTCAACCTCTCCCCGGGCGAGGGCATCGAGGATTTCACCGAGGACCGTTGCGTCGAGACGATCCGGCAGGCATCCGGCGTCGAGGACCTCGAGGTGGAGATCATCAGCATCAAGTCGTGGATCATGGGCGCCGAGCTCTCTACCGCGTTCCGCGACCGGCGCGTGGTGCTGACGGGCGATGCGGCGCATCGCACGACACCCGACGGGGGCGTCGGGATGAACACCGGGCTCCACTCCGCCCACAACCTCGCGTGGAAGGTCGGCGCGGTCGTGTGGGGCTGGGCCGGTCCGGCGCTCCTTGACACCTACGAGGTCGAGCGGCGGGCCGTGGCGGAGAACAACGTGGCCTACAGCGCGAGGCGCGGCAGCGGGATGATGAAGATGGTCGAGGCGGTGCGCGCGGGCGATCTCGACACGGTCCGTGCGGGCATCGCCGCCCGGCCGCCGGGAGGGCGTCAGGGCATGGATCTCGGGTTCCGTTACGACGACGGCGCCGTGGCATCCGACGGGAGCACCCCGCCGCCCGTCGACAACCCGGCCGCTTACGTGCAGAACGCGTGCCCGGGGGGCCGCGCGCCCCACCTGTGGGTGCAGCGCGACGGCGAGCGCGTGTCGACGCTCGACGCATTCGGCGGCGGCTTCGTGTTGCTCACCGGGCCCGACGGGGCCGCATGGCGTGCGGCCGCGCAAGAGGCCGCCGCTCCGCGGCAGACGCCGATCGAGGTGCTCAGCGTCGGCAAGGCGGGCGACCTCCAGGCCCCGGCAGGCCGCTTCGAGACGCTCTACGGGGTCGAGCCCGACGGCGCGGTGCTGGTCCGGCCCGACGGCTTCGTCGGCTGGCGCGCCCATCGAGCAGGCGACGCGCCGGCCGAGGACCTGGCGAGAGCGCTCACCACGATCCTGAAGCTCTGAGCCCGCGTCCCACCGAGCCACCGCTCCTTGGGACGCCGCGGGCCCCCGGTCGTCAACAGGGTTCGTTGGCGGCGCTGTTGCTAGGGACGTGGGGTTCGAAGGGGTAGAGCGAGATCTCCCGGATCGAGAATGAGCGCTGAAACGGCGTCCACACCTGGGGCCCTCCGGGGCACGAAAGACCTGCGAGAGGCGCTTTCCGGTCGAGAGCAGGAGTCCGCACGGCCCCTGTGGCCGACCTGATGTACCTCTCTCGTACCTCTGGGCTCAACGGCTAGAAGGCCCGCACGCGGAAGCCTCGACCTGGCAATTACGAGCCGTGCTCCGCCGTGTAACGGCGTGTTCATGCGGGATCAAGGTGCCTCGAGCCCGCCAGGGTCGAGGCCATCCGCACCGTCATGCTCGCCCAGGGGCGCTCCTACGCGGCGCTGATGGTCTCTCTCGCCGCCTACGCGGGACTGCGGATCCCCGAGGAGGTGCTTGCCGTCGAATGGGCCACGTCCGCGACCGCACCCTGCTCGTCGAGCAGCGCCTGATCAACGCCGTACGACCTGCGCCACTCATTCGCCTCCCTGCAGATCCGAGCGGGGCTATCGCTGCCCGAGCTCGCCGAGCAGCTCGGTCACGCGCCGCAGATGAAGCTCGCCACCTATGCCCACGTCATGCGGGAGCTCCGGGGCCTCCCCGCGCTCTCCGCCGAGGCTCAGATCCAGGCCGCTCGCCAACCGCGCAGCCCACAGGTAGACCACGAGACCCAGCTGCAGCTCGTACCCGACGACGCCCAAGCCCAGAAAACCCCTGCAAGCGAGGAAATGGCGAGGGCCAGAATCGAACTGGCGACACCACGATTTTCAGTCGTGTGCTCTACCAACTGAGCTACCTC
>Ga0075431_100002513_pt1 | contig 17687 bp, 11 predicted proteins | sample RhiMetdeltSRZDD5_FD_75297 | JGI IMG/M metagenome (GOLD analysis project Ga0075431, IMG submission 75297) | Populus rhizosphere microbial communities from Tennessee, USA - Rhizosphere MetaG P. deltoides SRZDD5 | ecosystem: Host-associated > Plants > Roots > Rhizosphere > Soil | place: USA... | reverse complement strand
CGGCAGAGGCAAACTGCCAAAGCGCTTGCGCGCTTCGACCAAGCCGGCGACTTCTCCAGGGACCGCCGCCGCGAGCGCGCCCGTGAGGCTTGCGGCAGGCGCCGGCTGGCCGTCTTTCATGTAGAGCTCGCGCCGGGAAGCGGCCGGCGCGGTCTCGCGAAAATCGAGCGCAAAGGCCTTTTGCTCCTTGGCGAGATAGATCACCATGAAACCGCCGCCGCCGAGCCCCGAGGACGCTTGATCGACGACCGAAAGCGCCAACGCCGTGGCGATCGCCGCATCCACGGCGTTGCCCCCGCGGCGCAAGATTTCCATGCCGGCTTGGCTCGCAAGCTTGCTATCGGCGACGACGAGTCCGCCGTCGGATTGCGCCGTCCGAGCGCGCGCGCCAATGTCAACAAAGATGAATAAAAAAACAAAATAGAAAAAAATACGGCGGGGGATGATTGATCGCATGGTGGATTACTTCAATGGCTTAATGCTTTATCGGGCGTTTTTCAAATCGGCTTCGCTAGCTGGCAGTGCCAGGACAGGGGCCGTCGTCACGTCGAGCCTTTCACTTGCGCTCGGCAATTGCTTATTTCATAGTGACCAAAATCCAATCCTTTCGCCGGTTCACCGAAGTTCGACATGCAGACCATTCTGGGACCATTTCATCCCGAGCTTGAAAACGCTTTTGTCGACGAAATCTTAAGACACAAAAAGGCCGATTTGCTCCGCCCGCTGTTGGTTCTGACGCCATCCGACTTGCTGCGCCGGCGCTTGAAGATCTTATTGAGCCGGGAGCGGCGCCTGTCGCTGCTCAACGTTCAACTATTGACCTTCTACCAACTGTCTCTGAGACTCCAAGCCGAAAACGACGGCGCGACGTTAAAGCTGCGCAGCGACCTTTTTCTCGAAGAAGCGCTGCGCCAAATCATCCGGACGCGCCAACCGGGGGCGGAGCCGTTTGCCGGCATCGAAGACCGGGCCGGCGGTTGTGCCGCGCTCTGGCAAACATTGCGCGATCTGCGCGATGGGCTGGTCGATCCGGCCGTCGCGCTCGAAGCCCTGGGCGAGGGCCATTTCAGTCAGCGCGCCAGCGAACGCACATCGCAGCTCTTGACCTTACTGCAAACGTTCCAGCGATTCTGTCGCCAACAGAAGATTAACGATCAGTCCGACCTGACGCGCACCGCCACCGAGCAAGTTCCGTCATCGAGCTTTTTGCGGCAATTCAGCCGGGTTTTTTATTACGGCTTCTATGATCTGACTCAGATTCAGTTAGATTTTTTTCTCGCCGTCGCGCGCCATTATCCGACCACACTTTTCTTTCCGCTCCTGACCGCCCAGCCAAGCCATGACGCTTGGACTTTCGCGGAGCGCTTTTACGAGCGCTATGTCCAGGGGCTCAACACGGAGTCCGTACAGAAGCGGGAGGCGGCAACCGTTCTGCCGGCGACGGCTCGCCTCTTTGATGCTGTTGAAGACAGAACCAACGCCGCTTTTCCCGAAAATTGGCAATGTCAGATCGCGAGCACGTTCGGAGTCCACGACGAGGTCGCCGCGGCGGCCAAACAGATTCTCCGGCTCGTCGACGATGGCGAGATACCATTTCATGAAATCGGCGTCGTGGCGCGGGGTCTCGACTCCTACGGGCCAATCATCAAGGAAATTTTTCACCAGCACCGCATCCCGCTCGCCGGTACGTTAGAAGAACCGTTGGTACAGTTGCCGTTGACGAAAGCGGTCATTCTGCTTTTGAATTTGCCATCCAAAGACTTCCTGCGCAGCCAGGTGATCGATCTGCTCTCTTCGCCCTATTTCCAATTTCAGAATATCGATGAGAACCGGGCATCGGTTCGCGCCGATCTCTGGGATCTCGCGACGCGCGAGCTGGCCATCTGCAAAGGCGTCGCCGAGTGGCGCCGGCTGCGCCGCTACAGCCATCGCAACCTGGAACTGCGGCAAATGTCGGATGACGATGAGCCGCGCAAAATCCGTATCCTCTCGGCGCAGCTAACCTCGCTGGCCGATATTGTCGACACGCTGATGGCCGACCTGCTGCGCTTGCCCGACCAAGCTTCGTGGCGGGAATACGCGGCGGCCTGGAAGATCTTGTTGAAAAAATATCTTGGAGTCGCGCCTGAGGCCGGTGCGACCACACCGGGCGCGCCGGTGACACCTGGCGCAACGATTCTCGATATCCTGGAGCAGCTCGCCGGCCTCGATAGCGTGGAAAATCGCGTCGCGCTCGGCGATTTCACCCATACTTTTCAGCACTGGCTCGAACGCTCCGGCGTGACCGAAGATCGGCGCAATATCGACGGCGTCATGGTGCTCAATGCCACGGCGGCCCGGGGTCTGTCGTTCCGCGCGCTCTTTGTGCTCGGCATGAACGAAGGCGTTTTCCCGCGCACGATTCGGGAAGACGCCTTTCTGCGCGATCGCGATCGGGCAGTGCTCGAACGCGACTTGGGCTACAAGGTGAGCCAGAAACTCACCGCCTTCGATGAAGAGAAATTACTGTTTACGTTGCTCGCCGGCGCCGCGCGCGAGCGGCTTTATTGCTCGTTTCAACGAGCGGACGAGAGCGGCAGAGCGCTGGCGCCGTCCTGGTACATCGATGAGCTCAAGCGCGCCCTTCATGACAACGGCCGTCCAGACGAACCGATCAATATCCCGCGCAGCATCACGGAGAAAGCCTCTACGGCGCCCTTCGACCGTCAGGATTTACTGCTGCCCGAGGAACTGGCGATTCGACTGACGCTTGAAGGTCAGGATTCCACCGCGCTGGTCGAAGCCTCCGCTCTGCTGCCGGCGCTGTACAGGCACGGACGCAAGGCCGCCGCCGAAATCGATCAAAGCGGCGGTCGCTTGCTTCCGTATGACGGGGTGCTTGCCAACTTCGATAGTTACTGGAAGCATTTTTCCGAGCGCGGCTTGTCACCTACCGCACTCGAAACCTACGCCCGCTGCCCGTTTCAGTTTTTCGCGCGCCATGTGCTTGGCCTGATACCCCTCGATCGTCCCGAAGAGATCCTCGGACCGAGCCCCGCCGAGTTCGGCGAGCTCGGTCATGAAATTTTGAATTCGTTTTATCGCGCGTTGCTCGACGGCGGTTACTTTGCCGGCAACACGGCAAAGGTCGATGGGGAAATCACGCTGCAGACCGTCGCCGCACGCGCCTTTACGGATTATGAAGAAAACAATCCGGTTGGCTACCCGCTCGCTTGGGAAAGCCTTAAAGACGGGATCATCCAACTGCTGCGCCAAGTCATCGCTCAGGATCTCGGCGAGCTGTCAAAGTCCGGTTTTGTCCCCGCGAGCTTAGAAACCGACGTAACTGCGCACCTGCCTGGCGACTGGCCGGATCCGCTAAAGGGACTGGCCATTCGCGGCCGCATGGATCGCATCGACCGAAAAGCCGACGCTCTGCGGGTGATCGATTATAAGTTTAAGTTCGGAGCTAATCCGGCAACCCAGGATAAGAATTTAATTCGCGCCGCGCTCCGCGGCGAGCGCTTGCAGCCGCCCTTTTATTACCTGCTCGCGCAGAGCTGGTTGGAAAAGCATAGCCAAACATCGCGGCCCGCCATCGAAGCAAATTTTTACTTTATCGCGCCGCGCTGGTCGGAAGGCCCGCTGATCACAATGTCCTACGGCAGTGAAGGACTCGCGAACAAAGCCGGTGCCGAAACTAGACACACCATCGCCTATCTCGCCGATGGCGTGCGTCAGGGCCGTTTCTTCATCAACCGCGGTGAATACTGCGGACGCTGCGATGCCGCGCCCATATGCCGGAAAAACCACCCGCCGAGCCTGTGGCGTGCCGAAAACGATCGGGTGACCGAACCTCATCGCGCTTTGCGCGGAAAAGATCTTCAAGACGATGAGCACGAGCCCGACTCCGATTAAACTTGGCGACGCCGGGGACCGCCGCGCCGCGGTTACCACTTTCGACCGCAACCTGGTTGTTACCGCCGGCGCCGGCACCGGCAAGACGACCTTGCTCATCGATCGTTTGGTGCATTTGCTGCTGCGCAATCCCGAGCCGCTCAAAATCACCGAGATCGTCGCCCTCACTTTTACCAACAAAGCCGCCGATGAAATGAAGCTCAGGCTGCGCCAGCGCTTGCAGGCTTTCCTCGATATCCGGCTCGACCGCGAAGCGGCCGGCGATGCCGAGGACAAAACCAAGAGCGACGTCGAAACGATGATGGCGCAATACCAGCTCTCTAAAGACGAATTAGACAGCCGCACCCAAGACGCGCTCAGAAACATGGAACGGAGCGATATTGGCACGATCCACAGCTTCGCCGCCAATTTGCTCCGGCTTTATCCGCTGGAAGCCGGTGTCGATCCGCAGTTTCACGAGGACGATGGCGCGGCGTTCGACCGGCTTTTCGACGACCACTGGAACCTTTGGTTGGATGAGGAGCTTTCTTTGCGCAGCCCGCATGCGGAGGACTGGCAGAAAATTCTTCCGCGCTGCCGCCTCGATCACATCAAAGCCTTGGCCAAATCGATCGCGGCGGAAAACGTCGATCTTCGGCAGAACGCCGACGGAGCCAACGCCGTGCCTGCTGTCCTGCGCGATTGGCTGGCTAAGCTCGAAAGCAAAGCCGCGGCCCTATTGGAGCGCCATCCCGAAGACCGAGTGAACGAAAAGTTGGTTCGCGCGGCGCGCGCCATGATCAGCGAGTTTGGCAAAGCGGAACAGCGATTGAATCTACTTACGAACGAATGCGCCCTGTTGTCCGAGAAGTCGATCAGTCGCAATACCCAGGGCTGGTCGTCCCAAGACGCCACAGAAGCTCAAGAGCTCGTGCGCGCAGCCAAAGGGCTAATGCATGTCGACGGCGAATTGACCGCCACGCTTTGGCGCTTGCTGGTTCCCTACGCCCAGGATTTTCGAGAGCGATTTGTCCGCGAAGGTCATCTGTCTTTCGACGGCTTGCTCGTGCGCGCGCGCAATCTCGTGCGCCATCAAGGGGGCGTGCGAGCGGATCTCAAACACCGCTACCGCACGATTCTGATCGACGAATTTCAGGACACCGATCCGATCCAGTATGAGATTCTTCTCTATTTGGCCGAGCAACCCGGCCAGGCGGCGCTGGATTGGCGGCACGTGAGGCTCGTACCCGGGAAAATATTCGTGGTCGGCGACCCGAAGCAATCGATCTACGCATTCCGCCGCGCCGATATCGAAGCCTACCTCGAAGTCGTCGAAAAAATCATCAAAGCGCAAAACGGCGTCGAATGCCGGCTCACCACCAACTTTCGCAGCAACGCGGCGATCCTCGACGGGGTGAACGGAGCGTTCGAAAATCTCATCCAAGCTCAAGACGGCGTCCAACCGCCCTACATCGCCATTCATGCCGCGCCCGGTCGAATCACCGCGCCGAGCCACCTTTCCAATCTCTTGGTGCGAAAGATCGTCGCGGACCGAGAGATCGACGCCGAAACCGCGCGTCACCTGGAAGGCGAGAGCTTGGCGCGCTGGCTGAAGGAGCAAATCTTAGGCAAAGCCGCCATTCTCAACGCGCGCGGCGAAACCGTTCATGCGCAGTCGAAAGACGTCGCGATTCTGCTGCGCAAACTCACCGACATCCACGACTATTTGGAACCCTTGCGCCGTCAGGGAATTCGCTACGTCGTCGAGGGAGAGCGCCACTTTTATGCGGCGAAAGAAATCATCGATGCCGTCAGTTTGCTGCGCGCGGTGGAAAATCCCCATGACCGTTTGGCCCTGGTCGGCGTGCTGCGCTCGCCCTTGGGCGGACTCACCGACCAGCAAATTTACGAGCTGCACAGGCAAAATCTGCTCGACTACCGCACCGCGGGAAAACTCGCTGACAAGGATTTTCCGCCGACCCTCGCTCAGCTCTATGCGGCGCTCGCGCGCCTGCGCCAAGAGACTCGAACATTATCCATTGGAGCCGCAGTCGCGCATGTGTTCGCAACCCTGCCGGTAGAGTTGCTCGCTGCTTGCTATTTTCACGGCGAGCAGGCGGTGGCTAATTTGCACAAACTGTCGCAACAAGCCGAGCTACTGGGCCGTGAAGGCTTGACCACGCTCAAGTCGGCGATTCGCCAACTGGAAAAACGCGTGCTCGACGTCAAGGACGAAGGCGAGAGCGTTCTCGCCGAAGAGAACCTCGACGCCGTGCGTATCATGAGTATACACAAAGCCAAAGGGTTGGAGTTCCCGATCGTCATTTTAGCCGGCTGCCAGGCCGGCATTGAAGGCGGGCGCAACGCTGACGCCGAAGCGCTGTTCGATTGGTCGACGGCGCTAAGCGGCCTGCGCATCGGCTCAATTTCGGATCTCGCCGGGCTCTACATCGCGGAAAAGTCCCGTCTCCGCAGCGCCGAGGAACAAAAGCGCCTGCTCTACGTCGCCATGACCCGGGCGCGCGAACACTTGATCATCTCCTGCGCGCCGAGCAGCCGGCGCGCCAATGGCAGTTTTCTCTCCATGCTCGACGGCACGCTCAACGAATGCATCGCCGGCGCCGAATCTTCGCGAGCTGTTTCCCTTGGCAGCGGCACCGTAGCCATCGAAGTCGTGAGCGAAAGCTTGAGCGCGCCAAGCCGGGCTCAGACCAAATCCGCTGGCGCCAAGAAAAAAACCAACTGGCAGCCTTTCGTCGATACTTGGGAGCGCCGCACCGCCGACTATGAGAAGGCGCAAAAAACGGCACCGTTCCTCACGCCGACGCAGCTCAAACGCCAAGAAGAAATCTCAACCGAAGCCGGCGATAAAATGAACGGGCCATTCGACCGGCCAACGCCGGCGCTTGTCGTCGGCGATCTGGCGCACCGGTTTTTGCAGAACTGGGACTTCTCTACCGGGATCAAGAACTTCGAGCGGGAGCTTCACGATTGGATGGCGGGCGCGTTACCGAGCGAATTCGAATCCTCCCGCCGGAAGATCGAGTCTGATCTCCAGGACATTTTTAGCAGCTTCTTTCGCTCGACCGCTTATGCCGGGCTTGCCGCCGCGCGCATACTCGGCCGCGAGGTGCCGCTCTTGATGCCGTGGAACGGCCAGGTGATGGAGGGCGTGATCGATTTGATCTACGAGCGAAGCGGCTTGCTTTACTTGGCCGACTATAAGACAGATAGAATCGACAAAAAGAATTTGCGCGAAGCCGCTGCGCGCTATCACCGGCAAGCGGAGATTTATTCACAAGCCGTCGGACAGAGCCTCGGGCGCGAGCCGGCTGGTTTTAAAATCATCTTTCTGCGTCTCGGCGAGGCGGTCGAGTTATTCGCGGAAAAGGACAAGGAGCTTTGGCTGTTCTAAAGAATACTTATGAAAATCTGTTTCATGGATATCGAAACCGTCCCGACCGACCGATCGCTCGAAGAAAATGGTTTGCTCGATTCGCAAATTAAAATCGACGAGGCCGAGATCATCAAAAAGCTCAGCCTGTCGGCGGCAACGGCGAAGATACTTTGCCTCTGCTACGCCATCGAGCCGGCGGCAAGCGCCGATGTCCAGGTGCTGCAAGGCGAAGAAACGGAGATTATCAAAGGCTTTTGGAAAATTGCGATGGATTGCAATCTCTTCGTCGGCCATAATATCTTGGATTTCGACCTGCGCTTTATCTACCAGCGCTCGGTCATCCATCAGATCAAACCATCGCGCGACCTACCGTTCGCCCGCTTTCGCAACGCGCCGATCTACGACACCATGCAGGAGTGGAGCAAGTGGGGCCGCGAGCACGCCAGCCTCGACTCGCTTGCGAAAGCACTCGACATCCCATCGCCGAAAGAGAGCCTCGACGGCTCGAAAGTCTACCCCTACTACCGCGCCGGCAAGCTCGCCGAAATTATCGAATACTGTAAACGCGACGTTGACTCCACACGCCAGGTTTATCGCCGGCTGACCTTCTCGAAATAGTCCAGCGCCCATTCACAGGGCAGGAGTCGCTCCGCCGCAGCTAGAATTCTCCCCCGCGCGCCCGCTCGTTTGACAGCCCCCGCGCCAGACTATAAATTATTCGATACAATCCGCTGGGCTTGAGCATTGCGACCTCACGCCAAGTCGCAGCTTCCAAACCACACCAACAATCACAAGGAGGCATTATGGATCATCCGCCGGAACAAAAATTTCAGGAACCGACCGATAATAAGACCAGAGCTGGACTCGGCAAGTTTCTCAGGCCGAACACCCCCTATGACAACTTCATGGAGTCGCAGGGTATCCCGATTTATCGCGATATCGGCGTGCGCCGCGTCCAAGACTTGCCGCGCAAGCCGTGGAAGCGCATGGGCGGTAATGGCACGTTCATACAATTGCTCGGCACCGAGGGGCTCTGGGGCAGCTACGTTATCGAGGTTCCCGGCGCCGGCGCGTTAAATGCCGAAAAGCATATGTACGAAGAGCAATTCCTGGTCGTCGACGGTCGCGGCACGACTGAAGTTTGGGTGGACGGCAATCCGAAGAAACTCACGTTTGAATGGCAGAAAGGTTCTATCTTTGCCATCCCGATGAATGCCACGCACCGCATCGTCAACGCGACTTCGAGTCCGGCGCTGCTGCTCGCCGGAACGACGGCGCCGAACGTGATGAACATATTCAGCAGCGAGGATTTTATCTTCAATTGCCCTTACCAGTTCAAAGATCGCTTCGATCCATCGGACGATTATTACAAATACAAAGAAGAAGTCACGCCGGACCCGGTCCGCGGTCTGGCCATGCGCCAAACCAACATTATTCCGGACGTCATGGGCTGTGAATTGCCCATGGACAACCGCCGCTCCCCAGGTTATCGGCGCATCGAACCGCATATGGCGGGGCAGCAGTTTTATTTCTGGATCGGCCAGCATGAAACGGGTCGCTATTCCAAGGCGCATGCACACGGCTCGGCAGCTGTGCTGATCTGCTTGAGTGGAAAAGGTTATACTTACACCTGGCCGTCAAAATTGGGCACACACCCCTGGGAAAAAGGCACGACGGAAGAGATAAGACGGCAGGATTACGAACCGGTAGGTATGGTCAGCGCCGCGCCGATGAGCGGTAACTGGTTCCACGCCCATTTCGGGGCCAGCAAAGAGCCCCTCCGTCTGACCGCGTGGTTCGGACCAAACGCCCCGGGCCGTGAACGCGGACGCCCCGGTGAAAAAGCGATCGACTACGGCGCCATCGACATGAAAGACGGCGGCACGGCGATCCCCTATAACGAAGAAGATCCGTACCTGCGCAAGGAATTCGAGGAAACGCTGGCCAGTGTCGGCGCAAAGTCGCGCATGGAACCGGATCTCTACAAAAACTCCTACTAAGAAACTGTTTATCGGCCGAGTCTCAGGTCTCGTAGGGGCGACCAGCGGTCGCCCCTACCCGCTAGACATTAGACAAAAGGCCGACTCAAACCCTTCCAAGGACTCCAATGACCACCACACCTAGAGGCTCGTTCTCCAATGCCAACCGCCACATGCAGGAGGAAGAGACTCTTCGCCTCACCAGTGTGGGTGTCGATATCGGCTCCTCGACATCGCATCTGGTTTTTTCGCGGCTGGAGCTGACCCTCGAAGGCTCGCGTTATCGGGTCACCAAACGCGACGTCTTGAACGAGTCGCAGATTCTCCTCACTCCCTACGTCGACGACACGAGAATCGACGTTGAAGCGCTGGAAACCTTTATCAACGAACAATACAAAACCGCCAAGATTCGCCGTGAAGATGTCGATACCGGCGCGCTGATTCTCACCGGCGTCGCCGTGCGGCGGCGCAACGCCCGCGCCATCGCCGAGCTCTTCGCGCAGGAAGCGGGCAAGTTCGTCGCCGTCAGCGCGGGCGACGGATTGGAAGCGACCATGTCCGCGCACGGCTCCGGCGCCGTGGCGCACTCGGAAAAAATCGGCGGCGTTGTCCTGAATATCGATATCGGCGGCGGCACGAGCAAATTTGCGATCTGCAACAATGGCAAGGTTCAGGAAGTTTCCGCCATTGATGTCGGCGCGCGCCTGCTCGCCTTCGATAAAGACGGCGCCATCGTGCGAATCGAGGAAGCCGGCCGCAAGCACGCCGGCTGGGCAGGATTTTCAGTTGAGCTTGGCCAGAAGGTGCCCGAAGCAAACTTGCGCAAAATGGTCGCGGGCATGATGGACAAACTGTTTGCCATGTTGAAACCGGAATCCATCACTGAAGATATCAAAGCGCTGCTGCGCCTGCAGCCCCTGACCTACCAGGGCGAGATCGACTGCGTGATGTTTTCCGGCGGCGTGTCGGAGTTCATCTACAATCGCGCCAAGACAAGCTTCGGCGACCTGGGACCGTTGATCGCAGAGGAAGTACACAAGCGCACAGGCGATTTGGGGCTCCTCGTCATGGAGCCCAACGCGCGCATTCGCGCCACCGTCATCGGCGCTTCGCAGTACACCGTGCAAGTGAGCGGCAATACGGTTTTCATCGCGCCGGAGGACGCCGTTCCCGTGCGCAACATCGCCGTGGTCGCGCCCGAGCTGCCGCTAGATAAAGATGACTTCAGCAAAGAAGCGGTGCGCGACGCGATCTTGACCGCTCTGCGACGCTTGGATTTATTAAACGGGCGCCAACCGGCGGCCGTTGCTTTTCACTGGGACGGCTCGGCGACGTTTTTTCGCTTGCAAGCCTTCTGCGCGGGCGTGGTCGAAGGGATGAAGGATATTTTGGCCAAGAGTCATCCGCTGGTACTGGTCAATGACGGTGATATCGGCGGAATCATCGGCCTCCACTTTCAGGAAGAGCTGAAGATACAAAACCCGGTGATCTCCATCGACGGCATCGCGCTGAACGATTTCGATTTCATCGACATCGGCGCGCTGATCCCGTCCTCCGGATCCGTCCCCGTGGTGATCAAGTCACTTATTTTCCCAGCCTCGCCGCAGCAGTGACGACCGTACACCAAACCGGCCCATAGCTCGCAGGGGTTCCGAGCCCCATCACACTGGATGATCATCAATTGACATAGCCTGACAGAAATGTCTTGTCAGGGCTCAGACGCGCCGAGAAAGCGAACATTTGTTTAAATTCTCCGCTAAAATGACCTTCCTTTCTTGACATTTGAATCGGTTGCGCCTAAAAACTCGCCATCATTAGGCAACTCACGATGTCCAAGTACCGCGCTCGTCATTGTACTAAATGCAACTATTTCATCGGTTTCGCGTTGGCAAAACCTTCGGCGAAAATCGGTGAAGTTCGAGTTAGCAATTTTTGTTTGAATTGCAACTACAAACTCCCTGTGCATAGTATTATTAACGGTGTTCGCAGGCCGGCCCCCGGCTTGCGCCGATCGGAGCTGCGATTAGTGCACAGCACGCCGAGAGTTAGTTCTCTCGTGCCGGAGGGCGAGATCCGCAATAGCGACATGGACACGAAAATTACCCCAGCGGACTATGCCCGACATTTGCGCGCCATTGGTCAGGACCTTGAGGTTCTCCACCTCAGTTATTTCAATTTAGAATTTACCGGCGACGGTTATCTGGTCTGGGTAAAATCGGCTGACAGTTCAGAGAGCAGCAAACCTCTTTTGCGTATTAGCAAGACCAGGCTGCAGAAACTATGGCGTAACCGGACGCCCGCCCGGGCCATCGGCCATGAAGAATCCTACCCTATCTCGCCTTCTCAAACCGGCCGGCGTATCCGTTATTCTGTACAGGAATTAGATCGCATAGAAAGGGAACAGCGCGCCCGGCGAGGGCGCCAAAGCGGGAAGGCCGACGGTCACTCCTTGTCGCAGTTGCTGCGAACCCTTGGTGATCTAATCGCCCAAAGGAGCGAAACGCTTTTGGGCATCGCCTGGCAAGAGCTTTCCATAGGCGTCGTGGTCGAAACTCCCAAAGGGCGAAAGGAAATTGAAGTTTACCGGCCGGATAATCTTTATGACCTCTGGGTTCGAATGTACTTGAGGAGAGATAACCGCGCGTTCCTCGACACGCCGCGTTAGCTAGGTCATCGGAAAACCCGCTTTCGGGCGGGTTACTAGCCAACGATTCGTGACGCGGCGAAATAATTCTCTTCGTCAGTGGGCAGAAGTAATTGTTCGTGCGGCGAATAGCTTGGCTTGAGCGGCGCGGGAACCTGAACCGTAAAAACTGAGCCGCCACCCGCGCGGCTCTCTACATGAATTTTGCCGCCGAGCAGATCCAGATATTTCTTGACGACGTAGAGTCCGAGCCCCACACCGGCATGAGGCGCGCTTGCGCCGGTGTCCGGACCCTGGCGAAATCTCTCGAAAATCGTCGAAATTTGCTCCCGCGGAATGCCGGCCCCGGTGTCGGCGACTTTCAGCTCGAGCATTTTCTTTATAGCCAGGTAGCGCACCGAAATCGTAATAGTGCCGTGGTCGGTGAATTTAGTCGCGTTGTTGATTATATTCTCGAGAATTTGCCTTAACTTTCGCCGGTCGCCCTGCACCGGCGGCAGATCGGACGGGTAGTCCCAAATAATTTTTACGTCTTTACCCAATGGCGCGTCATAAAGCGCCCGCATCTCAGACAAAAATTCCCATAGATTGACCTCGTGCAGCTCGAGATGAAGCGGCTCCGTCTCGATGTTGCTCGCTTGCAACACGGTATTGATCAACCCGTGCAGGTCCCTTGACTGTCTGGCAACCGTCTCAATCGCCTTCTCCTGTATCGGTGTCATTTCTCCCAACAATCCCTCACGAAACATATCCGTGTAGCCGTTGATGACGTTTAACGGAGTTTTCAACTGGGTCGAGACAACGCGCAAGAACTCGTCCTTGACCCGATCCGCGCCGCGAAGCTCCTCCGCTTGTCGCTCGCTTTGCTCGAACAGTTCCGCATGATGAATGGCGATGGCCGCTTGACCGGCTACTGTGGAGACAAATTCGATCTCCTCTTCAACGAAATCGTGTTCCTCGCGGTTGAGAAACACCAGGCAGCCGACCGCACTGTTATTGGCAATCAATGGCACCGCCAGGAAGGACAGCAGCCCCTCATTCTTGAAAAATTCTAGAGCATCCACGCGGCCGTCCGTAAAGACGTTGCCCACCATCAACGGCCGCTTGTCGTTGACCACGCGATCCGTAAACGCCAAAGCCTCTTCGGCGCCGGCAAGTCCTTTGCTCTTGAATCCCTCCGCAGCCGCGGTCTCGAGCGCCCCCGTTCCGCGATTTCTGAGCCTCACGGTCGCCGCGGCATAAGGCAAGTGGATCAGCGATGTTTCAAGAAATGAGTCGAGCAATTGAGCCCGGTCGATTGTCGAAGTGACCGCGACGTTGACCTGATGGAGCACTTCCAAGCGCTCGCGCTGGCGGCGGATTTCTTCGGCAGCCCTTTGTTGCCGCCTTGCCTGTTCTTCTCTTTCACGCGCCGTGCGCCGCAGGCGCTCGACTTGAGCGAAATAACCGTAGAACAGGGAGATCATAAACGGAAAAGGAAGTCGCAAGTAGATGTTTGGATCCCAACCTTCAGCGGAGTAAAAGACGAAATATCCGTAGACAATCGGTGCCAAGAACGTTACCACGAACAAGCCGCGCGTATCGTTGCAAATACAACTCAGGACAAGAGTAAACAAACACGCAACGTAAAAATCGGGACTCGCCGTGCCGCTAGTGCTCAAAACCACGATCAGAACGGCGGTATCGAAAAGCAGCAAAGGCCCGTAAAAGTACGGCGAGTCGAAAAGATCGTCCGCCAGGAAGTACAGCGTCGAATGACTCAGCAGATAGAGAATCAGAATCGTTTGAACTTGAGTGTGGGTCAGCCATGCACTCGGCGTGTAGTAAAGCAGATACGAAGAAAGAATCACCAGCGGCCAGCGCAGCCGGATCACGGCGTCTTTTTTTGCGGCGTCAAATAGTCGATCGAAATTCCAGGCGCGACGTGGCATGCAATTGGCCTCAGTAACTCGGGCGGCAGTCATCAAAGGTTGATTTGATTTCATTTGCTATGTCGGAATCTGGTGCATTTTATATGCCACCATCAAGATGCGTTGCGTGATCGTCCGCCCGCAGTATCATTATTTAAGGATTCTAACGGGTTAACGGCGCGGCCCAAAAAAACCGTGGAAACGTTTGAGAGTCGCGAGGAACAATTGAGAATGCCTAGGCACAATTTTGTCGCTGTTCGAAATTGCTGCTTCGAACGACAAAAAACTTCCGGAGAAAATATTGGAATCAGACCGTTACATACAAGTTTGAGGACTAACGAAACTAGGCAGTCTGCGCGCGCCGGCGTTTCTCTTGCGCTGAGCGCACCGCGCGCAAAATGTCCGCATAGCCCGCGCACCGGCAGAGATTGCCTGAGAGGTATTCACGAATCTCATCATCGGACGGCTCGGGATTTTCATCGAGCAGCGCTTTCACCGACAGCACGAAACCCGGCGTGCAGTAGGCGCACTGCAATGCCCGCTCCTCGACGAACGCCTGCTGAATCGAATGCAGCACGTGTCCATCGCCGAGACCTTCCAGCGTTGTGATTTCGTGACCCCTCGCGCGAACGGCAAGCAAGAAACACGAGCTTACGGGCTTACCGTCCATGAGCACCGTACAGGTGCCGCAAGCCCCCACGCCGCACCCTTCACGCACGCTCCAGAGCTTCAAGCCATCGCGCAGCGCGTCAAGCAGCGTATCGGCGTCGTCGATATGCAGGTTTTCTTCGCGGCCGTTTACTCTAAGCGTGATGTCGCGCTTCATTGACAAGTCGATCCTTTGCTCGGGCGGATAACTTTCAAGCCGTGCCGTTGTTCAACTGTTTAAGCGCTTTTTGCACGAATAGCCGCGCCATGCGCCGTTTGTACCATTCCGAGCCGCGCAAGTCGGAAAAGGGCGAAATCTGTTGATCGACCAATTCCAGGAGCCGATTAATCACACCCGGGTCGAGGGTTTGATCGTTGGCGAATTCCAAACCGCCGATCAATACCGGCGTTGCCGCCACGCCGCCGAGCGCGACACGCAATTCTTTACAGCGCCCATTCTGTCTTGCCAGGAATGCGGCCACTCCCAGGCACGGCCAATCGTTTGCCGCTAGCGCGGTGTAGCGCAGGTAAACCGCCCGGCTGTTTTCCGGCGTGAAAGGAATTTTCACGTCAACGAGAATTTCTCCCGGTCCCAGCGCGGTCTCGTACATTCCCTGGAAAAACTTCTTGATGGGCACGGTTCGCGCGCCTTGAAGGCCAAAAACGCTGACTTCCGCATTGAGCGCAAGCAGCGCCGGCGGCGGGTCGAGGCGATAGTCCGCGTGCGCCAGGTTGCCGCCCACAGATGCGGTCTGGCGCACCCGCACATTGCCGATGTGCCCGAAAGCTCGAGACACCGCCGGGAACGCCTGCCGAATCAGCGGCGAAGTCTCGACCAGGCGGTGCGTGGCGAGCGCGCCGATGCGCACGCCGTCAGATTCAGTTTTGATATCAGCCAAACCCGGTATCGAGTGAAGATCGACCAAATATGAATAATGCAGCGCGCGCTGTTTCATTAAAATAACCAGCGTCGTGCCGCCGGCGATCGCGCGGCTATCGTCGCCATGCTTGTGCAAAAGCTCGACAGCTTCCTGCAACGAGCGCGGCTGGAGTAAATCAAACGAACGAATCGTCATCGAGTGGCCTTTGTCGCCGATGGTTTTATCCTTCCCGAGTGTCATAATCAAGCATTGATAGTGGCGAGATCACAAGCGCGAAGTGCTGGTTGACAGGCGCCGGTAACTTTGAGATGAATCCGAACACAAGGAGGACACGACCATGTTCGCGAGCATACGGCATATCGCAGTGATGACTGAAAATTGGGATCGCGAGGCGAGGTTTTATCAGACCATCTTTGGCATGAAGAAGATCACCAACGGCATGACCGATGAAACCGGTGAATACAATAAGAACCGCGGTCATTTGAGCGACGGCGTGATCGGTCTTGCGCTCTTGCAGCGCCAGCCCGGTTTTCGCTCGGGCCTCGATCACTTCGGATTTGCCGTCGAGGACGTGCAGGTCGTGCGCGACCGGCTCAAGCAGTTTTACCCCGACGTCAACATTCACCAGAGTCAAAGTCACGTGCCGTTCGCCGGATTGCGCGGCCACGACCCCGACGGCAACCAGTGGGATCTTTCGCAAAAAGGCATGGACAACGTCCGCGAAGGCTATGTCGAGTTCGGCTGGGAACAGCCGCGCTGGATCAATCATATCTGTATTCGTAGCAGCCGCCCGGCGTTTCTCGCCGAGTTTTACCGCAAAGTGTTCGATCTGAAACCGGTCGAGGGCATGTCCGGTGACGACAGTTATTATCTGACCGAGGGCAAGGTGGGACTAGCGATTCGCCCGTGGGACATGGTGCAATATCGCGGGCACATGGCGGGTCTGGATCACTTCGGCTTCAAGGTGGACGACCTGGAGCAAACCAAGAAGGATCTCGAAGCGCTCGCAACCGCTGCTCCGGCCTCGGCGCCGAGAAAAATCGCCATCGGCCGCGACGGCGAAACGCGTCAGAAAAATCTCGAAGGCTGTAAGTTGTGCAAGCAAAGTCTCTCGGATCCGGACGGCGTCCTGCTGGATCTAACAGACTGAAAGAGTTCCACCGATAGCCGCAAAGTCCACAACCGCGAACCGGAAAAGCTTAGGAGGGATCAATGGAGTTTGCCAATATCAACGCCACCATGCAATCAGCGAAGGAAGAAAATAAACGGTTCGTGCCGCTTTTTGGCAGCGACACTTTTCGTTCCTGGATAATCTACTTTCGGCCGGGCGAGCAAACGGATATGCACTACCACCTTTCGCCCGAGACGTTTGTCGTGCTCCAAGGTAAGGCGTCGGTTAAGGGGTTGAAAGGCGAGGAGCGCACCATCGAGAAAAACGAAATAGTCTTTTTCGGCGCCAAGGACTACTACCAGATTACCAACGTCGGCGACGAACCGCTGGTGCTCGTGGGCAATCGGTCCGAAGCATTCGGCGGCGCTCACGTGACCGCAAAGGAGTAATCCTCATCAACTCGTCTCTCCTGTCCAGCAGCGTTTAGCCTCGCGGAATCCGATGATGCGGCTGATACCCTGGCTATTCGTCGCGTCGCTTTCCGTTTTCCTATCGTCACCGCTAGCGGCGAAAGCCGCCGATAATATCAAAATCGCGTCGACGGGTCCCGGCGTCAGCACGCTTCCACTCGAAATCGCATCGCGAAAAGGCTTCTTCCGCGATGAGGGACTCGATGTTCTGACGATCACGATGCGCACGAACATCGCGGTCAACGCGCTTGTTACGCGCAATGTCGATTACGCGACCCCGAGCACGTCGGTGATCAAGGCCGCTACCGCGGGCTTGCCGGTCAAATTGCTCGCCGTACTGCTGGGGCGGCCCGACTATTTTTTGACCGTAAGGAAGGACATCAAATCGGTCAAAGACTTGAAGGGCAAACGTATCGCCATCGGCAGCTTCGGCGCCGCCGCTGATCTGGCCCTGCGCGCAGTCGCCAGACAGGATGGTTTGGACCCGGATCGCGACCTCATTCGATTACAGATGGGTGGGGCCGCTTCCCGCTATGCTTCCCTCATCGCCGGCGGCGTCGACGCAACCATATTGACGTTGCCCTACAATCTCCAAGCGGAGAAGGCCGGCTACAAGGACCTCCTGTGGTTCGGCGAGCACATGGAGTTGCCGCTTTCGGGTCTCGCGGCGCGCGACGAAACGATTCAGAAGAATTCGAAGCAGGTCTCCGGCGTGATACGAGCCGTCTTGCGTGCCATGACGTTCGCGGCTGCCAACCGCGAAGAAACCAC
>Ga0075431_100002512_pt1 | contig 17688 bp, 15 predicted proteins | sample RhiMetdeltSRZDD5_FD_75297 | JGI IMG/M metagenome (GOLD analysis project Ga0075431, IMG submission 75297) | Populus rhizosphere microbial communities from Tennessee, USA - Rhizosphere MetaG P. deltoides SRZDD5 | ecosystem: Host-associated > Plants > Roots > Rhizosphere > Soil | place: USA... | reverse complement strand
GGAAACAAAAGACTTCGGCTCGTTACCTCTATACTATCTGGCCAAGCTGAACGCGAGCTATTACTCGGATGCCGCCGCTTGTGATCTTTGCAAGCAGGGAGTGCCACTTGAAAAGGCCTGGATCTGATCGTAACCCTAGTTATGCATAGTACTTACGATTCACCTGCGCCACGTGCTGAAAAGCAGTGCAATTTGACACAAACCGATTGCGACATTACAGTTAGGTTACCAGTACCCACGATATCCACATCGTTTTCCACAGAAGTAGTTGAAAAAGAATGAAGCTGACCACCTTAGATTGGTCGATCGTCGCCGCCTACTTCCTGCTCAACCTCGCTATCGGTTTCTATTACAAAGCGCGAGCCGGCAAGAGCACCGGCGAATTCTTCCTGGGCGGACGCAATGTGCCGTGGTGGCTGGCCGGCACTTCCATGGTCGCCACGACCTTCGCCGCCGACACGCCGCTCGCCGTCACCGGAATGGTCGCCCGGAACGGCATCGCCGGCAACTGGCTGTGGTGGAACTTCGTCGCCAGCGGGATGCTGACAGTATTCTTTTTCTCACGGCTCTGGCGGCGATCCGGTGTCATGACCGACGTCGAATTCGCCGAGATCCGCTACGCCGGAAAGCCCGCCGCCTTTCTGCGCGGATTCCGCGCCGTCTATCTTGGCATCCCCATCAACTGCATCATTCTCGGCTGGGTGAACCTGGCCATGGTCAAGATCCTGATGCTGATTCTCGGCGTCACGAAGATTGAAGCTCTGGCGATCGTGCTGGGGATGATCGTCATCACGTCCTTCATCTCGACACTCGCCGGACTCTGGGGCGTGCTGGTCACCGATCTGTTCCAGTTCGTCGTGAAGATGGGAATGGTCATCGCGCTGGCCGTAGCGGCGGTTTCGGCCGTGGGCGGTATCGACCAGATGAAGCTCAAGCTGGGCGAGCTCGATCGCGCTCGCGGCCTGGCGTCGGGCGGCGCAGGCTCGGTGCTAAGCTTCGTCCCCGACCTGAATTCCGCCTGGATGCCGATGATGACGTTCCTGGTCTACATCTCGGTAGTCTGGTGGGCCACCTGGTATCCGGGCGCCGAGCCTGGCGGCGGCGGATACGTCGCCCAGCGCATGTTCAGCGCCAAGGATGAGCGCCATTCCCTTCTCGCCACCCTCTGGTTCAACATCGCGCACTTCGCCCTGCGCCCCTGGCCCTGGATCCTGGTAGGACTGGCCTCCATCATCTTGTATCCAAATCTGGAGGATAAAGAGAGCGGCTACGTAATGGTCATGGTCGACCATCTACCGCCGTCCCTGCGCGGCTTGATGGTTGCCGCATTCGCCGCCGCCTACATGTCGACCATCGGCACCCAGCTCAACTGGGGCGCGAGCTACCTCGTCAACGATTTCTATCGCCGCTTTCTCCGCCCTGATGAATCGGAGAGGCGCTACGTGCAGGTTTCTCAATTCGCCACCGTGCTGCTGACTATCATTTCGGCGGTCGTGACCTTCTACATGGATTCGATCGCCGGCGCCTGGCAGCTTCTCATCGGAATCGGCGCGGGGACCGGCACGGTGCTCATATTGCGCTGGTATTGGTGGCGGATCAACGCCTGGAGCGAGATCTCGGCCATGAGCTCGGCCCTGATCGTGTCCACAGCGCTGCGGCTGCACTACGGTCTTACCAACGAGGACCCGTTAGTCTTCGCCAAAAGCACGTTGATCACGGTCGGCATTACGACAGTCGTGTGGCTGGTGGTGACTTTCCTCACCGATCCGGAGCCGAACGACAAGCTGGAATCGTTTTACCGCCGTGTCCGCCCGTCCGCCGCGCTCTGGCAGCCCATCGCCAAACGCTGCCCCGACGTTCCTCCGTCCCGCGATTTTGCCTGGAATTTCGTGGACTGGATCTGCGGCTGTGTGATGATTTACTCCGCACTGTTCGGAATCGGGAAGATCATCCTGAAGGACACCGGTCTGGGTCTAATATTCATAGCGGCGGCAGCCATCGCAGGCGGGATTATTTATTGGGACCTCTCGCGGCGCGGATGGAGCACAGTCCTTGAGTAGGTTATCCGCGGAGCGTCTAGCTGATCCTATGGGCTAAGATCGTGATCCGGATTGTGATACACTCCCGCTAGTCCCGGCTTATCGAGAGTAACCAACAGGAGAAAGTCATGCTTACTAGAATTGCGATTTCGTTACTGCTGGCAGGTTCGATCGCCGGCGCGCAGGACGCGAAAGAGGTCCTCAATCAGGCCCTCAAGAACCTGGGAGACGTCAAAACCGTTCAGTACACCGGTAGCGGGGCGACGTTCAACCTAGGGCAAAACGTGAGTCCGACCGCGCCTTGGCCTCGAACCGAAGTCAAGAGCTTCACCCAGACGTACGATTATGACAAGGCGGCGTCGCGTTATGATGTCGTCGGACCGCAGGGTCCAGGAGCTTCGCAGTTTCTGAGTGGCGATCTCGCGTGGAACCAGGCTGCTACTGTCACTCCTGTCGCGCCGGCTGTCGCCGCCACGCGTCAGATTCAGCTCCGGCTATCGCCGCACGGATTTCTAAAGGGCGCGCTGGCGTCGAACGCTACCGCCAAAAACAGCAAGCTGGATGGGCGCAAGGTGACGCAGGTCAGTTTCATGCAGGGCAAGAATCGGATTGTGGGGACGATCTCCGGCGATAACGTCGTCGAGAAAGTGGAAACGTGGGTCGATAACGCTGTGCTCGGCGACATGCTTGTCGAAGCGGAGTACACGGGGTACCGCGATTTCGGCGGGGTCAAATTCCCGGCGCGCATTGTTCACAAAGGGGGTGGCTTCCCTACAGTCGACTTCACGGTGACGGGCGTCAAGGCCAACGTGCCCCTCGATCTCACGGTTCCCCCTGCCGCGCCGGCGCCTCCTCCGGTGACGGTGACGAACGAGAAGCTTGGTGACGGCATCTGGTATCTGACTGGCGGATCGCATCACAGCGTGCTGGTCGAGTTCCGTGATCATGTCGCGGTCATCGAGGCTCCGCTTTCCGAAGAGCGCTCGACCGCGGTGATTGCTGAAGTGAAGAAGCTGGTTCCGAATAAACCGATCCGCTACCTGGTCAGCACTCACCACCACTTCGATCATTCCGGCGGCCTCCGGACTTACATCGCCGAGGGCGCGACGATCGTCACGCATCAGATCAACAAACCGTTTTACGAGAAAGTCGCCAAGTCGCCGCATACCCTGAATCCGGATCGGCTCGCTCGTGAGAAGAAGAAGGCGAAGGTCTTGGCGGTGGGTCCGAAGCACGTTTTGACTGATGGGGCGCGAGTGGTGGAGATCCACCATATTCAAGGCAGTCCGCACAATGAGGGCATCCTGATGGCGTACGTGCCGAAGGAGAAGATTCTGGTGCAGGTCGACGTCTACGCGCCACTGGCTCCGAATGCGGCTCCGCCGGCCACGCCGAATCCGGGTACGGTTAATCTTTACGAGAACATCGAGAAGCTGAAGCTTGACGTGGGGCCGATTGCGTCACTGCATGGGCGGCTTGTGCAGATGGCGGAGCTGCGGCGAACGATCGGCAAATAGATCAGCGCATACTGTCGTTGCGTTATGCGCCGCAAGAACATCTACCTTTTGCTTTGTCTATTGGGGACAGTTCTTCCTTACTGGCAGCTCGCTCCGTGGTTGTCGGAACACGGATTGAATATTCCGCTTCTCTTCAATCAGTTGTTCGCCAACCGGATTAGCGCATTTTTTGCGATTGACGTATTTGTATCGGCCGTTGTCGTGTTCGTTTTCATCTCGTTCGAGCGCAGCCGCCTTGGAAGCGCTTGGTGGCTTCCTGCCGCGGCTACGCTCACCGTGGGCGTTTCGTTGGGATTGCCCCTGGCATTGTATTTGCGGGAAGGACGAAACTAAGCTGGCAGAGTAGTCCTCCAACCCTGGGCCAGGACTCTAGCGTCAGTCCTCCGCTCCCTGACGGTCACGGCTCCGATCGTCTAAGGAAGCGGTCCGGAGTTTTTCACACGGCGCTCACAACCTTGGACGGGGCGGGGTCACTGGGGCCCAGGGTAGGACGCCTTTGCGGCGGATCTGGCGTTTATATACTTTGTCGCCGGCGGTGACGTACAAGGTCTGTAGGCCGGGGCCGGCCAACAGCACGTTGGTCAAGGCGCTATTCTGCGGCTTGTTGAGGATCGCGACGACGCGGCCGGCCTGATCGCAGATCTGAACGCCAATGCGGGTGGCTGCGTAGAGATAGCCTTCCGTGTCCACGGTCATTCCGTCCGTATTGGCCATCGACGAATCATCCGGCGTCTCCATGCGGTAGAAGGGCTGGCCGTTGGCGAGCGAGCCGTCGGCCTGCACTTGGAAAGACCAGACCCATTTGCCGCGGAAGTCGGCTACGTAGAGGAGCGATTGATCGGCGGAGAGGCGGACGCCGTTCGGATATTCGATGCCTTCGTGAACGACGCGTTTGCTTCGATTGGCGTCGATGAACCAGACGCGCTTGGTGGGCGGCTCAGTGAAGTAGATCTCGCCTTTGCGATTCACGACCAGATCGTTGGAGTTGACGTCCTCGGCGATTACCGATTCGGCGCCGTTGTTGGTGTCATAGGCGACAATGCGTTTGCGGCCGTTCTGGCAGGCGTACAGGCGGCCGTCGGGTCCGAACATCAGGCCGTTAGTGGCTCCGCTGTCTTCTTTGAATACCGTTACCTTGCCGTCGGTGGCGATCTTGTGGATCCGGTTGTTGCGAATGTCGGTGAAGAAGACATTGCCGTCGCGATCGATGGCGGGGCCCTCCGTGAGTGAGTGGCCTTGGCTTACTAGCTCCCAATCGTGGGCGGGGTCGAGTATCTGACGGACTTCGTGACGCTCGGACACTTTGGCTGCGGTGGCGATCGGCTGCGGATAATCTTTCCAGAGCCAGCGCACGGCGTCGGGCAGGATCGCCGAGCCGTGGCGGCTGTTGTGGCCCTCGGTACCGGTGACGAAAGTGGTTTCGTATCCGGCGTAGGCGAGGGCCGAGGCCATGTCCTGGTTGCCGATCCACCAGTTTCCGGCGTAGATATTCTGGTCGGCGCTGCCGTCCTGCAGGTAGATGCGGAGGGGCTTGGGCTCGGTCTTGCGGATCAGCGACGGATAGATTTGGCCGCCGCGCAGGTTCGTGTAGCTGCCGATGAAACTGAGAACGCGGCGGAAGGCGTCGGGGCGCTCCCAGGCCGCGGTGAAGGCTGCTATGCCACCGGAACTCGAGCCGGCTAGGGCGCGGTCGTTAGGATTGGTCGAGAGATTGAACTGTTTGCCGACTTCGGGGAGGATCTCTTCGATCAGGAAGCGGGCATAGCGGTCGCCGAGCGCGTCGTATTCGAAGCTCCGGTTGTAGCGGGGTTGCTGATTTTCTCCCATCGTGGGGAGGACGCCTGGGTTGATGAAGACGGCGATCGTAACAGGGATCTCGCGCTTATGGATCAGGTTGTCTAGCACCGTCGGCGCCTGCCATGGTCCCTTTTCGTCGACCTGGCCGGCGCCGTCTTGGAAGATCATCACGCAGGCGGGCTTGGCGGCGTCGTACTGGGCGGGGACGTAGATCCAATAATCGCGAGTGGTTCCGGGGAAGATCTTGCTGGTGGTCCAGGCGTGCTTCGTGAGCTTGCCCTGCGGTAGGTTGGGCTGGCGACGGGAGTCGGGGCCGGGCGTGTAGTCTTGGGCCGCCAGGGGGATGCACAGCGACAGCAGGAGGACGGTTCGCATCCCGGTCTACTTGTGCAAGGCTTTTTCTACGGCGCCGACTAGCTCGGGCGACTCCGGCGTCACTTTCGACTCAAAGCGGGTGATGACTTTGCCGTTGCCGTCGACCAGGATCTTGGTGAAGTTCCACTTGATGTCGCCGCCGGTTGCGTCTGTGAGGAACTTGTAGAGCGGGGCCTGGTCAGCGCCTTTCACTGAAATCTTGGAGTAGATCGGGAAGGTGACGCTGTAGTTGCGGGTACAAAACGTTTTGATCTCTTCGTTCGTGCCGGGCTCCTGCGCGCCGAAATTGTTGGCGGGGAAACCTAGGATTACGAATCCTTGGTCTTTGTATTTCTTGTACAGGGCTTCGAGGCCGGTGTACTGCGGGGTGTAGCCGCATTGGCTGGCTACGTTCACGATTAGGACCGTTTTCCCTTTGTAGGCTGACAGGGGCGCTGGGGCGCCGTCGATTGAGGGGAGCGTGAACTCGTGGATGCTGGAGGCGGCGAATGCGGATGAGGTGAGCATAGTTAGTAGGGCGATGGTTGCTTTCATTGCTGAATTATATCGCGCGGCGGCTAGTCGGGGAGCTTGTCTTGCTTGGGCTCGGGGAGCCAAAAACTCGCGATGAATCCGCCGGCGTAGACGAACAAAGCTACTGCGGCGGCGGCGTGGGCCAGTTGCATGCTGTTGGCTAGGGTCGTCGTCACCAGCGCGGCGAAGGTGCCGACCATGCGGCCGCCGATATTCGCGGCGAAGCTCTCACCGGTGCCGCGCAAGTACGTCGGATAGACGCGTGGGAGGTAGTTGCCCCAAAAGCTGAATTGGGCGACGGTGAGGAGTCCGGCGAAGAAGACTCCCCACTTGAGCATCTCCAGATCAATCACGGTCGCGTAGAGGAACACCAGGGGGACGATGATGAGACCTGGAATTTGGAAGACATGAAGTAGACGGCGTCGGCTGACGATGTAGACGGCGAGGAGCGCCAGCACGACGCGTCCGACTAGTCCGCCGATCTCCTGGTAGGCCTGAACAGCACTAACGACCTGCTCCCTGATGATTTGCTGCTGCGCCGGGCTGAGGAATCGCTCCTGCGTGGACTGCGTCATCCGGACCACCTCGGGCAGTCCCGGGACGATGCGCGGCAAGTGCTGGATGGCGCCGAAAGCGGCGCCGTAGCTGCAGGCGTACATCCAGGCGGTGATGAGAGTCGTGCGGCGGAACTCGGGGCGGAAGAGCTCAGCGAAGCTCGGTCGGCGGAGCGTTCCCTTTGCTTTCTGCTCCTGCCACATGGGGGATTCGGGCAGGAACGGCCGGATCAGCATCAGCGGAATCGCGGGGATGACGCCGGAGATGAGAGTGTAGCGCCAGGCTTCGTGTCCGCCGGCGATGGGCCAGAGGGACTGACCGTAGGTCACAGCCAGATAATAGGCGCTGGTCACCATGATGCCGCCGATGGAGGAGAACGCCTGGGTGTACCCGAGGACTGCTTCGCGCTGTTTCGGGTTCGGGAACATCTCGGCGAGCCACGCTACGGCGGCGACGAATTCGACCGAGACGCCGATGAAGGTCGTGCAGCGCAGGAAAAGCAGCATCGGCAACGATGTCGCGTATCCGGCGGCGAAGGCTGAGAAGGCGTAGAGCAGGATGCTCCACACGAGAATGCGGCGTCGTCCGAAGAGGTCGGTGAGATAGCCGCCGATTAATCCGAAAATGCCGCCGGCGATGGCGGGGACGTAGAAGAGCATTCCGACCCAGCTATTGAATTCCGGCGTGCCAGGCCGGAGTTTTCCGAGCTCCATGAGGGCCGGGCGGATGATGAGCGGCAGCATGAGCAGCTCGTAGATGTCGAACGCGAATCCGATCGCCGCGACGATGCAAATCAGCCACTGAATGGGGGTGAAGCTTGATTTTGTGGAAGCGGTGTCGGCCATGGTTAATCGAGAATCATACCAATTCCGGACGGTCGCGCTATGCTGGCAGAGTGAAGGTGGCGCTTTCAAAACTGGCTCATACGAGGTCGGGAGACAAGGGCGATACCGCTAACATTGGCGTGATCGCGTGGCGTGAGAGCGACTATCCTGTGCTGGTTCGCGAGGTCACGGCGGAGCGGGTGAAGAGCTTTTTCGGGGAGCTGGTTGAGGGTCCGGTTGAGCGGTTTGAATTGCCGAATCTGGGAGCCTTGAACTTTCTGCTGCACGGGGCGCTGGGGGGCGGGGGCACGGTCTCGCTCCGGGTGGATGCGCAGGGCAAGACGCTCGGGGCCGCGCTGTTGCGAATGGAAATCGAAGTAGATGCTTGAGGTTAGTCGCGAGGGGCGGGTTTTGCGGTTGACGCTGAATCGACCCGAGAAGCGGAATGCGCTCAATGGGGCGTTGTGCCGGGAACTGGTGTCGGCGATCGAGGATGGGGACCGCGACACGGGAGTCGGAGCTATTTTGTTGTCCGGCGCGGGAGTTTCGTTTTGTGCGGGAATGGATCTGAGCGAGATGCTGACGCCGGAGGCGTCGGCGCTTGCCGATATTCATGAGCGGCTGTTCACGATCGGCCGCCGCGTGACTGTGCCGATCATTGCGGCGGTCCAGGGCGCGGCGCTGGCTGGAGGAACGGGGCTGGCGGCGAATGCGCATATCGTGGTCGCCGCTGAGGACGCTACCTTCGGGCTTACCGAGATTCGGATCGGTCTGTGGCCGTTGGTGATTTATCGCGCCGTCGTGGATTCGGTGGGAGACCGTCGCGCGCTGGAGCTGGGGATTACGGGGCGGACATTTTCAGCTTCGGAGGCGGCTGAGATGGGGCTGGCGCACTATGTCGTGCCTGCGTCGGAACTCGTGGACCGGGCGGGGAAAATCGCCGCTGGCGTCGCTGAGGCGAGTCCGATGGCGATGCGCGCCGGATTGCGGTTTGTCGCTGAGACGCGCGGGCTCGATTGGGATACGAGTGGACGAGTCGCCAGACGGTTCCGGGAGGAGTTGTTCAAGACGACTGATTTTGCTGAAGGGATTCGCGCGTTTCGGGAGAAGCGGCCGCCAAAGTGGTCTTAGTTGGCGCGGCTCCTTCGGTTGAGGAACGCGATAAGACGCTCACATTTTTGATCCGTCTTTCGCATCGCGGCGATGGTGCGCCAGTGCGAACGCTTGAGTGCCCTGAATTTGCAGTTCAATTTTTTGCGGCGCTCACGTAGCTCCGCACGAAATTTCCGATTCTCGATCCTCTGCTGAATCGTCATTTCACGAATGAGCCTGATTTCGGCTCGGAAGGCATCGACTTCTGCCGCTGAATTCTTCTCTAAACGATCCATTCGCTTGCCTTTCAGCGCGACGTCTGCGTGTTCCTCGCTCGGGCGCGAAACCACTCGCCACTTCAACAATATGTTAATGGAAATACAGCACGTCCGGCCGCACGCGGCCATTTGCTTCGGCGCACGGGCCGCACTCCATCCGGTAGTCCGGCCAGGCGCCGCGGACTATTTCCGGGATCTTCTCGGGGTCGGACGGCACGTGATAGGCCGACAACGCCATCCGCGGATGATACTTTGCCAGGGTCTCGCGGGCTCCCTGGAGGGCGCGCTGCTCGGCGCCTTCGATGTCCATCTTGATGTAGTCGACCCGCTCCAGCTTGAGCTCGGCGACTAGCTTGTCGATGGTGGTGAGGGGAAGTTTTTTAGTCTCAGATCCGCCCGAGCGGTGGATGATAAAGCTGTCGGCGGCGGAGTTGTGGGGATCGACTTGGAGCGCCATCATGTCGTCCTTGTCCCAAACGCCTTTCGAATATACGATGACGCGGCCGCCGGCGATCTCCGCCGCGAAATTTCGCCGCAAACACTCGATGTTCTCGGGCGCGGGCTCGATCGCTACTACCAGCTTTGCGCCGGACTTCAGAGCTTCCCGGGTATAAACGCCGATATTGGCGCCGCAGTCGAGGACGATGTCCCCGGCTCGCACATCCTGTTCGCCCACGCCGTAAATTTTTCGCTCCTGCTCGGCGAGGTTGTACGGCAGGACGTAGTCGCTGCCCGCCGGAAGCCAGAATCGGCCGTGCGGCGTTTCCCATAAATGGTAGCCGGCGGGATCTTTTTCGATCAGCTTGCTGGCCTTGAGTATCCGATTGTTGTAGTCGATTTGCGTGCGGAGCTCGTCGGCGCTGCGGATAGCGCGGGAGAACGGACAGACTGGACTCCTGCCTAAAGCGACGATCGCCGCCAAGCGCGCGGGGGCATAAAAATAGAACAGCGCTGCCAGCAACACGACCAGCGGCAAGACGATCTTGAGGACCCGGGACATCAGGCAGCGTGAATTTTTCTGAGTACCATGGCCGAATTCTTGCTGCCGAAGGCGATGCAGTTCGATACGGCGTACTCGAAGTCCATTTTCCGAGCGGTCTTCGGCACGTAGTCGAGGTCGCATTCCGGATCGGGCTCGTCGACATTGATGGTCGGGGGAACGACGCCATCGCGCATAGACAGGAGCGTCGACACGATGCTGGCGGCGCCGCAGGCGCCCTGCGGATGTCCGATCAGGCTTTTCAAGGACGAACCTGCGAGCTTATAGGCATGACCATTGAATGCTAGCTTGGTGGCGCGGGTCTCGATGCGATCGTTGAGCTCGGTCGAGGTGCCATGGTAGTTGATGTACTGCACGGCCTCGGGAGCAATTCCGGCTTCGTCGATCGCCATGCCGATGGTGCGGGCTGGCTCTTCGCCGCATTCTTCCAGGCGCACGCGATGGTAGGCCTCACAGGTGGAAGCGTATCCGACAATCTCGCCATAGATGTGCGCGCCTCGGGCAAGGGCGTGCTCCAATTCTTCGAGCACCAGGAACCAGGCGCCTTCGGCCAGAACGAATCCGTCGCGATCGCGTGAGAAGGGGCGAGAGGCGCGCTCCGGTTCGTTGTTCCAGCTCGAGGTCATAATGCGCATCAGTTGGAAGCCGCGCATGATGAGGGGTGCGATCGGCGCGTCGACACCGCCGGTCACCATCAGATTCAGCACGCCTGCCTGGATGTTGCGATACGAGTATCCGATAGCGTCGGTCGACGATGTGCAGCCAGTCGATACGATGTGGCTCAATCCACGGAACCCGAATCGCATCGAAATCTCACTCGCCAGCGTCCCGATCGTGGAGGTCGGGATGGTGTAGACACTGCACTGCTTCAGGTGCCCAGTGTAGTAGAGCCGATACTGCTCTTCGGTAAATTCCTGGCTGCCGCCGCCCGATCCGACGATCACGCCGATGCCGCGCAGTTCGTCTTTAGTCATCCGGTCGGGCTCGAGATTCGAATCGGCGATCGCCTCTTCAACCGCGCAAACTCCCAAAGGAACAGCCCTCGAAACGTGCTGCCGATCCTTGGCGTTCACGTAGCGTGATTCGTCGAAATCGACTACTTCGCCGGCAACCTGGACGGCGTAGCTCGAAGCGTCGAAGCGGGTGATATTTCTGACGCCACTTACGCCGTTCCGGGTAGCTTTCCAAAACTTTTCCCGGCCGATCCCATTGGGGCTTACGGCCCCAATACCGGTAACCACAACCCGGCGCTTCATCGTGCTTCTGAGGACTCACTCATTTTAGGTACTGTTTAGTATAGGCTGTTTTTGTAATTTCGGGGAATCGCCTAACGGACCCTAGATATTTACCCAGGTATGCCGTTCCGAGCTCTCGAGCGCCTTCTCCAGAATCTGTAGCTGTCGCAGGCCATCGACGAATTGCGGGTACTCCACTGGCGCGGAGCGATCCTCAACAGTTCTATAAAAGCGCCGGAATATCTGCTTGAACGTGTCGTCGTATCCCTCGCTGTGTCCTCCCGGCAGATCGGCATAGGGGCGCGCCGCTTCGTCCATCAGGGACGGATCCTTCACGATCAACTGGTTGGGCTCATTACGATGACCGATCCAGAGCTCGTCCGGTTTCTCCTGATCCCACGTTACCGAGCACTTGGAGCCGTAGATTTCGATCAGCAGTCGATTCTTGCGACCGGCTGATACCTGGCTGACCGTGAACGCTCCCCTGGCGGCCTCTCCGAGGCGCAACAGCACCGCGGCGAAATCCTCACTTTGGATCTTGACCTCCTCGAAGTCTTCGGGCTTGGCCAACTTTCCTGTGAACGTTTCAACCGATCCTTTGGGGCGCTTGCGAGTCTTGTGGAAGGTCTGGAGATCGGCGCACAGGGATGAAATGCGCAGGCCGGTCAGGTGCTCGACCGCGTCGCACCAGTGGGAGCCGATATCGGCCATGGCGCGCGATTTCCCGCCTGCCACCGGGTCGACGCGCCAGTTCCAGTCGGTGTCGTAATAGAGCCAGTCCTGTGAATACGTGCCCTGGACCGCGTAGATCTCGCCCAATTGTCCCGACTCGCGCATCTGGCGGATCTGCTGCACCATGGGATAGAAACGCAAATTGTGGAAAGTGCAGTTCGCCAGTCCCGTCTTTTTTGCGAGATCGACGAGCTGGCGGCCCTCGTCGACGGAGATCGCTAGCGGCTTCTCGCATAGAACATGTTTACCGGCTTCGAGCGCGGCTTTCGCCATTTGGAAATGCAGCGCGTTGGGAGTGCAGATATGGACTGCGTGGATGGCCGGGTCGTCCAGGAGCGTTCGGTAGTCTCCCGTCGCGCGGGAAATTCCCATTTGATCGGCGAAGTGGCGGGCCTTGCTGTCGGTCGAAGCGGCGACGGCGGTGACTTCGACGTTGCCCAATCGGCGGATGCCTTCGGTATGGACCCGCCCCATAAATCCTGTGCCGAAGATGGCGGTTTTTAGGATGTTCATGATGTGGCCTGGCTCACAGCTTTTCTTTCCAGAACCCGCAGAACTCACCGTAGGCCGGATTAAAGAACTTCTTCACCAGAATGGCGGCGAGAACGGGGGCAAGCGCGGGCATCATGCCGATACCGATTAGGGCTGCGGTGAGGGCTCCAATAGCGGCGGCATCGCCGAGGCCGAGCGCATTTTTTACTCCTTCCCGCGCTTGAGTATCGTCGGGATCATCTCCGCAGACCACATCGTACGCGCTCCGATTCCAGCGGCGCACAAGCCTTCGGCCGAGGGATTTCAAGTCACCTTTGAGGTCCATCGCCACGACCTCTTCGGCTGTAATTTTGGGGTGCAATTCGGCCGACTTTTGAAAATCGCGCGAGGCAGCCGCGGCGCGCAGTCCCAACTGATTCAACAATTGCTCTTCATCGGATTCGAGCAGGTCCTTGATTTCCTGCTCGCTAAGCGTTTGGTTCATTTTGCGTTCTCCAACTGGGAAATAGATTTCAAGCGCGGTGGAAGGAACTTCAGGGTGCCGGAGCCGTAAAGGGTGTATGCCAGTCCTAGCGGGTTGTTGCGATCGAGAAAATAGCGCCGGGAGCTGCGCAGGGCTTGGGCCAGCGGCTCTCCGCGCAGGACTTCGCTAAGAAAGACACGAGCGAAAGGATGCGCGAAGTTTATCGTCATCTTGCATTCTGTCCCTAAGACGGCGCGGGCGCCTAATTCTAAGAAAAGGGAGACAAAATTCTCGCCGGAAAGAGGTATCATCCCTGCCGATTCGCAGATATTCAAAAAGACAAATGGTTCGGCGGGAAACGCGTTCACATTCTCAAGAATATCCGAATAGTACAGGATCGCCTGGGACAGCACGATAAACGACTTGTCGGGTTCGCTATCCTCTCTTTGCAGGCGTTTGAGCAAAATCCCAAGCGTTCTGCGGGCTGGCGAGTCGTCAGGAAGTTGATCCATCTGCAGCATGACCATCTTATGGAGGGCGGGCTGCTCCGAAGCGGGTTTCGGCCTCTTTGTGTGACCGTGCGCGTAGAAATACAGGATGGCATCTTCCAATTTCGTCGCAACATCGTAGAACTCGCGTTTGCGGGTTAACGGCGGATCGCTGATTTTGAGACCCGGCGAAGCGCGTGTCGACAGATCAGCCATTAGTTCCTTCTGCTCAGGGGCGTTCTTGAATGGCTCCCAAAGCATGAAAGCCATGCGCATCAGATCATCGATCTGTTTTGGCTTATCTACGTTTTTCTGATTTCCAGGCAGTAGCTGCTCGATGGCGTAGCGATAGCCCCAAAAGCCATTTGGATCGGGAAGCTCATTTTGCTTCTCAGGTATCGATTGGTCATAGAGGATGGCCCAAGGGAACAGGAAAGGAGCGCCCGCAAGATCGGGCATCGAGATCTGGATCAGAGCGCCGGAGCCGATCGGCCGATTTTTGAGTGCGAGGCCAAACTTATCGAGGTCCGAGCCAGGGTTCTTGCGGAAAAAGCCGAGCCAAAGGTCATGCCCAAAATGCGCAAGCCGGCGAATGGATTCCAGAGCCTTGAACTTGCTTACTTCCGCGTGATCCCTATAATCGTTGTCGACAAGGTTTTCTAGGATGGCGCGCAGTTCTTCGAGCGTGGTCTCCAGGTCCTGATACGTAAAGGTGCTTCGCGCCCGCAGAATGACAGCCGCCGCGCCATCGCCCTCCAGAACGAAACGGAGATGAAAAACCTCATCCTTGCGGGTGACATGGATATTCATTTGGCGCGGGAGAAAGTCGTCCAAATCCAGATAGTCACGGGCGATGCTTTGCTGCTTTTTGCTTTGGACGACGATTGGCCGTGTTTCCTCGTCGCTCCCGATCTCCGCCGTCACGACAAAGTGCTCAATGAGATTGAAGCGGTAGAAGAATCGAAGATCGATCCGGGCGCTTTTAGAGGAAAGCTCCGAGAGCGGCAGCGAACGTAGGCGGAAGAACGCGCTGTGCGTGGAATCCCCGGTGGGAGGGAGAGTGATCGGCTGGAGTTGAGATTTGAACTCGAATTCCTCAGAATCGGCGGCTACCAGCAAGTCGATCGGGCCTTTTTGATGAACAGGACGCACAGGGTCATCTTTCTGTCCTTCGGTTTTGATCCCGCCGGGCTTGGTTTTGATGGAGACCTCAATCCAGTACCAGCGGCGCGCTTTGAGGACTACGGTATCGTCGATGGGCGCTCCGGCTTGGCCGTCGTTATCGCGGGCGAAGACTACATTTGCAAAACGGGGTTCGGGGTCCCGCAGGGTCTGCTCGGCCGCAGGGGCGGGGGGAAAAACTATCGGCGGGGAAACGACGTAACGAAACCAACCCGTTTTTGTGGCGGTGTCCTTGTCCTCCAAACTGGCTTCGGAGGCGGGAGCGGCGTCCGGACTTCCGAAGCCTGGGGCCGTGCCGCCTCCGTATTCGCGTCGCGATGTGCCCTGAAGCTTCGCGGCTTCCTCGATGAATTGCGCCGCCGCCCAGCGCACCTTGGGAGATTTTGAGGCGAGTTGGGGGACGACCTCGTTCACGAATGCGCTTCTAGGAGCGCGGGAGGCGGACCAGGCCAGTTCCCAGCTCGCGATGAGATCGCCAAAAGTGAGGGGGACAACTTCAACCCTATTGGTCCCGCCGCCTCCGGCTTTCCCTATCCAGTCCAGACGCTGGGCTGTCGCTCGATCGAATAAGGCGAGATAGATTCGGAACAGCGAGTCGATCTCGGGGACCCAGTTGGCTCCCTCCCGGGCGATCCATTTTGTGACGTGTTCGGCTTGGCTGACGCGGTTTTGAGGGTCGTCCCGATCGTGCCGCGGGTGAGCCAGATCGAGAAAACCTGCAGTCGCCTGATCTCGCGGAGTCGAAACGAAGCCCTTCAAAATCTGCGAGCGGTTGGGCGCGCTAGAGGCCAGATCCATTGCGGCGGTGTAGGGTGGAGTCCAGAGGGCGGCGGTCACTCTCGGATCTTTGAGCAAACCGTATGGAGGCGGTTCGATTGCGTCGGCGCGCGACGCCGGCTCACCCAGCAGCAGTTCGCGAATTGCCCGTCCGGCAGCCACTTGCACGATCTGCACTGGATCGTGAGTCGCACGGAAAAGCGGCAGAATATCCAGATCGTCTAGTCTGGCCATGGAGCAAGCAAACTATTATTGCTCAAAATCGGGACGAATCCGGAGTGAATTTCTGAACCCTCTTGCCGCGGTTTTCGGCGATGTAGACGTTGCCCTTGGAATCTACGGCGATTCCGTGAGGCTGGTCGAATTCACCGGGGAAGTGTCCGACGCGACCGAACTTCGATAGGACTTTGCCGGTCTGGCGATCCAGGATTTCGATTTGGGAATTGTTCTGGTTGATGACGTACAGGAGCCGCTGCTTCGCATCGGGAGAGAACGCAATGGCTACGGCCGAGCCACCCGTTTCCACAGGCATGCCGCCGGCCGGCGGGGTGTATGGTTTCCAGGGCATCGCGATATTCTTTATTAAGCGGCCCTGCTTATCGTAGACCTGTATCCGCGAGTTTTCGCGGTTGCATACGTAGATAAATCCGTCATTGGCCAGCGCCATGCAATGGACGGTTTCCATGCCCTCGGGCCGCCATTGACGCAGGAATTTTCCAGTGCGGTCCATCACCGCGATGCGGCGATTGCCGCCCACGCTTTCACCGTCGGCGACGTAGACATCTTGCGTTTGCGGATCGACCACGATGGTGGCGGGCATGAAGAATCTAGCGGCGTTAGAATTTAGCGGCTGACCCTTAACCGAGCCGTCGGAGGAATCGATCGCGCCCTTCTTGCCAATCTGAAGCAGGAGCTTTTTTCCGTCGTGCGAATATTTCTGCACCATGCCGGATGGGGCGCTGCCAATCCACATGTTGTTCTCCTTGTCGGCGTGACAGGCATGGAGGCGCGGATCGAGGAGATCGGGATTGCCCCAGGAATTGACGACATTGCCGGCGGGATCGAACTCGATGATCAGAGGAGCGCTGCGGCCGGCGTTGAGATCCGCATCGAGGACGTCCTGGCGATTCAGGATGAACACGTGATCCTGGGAGTCGACGCATAAGCCGCCTAATCCGCCAAGGACCCAGCGTTCTGGGAGGGGCCTCGGCCAGGACGGGTCCACTTTGTACTGGGGGGCGCCAGCTTGCGACCAGGCCGGGGAAGCGGCGAGCAATACGGCGAGCAGGCTTGATTTCATACGCGTGTGTCCATTGTATGAGGATGCTAAACTCAAGGGAAACCATGGTAGTACGGATCCGGTTCGGCAGGGGCAGCCAGGTTTCCCGCCGCAAGGGGAAGAATCGACGAGTGGCGCTGGCTTTGGGCGCACTTTTGACTCCGGCTGCGGTGATGGCCTCGGTGCTGGGGCTTTGGCGGCTCGCGTCGGACATGAAGTGGACCGGCGAGTTTGGCATTTCCTCCGGATTATTCTCGCACTGGCAGGTCTGGGCGGGCTGCGCCATTGCTCTGCAGGCCGGGGCTTGGGCGTTAAATCGCTACGGGCACGATCACGACAGCGCCCGATCCTGATATTCTGGTTCTGAGAGGTCTCTCGCGATTCCCCCATGCGATACGACACGCGGTATCGATCGTTAAGTACCTCCGGCTATTTTCCGCCCGGCGTAAAGTGGCTGCTCATCGTTAACGTTGCGCTGTTCCTGCCGTACTACCTCAGTTCCGACGTCAGAGAGTTTTTGCTGACCGTCTTCTCGCTGGTCCCGGCGTTTGTCATCAAAAAGTTCTTCATCTGGCAGCTTGCGACCTACCTGTTCCTGCACGGCAGTATTGGGCATATTCTCTTCAACATGCTCGCCTTGTGGATGTTCGGATCGGTGCTCGAGCGGGATTGGGGCACTCGTTTTTTTCTTAAGTACTACTTCGTGTGCGGCATCGGCGCGGGGCTGTGCGACGTCATTCTGAACGGGGCGATGGGAAACTGGGGTACCCACACGATCGGGGCTTCTGGGGCTATATACGGACTGCTACTCGCGTTCGGCGTGTTGTATCCGAACACTACGGTGCTGTTTAGCTTCATCTTTCCGATGAAGGCGAAGTACATGGTCATGATCGTGGGAGCGATCGCGTTCTTGAGCGCGCTCGGCGAGAACCAGGGAGTGAGCCATTACGCTCATCTGGGTGGAATGATATTCGGGTATGCGTACTTGCGCGGCCGGCTGCTGCGCCTGGATCTGGGGTATTTTCAGCGGGAGTATCAAGCTTGGAAGCT
>Ga0075431_100002508_pt1 | contig 17692 bp, 11 predicted proteins | sample RhiMetdeltSRZDD5_FD_75297 | JGI IMG/M metagenome (GOLD analysis project Ga0075431, IMG submission 75297) | Populus rhizosphere microbial communities from Tennessee, USA - Rhizosphere MetaG P. deltoides SRZDD5 | ecosystem: Host-associated > Plants > Roots > Rhizosphere > Soil | place: USA... | reverse complement strand
CTCGATGGCCAACGACATGGAGCACAAATCGCCGATCCACCTTCTGGCGCGCGGCGATTACTCGAGCAAGGGTGATGCAGTCGGAATGCGTCCTCTGGGTGTCCTGCTGCCGGAAGGCGCTCCCGAGATCGCCACCACGCAGCCGCGCGGGGAGCTGGCCAAGTGGGTCGCCGATCCGGAGAATCCTCTCACTGCCCGGGTCATGGTGAATCGCATCTGGCACTATCATTTCGGCCGCGGGATCGTCGCCACGCCGAATGATTTCGGACGTATGGGCGCGCGTCCCACTCACCCCGAACTGCTCGACTATCTTGCCAACGAGTTCGTTTCATCCGGCTTCCGGGTGAAGCACGTGCATCGCCTCATCGTGATGAGCAGCGCCTACCGCCAAGCTTCCGGCACGGTGAATGTGGCGGCTGCGGAAAAGGATCCCGAAAACACATTCGTTTGGAAATTCAGCCGCCGCCGGCTCGACGCCGAGGAAGTGCGTGACGCGATGCTCGCCGTGTCCGGAACGTTGAACGGGAAGCAGGGTGGTCCGAGCATCATGATCCCGATCGACAAAGGCCTGGTAGGCGCGCTCTATAAGCCGTCGCAATGGGCCGTCGCGAAAGACCCGTCCGAGCACGCGCGGCGCAGCATTTATCTGATCGCCAAGCGGAATCTGCACCTGCCGTTCATGGAGGTTTTCGACGCTCCTGACGCATTGGTAAGCTGCGCACGCCGTGAATCGAGTACACATGCGCCGCAGGCGCTGGAGCTGCTGAATGGCGATATCGCCAACCAGCAGGCAGAAGCGCTCGCACAGCGCCTGGAGAAAGAGGCCGGTCCCGATCCTCGCAAGCAGGTCGATCTGGCGTATCGGCTGGCCGCCGGCCGCGCGCCGAATCCCAAAGAGATGCGGCAGGCAGTCGAGTTTCTGCGGACCCAATCCCGGCGGGAATTCGCGCTCGCGATATTGAACCTGAACGCGTTTCTCTATGTGAATTGAAGCATGCCGGAACACATTCGTATTACTCGCAATCGACGGGAATTCCTGACCGACGCATTCGGTGGATTCGGCGCTCTCGCCGTTGGCGCAATGCTTCAGCAGGATGCGCTTCGGGCCGCTGGACTCAATCCGCTCGCACCCAAGCCGCCGCACATGCCCGCCAAAGCCAAGGCGAAGGCGGTCATCTTCCTGTTCATGTCCGGCGGACCGAGCCACATGGAGACATTCGATCCCAAGCCGCTGCTCAACAAGCTCAACGGACAGAAGCGGCCCGCCAGCTTCGGTGAGGCGAAATACCAGTTCGTCAATGAGGCGTCGAAGCTCCTCGGAACCAAGCGCACGTTCAAGAGATACGGAAAGAGCGGCATCGAAGTCTCCGATCTTCTGCCGCACACCGCTGAATGTATCGACGATATCGCCGTGATTCGGTCCTGCCATGGCGACATGGTGGTCCATTCCGCGGCGCAGTATCAGTTGTTCACCGGACGTGTGATTCCCGGCTTTCCAAGCATGGGAGCCTGGACGATCTATGGCCTCGGATCGGAGAGCGATTCCCTTCCCGCCTATGTCGTGATGCCCGATCCTCACGGTGCGCAGGAAGCCGGACAGCCGATGTACTCGAACGGCTTTCTACCCGCGATCTATCAGCCCACGATGTTCCGGCCCGGCCCCAAACCCGTCTTGAATCTCGACCTGCCGGCCGGTGTCGGCATGGAGCAGCGCCGCAAGACCCTGGACCTGATCCGCGGGCTGAACGAGGCGAATATGGCTCCGAACGACAGCGAATTCGCAGCCCGCATTAACGCCTACGATCTCGCCTTCAAGATGCAGGTGGAGGCGCCGCAGGTGTTCGATCTTTCAAACGAGCCGCAGGAGACGCTCGATATGTACGGAATCGGTAAGCAGCCGACCGACGACTACGGCCGTCGATGCCTCCTCGCCCGGCGGTTGATCGAGAAAGGCGTGCGCTTCGTCTGCCCTGTGTCGGGCGGCGGAACCGGCGTGCTGCAGTGGGATGCGCACGAGGATATCGAAGAGAACCACCTGCGGATGGCGGCTCAGACCGATCAGCCGGTGGCGGCGCTGATCAAGGACTTGAAGCGGCGCGGTCTGCTCGATACGACGCTGGTCATCTGGGGCGGAGAGTTCGGCCGGTCGCCCGAATCACAGGGCAGCAAGGGTCGCGACCATCACAATCTGGGCTTCAGTATGTGGATGGCCGGCGGGGGCGTTCGCGGCGGACAGGTTGTCGGCGCAACGGACGAAATCGGCCTCCGCGCAGTGGAGAAGCCATATCATTTTCGCGATATCCACACGACGATATTGAACCAGCTCGGCCTCAACCAGGATGCGCTGAGCTATCTGCACCAGGGCCGGAAAGAGCGGCTCACCGAAGTTCACGGATCAGTGATCTCGGAAATTGTCTAGCTCGATTTAGAAGCTATACCGCAGCGCGATTTGAATCTGCCTGGAATCCAGACGGGTCGCTGTGATTGCGCCGTACGTTGGCGTCCGCAGCGACGAGCCGGGCTGCCCGAACACCGGATGATTCGGCAAGTTAAAGAACTCGCCGCGAAGATCTAGCTGCTGCTTGCCATCCATCCACTTGAACGCTTTGTTAATGGAGGCATCCAGGCTGACGATTCCCGGCCCAATTAGAGTGTTGCGGCCGGCGGTACCGAAACGGAAATCAGTGATGGCTGCCGGGTTCTGTCCCAGCCGATCCACATAAGCGGCGGTGTTGAAGTATTGCTCCACAGTCTTAGGACCATCGTTGCCCTTCGCTCCGGCGATAGCGTCCGCCGCGCACCAGCCTCCGGCGCCGTTCTGGATGTTACCTGGTCCGCACATCGGGCTGAATGGGAATCCGCTCTGGAAGGTCACAATGCCCCCCAATTGCCAGCCGCCAAAAACCGCATTGACCGCCGAATTGGTAATGTCAAACTGCCGCCCCCGGCCGAACGGCAGTTCGAACAGGAAAGACGAAGTCAGCCGGTGCCGGAAATCGAAGGCCGACAGCCCGCGGTCGCGCCACAACGCACGATCCGGATCCATCGGCGTGAGCGGATCGCCGTCCGTGGTCCGCACACCCGATCCATTGTCGATCGACTTTGAGTACGCGTAAGATCCCAGCAGTGTGAATCCGTGCGCGAACCTGTGCTGCAAACGCGCCTGGAACGAATTGTAATTGGAATGCGCCGCCGCATACATGTTCTGGAAAGCCCCGCCGAACTTTGGGAACGGGCGGTTGTCGTTGGGATTGCCCGGACGGGGCTGCGGCAAATTGTAACTCGCCAGACGTCGCAGCTTGATCCCGGCCGAACCCATGTACGTCAATTCGAGCGACATATTTGAAGTCAACTCGCGCTGGATCGAAGCCTGCCACTGCGCCACGTAGGACGTCCGCTCCCCATACTGGTTAATCAGCAGGAAGCTGGGCGCGCCGGTCTGCGTGAAAAGACGGTTCCAATTGAGGTTAGGGGTAGTCGTGTTGGCGATTTCCGATTGCCGGATGGTGAAGGGAATGTTGCGAACCACGTCAAACACCGCGTTGCCGATGTCGCGGACGTAATAGATACCGCCGCCGCCCCGCAAAACCGTCTTGGGTGTGAGTTGGTACGCCAATCCCAGGCGCGGGCCCAGATCGTTTCTGTCCGGCTTACCGGCGCCACGCCCGAATCGACCGTCGCGCACCAGTTTCCACGTTGGCGGCGCAGGGAACGCCGGATTTCCTTCGTTTAGATCGCCCGTGCCTGCGCGGACAAACGTTGGCTCGATGGAGTTGTCCCAACGAAAGTCGACATTCACGATCGCGTCGTGTTTGTCATAGAACGGCGATTCGTATTCCCAACGAAGGCCCCAATTCATGGTCAGCTTGGGGGTGATCTTCCAGGTATCCTGCACGTACCCCGCAATATAGTTGTTACGGAAGTTGGCGATGGGGGCGCCGACCTGCCCTTCGGTGGCGGACATAAGGCCGAGCAGCATGTCGGCCATTGGTTCGCCACTATACTGGCCGTTCCAACTGAACCGTCCACGCGGAACCACGGCGCCGATCTGGTTGTAGCGAAGCCGGCGATACTCGCCGCCGATCTTGACGCTGTGCTTCCCGATCGTCCAGGAGAAACCGTCGCTGACCTGAAAAGTGGTATTCCAGTTCACAAACGGGCAGTCGTTGCACTCCCCCACATTGGCGAATCCCGAGATCTGGAACACGGGGATTCCCCAGAACAGAGGATCTTGAGAGACGCCCTGCAGACCCAGTTCCCCGACCACATTGCGCTCGAAAGCCCGCTGCTGAATATTCCGCGAATTGAAGTAGTTCATGCCGAACTTGAACTCATTGACCTTATTCGCTCCAAGGATCATGGTGTGTCCAAGGATGCCTTGCTGCGCGAGAATGTCCACATCGTTTCCCTGATCGGCAATCGCAAACGGTATGTATTGCGGCTCTTTGGTCTGGCTGAAGCGGAAGAAAAAGGTCTGGTTCTGAATCGCGGCCAAATCGCCCCGAATAGTGAATTGATTGCCGTCGGTGCGGCGTCCCTCATCATTCAGATAGTTGCTGGCGATACCCAGCGCGCCGCCGCCGGGCTGATTCGGCAGTGGGAAGAAGTCGTTCAGCACCTTCCGGGAGATGGGATTGATGCGGTTCTCCGGTATGATCCCGTTCGGAAATACCTGGCCTGGGTTCAACGGGTCGCGGATTGCCTTATTCAGGAAGCCGAAGTTACCCGAGCGGTATCTGGCGTCGGGCAATGTGCTGGTTTGCGTCAGGGCCCGGCGCTCGCGCAGACCTTCGTAGTTGAACATGAAGAACAGCTTGTCCTTGCCATTGAAAATTTTCGGCAGGATCACCGGACCGGCGAAGGTGCCGCCAAACTGGTTGCGTTTGAAGGGCGGATTGACGCGCGCAAAAAAGTTTTTCGCGTCGAAATAAGAGTTGCGCAGAAACTCGAACGCCACGCCGTGGTATTGATTTGTTCCCGATTTAGTCGAGACGTTCACCTGGGCAATGGCGCGGCCGTATTCGGCGCCGAAAACACCTGATTCGACCTTGAACTCCTGCAGCGCATCAATCGAGGGCAGGAACAGATACGTGTTGAAGTTCGGGTCCGTGTTCTCCATTCCGTCCAGCGAATAGTGATTGAAGTGGACGCGCTGTCCGGCGACGTTCAGCGCGAAACTGTTGCGCGCGCCGCCCATGCGCTGCTGGCCCTGTGAGGACGCCGGGCCAATGGTGGTCGCGCCCGGAATCAGAGAAGCAAGCTGCAGGTAGTTGCGGCCGTTGAGCGGCAGCTCGACGATGCGGCGGTTTTCGATCACGGTCCCTACCGAAGTGGTCTCTGTATCCAGTACCGGCGCGCCGCCAGTCACTTCCACGGTCTCGGCGACATTGCCGACCTGCAGTGTGAAATTGATCGCAGGCGCCTGTCCTACCTGCAGCTCGATGGCGTTTCGTGTCTGAGAGGAGAAACCCGTGAGTTCCACTTTCATGTTATAGACGCCCGGCGGAAGCGCTGGAATGTTGTAGATGCCGGAGGCGTTCGACGTCGCCGTTCGCTGCGTATTGGTGGCCGGATTGGTGACTGTTATGACGGCGCCGGCGACAACCGCTCCCGAGGAATCCAGAACCGTACCGGAGATTTCGCCTGTCTGCCCTTGCGCCAAATTCGACATTGCGAAAAACGCTAGAGCTGCGGGCAAAAACCACTTCATTGTTTGATGCATTGTGACTCCCTCAGTGAAATCGCTTACAGAAGTCCATCATAAACAGACCGCGGGTGTCAAGCGATTTCAATCAGCGCGGTTGAGAGCGCTTGCGGCGAATGCGAGGCATACGATCGTGAAGAGAACGAACGCAGCGCTCTCGAGCAGGACCGTTGTGGATGCGCCGATTCCGAAAAGCGTATATCGGAGCGCATCGACCTGCCAGGTCATCGGGTTGATCCACGCGATCGCTCGAAACCAGCCCGGCATATCGGTGACGGGATAGAACATCGAACTGACCAGCATGAGCAGGATGTACGCGGCGCTGGTAACCGTGTTGAACGAGTCCATGCGGTTGAGCCGGATGGCCAGGACGCTGAAGAGAAAAAACCAGCCCGCGGTTGTGACCGCGACCACGACAACTGTCGCCGGCAATGTTACCCAGCGAACCGGAACATCCATCACCAAGCCGCCTAGAGCGATCGTGAGAGCAGCGCCCATCAGGCTCAACAGAACATTGAATCCGATTTTGCCAATCAAGATCTGAGGGCGAGTGATCGGATAGGTGAGCAGCTCATAGAAAATGCCCGAGTCCTTATCCATGAAGAAGCCCCAAGACGTATTCATCGCCACCGTAAATGTGATCATCCCGAGCACGCCCGGCAACAGAAACGCCGTGTAACCGATGGATTGGCCTCCGACCTGGAACGAGGGCGCGACGATCTGCTGAAATCCCGACCCAAAAAGCGCAAGGTACGCGAGCGGAACGAACATGTCCCAGAAGACGAATGCGATGTTCGTCATCCGCTGCCGGTAGTCGCGGTAGAAAACGGCGGCAATGCCTCTCATCAGGCGTCCTTCACAAGCTTCACGAAGATCTCTTCGAGGTTGGGCCCTCGCACTTCAAACTGCGTGATCGTGACGGCGCGAGCGAGCTCCGCAAGCCTGCCGAGAAGCGCCGCCTCCTCGCCCAGAAAAAGCATCTCGGCTGTGACGCCTTCCACTTTTAGCTCCGCTGGACCGAGCGCACGCAACAGCTCGTCAAGGTCTTCTCGCGCCTCGGCGACGGACAGATTCACCCGGAACATTTGTTTTGATAATTTCCGCAGATCCTGGAGCGTACCCGACGCGAGAGTCTTGCCGCCGTTGAGGATCATGATGGTGTCGCAGAGCTCTTCGGCTTCGCTCAGCACTTGAGTTGTCAGCAGGACCGTTCGTCCCTTGCGCGCTTCCTGGCGCAGACGGTCCATGACATGCCGCTTCATCAACGGATCCATGCCGGTAGTCGCTTCATCGAGGATGATCACGGGGGAATCCAGCATGAAAATCTTGGCGACCTGAATCCGCCGCTTGGTCCCGAGACTCAGTTCCTGCACAGTTTCGCGCAGCTTGGACCGGAGATCGAATTCATCGACGATCTCCTCCATGCGGCGAAGAGCTTCCCGCCCTGATAGTCCGTGAAGATAAGCATAAATGAGCAAGTTGTCGCGTACTGTTAAAAGTGTCTCGGCCGCTGTTTGCTGAAGCACGACCGCCATCCGCCGCCGCGCCTCGAGCGGCTGCTTCACCACATCGAAGCCCATCACCGCTGCCTGCCCCTGCGTAGGGGTGGTGATCGTGCCCAGAATCTTTACGAGCGTTGACTTGCCCGCGCCATTCGGTCCCAGTAGGCCGAAGATGCTACCGGCCGGCGCCTCAAAGGATACGCCATTGAGCGCGTGCACCGGGGTCGCTGCGCCCGAGCGGTATACCTTCTGCAAGTCTTTTACGACGATGGCGCTCATTTGTTTAGAAGTATCGCGCGCTCCAGGTTGCACACTCTAACGTTGTCAACTATACTTGGATACGATATAGAGTGCTTATGTCCTCAGACGTGTCCGATCCCGATTCTCTCCTGCCATTGCCAACGGCTGTGTTCCACATTCTGGTGGCGCTGGCCGATCGCGACCGCCACGGATACTCCATCATGCAGGATATCGCGGCGCGAACCGGCGGCAAAGTCCGTCTGAGCGCCGGTACGCTGTACAGCTCCATCCACCGTATGTTGGAGCAGGGGCTTGTGGAAGAGCTGCGTGAGAGTCCGGACCCGTTGAGCCAGGATGAGCGGCGCCGCTATTACCACCTAACGAGGTGGGGCCGGCGCGTGGCGATGGCCGAGGCCAGGCGACTGACCGAAATGCTGAGCCAGGCGCGGGAAACCGGCCTGATTCCGAAGAAGTTGTAGCGATGCTGCCCATCGGCTTTTACCGCACGCTGCTATGGTGCTACCCGGCGCCGTTCCGCCACGAGTACGGGGCGGAGATGATCGGCGCGTTTGCCGAACAAGTGCGGGAAGCGCGGCAGCAGGGCGGATGGCAGGCAGAGGCGTCGATCTGGATCAGCACGCTATTCGATGTATTAGTTACTGCACCGCGGGAGCATTCTCACGTGATTCATCAAGACTTGCGTTACGCAATCCGCACCTTGGCTTCGCAGCCAGGATTTGCGGCGGTGGCTGTCCTTTCGCTTGCATTGGGAATCGGGGCGAACACGGCGATTTTCACTTTGATCAACAGCGTCCTGTTGAGCGCCCTGCCGGTGCGCGATCCGCACTCGCTCGTCATCTTGACGAATCCCGCCTCGAACGGGGTCACGATTGGAGGGAAGAGCGGCGAGCGGGAGGAACTGACCTCTTCCGAGTTCCGCCAACTGCGGGATTTGTCCTCGGTATTTGCAAGCTTGATGGCTTGTCAGATCCAGCCCGAACGCGTCCCCGTAAGAGTTGACGGGTCCGAGCCGGCGGAAACCGTGGTCCAACTGGTCTCGTCGGAATATTTCAGCACTTTGGGTGTGCCGGCTCTGCTGGGCCGCACACTCAGCCCCGATGATGATCCCGCCGCGCCGAACGCCGTGATCAGCTACGACTATTGGCAGCGCCGATTCGGCCGTCGCGCCGATGTTCTTGGGTCCAGGATCGCGATTCGCCAGGGTGTGTTTTCGATCATCGGTGTAGCGCCCGCTTCATTTTTCGGCGAAACGGTGGGGCAGCGGCCCGAGATTTGGGTACCCCTCTCGATGCAGCCTGCAGTGCTGCCGGGCCGCGACTGGCTGCACGAGAACCCTGGCGATCGGGAAAAGGTGATGTGGCTCCACGTTTTCGGGCGCCTGAAGCCGGGCATACGCATCGAAACAGCGCAGGCCGCCGCCAACGTCACATTTCAACAAGGACTAGCCGTCTTCTATGGCTCGGCCGAGAGAGCCAGGAGACAGTGGCTCAAACTACGGCCGGCTGCTAGCGGCGCGTCGCAGATTCGCGGGCAGTTTGCGGAGCCTTTGACCATGCTCCTGCTTGCTTCCGGGCTCGTGCTGCTGATCGCCTGCGCCAACCTGGGCAACCTGCTGCTGACGCGCACTACCGCGAGGATACGTGAGATGTCGGTGCGTCTGGCGCTGGGAGCGGGCCGAGGGCGGCTCATCCGGCAGTTGCTCACCGAAAGCATGGTTGTCGCGTTTGTGGGTGGCATCGCCGGTTTGGGCGCTGCTTGGATCCTACGCGCCGGATTACTTCGTCTGGTCTCGGACACCATTCATCTGCCGGGCGCTCCGGACGCTCGCGTCCTGGGCTTCGCCTTCGCTCTGACCCTCGTCGCGGGACTAATTCTTGGGCTTCTTCCGGCGCTGCGAACGATGAGTGTGAATGCCGGCGCGGGATTGAAGGAGCAGGGGCGCGGGGTTACGGGGTCAGCAGCATGGCTACGGACTGGTAAGTTCGTCGTCGTCGGGCAAATGGCGCTATCGCTTCCGTTGTTAGTCGGAGCGGGTCTCCTTCTGCAGACATTGCAAAACCTGCAACACGCAGACTTGGGTTATGTGAAGGAGCGACTGTTCCTGGTGAGGGTGGACGTGCAGATGGCCGGATATGAGGAGCAGCGCCGGCTAGCGGTGTTCCAACGGCTCCTGGAACGGGTCCGCGCGGAACCCGGCGTGCAGGCAGCGAGCTATTCAAAGAGCGGGTTATTCCTCGGCTCTCGCAGCTCGGGGCATGTCAAGGTAGAGGGTTACACGCCGGAGGGCGGGGACGGTGTCAGGTCGGTTTGGGACCATGCCGGGCCCGACTATTTCTCGACACTCGGCATTCCGTTGCTGCTAGGTCGCGAAATCACCGAACGGGATCGGCCCTCCAGCAACAAAGTTTGTGTGATCAACGAGGCGTTCGCCAAGCGGTTCTTCGCTGACCGCAACCCTCTCGGGATGCACGTCGACAGATACGAGATTGTGGGTGTGGCGCGAGACTCGCGTAACCGGAGTCTGCGTGACGAAGTCGAGGCCCGCTTCTATATACCTGCGGCGCAGGCGACCGATGTGCCGCGCTTCATCACGTTCGTGGTCCGGACTGTCGCCGAGCCCTCAAGCGTGCTCGCGGCTGTGCGGCAGACGATTCTGTCGGAGGATCGGAACCTTCCCATTACGGCCGCTAGCACGCTGACGGAACTCGTTAATAGGCAAATGGTGCAGGACCGGCTGCTGGCGCGCCTGTCAACAGCGTTCGGCGTGGTGGGACTGTTCCTTGCGGCGATCGGGCTTTACGGAGTCGTTTCGTATGGCGTGGCGCGGCGCACCAACGAGATCGGCATCCGCAAAGCGTTGGGCGCGCCGCACAGTGCGGTAATGGCTATGATCCTGCGCGAAACCGGATTGCTGCTGGCTGTGGGGCTGGTATCAGGCCTCGCATTATGCGCGGCCGGAATGCGGTTCATCACGAGCAGGCTGTACGGTCTGGCCCCAACCGATCCAGTGGCGCTTGGAGTGGCGATCACGGTGCTCACCGGTGTGGCGCTGATAGCGGGTTGGCTTCCCGCGTACCGGGCATCGCGAGTCGATCCGCTAGTCGCGCTACGGTGCGAATGAGACACGTGGCGCTGGGCACGAATTACGGGTTTTTCAACACAACGCTACTGGGCGACTGCCGATCCTCCGGGAAGTTCATCGTCTCCTCCGCCGTGCCCCCCTCCGCAGTACGCGACCACCATACTTGCAGCAGTCCAATCGTAATCGCCAATGTTACCGGACCCAAGATCAATCCAGCAGGACCGAACAGCCCAATGCCGCCGAGTATCGCGAAAAATGTAGGGACTGTGTGCAAGCGGAGGCGATCGCCCACGAGATATGGATAGAGGATGTTGTCGATGGTTCCAATCGCCAGCATCCCCCAGCCGACCAGCACGAGCGCTTTCACCCAACTACCTATCAAAATCAGGTAGCCGGCAATGGGTCCCCAAATCATGAAGGTTCCGAATACAGGAATAAGAGCCGCGATGAACGTCGCCCCGCCCCAGAGCATGGACGCAGGCACGCCCAGGATCGTGTACATCACTCCTGCGAGGATAGACTGCACAAGCGCTACCGTAAGTGAGCCGTTTACGGTCGCAAGAATGGTGTCTCCTATCTGTGAGAACATCCGGTTCGCCTCCTCGTCTGACAGAGGAACAAGACGGCGAATCGCCCGGAGCGCCTGGTCACGATCGCGATACAGAAAGAAGAGCACGAAGAGCATGACGACGAGCTGGGTGAGCACATTCACGGATCCAGCCAACAGTTGCCCGGCTCGCGACGCGACATTCTTTGCGATGCCGGCAAGCTGTCCTGGAATATCGAACGTGGATTCGACCCAGCGGAGCGCATTGCCGAGTACAGGCTTGCTGTAGATCGCCTCACGCCAATGGGTCCACACAGACGGATCCTGCAGCTCGTCCAGATTTGCCAGAATCTGTTGGACCAAATAAGTGCCGAGCAATACTAATGGGGCGATGATCGTTAGCGCCACCAACAGGAGCGTGAGTGCGGCCGCCAAGCTATTGTTTTTTACACGGCGGCGCAGCCACTGATGCGGCTTGTTGGTCGCCACTGCGAATGCGAGGGCGAACGCAAGCGGCGGAATAAAAGGATCAATCATGAGGTAGCACACGTACAGAGCCAGCAAAGTGGCTATGCCGAGCGCCAGCGTAAGCACCCGTCCGCGGTTAAACCATCCCGGATCGTTTTGGGCTGAACTTGTCCCCATGTCTTAGATCATGGCACGACACTCCGCCCTGACACACTAAATTCACCAAAACGTAATTGCTTGTTAACCGTAGCCTGGGATTCTGAAAAACATTGTCCGGGCGTACGGAAAAGGAAACATGAAAAGCATTCTAGCTTTGCTGGCGTTGTCCACCGCTGCGATGGCGCAACCGACGATCATGGCGGTAGTGGACGGCGCCGCATACACGAACAACATCGCGCAGGGTTCGGTCTTCGTGGTGAAGGGAACAGGGCTAAGCGCGGCGGGCCACGTGACGGCCACCGCCCCGATCTACCCCACGACCCTGAACAACGTGAAGATCTCTTTGACTCCGGTTGCGGGCGGCGGCGTCGTGACACCGCTCATCGTCTACACGTACAATCTCAGCGGAGTGAACCAACTGGCTGCGGTGCTTCCTTCCAGCGCAGCCATTGGCGCCTATGATCTTCGCGTCGAGAACAGCGCGACGACATCCGCTCCATTCCGCACAAGCGTGGTGGCGCGCAAACCTGGCATCGTCACCGCAAGCGGCTATGGAGCCGGACCCGCGCAAGCGACTCTGGACGGAAAGCTGATCCTGCAGCGAGCCTCTAACCTGGGAAAGATCGGCGATTTCGATACCCGTTCCGCACGTCCGGGGGAGCGTGTCGATCTGTGGGGCACGGGTGTCGGCCCCGATGTCGCTTCTGATACCGGTGGCACGTCCGGAGATCAGACGGCAGCCGCTCAGATCCGCGTCGTGGTGAATGGGGCCGAGGTGACGCCGGCCTATGCGGGGCGGTCGCAAGGCTATCCCGGGCTCGATCAGATTGTCTTTACACTGCCGGGCAGCACAGCGCTCAATTGCGCAGTGGATATTCAGGTGCGGGCTGGAGGAGTCCTCAGCAACGCGGTGACGATCGCAACTGGTTCCGGTGACGACTGCCCGGCGGCGACGACGATCCGCATCAACGAAGTGGAGTCCAACGGCGGGACGCCCGGCGATTGGGTCGAACTCTATAACCCCGGCCCGGGCCCTGCGAACCTTGCGGGCTACGTCTTCAAGGACAACGACGATTCCCGCAACCACGTGCTTACCGCAACAGTTCCTGCAGGCGGCTACCTGTTGTTGGAGGAAGCAGACTTCGGATTTGGATTGGGTACGCCCGATGCTGCGCGATTGTTCCGCCCGGACGGTTCGCTGGCCGCTTCCTACAGTTGGACCCCCCACGCCACCACCACTTACGGCCGCTGCCCCAACTCGGCCGGCGCCTTCACCACCACGACCAGTTCAACCAAGGGCGCCTCGAACGATTGCAGCAGCCCGGTGAGGATCAATGAGGTGGAGTCCGACAGCGGTACACCTGGCGACTGGGTGGAGTTATACAATCAGGGCGCCTCTCCGGTCGACCTTTCCGGCTTCGCGTTCCGGGACAACGACGATACCCATACCTACTTGATTCCGGCAGGAACGACCATCGCGGCGGGCGGCTATCTGGTCCTCGAAGAGGCGGCCCTCGGCTTTGGCCTGGGTAGCGGCGACAGCGCTCGCCTGTTCGATACTACTGGGGCGATGGTCGACTCCTACACGTGGACGGCGCACGCCACCACCACCTACGGCCGCTGTCCGAACGGGTCCGGCGCCTTCACAACGACCACCGCTTCGACGAAAGGAACGGCCAATACCTGCGCCACCGATGTCACCTTCCTCGCGTGGCCCGGCCGCGCTGCCGTGCAGACAGCAAGTATCGTGGGCGTGTTCAACGGCAACATGAGCGGCCTGGTGTACGAAGGGTCCGGCAGCAACGTGCCCGGCGTTCTGTGGGCCGCCCGGAACGGGCCGGGCACGCTGTTCCGCCTGATCTTCAACGGCACGAGCTGGGTCCCCGACACCGCCAACAGTTGGACCGCCGGGAAGACCCTCCGATACCCGGACGGCACGGGCGATCCGGATGCGGAAGGCGTGACCTTCACCGGCTCGGGCTCCGGCGGCGGAATCTACATCTCCACCGAGCGGAACAACAGCGCGAACAGCGTCAGCCGCAACAGCATCCTCCGCTTCGACCCGGCGGCGTCGGGAGCGACGCTGACCGCAACTCACGAGTGGAACCTCACCGCCGATCTATCAGTGACCGGAGCGAACCTCGGGATGGAAGGCATCACTTGGATCCCGGACAGCTTCCTGGTTTCCAGAAACTTCTTCGATGAGAGTAAGAATCGGGCATACAATCCGGCCGACTATGCGAACCACGGAACCGGCCTCTTCTTCGTGGGACTCGAAGCGAACGGGATCGTATACGCATACGCGCTCGACCAGGGTGGCGCCAGCTTCATTCGGATCGCCACGATCACGACCGGCCTGGCCGGCGTGATGGACCTGCAGTTCGACCGCGACCTGAACGATCTATGGGCGGTCTGCGACGACACCTGCCAAGGGCGATCGGTCGTCCTACAAATCGATACGACCGGAAAATTCACGGTTGCGCGCCGGTTCGAGCGGCCCACGGGAATGCCGAATCTGAATAACGAAGGCTTCGCGATCGCGCCCGCTACGCAGTGCACCGGCAACACCAAGCCGGTGTTCTGGTCGGACGATGGTGAGACTGACGGCCACGCCATCCGGAGCGGTACGTTGAACTGCTCGCCGTTCTAGTGGTCCGTCGCAGCCTTTGTGGCGCACTACCGTTCTCGCTACGACACGCCCTCGGTTGAATTCACCGGTCTCCGGACTTGACCATTGGGACGAATTGCACTGGCAGCACTGGGCGGCTGGTAATCTTACCGTCAGCTGATTTCTCCACAAGAATGAGTTCCTGCGCGGACGTGCGATCGCCTATCGGCGCGAGCAGTTTGCCGCCAGGCTTGAGTTGATCGGTGAGCGCCTGAGGCAGTTTGGTCGGCGCCGCGGTCAAAATGATCCGGTCGAAAGGCGCCTTCTCCGGCCAGCCTTTATAGCCGTCACCTTCCCGTACGATCACGTTCTGGTAGCCCATCCGGTTGAGTGTTTCAGACGCGGACTTAGAAAGTCGCGGGACAATTTCGATCGTGTAGACTTCCTTCGCCACGGACGACAAAATCGCAGCCTGGTAACCGGAACCCGTGCCAATCTCAAGCACTCGGTGATCCTTTTTGATGTCCAGCATCTCGGTCATGAAGGCGACGATATAGGGCTGGGAGATTGTCTGTCCGTAGCCAATTGGCGCTGGGCGATCCTCGTAGGCGAGTGTCCGCACGGCAGACGGCATGAATAGTTCCCGCGGTGTTTCGCGCATCGCTTTCAAAACTTCCGGATTCTTGATGCCCCGGCCTGCGATCTGATCGCGAACCATACGCATCCTTTGCGCGGCAAAGGGATCCTGGGCCTGTAAAACCAGTGCAGCGGCCAACCAAAATGTGATGCGCTTCATCTTTGCAACACTACAGATTCATCCACTGCCGCGACAGTCCCATGACCTGCGCATACGTAGTTGGCTCCGTCAGGGATAACAACGGAAAATCCGGCGGGGAGATAACCAATAGCTCCTCCAATCCCTGACCCAGGAACAAGTAGGCGGTATTGCGTTTATACTCGGCGTATTTTTCAAACTCCTGCCAGATGTACTGGTAGAAGACCTCCATGTCCACATACGATCCGAGTGGATCCATCTGCGTAGGTATCGGATTGACGGCCTGCTGGTCGGCGTAGATCAAAAGACTGCTGAATGGCTTTACCTTGTTGCGGACACCGAAGGAGATTACTGAGACAGATGGCCGCGCGCGCCGGACCGCCTGCATCGTAACCCACTCGACAAACGTGTTGTTAATCAGAAGCGTGCCATTGCCGCTTAACAAGACCGAACGTGCAAAGTCGGCTATTATCGGATCGCTGTAAGGCGCCGGCGACTTCATTTGCTTCAGCTTTGCAGCTAAGTCCCGCGGGGTGCGGATCGGTTCCGCTTTCAAAACCTGCTGGACTTGCGTCATCAGCGATTCACGGTAATCGTCCAAGCGCTTATAGCTGAGTCTGACGACACCGGGCGTATCCTTAAACGCGGCGCCAGCTTCGATAACCCAGCGATCGTAAGCCTTCGCCTCCCCTGCCCCCAGCAGCGCCTCCAGATGCGGTTGCAGGCTCCCAGGTTGAACTCGAAGAGTTTTCCCGTGACTTCGGATACGCAACCACATCCGCTCCGGGCCGACAGGTATCTCCGGCGGCGAGAGCACGACTACCAGCCTGGCTCTCCCTCTTTGCGCGATTTCGGCGTCCAGTACGGGGTCGAGGCGCGCAAAAATGTCGGCGACAGCTTTTCGCCATTCTCCGTAAAAGGGAGAGCGATTGAGGAAGTCCACCTGGTCGAGAGTATTCCTCGGAGTGATTCCCATTTTCTTCTCGAGGCTGCGAAGAGGCCCGAACAATTCAGGGCCTGTGCGCTCGATCAGGATCTGCAGCCGGTTGTAGTAACTTCGCTCAGCGGGAAATAGCAGATCACGATTCTTGATCTGATCATTGAGGAACGTGGCGAAGGTAATCGGAAGCGGATTCTGCATCAGAGCAGGATTTCATTCAGTGGCCGGCCGGCGATGCCGGGCGCTTTTACACCCAGCAGCTCGGCGGCCGTGGCAGCGACGTCAATGTGAAATACGGGACGCTCCGTCTCGCCTCGCGTTACGCCCGCGCCGAGGGCGAGCAGCCACATATTGCGGCAGGACGCGTCGCCGCTGCGATGATTGAGAAAACCATTTGCGGCGTTCTGATCGCCGTCGCGGCCGAGTTCGGGGAGGACGAGCATGGTGGTCTTGTCTTTGTATGCAGGGATCGACTGGACCTGGTCCCAAAGCATGCCGGTCAGCCGGTCGGTGCGCGCGATCGCCTGAAGGTACAGAGAGTAGGAGCCCCAGTGAGCGACGTCCATGTCCCAGAAATTGACAAGGATCAGGCGGGGGCTGAACTCGCGCATGATCTCGCGTGTGATGAAATAGGTGAGCTCGTCTCCAGAAGTGGGCGCTTCGGGGCCGTGGATGTATTCGACCAGAGCGCGGGTGAGAGAATCGCGGACATGGCGGTCGAGTTGGCGGCTGGTTTGGAAGATGGTCCAGCCGATGCCCTCGTAGCCTTCCGTGAGAATGCTTTCCAACTGGCGGAGAACATTTTCGCGGTCAGCCACACCTTCGCCGGAGTTCTTCTTAACGACTGCTCCGACAGCCTCAAGCAGCAACTGCTTAGGCAGCACAACATTCGCCCCCTGCGGTGAGCTACCTCCGATGTGCGCGAAACTTTTGTTCGTGGCGATGACCCAGGCGTCGACTGGCGCGGCGGAGCGCTGTCCGCGATAGAACTCAAAGATGGTCGGACTGGCGGGCTGCTGCAGGCCGAAGTCGTCGACGCGCTGCCAGTTGCCGGTTAGGATGCTCGCGGTGGAATTGAAATGCGAAAGCACGCCCGAGTTTGAGCAGCTTCGAAAGAAATGCGATTCGCCCTGGAGCCGGGCGAGATTGGGAATGTTCCGGAGACCTTCCGGTGAAAATGTCTCCGAGTACCGCACGCCGCCGCCGAAGGTGACGATGATGACCTTGCGACTGCTATCGGCGCCGGCAGCAGGCGCGGCCCAGGCGGGCAGGATGCGATTCGCAATGGAAAGCCCCGCGAGCTGTACGAAGCGGCGCTTCGAAAGCCTGGTCATCGGTCAGTACTCTGTGATCTCGCCGCCTTTTATCTTGACCCGCTCATCGGGGCCGATATCGAGCGGATGATCGTAGCCCGCCTGAATAATTCCGCCGGGCGCGTAGTAAGGCCCGGTGTCGCAGGCCATGTTTCCCTTTCCGTCTTCGAGAAAAGTAATCGACGTCACCAGCTTAGCGGACATGTAGCCGTAGCGTGAGGGATCGATCACGCGGAGTGGGGCCCCATGCTGGTTGGGCAGCGGACGTCCGCCCATGTCCATCGCGAGCATTACGCGAGGAGCCACTATGTCCTCCATGGTGAGGTACTCGTA
>Ga0075431_100002506_pt1 | contig 17704 bp, 15 predicted proteins | sample RhiMetdeltSRZDD5_FD_75297 | JGI IMG/M metagenome (GOLD analysis project Ga0075431, IMG submission 75297) | Populus rhizosphere microbial communities from Tennessee, USA - Rhizosphere MetaG P. deltoides SRZDD5 | ecosystem: Host-associated > Plants > Roots > Rhizosphere > Soil | place: USA... | reverse complement strand
CCGGTTGCTCCGCTGATTTGGCGGGGAGGGTGCCGGCCGTTCTTTCGTAAAACGCCGAAAGCGCGAAGGCGCCGACGCTCACGATCAGGTTGGCCAGGGCGCCGATGCGAAACGCCCACTCGATGCCGAGCTGGGGAACGAGCCACAGGCCGGCGAACAGCGCGCCGACGATGGCGCCGCCGGTGTTGAACGCATAGAGCAGGCTGATCTGACGGCCGAGAAGGGACCCCGTGCCAAGCGCCGACTTTACGACGAGCGGCAACGTGGCACCCATCAACGTCGTGGGGACGATCAGGATCGCGAACGACAGCGCGAAACGAATGATCGTGACGAAAACCGGTGCGCCACTGAAGGTCGGGTAGAGCCGGACGTAGAGCAGTTCAACTGCGTCGAGGAGGAACGGCGTCGACAGCGCGGCCACGGCGACCAGCGCTTCGGCGATTGCGAACGCGCGGAGCGGCCTCCGCACGCGATCGGCGAATCGTCCCGCAGTCGCGCTCCCGAGCGCGAGGCCCATCATGAACGCCGCCAGCACGGTGCTCGCTGCGTGCACCGTGACGCCGAACACGAGGGCGAGCAACCGCATCCAGAGAACCTGGTAGATGAGGGCGCTTGCGCCGGACAGAAAGAAGAGCACCAACAATGGCGCGAGCGGCGCACCCGCCTGGCGCGCACGCGTCGCGGGGGAATGAATCATGAGGCTCCATCATAAGCCGGACGCAGGCGTCTATCGAGGATGATCTATCGAGGATGATCCTATAATGATGGGATGATCAGACCCTATCGAGGGGTATATCCAGAGGTGCATCCGTCCGCGTACATCGACCAGACGGCGCAGCTCATTGGACACGTCTCGATCGGGCAGGACAGCAGCGTCTGGATGAACGTGGTGATCCGCGGAGACGTCAATCGCATCACCATCGGCCGGGGGACGAACATTCAGGACGGCACAGTCGTCCACGTGATGCGCGACACTCATCCCACGTCGATCGGCGACGATGTGACCATCGGGCACGCGGCAGTGGTGCACGGCTGCACGCTGCACGACCGCGTGCTCATCGGCATGGGCGCCATCCTGCTGAATGGCGCCGAGGTCGCAGAGGATTCCATCGTCGCCGCCGGGACGCTCGTCACCGAGGGCGCACGGATTCCGGCGCGGTCGCTCGTCATGGGAAGCCCCGGAAAGGTCCGCCGCGAACTGACCGAGGCTGAGGTGGCTTCCATCCGCGACTATTCCGAGCGCTACATCGGACACCGCCTCGATTACATGCAACAAGCGTGATGCCGGAGCACACTCGCCCCGCGCGGGGCATGCGCGACTTCCTGCCCGAGGACGTCCGTCGCCGCGACTACGTGATCGCCATCGTCAGAGACGTCTATCAGCGGTACGGGTTCGAGCCGCTCGAGACGCCGTCGCTCGAGAACATCGAGACGCTGACCGGCAAGTACGGGGAAGAGGGCAACAAGCTCATATTCAAGGTGCTGCGGCGCGGCGAGCACGAGTCGTCCGGCGAGACCGATCTGGCGTTGCGCTACGACCTGACCGTGCCGCTGGCGCGCGTCGTTGCTGAATATCGCGGCAAGCTGCCGAAGTTCTTCAAGCGCTACCAGATTCAGCCCGTGTGGCGCGCCGATCGGCCGGCCCGCGGCCGCTTCCGCGAGTTCTATCAGTGCGACGTCGACTCCATCGGCTCGCGGTCGATGGTGGTCGAGGCGGAATTGTGCTCCGCGGTGTCCGACGTGCTGACCCGGCTCGGTTTTGACAACTTCACGCTGAAGTTGAACGACAGGCGCGTCTTGAGCGGGTTGCTGTACGCCGCCGGTGTTCCGGCGGAAATGCACGGCACCGCGCTCGTGGCGCTCGACAAGCTCGACAAGGTCGGCTTCGAAGGCGTCGAACGCGAGTTGCGGGAGCGCGGCGTGCCGCCCGGGGACGACGGCCGGTATCTCGGGCCGTGGCGGCAACTGCTGCCGCTGTGGGAGAACGCGTCCGATCCGGCGCAGGCGAATCACGACTCGATCGATCTGCTGCGGCAGCTGCTGGCCGGGCATGTCGAGGCCCGGGAAGGCGTCGATGATCTCGACGAGATACTCAGGTATTCGTCCGGGACCTCGGCGGGACGGCATCTGCGCTTCGACGCCACGCTGGCGCGGGGCCTGTCGTACTACACCGGCGCGATCATGGAGATCACCGTTCCGGATCTCGCTGGCAGCCTGGGTGGCGGCGGCCGCTACGACAACCTGATCGGCATGTTCCTCGGCGAGAACATCCCGGCCTGCGGGTTCTCGCTCGGGCTCGAGCGGATCCTGGTCGTCATGTCGGAGCGGCAGATGTTTCCGGCAGACGTCCAGCAGGCGGCGGCCGATGTGATGATCACGTTGTTCGACTCGTTGTCGGTCGAGGATGCGCTGGCGCTCGCCTCCGAGCTGCGGGCCGACGGGCGTCGCGTCGAGGTCTATCCGGAGCCCGACAAGCTGGGGAAGCAGTTCAAGTACGCCGCCGCCCGCGGCGTCCGCTACGTGCTGGTCGTTGGCGCGGACGAGCGGGCGAGAAACGAAGTCACGGTCAAGGACATGACCACCGGCGACCAGACATCGGTGCCGCGGGCCGAGCTCCAAGCGAGGCTGCAAGCGGCGCGTCATGGATAGAGACGGCGATCGGGAATTGGGAGTAGCTGGCGAATGAACGTACCTCTCGGAACACTTGCGCGCACGCACACCTGCGGCGAGCTCGGCGCCGCCGATGTCGGCAAGGACGTCGTGCTGCTCGGCTGGGTCCATCGGATCAGGGATCTCGGATCGCTGGTCTTCATCGACATCCGCGATCGCCATGGCCTGACGCAGGTCGTGGCGCGCGAGAGCGGCGACCTCGTCGCCGCCGCGCAGCGTCTTCGGCCTGAGTACGTCGTAGCGATACTGGGCAAGGTCGAGCGGCGCGCACCTGAGACGGTCAATCCAAAGATGAAGACCGGCGAGATCGAAGTCGCCGTCACCGAGATCCGTCTCCTCAACGACGCGAAGACGCCGCCGTTTCCGATTGCCGACGAATCTCCGGTGTCGGAAGACACACGGTTGAAATACCGCTACCTCGACCTTCGCCGCCAGCGCATGCAGCGCAACATGATCCTGCGGCACAAGACGACAATGGAGGTACGGAAGTATTTTGACGAACAAGGTTTCCTGGAGATCGAGACGCCGATGCTCACCAAGTCGACGCCCGAGGGGGCGCGCGACTATCTGGTGCCCAGCCGGGTCCACCCGGGTGAGTTCTACGCGTTGCCGCAGTCGCCGCAGATCTTCAAACAGATCCTGATGATCTCGGGAATGGACCGCTACTTCCAGATCGTCAAGTGCTTCAGAGACGAGGACCTGCGCGCCGATCGGCAGCCCGAGTTCACGCAGGTCGATCTCGAGATCTCGTTCGGGACCGAGAACCTCGTGTTCTCGGTCATCGAGCCGCTGATGGGCCGGCTGATGGGGCTCATCGGGCGCGATGCCCCGCAGCCATTCCTGCGGCTCCCGTACTCCGAGGCGATCGCGAAGTACGGATCCGACAAGCCCGATCTGCGGGTGGGCATGGAAATCAGGGAACTGGCCGCAGCGTTCGCTGATTCGGAATTCTCTGTCTTCCGCGGCGCAATCGACAAGGGTGGCGTCGTCCGCGGTTTCGCGGCACCCGGCGTCGCGAAGTATTCGCGGCGTGAGCTCGACGAGCTGGTGGAGCAGGCGAAGCAGCTTGGCGCCAGCGGCCTGGTCTGGGCGCGACTCGCGGAAGGTGCGGTGCAGAGCCCGGCACTGAAGGCGGCTGGCGAGCCCGCCATCCGGCGAGCGATCGAGCTGGCAGGCGCCGGTGCCGGGGATCTGGTGCTGATGGCCGCGGGTCCCGCGGATGCCACGTCGAAGGTCCTCGGACAGCTGCGCCTCAACATCGCGCGCAAGGAGAACCTGCTCGATCCGCAGAAGTTCGCCTTCCTCTGGGTCGTCGATTTTCCCATGTTCGAGTGGGTCGAGGAAGAGCAGCGCTACGAGTTCATGCACCACCCATTCACGTCGCCGCTCGAGAGCGACGCGAACCTGCTGGAGACCGATCCGGGGCGCGCCCGAGCTCGCGCGTACGACCTCGTGCTGAACGGCAGCGAGATCGCCGGCGGCAGCATTCGAATCCACGACCAGACCCTGCAGCGCCTGATCTTCAAGCTGCTGCAGATCTCGGATGAGGAGGCACGGCTGCGCTTCGGGTTCTTCCTGGAAGCGCTGGAATTCGGCACGCCGCCCCACGGCGGGATTGCCTTGGGGCTGGACCGTATCGTCGCCATCCTGACTGGCGAGAGCTCCATCCGCGACGTGATTGCGTTCCCGAAGACGGCGCAGGCGGTCGACCTCATGGCGGGGGCGCCGTCAACCGTCAATGAGAAGCAACTGCGCGAGTTGGGGATTACGATCAAGAGCTGATGCCGTGGTTCGTTGGCTCGTCGCTCGTTGCTCGAAAGGCTAAGCGACCATCACTTTGATTTTCGAGCGACGAGCGACGAGCCCCGAACCACGGCCTGAGTCGCCCCGAGTGTCTCGAGCGCGATTGTGGTAAAATGAAAGCTAATTAGCTGTTTTTACAAGGAGTTACGCCAATACCTCCTGCCACAGTCGTTCGAAAGGTCGCAGTCCCTGACGAGGGGATCGAGTCGCTTTTCGGAACCTACGACGAGAATCTCAAGCACCTCGAAACGCTGTTCAACGTCCGCATTCGCACCAACGGCCATGACCTGGTGGTCGAAGGAGACTCCGGGGATGTGGCGAAGGCCGAGCGGATGCTCGATCAATTGACGGCGCTGATCCGCGGCGGGTACAAGCTCGCCAAGGGGGACGTGAAGACCGCCTCCCAGTTGTTCGTCCAGGACGAGAACGTCGATTTCGCCGATTACTTCCTGCGCGGTGCCCCCAAGACTTCGGGCAAGCGGCAGGTGCTGCCGAAGAGCGTCAATCAGCGGCGCTATCTGGACGCGATCGAGAAACACGACATCGTGTTCGGGATCGGTCCGGCGGGAACGGGGAAGACGTACCTGGCGATGGCGCAGGCGGTGTCGTACCTGCTTGCCAAGCGCGTCAGCCGGATCATCCTGGCCCGGCCCGCGGTGGAAGCGGGCGAAAAGCTGGGGTTCCTTCCGGGTGATCTCCAGGAAAAGGTGAACCCGTACCTTCGTCCGCTCTACGATGCCCTTTACGACATGATGGACCTCGAGCGGGTCGAGCGGATGATCGAGCGGGGAACCATCGAGGTCGCGCCCATTGCGTTCATGCGCGGCAGGACGCTCAACGATGCATTCGTCATTCTCGATGAGGCGCAGAACACGACGTCCGAGCAGATGAAGATGTTTCTGACGCGCCTCGGATTCGGATCGAAAGCAGTCATCACGGGGGATGTCACTCAGATCGATCTGCCGATAGGCCGGACGTCCGGTCTTGTCGAAGCCATGAAGGTGGTCGCCAACGTCGACGGTATCTCGTTCATCCATTTCGACGACAAGGACGTCGTCCGCCACCAGCTCGTGCAGCAGATCGTGAAGGCTTACGAATCCTACGGTGGATCCCGACAGTAAACGCTTCAGCGTCTCGGTGACCGACGGCGGCGGCCGCCGGATACGGGACGGCGGCCTGGGCCGCTGGCTCGAATCGATCGCGCCCGCCCGCGCCCGAGGCGAGGTCGCGGTGGCGCTGGCGACCGATGCACGCGTCCGCACTCTCAATCGCCAGTACCGACGCAAGGACCAGACGACCGACGTCCTGGCTTTTCCCTCCGAGGCGCCCCTCAAAACGAACGACGAACTACGCCCGCCTACGCTCGTCGCATCGCGTCAGGCGACGAGCTCCGGCGAGGCCTCGCCAAAGCGCGCCAGAATGAGGCGCGCGACGGCGGGGACCACGAACCACGGCACGCGTCAGCTCGGAGACATCATCATTGCCACCGGCGTCGCCCGTCGTCAGGCGCGCGACGCGGGACACTCCGAACAGACCGAGTTGCGGATGCTCGCGCTTCACGGCCTTCTCCACCTGCTCGGGTACGACCATCACGATCGGGCAGATCGTGGACGCATGGCGAGGGCCGAGGCGCGCTTGCGGAGTCGAGGCGGCTTGCCAGAGGGGCTGATCGAGCGCGCAAGCGGACGCGCAGCCCGTCGGACGGATAGATGATGCCCGCGCTGCTGCTGGTCCTCGCGATGGCGGCCGTCTACGTGGGGACCATCGAGACGGCGTTCAGTTCGCTCATGCGGCTATCGCTGCGGCTGATGGCCGAGCGCGGCGGCCGTAACGATCGCCTGGGCTTCTATCTGGACGATCCGATCCAACTGTTTCTCCCGGCCCGCCTGCTGCTCGGCCTGATCTTCTCGCTCGCCACGGTCGTGATCGCCGTCATGACCGGCCGCACCGGCTTCCAATCCATCGGCATGCTGTTGCTGTTCGTGGCGGTGTTCATCCTGGTGTTCGAGCACATCCTGCCGTTGTTGATCGTGCGCCGGAATCCGGAGCGCGTGCTGGAGCTCCTGCTGCCGCCGTTCGACGTGGCGGTCAGCTTCCTGCAGCCGCTGACGACCTGGCTGATCAACCTGATCATGGACAAGAAGGACCGATCGCCTGCGCCGCCTGCCGCGGTCGAGGAGGAGCAGCGTGAAGCGGTGCGGCAGTTCCCGGAGTCGTCAGAGGAGCACGTGCTGATCGAGCGCGAGGAACGCCGCCTGCTGCAGTCGATCGTCGATTTCGGCGACACGCTGGTCCGCGAGGTCATGACCCCGCGCCCGGATATCGTCGCGATTCCCTCGGGCGCGACGCTGGACGAGCTGCGCGCGCTGTTCCGGGAGCAGGAATACTCGCGGATTCCCGTCTTCGAGGAGAACCTCGACAACATCCTCGGAGTGGTCTTTGTAAAAGATCTGATCATGCTCGGCGACGAGGCAACCGGTTTACCGCCCATCGTGTCGCTGATGCGGCCCGTGTCGTTCGTGCCCGAAACCAAGCGGGTGCCAGAGCTCCTCAAGGAGTTCCAGCGCCAGCGCGTCCAGATCGCCATCGTGGTCGATGAGTACGGCGGGACTGCTGGACTGGTCACGCTCGAAGACCTGCTGGAGGAGATCGTCGGCGAGATCCGGGACGAGTACGACGTCGAGACCGAACCGGTTGTGGACGAAGGCAACGGGTCCTGGGTGTTCAGCGCGAAGGTGAATATCGACGAGGTTCGGGAGCGGCTCGGCGTGGTCATCGAGCTGGATGGCAGCGAGACGGTTGCCGGCTTCGTGCTGACACGGGTCGGCCGCGTGCCGAACCCCGGCGAGACGTTCGATCTCGATGGTCTCGTCGTCGAAGTCCTGGAAGCAGACCGCCGCCGGATTCACAAGGTTCGCTTCCGCCGAGCGCCGCAGCCCGCCGAGCTTGAACCGCGCTAACGAAATGGGCGATGGGCGATGGGCAAGGGTCTAAGGTCTAACGTGCAAATGACGATAGGAAGCCTGACCCATTGCCCATCGCCCATCGCCCATCGCCCATTGCCCCATTGACAGGAAGCTTGTGATGGCGGCTGCGCCTCGCGCGGGATACGCGTCCCTCATCGGCCGGCCCAACGCGGGCAAGTCCACGCTCCTGAATCAGATCATCGGCGAGAAGATCGCCATCGTTTCCGACAAGCCTCAGACCACCCGCAACCGGATACTCGCCGTCAAGAACGTGGAGGGCGGCCAGATCATGTTCGTGGATACGCCGGGGATCCACCGGCCGCTCCACCGCCTCAACGTGCGCATGGTCGATGCGGCTGTGGACACGCTGCGCGAGGTCGATGTCGTCGCGCTCGTGTTCGATGCATCGACGCGGCCGGGGAGGGGCGACGAGTACGTCTCGAATCTCCTGCGTGGCGCGCGCACGCCTGTCGTGCTCGTGCTCAACAAGATCGATCTCGTCACCAAGCACAAGCTCCTGCCGCTCATCGAGCAGGCGCAGAAATGGCACGACTTCGCCGCGATTGTGCCGGTGTCTGCGGTGACCGGCGACGGCGTCGATCGGCTCGAGCGCGAGCTGCTCGCACACTTGCCCGAGAGCGATCCCCTATACCCGGACGATTTCCTCACCGATCAGCCAGAGCGGGTCTTCGTCGCCGAAGCGGTGCGAGAGAAAGTACTGAAGCACACGCGGGCCGAGCTGCCATTTTCCACGGCAGTCGTGGTCGATCAGTTCGATGAGACCGAACGCGATCGCCTGCTTCGCCTCTACTGCACGATCTACGTGGAGCAGGAGTCGCAGAAGCCGATCGTGATCGGCAGAGGTGGGGAGATGCTGAAGCGCATCGGCACAGAAGCCCGCCTGGATCTCGAGCGCTTCTTTGATACCAAGGTCTTTCTCGACTTGCGCGTCAAGGTCAACGCCGATTGGCGGAATGATGACCGCACGCTCGACGAGCTCGGCGTGCCCCGCACAACCCGCAGACCAACGAAACGCCGATAGCGAGCCCGCCGGTCAACGATGAGCGTGGCGAATCCGACCGTCCGCCAGGTTCCTGGTTGATTATAAAGACAGTCTTAATATAGTCTGTCTTCAGATGGAGACCCTCTACGGCGTCCTCGACATGCTGGTCCTGCGGACACTGCTCTTCGGTCCGCTCCACGGCTACGCGATCGCGCGCTCGATCCGTGACTCGTCTCGTGACGCCCTGAACATCGAGTTCGGATCCCTGTACCCTGCGCTCAAACGCCTCGAGCTCAGAGGCTGGATCGCTGCGAAGTGGGAGACGTCGGAGCGCAACCGGCGCGCCAAGGTCTACCGGTTGACCGCGGAAGGCCGCAAGCAACTCCTTCAGGAAAAGTCCGAGTGGGCGAGCTTCGTCGAGGCGGTGGCGAGAATCATGAAACCCACTGCCGGGGAGGCGGACCAATGATGTTCTGGAGGCGTCTCGCGTATCTGCTGCCCTGGCGCCGGCGTGCAGCCGAGCGCGACATGCAGGAAGAGCTGAAGTCCATCGCCGAGATGGCGGATCCCAACGAGCTTGGAAACCTGACGCTTGCCGCAGAAGACGCGCGCGCCGAGTGGGGATGGACACGGCTGGAGCAAACCGGTCAGGACGTCCGGTACGCGCTGCGCACGCTTCGCAAGAGCCCGGCGTTCACCCTGACGGTGGTGCTGTCGCTCGCCGTGGGAATCGGCGCGAACACCGCGCTCTTCACCTTGCTCAACACCGTCATGTGGAAGCTGCTGCCGGTGAAGGACCCCGAGGGGCTCATCGTGTTCGGGCAGCAGAATCCGGCCTGGGCCGTAACCGGCTTCACGTTTCAACAATACGGCGCGTTTCATGATCAGCATGCGGCAGTGAGTGTCGCCGCGTACTCCCCGGTCTCCCTGAATGTCACCATCGACGGCCGCACCGAACCCACGACAGGCGGCCAGCTCGTGTCGGGCGGGTATTTCTCGCTGCTCGGCGTGCCCGCGGGCCTCGGCCGGTTGCTCGGACCAGACGACGATCGCGTGCCGATGGGACATCCTGTGGCGGTCATCAGCGACGGCTATTGGCGGAGCCGCTTCGGTGCGGATCCGGCAATCGTCGGCAGGACCCTCGCGCTGAGCGGCGTGCCGTTCACGATCGTCGGCGTGACACCCGCCGACTTCTTCGGCCTGGAAGTGGGCTCGGCGCCCAGGATATTCGTCCCGATCATGATGCAGCCGGTTGTGATGCCCGTGAGCGCCAACCTGCTGGCCGATCGTCCGACGGTCTATTCGACCTGGTTGCGTGTGGTCGGCCGGCTGGCACCGGGAGTGCCGATGGCAGATGCCGAGGTCCGGCTGAACGCGATGGCCGATCAACCAGGTTTCGCTCCACGCAGCAAGAGAACGGGTGAGATTGAGGACGTTCGCATCGTCGTGACGTCGGCGGCGACCGGCTTGTCGGACCTCCGCAACCAGTTCTCGCAGCCGCTGTTCATCCTGATGGGCGTCGTCGCGATCGTCCTGCTGGTCGCTTGCGCGAACGCCGGCGCTCTCGTTCTCGCCCGTTCCGCGGCCCGCCGCCCCGAATTCGCATTGCGCCTGGCTCTTGGCGCAGGACGCGCACGGCTTCTGCGACAGGTGCTGGCCGAGGGCCTCGTGCTGGCTTGCCTTGGGGGGATCGCGGGGGCCGTTCTCGCGCAGTGGGCGACGCGGGCACTTGTGGCGTACGCGTCTGCGGGCCGAGGCTCGATCGTACTCGACCTGTCGCCTGATCTCCGGGTGCTGGCGTTCACCGCCGCCGTTTCGGCGCTGACTGGTCTCTTGTTTGCGAGCGTTCCGGCGGTCCGCGCGTCACGATCCGACACCGATGGCGCCATGCGGCGCGATTTCGCGAGCGTGCGAGGCGTGCCAGGTGGCCGCGGCTCGGGCAAGGTCCTGGTCGTGGCACAGGTCGCCCTGTCGCTGGTGCTCCTCGTCGGTGCCGGGCTGTTTGCGCGCAGCCTTCGGAACCTGCACCATCAGGAAACGGCCCTCGACCAGGCTCGCGTGCTCGTCGTGCGCGTCGAGCCCCGCGACAGCGGACGGCGTGGCGCGCCAGGGGTACTCACGCGGCTCGACCGCATTTACCGTGACCTGCTAGAACAACTGCAACGACTTCCAGGCGTTGAAGCGGCCAGTCTCGCGCGCACCTCACCGCTCGCGCCCATCACGTTTGCCGCGCGGCTCAAGCTGCCCACCAACGGCGAAACTCGTGTGCCAACCCTGATGGTCTACCCTCGATATTTCGCCACGCTCGGGATTCCGATTGTGAAGGGCCGCGACTTCATGGAGGACGATCTGCGGCTCGATTCGGCGAGGGTCGTGGTCGTCAACCAGGCGTTCGCGCGAGAGTTCCTCGATGGTCGCGATCCGCTTGGCGACGCGCATGGATTGTTCGAGTACGCAAGTTCTGGAGGCGATGCAATCAAGGGAGGCCTGAACATCATCGGCGTCGTCAAGGACACGCGCTTCCCAGCGCTTCGAGAACCGACGCCGCCCATCATGTATCAGACGTTCCTCCAGACGAACACGGGATTCGGCCAGATGGTGCTCCACGTTCGTGCGACCGACGATGCCAGCCGGCTCGTACGGCCCATACGGGAAGCTGTGCAAGCGATCGATCCTGACGTGCCGACGTTCGAGATTCGCACGCTCGCCGACGAAGTCGCTGCGACGCTCGTGCGCGAGCGCCTGGTCGCCGTCCTGTCCGGCGTGTTCGGGATTGTGGCCCTCGCGCTCATCAGCATAGGCCTCTACGGCCTGCTGGCCTTCACCGTGTCGACACGCACAGCCGAAATCGGCGTTCGAATGGCGCTCGGTGCAACGCGTTCGGACGTGCGCTGGATGATCGCGCGTCAGGCATTGACGGTGGTGCTGGCGGGCATCCTGGTTGGAGTTCCGACCGCGTGGACCATCGGACGCTTGGCCTCGCGTCAGCTCTCGAGTCTGTTGTTCGAGCTGCCCGCGTGGGACCCGGCGACGATCGCCTCTGCCTGTGTCGTGCTCGTGATCGTAAGCCTGGGTGCCGCGTTGATGCCTGCGAGGCGCGCGGTCAGGATCGATCCCATCGCCGCCTTGCGGACGGATTGAGCGGCGACTTGCTTCAGCGTTGCCCGCCCTGCTCGGCGAGCCGGGCTTCGAAATCCTTCTCCGTTCGCTCGATGGCGGCTCGGCAGCCCTGTGGATCGATGAACGCGTCTTCACCTTTCCCGCCGGCTGACGCTTTCGCTTTCTCGAGCCCGTTGAACGCCGATGCATGCGCCGAGAGGAACACCTCGCACGTCAGCCCCTTCTGAACGCGGAAGCTCTTGCGGAAGTCGCTGACGATCTGCGGGTACTCGCGGTTGTCCACCAGCTTCACCCCGTCGTTGACAGTCGTGCTGCCCAGAACAACGACGTGACGCATCCGGCCGTTCCGATCCCGGGCCATCATCGTCCAGGTGGTTGTTCCTTTGGTGTGACCCGGTGTGATGCGCGCGGTCAGCGCGATGCTGCCGACGGTGACGACCTGGCCGTCATGGAGCTCGCCATCGACCTTGATCTTGGGGAAGTAATAGTCCGGCCCGAAGTGGAAATCGCCCCTGCCGCCTTCGCGAACCAGAGGCGCGTCCTGCGCTGAGACCAGAACGCGGGCGCCGCTCGCCTCGGCCAGTCGCGCGTGCGCACCTACGTGATCGAAATGCGCCTGCGTCGTCAGGATGATCCGCACGTCCTCGACCTTGAACCCGGCCTGACGGATGCCGGCCATCACCGCATCCGCGTTCTTCTCATGGCCGGTATCGATCAGGACATGGCCGGCCTCGCTCGTGATCAAAAACGACGACAGGTCCTCCGTTCCGACGTAATAGATGTTGTCGAAAACACGGAAGGGCTGAGTTCGGTTGGTCCACGTGTCCGGGATCGAGACACGGCCGGTCTGGGAGAGAATGGCGCAGACAGTCAGGATTGCAGCGAATATGGGCACGTTGGCCACACTATCACCTTTCTGGAACCTCCAGACCGCGCCGTCTGAATACCAGATGCCGGCGTCGAAACCGGCATCGAGGAGTGAGGCGGCTCTGACCCACGGACTGCCGGACGACGCGTTGATGGCCCGCATCGTGACGGGTGATGCGCAGGCTTTTACGGAGCTGTTCAGGCGCCGTCAAGGCGAGGTGTATCGGTTCGCCCTGCACATGACCGCCTCGCCGCAGATCTCCGAAGACGTGACGCAGGACGTTTTCATCGCCGTGATGAAAGACGCTGCCCGTTACGACTCCGCGCGGGCGCCGGTGATCGCCTGGCTCTGTGGCATCGCCCGGAACTTCGTCCGGCGCCGGCTCGAGCGCGATCGTGCGCTGTTGCCGCTGGTGGATGACGACTCGGGCCAGGAACCGGAGCTGCCCGCTGTCCTGGAGGATCCGCTCGACGACTTGACGCGCGCAGAGCGAATCGAGGGACTTCGCCGTGCGATTCTGACCCTCCCGCTGAGATACCGCGAGGTTGTCGTGCTGTGCGATCTGCAGGAGATGAGTTACGTGGATGCCGCTGAGGCAGTCGGATGCGCGGTGGGCACGGTTCGGTCGCGCCTCCATCGTGGACGTGCGCTGCTCGCGAGCAAGATGACGTCGACCGGGCGGCCGGTTGAGGATGGCGACCGGAGGATGTCCCTCCGTCGCGTGAGGTGCCTCGCATGACTTGCCATGAGCTGCGCGACGCGCTCGTCGATCACGCCCGTGGTGCACTGAACGGGGTTGGAAGCCGGGCGGCCATCGAGAGTCATCTCGAGCACTGCCATGCGTGCGCTACCGAGTTTGCCCGCCAGCGTGCGCTGACCGAGGGCCTGCGCGCGGTCGCCAGGGCGTCCGCACATGAGGCTGCGCCGGCGGCGCTCGAAGACCGGCTGATGTCGGCCTTTGCCTCTCATCACTCTGCGCAGCAGCCATCGGCGCCGGCCATCAGGCGCAGGCTTTCACCCTGGTTGGCGGCGGCCGCGTCGGTTGTCATCGTCGGTGGGGTGTCGTATGCGGTGATGAATCGGGTGAAGACGGAGGGCACGGAGACGGAGGGCACGGAGACGGAGGAGGTCCGGCTAAAGCCGGACGCTACGAGGGCGAGCGACGGGGTCAGGCCGAAGCCGGAGGCCACGGAGGTCCGGCTGAAGCCGGACGCTACGAAGGCCAACGGTGTCAGGAGGCCGGGCTCGACTACAGCGCCGAGGCCCGGGCTGAGGATAGACGATTTCGTGGCCTTGCCGGGGGCGGTCGGCTTGCCGACGTTCGAGAGCGGACGGATCGTGCGCCTCGATCTTCCAGTGTCGTCGCTCCCGGCCTATGGCGTGGAACTCGTGCCCGACGCCGCCCGAAGCGAAGTGCAGGCCGATGTGCTCGTCGGGCAGGACGGTCAGGCTCGAGCGATTCGATTAGTGGCGACATCCAGCGCCCGGAGCGGGGTCAGACCATAAGGAGCAGAGATCTTGGAAGGAGCCAAAAGATGAAGCGCGGAATTCTCTGTGTCGCGGTCATAGCCGGCGCGGTGGCCACGGTAACGGCCCAGCAGCGCGGAGGTGGCGGTATGACGGCCACCGCAGGGGCGGGGGAAGCCCAGGTCCCGTCGAGCATGAACATCGTTCGTCCGCGCATGGCGGTCGAGAGTCGGATCACCAAGAACGCGCCGTACTCCGGCGAGGCGGTTAACGAGTTCGTTCAGACGCTGTCAGATGGAAACCGCATCACGCGCAAGACGGTCACAAAGACCTATCGCGACAGCGAGGGACGCACACGGCGTGAGCAGACCATCACCAATTGGAGCAACGGGGCCGAGACCACGACGATCATGATCGGGGATCCCGTAGCCGGACTGAGCTTCGTCCTCGAGCCGGAGACGCGCACGGCTTACCGCGAGACGCAGATCGTGGCGAGAGCCGTGCCGTCGACGGACATGCCAGCTCCGGGTGCGCGGGGTGGTGGGGGCGGACGAGGTGGTGCTGCCGTGAGGTCTTACGGGCCGGAGGGCTCGATGGTCACGACGCTGCCGACGCCGGTGCCGCCAGTCGGTGCGGGCGGCGTGGCCGGTGTCAAGGTGCCGGACCCTGGCGCCACCACCGAACAGCTCGGCCAGAAGATCATCGAGGGGGTGCCCGCCGAAGGCACCCGGACGACCACCATCATTCCCGCCGGCACGATCGGAAACGAACAGCCGATCAAGGTCATATCGGAGCAGTGGTTCTCGCAAGACCTGCAGGTGCTGGTTTCGACCCGTCACAGCGACCCTCGCAGCGGTGAGACGGTCTACCGGCTGGTCAACATCGTGCGGGGTGAACAGGATCGCTCATTGTTCGAGGTGCCGGCGGATTACACGATCAAGGAACCGCGCATGCGCCAGCAGCTGATGAAGCATCCCGAGTAACGGGGCTACGCCAACAATCGCGTCCTTTCGGGGACGCGTGCGAAGGGCAGCCGCAGTGTAGTCCTCCTACCACTTCGGCTGTCCTTTTTTGCGCAGCTTTCATGCTACATTGGGCAGTTCACGTCTCTCAGGCCGGACTGCCTATGCCCCAGCGCAAGCTCGATGTCGTTCTCGACTCTGTCAAGCGTCTCCTGCGCGTAGGGGCCACGGCCAATCTCGTCAACCTGCTGCACAAACAGCATCCCGCCGACCTGGCGCAGCTGTTCTCGGACCTGCCGGAGAAGGATCGCCGCTCGGCGTTCGCACTGCTCGTTGAACGGAACAGCAAGCTGGGGATGGAGGCCCTCAGCGAGTTGGGCCCGGAAGCTGGCGCCGCCCTGCTTGCGGATCGCTCTGCGGAAGAGATCGTCAAGCTCACGCAGGAGCTGCCGTCCGACGATGCGGCAGCGATTATCGATTACCTGCCGGAGACGCTCGCGGCAGCTGTGCTCGAGTTGATGCAGAAGCGCCCGGCCGGCGCTGACGTCGGCGAGCTGCTCGAGTACCCAGAGCAAACGGCCGGCCGCATCATGAACCCGAAAGTCTTCGCACTTTCGGAGGACATGACGGCCGGAGAGGCCATTACCGCGCTGCAGGCCGCCCGCGACGTCGAGATGGTCTTCTATCTCTACGTCATCGACGCCCGTCGTCACCTGGTTGGGGTCGTGTCGTTGCGGCGGCTCCTGCTCGTCGCCCCCACGACGCCGCTCAAGCGGATCATGACGACCGACATCATCAGCGTGCGGGCTGACATGGATCAGGAAGAGGTCGCCCGACAGGTCGCGTCCTACAACCTGCTCGCGATTCCGGTCGTCGACGAGGAAAACAAGCTCGTCGGCGTGATCACCGTCGACGACGTGATCGACGTCATCAAGGACGAGGCGACGGAAGACGTCTATCGTCTGGCCGGCGTGTCGAGTGACGACCGGGTTTTCACCCGCCCGTCCGAATCCCTGCGCAAACGCCTGCCGTGGCTCATCGTCAACCTGGCGACCGCCTTCCTCGCTGCTTCCGTCGTGGCGCTGTTCTCCTCCAGCATCGGCTACCTGCCCATGCTGGCCGTCCTGATGCCGGTCGTCGCCGGCATGGGCGGCAACGCCGCCACGCAGACCCTCACAGTGATCGTCCGCGGCATCGCGCTCGGGGAGCTGACGTGGGGCAACACGCGTAAGGCGCTGTTGAAGGAAGCGGTCGTCGGGCTCGGCAACGGCATCGCCTGCGGTCTGATTGGGGCCGTCGTCGTGATGATCTTCAAGAACGACGTGATGCTGGGGCTGGTGCTCGGCCTGGCGATGGTGGTCAACATGTTCATCGCCGCGACCGCCGGTACGCTGATTCCGCTGACCCTGCGCGCGCTGAAAGTGGATCCGGCGCTCGCCTCGTCAGTTTTCATCACCACGCTGACCGACATGTTCGGGTTCTTTTCCTTCCTCGGGCTGGCCACGGTCTTTCTGAGGTATCTAAAGGTAGAATAGGCAGGATTGGCGTTGCAGAAAGCGACGTGTCGTAGCTCGTGGCTCGTGGCTCGTAGAACGATGTGGGTCTCGGGCTGGTATTTGGTTTTTCGAGCGACGAGCGACGGACCACGAACCACAGCACGCGTTGAGTCTTGCAACGTTGTATCGAATCGTCAATGCCAGTATTCAAAGCCGACGCGCTGATTCTGCGCACCTACAAGCTCGGTGAGTCGGATCGGATTGTCGTCTTCCTGACACGCGACCGTGGTAAGAAGCGTGGGGTTGCGAAGGGTGCGCGGCGGCCGCGGTCGCGGTATGTCGGAGCGCTCGAGCCGATGACGCGCGCCGGCGTGGCGTACTACGAGCGCGAGCAGCGCGATCTCGTGCGGCTGAATTACGTGGAGCCGGTGCAGTCGCCGCTGGCGGCGTCAACCGCGGAGGCGTTCGGGCACGTCGGCTACTTTGCGGAGCTGATCGATGAGTGGGCGCCCGAGGCCCATGCCGACGAGCGCTTGTTCCGGCTGGGTGCCTCGATCGTCGACGCGGTGGCGATCGGAAGCCCGGTCGACCACCTGGCGCGGTACTTCGAATATTGGCTGTTGAGGCTTCAGGGGGTCTATCCGGCGCTGGCGTGCGCAGGCTGTCAGGCGGCGCTGGCGCAGGGGTCGGTGATGCCTCCGCGGGATTTCGTGTTCCTGTGCCGTCGCTGTGCGCCCGGAAACGGAGGCACCGACCTGTCGTCGGAGTCGATGCGCTTTCTGGCGGCGTCGGGGACCATCCGTCCGGAGCAGCTGGCGTCGGTGCCGCTCTCGACGGCCGCGTCCCGTCAGCTGGAAACGGCCCACCGGCGATTGATCAACCTGCATCTGGAGAAGGAGCTGAAATCGGCCCGGGTTCTTCGTGAGATGCGCCAGGCCCCTTAAGCGCGAATGGTCACCCTGCAACAACTGATTTTCAGGCTGTCCGAGTTCTGGAGCTCGCGCGGCTGTCTCCTTCAGCTGCCGCTCGATATCGAAATGGGCGCCGGCACGATGCATCCGGAGACCTTTCTACGCGTGTTGGGACCGGAGCATTGGAGCGTCGCGTACGTGCAGCCCGCCCGCCGTCCTGCGGACGGCCGGTTCGGCGAGAATCCCAATCGGCTTTTCAAACACCACCAGTTCCAGGTCGTCCTCAAGCCCGCGCCCGACGAGGTGCAGCAGCTCTACCTGCAGAGCCTCGAGGCGTGCGGGATCGATCTGCGCGCGCACGACGTGCGCTTCGAGGAAGACAACTGGGAGTCACCGACGCTCGGAGCGTGGGGGATCGGGTGGCAGGTCCTCTTCGAC
>Ga0075431_100002502_pt1 | contig 17722 bp, 6 predicted proteins | sample RhiMetdeltSRZDD5_FD_75297 | JGI IMG/M metagenome (GOLD analysis project Ga0075431, IMG submission 75297) | Populus rhizosphere microbial communities from Tennessee, USA - Rhizosphere MetaG P. deltoides SRZDD5 | ecosystem: Host-associated > Plants > Roots > Rhizosphere > Soil | place: USA... | reverse complement strand
GATCATCATCGTTGTCATATTTCAGGAGGAGTTGCGCCAGATATTCGAGCGCATCGCGGTCTGGAGCCTGGCGCGAAACGCCGGCCGCGCGTTGCGCTCAAACACCGCCGATATACTGGTCGGGACAGTGGCCGATCTGGCCAAGGATAAAATCGGCGCCCTGATCGTCGTCGAAGGCAAAGACCCCATCGCGCGCCATGTGATGGGGGGCATCGAGATGGAAGGCAAGATCAGCGAGCCTCTCTTAAAAAGCATCTTCGACCCTCATTCGCCTGGGCACGATGGCGCCGTGATCGTGGAACATGACCGTATCACCCTTTTCGCTGCCCACTTGCCCTTGTCAAAGGACTTTCAGCAATTGGTCAATGTCGGCACGCGTCATAGCGCCGCTCTCGGCCTCGCCGAGCTTAGCGATGCTTTCTGCATCGCTGTATCGGAAGAGCGCGGCACGATCTCGGTAGCGCGAGCCGGCCGGCTTCGCCTGGTCAGCAACATTCAAGAGCTGAGTTTATTGCTTCAAGGATTTCTTCAGGAGAAGTATCCGGCCACCGAGCAGCGCAAGCTGTCGATCTCGTTGCTACGCGAAAACTGGCTCGCAAAACTGGTCACGTTCGCGCTCGCGGTCGGGCTCTGGTACGTCCTGGTTCCCGGCTCGAGCACGGTGGAAGTCGTCTATAAAATTCCGGTGCAGGTTCAGAACCTGCCTCCGGAATATCGCGTAATGGAAATGGATCCTCCCGCGGTGAACGCGACGTTTACCGGTCCAAAGCGGGCCTTTTACTTTTTCGATCCGAGCAAACTCAGGGTCGAAGTCGATCTCTCATTGGCCGAATCCGGACGAAAGACATTGCGGATTTCAGAGCAAAATGTCCGTCACCCGCCCAATCTCACCTTGCAGCAGCTGTCCCCGACCACCATGCGAGTGACGATCGCCAAGGCAACACCCGCCCAAGCCGACAAAAGTCCGAACGGCTGAGAAGCGCTGTTAGGATGCCAGCAAAAAGATCCGAAAATTAGGGCAGAGAGAAGTTTTTCGCAGGGTGTTACACGCGCCAATCAGTGCGCGCACAGAATCTGACTTCTTTGGGAATGAATTTGCGCGCAAACTCTTCCCTGATCGTAGTACGGTGGACAGATACGAGCCGCGCGAGATCAACCGGCCGCAGGCATGATACCGAGAATTCCGCGCAGTGGTATGCCGACCCAATCGGGCCGGTTATTCAGCTCGTAGTTCAGCTCGTAGATCCCTTTCTGCAGCAAATACAGATCCAACAAACTTTTTAGCTCTTGATTGGAGGACGGTAAGAAGCCGTCGCCACGGCTCGCATCGAGATAGTTCTGAAGAAAGACTACCGACACCCAAAACACCCAACCTTTTGCGGCTACGCCAAAGGGTTTGAGGTCCTCGGCTCGAAAATCGCCGCTCTTGAGCGCTGTGAGCGCGGCGTAATCGAACGACCGCAGCATGCCGGCGACGTCGCGCAACGGCGAGCGCTTGCTGCGGCGTTCGCTGACCGGCTGCGCTGGTTCGCCTTCGAAATCGGTAATGACAAAATCTTTCCCGGTAAAAAGCACTTGGCCGAGATGATAGTCGCCATGGACGCGAATCCGTATGGCGGTTATTTTTTGATCGACGAGAAATCGAAAACGATTTAAGATTTCGTTCTTAAGCGCTAAAACCCGCTCCGCCTCGCCGCGCTCCACATCGGGCAGTTGCCTGAGCCGATCGCGCAAAGTCGCCAGCGCGCGGTCGGCGAGTGAGCGCATGCTCTGGTAAACCGCGCGGCGATAGAACGGCGTGAAAACTTCGGGAGCGAAGTCGGGGTCCGTGCGATCAGCGGCTAACGCGATGTGAAGCTCGCCGGTGCGCCGGCCGAGCAGGGCTGCCGAGGCCAGGTAAGTACCGATGGTTTCGCGCACCGCTTGCGGCTCTTCGCTCCCGATAAAGTCCACCATGTGACCTTGAGGACGGCAGAGGTCAATGGGCAGCGACGTCAACGCCGAGCAGGTTTCAAAAAAATCGGCGAGATGATCGAGAGTATAGCGCCACGCGTCTCCTTCGTTTCTGACCCAGCTTTGCAGAATGCCAACGGTGGCCACACTGTTGTTGCCACGGCGCAGCTCCATGCTCCCCGCCAGCTTGGGAACATGCTCGAAAGAGGTTTTTTCACTCAAAAAGCGCCCGATCTCGAGATCGGGATTGATGCCGTCCTGCAATCGACGAAAGATTTTAAGAATCAACCGTTCGCCATAGACCACCGAAGTGTTGCTTTGCTCTCTGCGTACAAGGGTGGGTTCCAAAGCGCTCTCATAGGAGCCCCTCAGGACGCGGAAATGTTTCGATGGCACAGCGAAGATTTCCCCCGCCTTGCTTTTAAAACTGCGCCGGCGCGCAATTGCCTCGAGCAGGCAATTTAAGAACGCCCGATCATAGACCGCGTCAATCAGAAGCCCGTCCATAGCTTCGCCGGCCGGCTTTGTCTTGAGCCGCGCAATCACCCCCTGCGGAAAAGCTTGTTGGAATTCTCCCGCGCGCTCGCCGGTGACGAACGCCAGCGGCAAAAGGTAGGTTTCGGGCTCGCCATCCGCGTAGCTAACGTCCAGAGCCACCATCTGTGCATCTTGCGAATTTACCGGTACCGGAATCGCCTCGCCCAGACTGATCGCCCTTATTTTGCGGCTCTTGCCGCCGAACCAACGACAATCGTTAAGGTAACCCGGAAGAATTCTTTCCAGCGCCGATTTGCCGCCGCGGACGAGAATCTGTTCCCATGAACCGGTTACTTCCAGAGCGGCGGGCGGCGCCTCTTCCAAGGCGCGCGGCTTTGCCGCCGCGGCGTTTTCAAGTTTGAACCAGTAGAAGCCGTGCGGCCCTAGGGTAATGAAGTAAGGCAGGTCGCCGATGGCCGGGAATTCAGTCTGGCCGAAAAGCTCCACCGGCACCCTGCCTTTGAACTGTGAAAGATCCAATTCTGCCGCCTGCACGAAGCGCGACAGGTTCGCGACCGTAAGAATAATCTCCTCATCCAAGCGGCGGATGAAAATCAGCACCCGGCGATTTTCCGGATAGAGAAACTCGGTCGAGCCCCGGCCGAAGGCATGATAGCGCTTGCGCAGAGTGATCAGCCGCTTCATCCACCATAACATCGAGCTCAAATTCTCCTGTTCCGCCTCGACGTTGATCGTTTCGTAGTGATGCTGCGGGTCGATGATGATGGGCAGGAATAGCCGCTGCGGGTTGGCATCGGAAAAGCCCGCATTGCGATCGGCGCTCCACTGCATCGGCGTGCGCACGCCGTTTCGGTCGCCGAGATAGAAATTGTCGCCCATGCCGATCTCGTCGCCATAGTAAACCACGGGCGTGCCGGGCAAGGAAAAAAGCAGACAATTGAGCAACTCTATTTTTCTGCGGTTGTTCCCCAGGAGCGGCGCGAGGCGGCGGCGAATGCCGAGATTGATCCTGGCCTTCGGATCGCTGGCGTAAACCTTGTACATGTAGTCCCGGTCTTCGTCGGTCACCATCTCGAGCGTCAGCTCATCGTGATTGCGCAGAAACAGCGTCCACTGCGAGTTGGCGGGTATTTCCGGGGTCTGGCCGAGGATGTCGACGATCGGGAAACGGTCCTCCATGTGCACCGACATGAAGATGCGCGGCATGAGCGGAAAGTGAAACGCCATATGGCATTCGTCGCCCGCGCCGAAATAATTGACCGCATCCTCGGGCCACTGGTTGGCCTCGGCGAGCAGCATGCGGTTCTTATGTTTTGCGTCCACGCGGCGGCGCAGCTCTTTTAAGAATTGATGAGTTTCCGGTAAATTCTCGCAGATCGTTCCTTCGCGCTCGAAGAGATAAGGAACGGCATCCAGGCGCAAGCCGTCCACACCCATCTCGAGCCAGAAATCCATGGCTTCGAAAATCGCGCGCCGCACCGCCGGATTGGCAAAATTCAAGTCGGGCTGGTGGGAATAAAAGCGATGCCAGTAATACGCCTTCGCTAACGGATCCCACGCCCAATTGGAAGTTTCGAAGTCTTTGAAAATGATGCGCGCTTCTTTGTAGGGTTCCTGGTTGTCGCTCCAGACATAAAAATCACGTTCCTTGCTTCCCGGCGCTGCCCGCCGCGCCCGTTGAAACCACGGGTGCTGATCCGATGTGTGGTTGACGACGAGCTCGGTGATCACACGCAAGCCGCGCCGGTGCGCTTCCCTTAGGAAAACTTTGAAGTCCTTGAGCGTGCCGTAGTCGGGATGAATCTCCGTATAGCTCGCCAGGTCGTAACCGTCATCTTTCAGCGGCGACGGATAGAACGGCAGAAGCCACAGCGCGGTAACGCCGAGATCCTGCAAATAGTCGAGCCTTTCCGTGAGCCCTTGGAAGTCGCCGATGCCGTCCGCGTTGCCGTCAGAAAACGCCCGGACGTGAAGCTCATAAATGACCGCGTCCTTATACCAGAGCGGATCGTCCGTAAGAACAAATTCCCGGGTTGACTGTTTTTCTGGTTTCATTCGGTCTCACATGAAGTAATCGAAATCTTGCTCGCGCCGGATGCGCCGGCGCAGCCGGAGAATATGGGCGGGCGCCGTCTGCGGGTTGAGCTCGACGTAATTGCGCTCGCCGTGCCAGAGAAATCGCGCGCCGGTCAACAAATCGTGCGCTTGGTAGGACTCGTCCGGGTCGAGCTTGAGCGCCTCGATCGGAATCGTCACCCAGCCGAATTGCGCATGGTGCGGATCCAGGTTCACGACTACGACGATCACATTGCTGAGGTCTTCGGATTGTTTCGTATAACAGATGATCTGCTCGTTATCGGTCTCGTGGAAGCGCAAGCTGTGATCGCTTTGCAGGGCGGTGTTTTCCTTGCGGATACGATTGACCCGGGCAATAAACTCTTTGAGACTATCGGGTTTCTCTCGGTTCCAGTTTTTAATCTCATATTTTTCCGAATTCAAATATTCCTCGCTGCCCGGCTCGCGCGGCCGGTCTTCGAGTAGCTCGAAGGCCGGACCGTAGATGCCATAGCTTGCGCCCAGCGTGGCGGCGAGCACGAACCGCACCATAAATGCGGGCCTGCCGCCGAACTGGAGATACTCGTTCAAGATGTCGGGCGTGTTCGGCCAAAGGTTCGGCCGGAAATATTCCCGCACTTCGCCGCGGGTAAGCTCGGTGAAATACCGTGTCAGCTCGGGTTTGGTATTTCGCCAGGTGAAGTAGGTATAGGACTGGGTGAAGCCGACCTTGGCGAGACGATACATGAGCTTAGGCCGGGTAAAAGCTTCGGCCAAAAAAATCACATCGGGATTTTTCTTCTTTATTTCATCGATCAGCCATTGCCAAAACGGCAGCGGTTTGGTGTGCGGATTATCGACGCGAAAAGTGCGTATCCCCTGGTCGATCCAGAACTGGACCACACTCAATAATTCTTGCCACAGCTCGCGCCACTGCTCAGAGGTGAAATCGAGCGGATAAATATCCTCATATTTTTTTGGCGGGTTTTCGGCGTATTGCACGCTCCCGTCGGGACGTCGGCGGAACCATTGCGGATGTTGCTTGACGTACGGATGGTCGGGACTGCATTGGAAGGCCAGATCCAAAGCAACTTCCATCCCGAGTGTCCCCGCCTTCTGAACCAAGCTCTTAAAGTCCTCGAGGGTGCCCAGCTCCGGAAGAATTGATTTGTGACCGCCCGCTTCAGCGCCGATCGCCCAAGGGCTGCCCGGGTCGTTGGCGGAGCCGATCACGGCGTTATTCTTGCCTTTGCGATGAGTTCGTCCGATCGGATGAATCGGCGGCAGATAGAGAACGTCGAAACCCATCGATGCAACGTAGGGAAGCATGTTTTCGCAGTCCTTAAATGATCCGTGGCCGCCGGACTCAGGCGCGCAGGAGCGCGGGAACATTTCGTACCAGGAACCAAACCGTGCCCGCTCCGGATCGATGACGACGCTGAGTTTCCTGGAATATTTCGTCGCCGATGCTCTGTCCGGATACTGCTCGGCTAATGCGGCGAGATCGTCGCTCAGGGCTAGCGCCAGCTTATCTGCCAAGCTTCGCTTCTTGTCGCGCAAACTCTTCGCCCAGTCGTCGAGCTTTGCGGCATCGGCGCCGGCGCGCTTGCCGGCGTCCTCGATCAACCGGGCGCCGGCAAGCATGTCCAAATCGGTGTGCGTGCCCGCCTCGGCTTTCTTTCCCAGATCGCGGCGCCACGATTCGAATCGATCCACCCACGCGATCACAGTATAAACGGAGCGGCCGATTTCATCGGCGGCAAATTCGCCGCGCCAGCGATCGTTGACCAGCGCCGTCATCGGCGCTTCGCGCCATTCCTTGTCCTGTTCACGGCGAAACAGCAAGGCCGCGGCAATAACTTCGTGGCCGTCGACGAAGATATCGGCTTCGACCGTCACGGTCTCGCCGCGGGTGCGTTTGATCGGAAACTGCCCGCCGTCGATCTCCGGCGATACGCCTTCGATCACGACGCGCTGTGTTCCCTCAACCGAGGGGTTGGGTTGCCGTGGCATGGGAGCTTTCCTCAACCGCAAGTGACAAATCCGCAAGCTCTTCGTGATAAAGCAGCGAAACCGGGAAGTGCTTAAAAACCGCGTTGAGCATCAACTGATTGCCCGGGCCCGTTTCAATGCGTTGTCCACTGATGACGTCAACCCACCGGGCCGGCGCGTCGAGCGGAAAACTGAGCGCGCTCTGCCGCCAGAACTCGCCTACTGGCGCACCGCCATTATAAACTACTTCGGCGACTAAACGCGGCACGATCGCCACCGCCCAGGCCGATCCTTTGCGTCTGGCAAAGGCGCAAATTTGATCGCCCATCGGGCCGGTGGAACTTTTAAGCGGCGTGTAGTCAGCGTCGGCAAAAAAGTCCCGATGAGCGCGCCGGAAGCCCAAGAGCTTGTGCATAAGATAGAGCTTGATACGGCCGTCCCGCCAGTTTGAAAGTAGATCTTGCATCAAAGCGATGCAATCGGTCGAAGCAGCTAATTTAAGTTCGGCGAGCGAACGGCGCCGTTCAGCATAATCAACGGAGCGGCGATTGTCCGGATCGACGAAACTCAGGTCCCAGAACTCCGTCCCTTGATAGATGTCCGGCACTCCCGGAGCAACGATTTTGAGAAGCGTTTGGCCGAGTGAGTTGAACATGCCGCAATGGGCGATTTTCTCGACGAAAGGCAAAAATTCGGCGAGGAAACGATTCCTTTTCGACGGCGCAAGGATCGCCGCGGCAAAATTTACGAAAGCCGCTTCGTAGGCCAAATCAGGCTTGAGCCATTCGGTATGGACTTTGGCTTCTCGCACCGCTTTGATCAGATAAGCTTTGAGACGATCGAGAAAAGGCGCATCGCCGCCGCTGTCGAGCGGGAATGCCCCAATCAGTGTCTGGTAAAGCAAATACTCGTCGTTACGATCGGGAACTTCCAAGTCCTTGATTCGAGTTTTTTGGCCGCGGTTGATCCTGCTCCAGGATCTTAGCCGCCGTTCCCACTCCTGAGGCAGTTCCGAAAGCACATTGATTCTGGCGCGAGCGTCCTCGCCGCGTTTGGTGTCGTGCGTCGCGGTGGCATTCATCGTATCCGGCCAATAATCGCGGCGACGCCGGTTGAAATCATGAAACTCATCGACCGTGACGCCGAAATGATCGGGATTGCCGCCGACATCGTTCAGCGACAGCAAGCAATTGTAAACGTAGAGCGTGGTATCTTCGAACCCCTTGGCCATCAGCGGGCCGCTGAGTTGCTGGAAACGCATGACGAAATGCGTCCCGCGATTTTTCATCTCCTCGATCTCATGATCGTCGAACTCGAGAGACAAAAACCGTTCGATAAAATTTAATTCGAGCAGCAAGCCCGGGTTCGCTGCTTTGGCGCGTTTGACCGCCACGCTGAGCCAGCGCCGATCTTCCGGAGTGCACTGGCCGCGGCTGACATAACTTCGATAGACCGGGAAAAAGGCCAGCACCTCGACCAGCGCCCTTTTGAGCGCGTAAAGTGTCACATCGGCGGCGTGACGGTCGCGGCTCGATAGGCTTTTTAGCAGAAACGCCAGACCTTCGATGTCTCCAGCCATGTACTTGCCGATGATCAGACGCTTTTTCTCAATCGTCAGCACAGCGCAGGACGTTTCAATGCCGGTAAATCGCCCATAGATCTGGTTGAACTGTTTTTGGTGCTCGCGACGGCAGAACACGCCGTTCACGTAATTAAGAAACTCATAGCCGGTTGTTCCCTGCACCGGCCAGAGCGCCGGCAGTTCTTCCTCATAATCGAGAATTTTCTCCACCGTTATATAGGCCGCGCCGCTATCGCGGCGCAGCCGCTCGAGATAGCTCAGCGGATCGTAGAGTCCGTCGATGTGGTCGACTCTAAGTCCGGTAAATGTGCCCGCGCGAACGAATCGGTTAACCAGCTCATGGGTATGGCGGTAAACTTTTTCATCTTCCATGCGCAGGGAAATAAGCTCGTTAATGTTGAAAAATCGCCGGTAATCGAGCTCTTCCGCCGCGACTTTCCAAAATGACAAACGATACCACTGCTGCATAAGCAGCCGGTCCAACAGATTGAAAGTTTCCGGCTGACCTTTGGTGCCGTTGAACCGCGCCAACGTCGCATCCAGGTACCGTTTGATCTGGCCGTTCGAGCTGTAGAGATCCCATAAGATTCTTTTCACGAACACGATCTGGTCCGCCCGTTCGGCGCTCTCTTGTCGGGGCGCGATGTTCTTGAGGGTGTAGAGCACCCCCAAGAGCTTGACGTAGTCCAGGTGATCGCCGCCGATCTCGTTGCGCAACGCGGCCAGATTATTGGTCAAGACGTCGCTGTACGCTTCGATGTTCACCGGCAGGGTCAACGAGTAATAGCGTACGTTAAGCCCGCCCTCGTCGTAGTGCAGCGTGATCTCGCCGTCTTCCAAACATTCGCCGTAGAACCGGCCGAGAAACGGCGCCAGGATTTTTCTCTTCATGCTTTCATAGGGGTGATTCCAGTCGATGTCGAAAAAATCCAGGTACCGCGACGCCTCGCCATTTTCGAGCACGTCCATGAGCAGCCGATTTTGCGAATCGTACGCCATGTGATTGGGCACGATATCCTGCACCCATCCGAGCTCGTGGCGGCGCGCTTCGTCGATAAGTCTCTCGAAATCTTCATCCGTCCCAAGCTCGGGATTGAGCCGATTCGGATCGACGACGTCATAACCGTGCGTGCTGCCCGCGCGGGCATGGAAAATCGGCGAGGCGTACACATCGCTGATGCCTAATTCACGCAGATAGGAAAGCACTTCCCGAGCTCGGGCAAAACCGAACTGCGGCGTGAATTGGAGCCGGTAAGTCGCGGCGGGAACTTTCATGGCAGGGATCGGCTGGCGGCTTCGCGCCGGCGCGGGCGCAAAGCGGATCGGGAATCGCCGTTTCTTTCCTCTCCTTCCGCGCCTCTCGGCAAGCGCAACACGACCAGCGAACGATTCTGGAGATCGTAAATTTCCCCGCCGCGCATCAGACGGCGCTTCTTGGGATCGAGATTCGGCTGATAGGTATCCAAAACGACTTCCCAGCGAACTTTGCGCCGGTGCGCCGGCAGCGTGAAAGAAATCGGTTCATGATGGGCGTTGAGAAGAACGAGCAGCGTGTCATCGGCAATGCGATTGCCGCGATCGTCCAGTTCTTCGATGGCGTCTCCCGCCAGGCGCAAGCCGAAGCAGCGCGCTTCTGAATTGCTCCAATCCTCGTCGCTCATCTCCTTGCCGTCGGGCCGAAACCAAGCGAGATCTTTTACTTCGGACCCGCGAATCCGCCGGCCCTGAAAGAAATGCCGGCGCCTGAGCACCGGATGCTCGTCACGAAAGCGAATCAAAGAACGCGCGAACTCGAGCAGTTCGCGCCGCGGGCGGTCAAGCTTCCAATCGAGCCAAGAGATTTCATTGTCCTGACAATAAGCATTGTTGTTGCCGAGCTGTGTGCGGCCGAGCTCGTCCCCCGCCAACAGCATGGGCACGCCTTGCGAGAGAAACAACGTGGCCAGAAAGTTCCTTTTTTGCCGCTCGCGCAGCGTGAGTATGCCGGCGTCGTCGGTGTCACCTTCCGCGCCGCTGTTCCAACTGAGATTTTCATTATGACCGTCGCGATTTTCTTCGCCGTTGGCCTCGTTGTGTTTTTCGTTGTAGCTGACCAGATCATGCAGCGTAAAACCGTCGTGGGCCGTGATGAAGTTAATGCTCGCGTAGGGCTGGCGGCCGTTGTGACTGTAGAGATCACTCGATCCCGTCAATCGATAACCCAGGTCACCGACCTGGCCGGCATCTCCTTTCCAAAAGCGCCGCTGAGTGTCGCGATACGCCGCGTTCCATTCGGCCCAGAGAACCGGAAAATTGCCGACCTGATAGCCGCCTGGCCCGAGATCCCAGGGCTCCGCGATGAGCTTCACCTGCGAGATGACCGGATCTTGTTGGATGATATCGAAAAAGGCGCCTAGCCGATCGACGTCATGGAGCTCGCGCGCCAATGCCGACGCCAGATCGAAACGGAAGCCGTCTACGCGCATTTCCTCGACCCAGTAGCGCAGGCTGTCCATGATCATTTGCAGCACGCGCGGATGGGTCATGTCGAGCGTGTTGCCGCAGCCGGTGTAGTCCATGTAGTAGCGCCGATCGCTCTCCACGACGCGATAGTAGCAAGCGTTGTCGAGGCCGCGAAAGCACAAGGTCGGACCCATCTGATTGCCCTCGCCCGTGTGGTTGTAAACCACATCCAGAATGACCTCGATGCCCTCACGGTGCAGCGCCCGGACCATGCTTTTGAACTCGGCGACCTGCTGACCGACGGCGCCGGCGCTCGCGTAGCGCGCATCCGGAGCGAAATAACCGATGGAATTATAGCCCCAGTAATTGGTGAGGCCGCGGTCGATCAAATGTTTGTCGGCGACAAACTGGTGCACCGGCAGCAATTCCACCGCGGTCACGCCGAGGCCCCGCAGATAGTCGATCACGGTCGGCAACGTGAGCGCTGTGTAAGTACCGCGCAGTTCCGGGGGCACCCCCGGATGGCGCATCGTGAAACCTTTCACATGCAGCTCGTAGATGATCGTCTTGTGCCATGGCGTCGCGGGCGGTGTGTCGTTGCCCCAACTAAAGGCGGGATCGACGACCACGCACTTGGGCATTCCCGTGGCGCTGTCTGTGTCGCTGCGCGACAGATCTTGGTCCGGATGGCCGATGAAATATCCGAACAAGGCATCGCTCCACTGTACCGTGCCGTGAATCGCTTTCGCGTACGGATCCAAAAGTAGCTTGGACGGATTAAATCGCTGCCCTTGCGACGGCTCGTACGAACCATGAACCCGGTAACCGTAAAACTGCCCGGGCCGGGCCTCGGGCAAATAGACATGCCAGATTTGATGGGTTTGCTCTCTGAGAGGGACGCGCGTTTCACGCGACGCATCCGGGCCATCGAACAAGCAAAGCTCGATCTTCGAAGCGTTTTCCGAAAACAGTGAAAAATTGACGCCGGCGCCGTCCCAAGTCGCGCCCAGCGGGTACGGTTTTCCCGGCCAAATCTTTATAGCGCTCTTGAGATCTATGATCGGCAGGTCTTTCATGAAACATTCTCCCGGCGATAAAGCGCAAGGGTGTGCGCGCCGATCCTGAAACCAAAATCCGTTCCACCGTCGAATTGATCGGGCAGCGCGCTGCCTTCGCCGCGCCATTTCGGCGCCCCCGAATCCAGGACCTTACGCCAGCGTCCACGCGCCAGCGACAGTCGAACGGACTTTTCCCCGACGCCGACATGTGCGAGCATCAGCGCGCGGTCTTCGCCGCACCAGCGCTCGACCGCCAAGACCTTCTCGTTCGGGTAATCTTTGACTTCCAAGTCGTCTTTGTCTGAACGCGCCAGAGCGAGAATCGTTTTTCGCAACCTGATCAGCTCGCGATAAAACTCCAACAACATTCTGTTCTGGCCCGATTCACGCAGCTCGTGGCGCAATTTAGCGCTCAAGAAAGTGGCCTCGTCTTGCGGATCGGGCACTTCTCCCCGCCAATCGAAAGCGGCAAATTCCGCTCGCCGCCCCTGCCGTACCGCTTCGATCAACGCAGGATCTGAATGGCTGACAAAATAGAGAAACGGCGCCGTCTCGCCATATTCTTCGCCCATGAACAAGAGCGGTAGAAACGGTGAAAGCACAACAAGCGCGGCGGCAAGCTTGAGCTGCTCAAGGGATACCGTCTGTGTTAAACGGTCGCCGACCATGCGGTTTCCCACCTGATCATGATTTTGGGAAAACACGACGAATTTCCGCGCGCCAATGTCGCGCGATGAACTGCCGTGCCGCCGCTTGCGAAACGGCGAATACTCGCCGGAATAGACGAAGCCTTCGCGATAGGCTTTGACCAGGTGGGCGAACTCGCCATAATCGCGGTAGTAGCCCCTGCGGTCACCGGTCAGCAGCGTGCGCAGGGCATGATGAAAGTCGTCATTCCACTGGCCGTCCAGCGCGTAACCACCGCGCTCGCGCGCGCGTAATAATCGGGGGTCGTTATCGGCGCTTTCAGCAAACAAGAACATGAGCCGATCCAGGCGGCTTGCTTCCCGTTTAACTGCGGCGCTCAGGTCCTCAAGAAAGGTCACCGGCGAACGATCGAGGATCGCGTCTACCGCATCGAGACGCAGCGCGTCGAAGCGAAAATCGACGAGCCAGTGAAGGGCATTTTGAATGAAGTACTCTCTCACCTCGTCGCTGTAAGGTCCGTCGAAATTAAGCGCGGGTCCCCATGGCGACCGGTAGCGATCCGTGAAGTAAGGACCGAAATCAGCGAGATAATTCCCCTCGGGCCCCAGATGGTTGTAAACGACGTCCAAAATCACCGCGAGACCGCGCTCGTGGCAGGCGTTCACGAGTTTTTTCAATCCCTCGGGGCCGCCGTATGTATTCTGCGCGGCAAATGGAAACACTCCGTCATAGCCCCAGTTTCTAGCTCCGGGGAACTGGGCTATCGGCATGATCTCGATCGCGGTGATGCCGAGATCCGTGAGATAATCCAAATAGCGGGTAACGTCCGCGAAAGTCCCCCCCGGAGTAAAAGTGCCGACGTGGATTTCATAAATGATGTAGTCTTCGAGCGCGATGCCGCGCCACGCTGCGTCATCCAGTTCATATTTCGATTCGATCAGCGCCGATGGCCCATGCACGCCTTCGGGCTGAGACCGTGATGCGGGATCGGGCCGCTCTTGGTCGTGCCTTAAGCGAAATCGATAGAGCGCGCCGGGCGCCACATCCTCGACGATCGCCTCATGGTAACCCCGGTCGGTTTTTTTCATGGGAACAACTTTGTCGCATCCTAGCAAATGAACGCCCATGTTATCGATCAGCGGCGCCCAGACCCGAAAGCGACCGGCGTGCGGCCCCAAACAGGTGGCGCCGATTGTCTTTGCATCCTCGCGCATGGCTAGTTTGCTAAAGCGCCGGCCGGGGCATTTGAAAAAAAACTGGCAAACGCGAGCGAATTTTCAATCGCTGTTCGATTGTTCACGCCGTTTACCTGGAGTCGTTGGTGAAGAACAGGATCGAGAGCGGCGGCAGCGAGAGCGACAGCGAAAAGCGCCGGCCGTGGCAGGCCAACGGAGACGCCTCGACAGCGCCCATATTGCCGACGCCGCTGCCGCCGTAATCTCTTGCGTCACTGTTCAATCGTTCCTTCCACAAACCGCCGCGCGGCACGCCGACGCGATAGTTCTGGCGCGGCACCGGCGTGAAATTGCAAACGACCACCAGCGCGGATTCTTCCGCGCGGCCCTTACGCATCAGGCTCACGACGCTGGCGTCCGCATCATTACAGTCGATCCATTCAAACCCGGACGGATCGGAGTCCAACTCATGCAGGCCGGCGGCGCCGCGGTATAACCGGTTTAGATCCCCGACCCATTTCTGCACTCCCGCGTGCAAGGGCGATTGCAAAATATCCCAGTCCAGACTGCCGTCGTGCCGCCATTCGCTCCACTGCGCGATCTCAGCGCCCATGAACAAGAGTTTCTTGCCGGGCTGCGCATACATGTAGCCGAGCAGCAGCCTCAAGTTGGCGAACCGTTGCCAGTCGTCGCCCGGCATCTTATTCAGCAGCGAACCCTTGCCGTAAACCACCTCGTCGTGCGACAGCGGCAAAACAAAATTTTCGTGGAACGCGTAGAGCATTCTGAACGTGACATTGTTGTGATGAAATTTTCTATGGACCGGATCATTGGTAAAATATTTCAGCGTGTCGTGCATCCACCCCATGTCCCACTTTAGACCGAATCCCAGACCGCCGGCATAAACCGGACGGGACACCATCGGCCACGAAGTGGATTCTTCGGCGATGGTCTGAACATCGGGATAGTTTTCATAGACCGCGCTGTTGAATCGTCTGAGAAATTCGATCGCCTCGAGATTCTCCCTGCCGCCGTAACGGTTCGGTATCCACTCGCCTTCGCGCCGCGCATAATCGAGATAGAGCATCGACGCCACGGCGTCCACGCGCAGCCCGTCGATATGATATTTATCGAGCCAGAAAAGCGCGTTGCTGATGAGAAAGCTGCGTACTTCATGGCGCCCGTAATTGAAAATATAACTGCTCCACTCGGGGTGAAAACCCTGGCGCGGGTCGGCATGTTCGAACAGGTGGGTGCCGTCGAAATACGCCAACCCATGCTCGTCCGCGGGAAAATGCGACGGCACCCAGTCTAAAATCACGCCGAAGCCGTTTTGATGCAGGATGTCGATCAGATACATGAGGTCCTGCGGTGTGCCGTAGTTGCCCGACGGAGCGAAATAGCCGGTAATCTGGTAACCCCAGGAGCCGAAGAAGGGATGATCCATCACGGGCAGAAACTCGGCGTGGGTAAAACCGGTTTGCCTCAGATGATCGACCAGGAGCGGCGCCAGCTCACGATAGGACAACGAGCGGTTGCCCTCTTCCGGCACTCGACGCCAAGAACCGAGGTGCATTTCATAGATCGACAGCGGTTTGTCGAGGGCATTGCGCTCGCGACGCGCCGCCATCCAATCGCGATCGCCCCAGGAATAGGCAAGATCCCAGACAATCGACGCCGTCTTGGGCGGAATCTCGTTGAAAACAGAGAAGGGATCTGCCTTATCGGCGCGATAACCCATGAATTGCGATCTGACAAAATATTTGTAAAGCGCTCCCTTCTCGACGCCCGGAATGAAACCTTCCCAGATTCCGGAATTCGCCCGGCGCAAAAGCGGATGACTTTCCTTGTTCCAGTCGTTGAAACTGCCGGCAACAAATACGCCCTCGGCATTCGGCGCCCAGACCGCGAAATAAGTCCCTTCGGCATCGCCTACCTTGATTCGATGAGCGCCTAACTTTTCGTAAAGCCGCGCATGGGTTCCTTCATTAAAAAGATGCAGATCCTCGTCGCTGATCCAGCTTGCTGGCGGCGCAACTTCCGATGGATTGGGCCGCGTCAAAGAGACGCCAGCGGCGACAGCCCCGGTTTTTTCTTTGCTCCTCATCTCAGTCACCTTCGCGGATACCCGCAATCCAGCAGCGCCATGCCCCTCGGTGCAGCGCTAGAGCTGAATTTACTATTCATCATAATAAAATTTTTCGCCAAGAGAATAGCTTGCCGCTTAATTAAGAGGTTAATGCGCCCGGGTGCGTTAATGGATGGTGCTCGGAGACGCTTCCCTGCCCGCGCTGACGTTCGCGCCGGGCGGGATCACCGAAAGACGAACCTTGAAAGTGGTCCCCTCGCCTGGTTTGCTTTCGACCTTGATCGTTCCGCCGTGCGATTTTGCGATGCGGTCGCAGATCGGCAGGCCCAAGCCTAAACCTCGTCGTTTTTTTGAAGTAAAAAAGGGTTGAAAGATCCTCGGCAGGAGGTCGTTATCGATGCCGATGCCTGTATCCGATACGGTAAGGATTATGTTGCCAGCGGACGCGCTGGCGGCCCTCAACATCAGCTTGCCGCCGTTGGGCATGGCATCGAGCGCATTCAAACCCAGGTTGAGCAATATCTGCTGGAGCTGCTGCGGATCGGCGTATATCTGCGGCAACCCGGCCTCGATGTCGATCGCCGTTTCCACTCTATTTTTGGCGGCGTGAGGTTGCAGGAGATTCATCGTCCTCTGAATAATCTGCTCGACATCCGTGAGAACAAAATCGGAGCTTTTCGGTCGTCCGAATTCAAGGAGTTCTTGGACCAGCTTCTCGCATCGCTTGGCCTCCTCTGCGATAATCTGCACATGTTGGTAGTTCGGATCCGAGGGACTCAGGGCATCGAGGAGGCCCTGAGCAAACCCCAAAATGATGCCCAAAGGATTGTTGAACTCGTGTGCCATGGACGCCGTGAGCTCGCCCACCGCAACCAGCCGGCCGGAGGCAAGAAGTTGTTGCTCCAGTTCTTGCGCCTGATTGCGCAAGTGCTCCTCGCTTTTACGGAGCGCATCCTCCGCGCGCATGCGTTCGGCAAATTGTCCAATTTGACCGCCGATGGCCTGAGCCATCTTCAGCATATTGTCGTCGATCTCGCGCACCGCTGTACTGAAAAATTCGATCACGCCTAAAACCTCGTTACGCAGCTTAATGGGAAACGCAAAAACCGCATGCACATTATTATTGCCGGGCAGGGAAAGTTGTAATGTGCTTGCCTCTTTGACAATATCTGCGATCCAGAGCGGCCCCTCAGTCTGCCACACTCGCCCCGGAAGACCAATACCACGGGCGAGCGTGGGTCGATCGCCGCAGTCGGCAAAGTTCTTAGACGGCTCATGCCAGGTCTTTAGGCATTCGAGCACCTGGCTCTGCCTGTCGACGAGCCAGAAAGTTCCAGCCTCCCATTCGAGTTCCGCGCCCATGATTTCGAGAATCTTCCCCCAGGCGGCTCGCGGACTTTCAGATTCCGCGAGCACCAGTGTCACCTGATGTTCGGTCGCGAGACGCCGGGCGTTTTGCTTACGTTGGGTGATGTCGCGATTGCATTCCAGGATCACGTAGCTGCCGGCGCGGTCATCGATCAATTTGAATCGGCTTTCCACGTCGATGCGCCGCCCGTGCTTGGTCCTCTGCTTCAATTCGCCGCTCCACTCGCCCGCTTCAATCAATGAAGCTCCGAAATGATCCCACCCCTTGGGAAATTCGGTGGCGAGCAATGCATGGCTCAATGAACCAGTCGCCTCCTCTTGCGAGTAGCCATAAAGCTCCTCGGCGCCGCGGTTCCAGTAAATCACCCGGCCGTCCAATCGGCGCGCGAAAATAGCTTCGTTGGCGAGGTTCAGGAGATCAGCCTGTCGCTTAAGGTCCTCTTCCTGTTTCCTCAACGCGGCTTCGACTCGGTCCCGTTCATCTTCGCGTTCGCGTAGCAGTCTCGCAGCGCGCTCCATCTCGCGCCCCAATCCGTCAATCTCCTCGATCGGCGAGTTGGCCGGGAACGCCACCGACTTGCCGCGACCGAGATCGTGCGCCGCAGAGGAAAACTCATTGATTGATTTCGAAGCTTGACGCGCAAAAACCAGCGCGACTCCAAGGCCGGTAAGCAGCAGCAAAAAACCGCCGCCGCCAACTGCCGCCAGCGAGCGATATAAGATGGCGTTGACCTCCGAACTCGGCACCGACAGGGCGAAGAACCAACCGGTGAGCTGGGAACGGCTGACCGCCGCATAGGCGCGGTTTCCTTGATCAGTCACGCCGTACAAGAATTGCTCTTCGGCCAGAAGGTTGGTCTGC
>Ga0075431_100002501_pt1 | contig 17729 bp, 19 predicted proteins | sample RhiMetdeltSRZDD5_FD_75297 | JGI IMG/M metagenome (GOLD analysis project Ga0075431, IMG submission 75297) | Populus rhizosphere microbial communities from Tennessee, USA - Rhizosphere MetaG P. deltoides SRZDD5 | ecosystem: Host-associated > Plants > Roots > Rhizosphere > Soil | place: USA... | reverse complement strand
CTTCACGTCGCGTCCGTCGCCAATAGGCTGCCGGACTGGGCCGACGCGGCGCGCGCCGCCTACCTCGGCCGCATGCCGCGCGGCTATGAAGTGAACCTGATCGAGGTGCGTCCGGCGGCCGCCAAGGGGCTGCACGGGCGGCTGCCGGCGGGCGCGCGCGTCGTCGCGCTGGACGAGCGCGGCAAGGACCTGACGACCGTGCAGTTCGCGGCGCTGCTGGCCGAGCCGACGGTATTCGTCATCGGCGCAGCCGACGGGCTGGATCCGCAGATTCGCAAGGACGCGTTTCTGCTCGTGCGGCTGTCCGCGCTCACGCTGCCGCACGCGCTGGCGCAAGTCGTGCTGTGCGAGCAGCTCTACCGCGCCGCCACGCTTCTCACCGGACACCCGTATCACAGGAAGTAGGTGGTATCGTCGCGCCTCGCGCTGTCATTCGCCTCGTGACGATCCCCTTCCACCGCTCGATCTACCTCGCATCGCGCAGCCCGCGGCGCCGTGAGCTGCTCGCGCAGCTTGGCGTTCCGTTTCATCTGCTGATGTTTCGCACCCGTACCGGTGCCGGCCCCGAGCTGAACGAGGATCCGCGCCCGGGCGAAGCCCCCGGCGATTACGTGCTGCGGATCGCGCGGGAAAAGGCCGAGTCGGGGTGGTCGCGCATGCTGCAGCGACGTCTGCCGCCCGCGCCGGTCCTCGCCGCCGACACCACCGTGGCGCTGGAAGACCGGATTTTCGGCAAGCCTGGCGATCATCGCGAGGCCGAGCAGATCCTCGCCGCACTCTCAGGCAAGCGGCACGAGGTGCTCACCGCAGTAGCGCTCAAGCACGGCGATCGCCTGGAAACGGTGCTGTCTGCTTCGGAAGTGCAGTTCCGCGAGCTCTCGACGCAGGAAATCCAGGACTACGTTGCCACCGGCGAGTGCAACGACAAGGCCGGCGCGTACGCGATCCAGGGCCGCGCCGCGATGTTCGTGCGCGAGATTCGCGGCAGCCATTCCGGTATCGTCGGCCTGCCGCTCTACGAGACCGCGCAGCTGCTGCAAACGCTCGGACCGCTCCATGACCGACGAAATTCTGATTAACGTCACTCCGCAGGAGACGCGCGTCGCCGTCATCGGCGCGGGGCAGGTGCAGGAGCTCGTCGTCGAGCGCACCGCGAGCCGCGGCCTGGTCGGAAACATCTGCATGGGCCGCGTCGCGCGGGTGCTGCCCGGGATCCAGGCGGCGTTCGTCGATGTCGGCCTGGAGCGCGCAGCGTTCCTGCACGTTGCCGACATCTGGGAGCATCGCCGGCAGAACTCGGACCCGGACCGACCGATCGAGCGCATCCTCGCCGAGGGCCAGCCTCTGCTGGTGCAGGTCGTCAAGGATCCGATCGGCACCAAGGGCGCGCGGCTCTCGACGCAGGTGTCGATCGCCGGGCGGATGCTCGTCTATCTGCCGCAGGACCCGCACATCGGCATCTCGCAGCGGATCGAGGACGAGACCGGGCGCCAGCTGCTGCGCGAACGGTTGAGAGAACTGCTGCCGGCGGACGAGAAAGGCGGATTCATCCTGCGCACGCTCGCCGAGAGCGCGACCGAAGACGAGCTGCGCGCCGATATCGAATATCTGCGCCATCTGTGGAGCGACATCAGCGACCGGGCGAAGCGCGCGCAGGCGCCGGCGCTTCTGTACCAGGACCTGTCGCTCGCGCAACGCGTGCTGCGCGACATGGTATCGGCGGACACGGGGCGGGTGCTGGTGGACTCGCGCGAGAACTTCCACAAGCTCGCCGCGTTCGCCGAAACCTATACGCCGAACGTGCGCGCGAAGCTCGAGCACTACACCGGCGAGCGGCCGCTCTTCGACCTCTACAACGTCGAGCCCGAGATCGAGAAGGCGCTGTCCCGCCGGGTGGACCTCAAGTCGGGCGGCACGCTGATCGTCGACCAGACCGAGGCGATGACCACGATCGATGTCAACACCGGCGGGTTCGTCGGCAGCCGCAATTTCGCCGACACGGTGTTCAAGACCAACCTCGAGGCCGCGCACGCGATCGCCCGCCAGCTGAGGCTGCGCAACCTCGGCGGCATCATCGTGCTCGATTTCATCGACATGGACACGGAAGAGCATCGCAACGCGGTGCTGGAAGAGTTCCGCCGCGCGCTTGCGCGCGACCGCACCCGCATGACGGTGAACGGCTTCACGGCGCTCGGCCTGGTGGAGATGACGCGCAAGCGCACGCGCGAATCGCTCGCGCACGTGCTGTGCGAGCCCTGCCCGACCTGCACCGGCCGCGGCGTGCTGAAGACCGCGCGCACCGTGTGCTACGACATCCTGCGCGAGATCCTGCGCGAAGCGCGGCAATTCAATGCGCGCGAGTTCCGCGTGCTCGCCTCCCAGCCGGTCGTCGACCTGCTGCAGGAGGAAGAGTCGCCCGCGGTGGCGATGCTTTCGGATTTCATCGGCCGCACGGTGTCGCTGCAGGTCGAATCGAGCTACACCCAGGAGCAGTACGACATCGTGCTGATGTAACCCATGGCCGACCTCGACCTCTGTTTTGCCGGCGCCGGCAAGCTCGCCAGGCTGATCCGCACGCGCAAGGTCTCGGCCACCGAGGTCGTACGCGCGTTCATTGCGCAGATCGAGCGCGTCAACCCGCGCGTCAACGCGATCGTGACGTTCCTGCCGGAACTCGCGCTCCGGCAAGCGCGTGCACTCGACCGGCGGCTGGCGAAGCAACGCACGACAGCCGCCGGGCCGCTCGCGGGCCTGCCGATCGCCTACAAGGACCTCGTCGCCACGAAGGGCATTCGCACGACATTCGGCTCGCCGATCTACCGCGACCATGTACCGGCCGAGGACGCGCTGCTCGTGGAACGGCTGCGGGCCGCGGGCGCGATCACGCTCGGCAAGACCAATACGCCCGAGTTCGGCGCCGGCTCGCAAACGTTCAACGCGGTGTTCGGAATCACGCGCAATCCGTACGACCTGGACAAGACCTGCGGCGGCTCGTCGGGCGGAGCGGCGGCTGCAGTCGCCTGCGGCATGCTGCCTTTCGCCGACGGCTCGGATCTCGGCGCGTCGCTCCGCAACCCGGGCAACTTCTGCAACGTCGTCGGATTCCGGCCCTCGACCGGCCGGGTCCCTGTTCATCCTTCGCAGAACCCATGGTCCAGCATGGCCGAGCAAGGTCCGATCGCGCGCACAGTCGCAGACGCCGCGCTGCTGCTCTCGGCGATGGCCGGGCCGGATGCGCGCGCACCGGCCGCCTACAACGAGCCGGGCAAGGTGTTCGCTCGACCGCTCGCCCGAAGCTTTCGAAAAGTGCGCGTCGCCTGGAGCCGCACTCTCGGCGGACTCCCGGTCGAGCCGCGCGTCACGCGCGTGCTCGAGGCGCAGAGGAAGGTGCTGCAAACACTCGGCTGCGTGGTCGAAGACGCGGAACCCGACCTCTCCGGAGCCGACGAAGCCTTCCACGTGCTGCGCGCGGTGGCGTTCGTGCAGAAGCACCATGCGCTGATGAAAACACGCCGCGCCGATTTCAAGGCCGACGTCGTCTGGAACTACGAAGAGGGTTTGAAACTCGCCCCTGAGCGGATCGCCAATGCGGAAACGCTGCGCGCGCAGGTGTTTCAGCGCATGCGCGAGTTTCTCGGCCGCTACGACTTCCTGCTCGCCCCGGTGAACCAGGTCGCGCCGTTTCCGGCAAGCGAGATCTGGCCGAAGGAGATCGACGGCGTGCCGATGGCCAATTACCTTGACTGGATGAAGTCCTGCTACCGGGTCACCGTCAGCGGACACCCTGCGATCTCCGTGCCTGCGGGCTTCACCGACGACGACCCCGCGCTGCCGGTCGGAATCCAGATCGTAGGGCGCTACCGCGACGATTTCGGCGTGCTGCAGCTTGCGCATGCGTTCGAATCTGCGACGGAAATCTGGAAGCGCCGGCCGGGTGTAGCGTCGAATTGACCGCGGTCAAGGAATACGCTGCCCACCCTGAACGTTAATAGCGCAACCCAACGGAGGACCCCGATGGAAGATGCGAGCAGAGACCTGCAGGACCCCGACCTGAACAGCCTGGTTCCCGACGTGCAAGTAAACCGGCGCGGCTTCGTCGCCGCATGCATCGCCGCGGGCTTCGCCGTGACCGCCGAGCCGCTGCTGGCGCAGGCGATCAAGACGCCGATGGACGGGCTCGAGGGCGGCGACGCCAAGGTCGGTGATATCCCGGTCTATTACGCGGTGCCGAAAGGAAAGCAGAAATGCGCCGTGGTCGTCGTCGTGCCCGAGATCTGGGGCAACCACGAGCACATCAAGGATGTTGTGCGCCGCGTTGCGAAGGAAGGCTACTTCGCGGTGTCGAACGAGCCCTATTTCCGCATCGGCGAGCTCTGGAAGCTGACCGAGATCAAGGAGGTCCTCGCCGGCGCGAACCAGCTGACCGACCAGCAGGCCTTTGCGGACATCGATGCGACGCTGGCCTGGGTCGCCAAAGACGGTCGCGCCAACGTCGACAAGCTCGGCATCACCGGCTTCTGCCGCGGCGGCCGGATGGTCTGGATGTACACCGCGCACAACAAGAGCGTCGACGCCGGGGTCGCCTGGTACGGCGGCCTCAGCCCGGCGCTGCCGGCGCAGCCGCTGACGCCCGTCGAGGTCGCCGCGAAGATCGATCGCCCCGTCCTCGGACTGTACGGCGGCGCCGACACCGGCATCCCGATGGAGCGCGTGGAAGCGCTGCGCGCGGCGTTGAAGGCAGCCGGCAACGACAAGCAGTCGATGATTCACGTGTACGAGGGGATGCCGCACGCGTTCAACGCCGACTACCGGCCGAGCTACCGGAAAGAGGCCGCGGACGACGGGTGGAAGCGCATGCTCGACTGGTTCAGGAAGCACGGCGTAGCGTAAAGGTCGCGCTGCAAACAAAAAAGGCGCCCGCAGGCGCCTTTTTCATTTCAAGACGGCCTGATCAGTCGGCGTAGACGCCGGCCTTCTTGATCAGCGGGCCCCACTTGTCGATTTCCGCCTTGAGGTGCGCCTGCAGCGCCGCCGGCGTCGCTTTGTCGAGCGCGATCGGATCGGTGCCGAGATCGTTGAAGCGTTTCTTGACGTCCGGGTCCTTGAGCGCTTCCTGCAGTGCCGCGACCAGCCGGTCGATCACCGGCTTCGGCGTGCCCTTCGGCGCATAGAACCCGTGCCAGATTCCGACCTCGAATCCCTTCAGTCCCTGCTCATCCAGCGTCGGGATTTCGGGAAGCGAGGCGACGCGCTTCTTCGAGGTGACGCCGTACACCTTGACCTTGCCGCTCTTGATCTGGTTCGTCGTATTGGTCGTCTGGTCGCACATGAAGTCGACCTGGCCGCCCAGCAGATCATTCATCGCGGGCGCCGTACCCTTGTACGGAACCGTCAGCAGGTCGGTCTGGATCGCGCTCATGAACAGCATCCCGCACAGGTGCGACGCCGCGCCGATGCCGGCGTTGGCGTAGCTCACCTTGTCCTTGTTGGCCTTGACGTAGGCGAGGAACTCCTTGAAGTCCTTCGCGGGGAAGTTCTGGCGCGCAATCAGCGTCATCGGCACGTCGTTGATCAGGCCGATGTACTCGAAGTCCGTGAGCGGGTTGAAGCGCAACTGCCGGTACAGTGCCGGGGTCGTCGCCATGCCGATGTGGTGGATCATGATCGTGTAGCCGTCGGGCTTGGCGTTCTTCACGCTCTCGGGAGCGAGAATGCCGCCTGCGCTCGGCCGGTTTTCCACGATGATCGTCTGCCCGAGCGGTTTCCCCATCGCGATGCCCATCACGCGCGCGACGGTATCGGTCGGGCCCCCTGCCGCGTACGGCACGAGCATCGTGATCGGCTTGGTCGGGTACTGCTGCGCGAGCGCCGCCCCGGAAAATGCGAGCAGTACGGCCGCAGCGGCCCCAGCGGTCAGTTTCAACATGAGTTCACCTCGTTCAAGAAGACTGGTCATGCTAGGCGGCGCGCGGTGCCGCGGACTTGTCGTAGGTCAAATCCGCAGCATCCCCATCATTCTGGCGCGCCCGGCGGGATTCGAACCCACGACCCTTGGCTTCGGAGGCCAATACTCTAATCCGCTGAGCTACGGGCGCATGCAAGGGCGCGAAGGATAACGATTTTTCGCCACCGCGTCCATGCGCCGGGGTTTCTGGCGGCGCCACTTCCGCGCTAGAATCCGCACCCTCAACCCTCTCCGCAAGGCCCGCCGGATGAGCGAGCACGACACGCATTCTTCCTTCATCAAGACCCCCCAGCAGCTGGTGGTCGTCATCGTGCTCGCGTTCGTCGTGCCGATCATCGGTATCGTCCTGATGGTGCAGCTGGTCGTCAACCGGCCGCACGCCGATCCGGTGGCGCTGAAGCCGGAGGCGGTCGCAGCGCGCATCCAGCCCGTCGGCAGAGTCGAATTCGGCGCGGCCGGCGACGGCGCTCCGCGGGCGCCGAAGTCCGGCGAGGAAGTCGTCAAGTCGGTCTGTGCCGTTTGCCACCAGACCGGCGCGGCCGGGGCGCCAAAGATCGGCGACAACGCGGCCTGGGCGAAGCTGCTCAAGGCGGGGCTCGGCGAGCTCACCAAGACCGCGATCGCCGGCGTGAAGGCCATGCCGCCGCGGGGCGGCAACCCCGAGCTTTCCGATCTGGAAATCGCGCGCGCCATCGTCCACATGGGAAATCTTTCGGGCGGCAAGTTGAAGGAGCCTGCCGAAGGCGCGCCCGCAGCGAAGAAGTAACCGGGAGGCTGCGCCGCAGCAGCCGTGCAATTTCTCTTCATCATCGATCCGATCGAGACGCTCAAGGCGTACAAGGACACGACCGTCTCGATGATGCGCGCAGCGCAGGCGCGCGGCCATGCGATCAGCGTCTGCGAACAGGGCAGCCTCGCGTGGCGCGACGCAGAAGTGACCGCCGAATCGGCGGGCATCGTGCTTTCCGGGCGCGATGACGACTGGTTCAAGGAACAGGATCGCGCTCGCCGCACGCTGCACTCCTTCGACGCCGTCGTGATGCGCAAGGACCCGCCTTTCGATCTCGAGTACGTGACGAGCACGTGGATCCTGTCGGCCGCCGAGCGGCGTGGCGCCCGCGTCTTCAATGCCCCGGCGGCGATCCGCGACCATAACGAGAAGCTCGCGATCGCCGAGTTCCCGCAGTTCGTCGCGCCGACGCTGGTAAGCCGGGATCCCGATCTGCTGCATGCGTTCATCGACGCGCAGCAGGACGTGGTCGTGAAGCGCCTCGACTCGATGGGGGGCGAGAGCATCTTTCGCGTCACCGCTGCAGATCCGAACCGCAACGTGATCGTCGAGACCATGGCCGGCGCCGGCGAGCGCTCGGTGATGGCGCAGCGCTACATTCCCGAGATCCGCGCCGGCGACAAGCGAATCCTGCTGATCGACGGCAAGCCCGTCCCCTATAGCCTTGCCCGCATTCCGAAGCCGGGCGAGTCGCGCGGCAACCTCGCCGCGGGCGGGCGCGGCGTGGCGCAGCCGCTCTCGCCGCGCGACCTCGAGATCGCCCAGGGCGTGGGCGAGACGCTCGCGGCGCGCGGGCTGCTCCTCGTAGGCCTCGACGTGATCGGCGACTGGCTCACCGAGGTGAACGTCACCAGCCCGACGTGCTTTCGCGAGATCCAGGACCAGACCGGGTTCGACGTGCCGGGCCTCTTCGTCGACGCGCTCGAGGCGCGGCTGCGATGATCGGCGTCCTGATCCTCACCCACGGCGCGACCGGCGAGCACATGCTCGCGACCGCGCGACAGATTCTGGGTAGCACGGCGATGCATGCGGCCGCGCTCGGCGTCGAGCCCGATGCCGACCCGCAAGCCGTGGTCGAGCGGGCACGCGCGCTGGCGCAGCAGCTCGACGACGGGTCGGGCGTGCTGATCCTCACCGACATGTATGGCGCAACACCAGGCAACGTCGCAGCCGCCCTGCTTGCCGACGGCCGGGTGGAGGGTGTCGCAGGACTTTCGCTGCCGATGCTGGTCCGGGTGCTCTCCGGGCGCAACGGCGGCCTCGACGCCGCGGTAAAGCGCGCGCTCTCCGGCGGCGCCGAGGGCGTGCTGCACATGAACGAGGACTGCTGCCGCGATGCCAAGCGCTGAAGTACAAATCGTCAACAAGCTGGGATTGCACGCGCGCGCCTCGGCGAAGCTGACGCAGGTCGCGAGCCACTATCCGTGCGAGATCTGGCTGACGCGCAGCGGCCGCAGGGTGAACGCGAAGAGCATCATGGGCGTGATGATGCTCGCCGCAGCGAAGGGTTCGGTGATCCTGGTCGAGGCCGACGGCGCCGACGCCGACGCGGCGCTGAGTGCGGTCCTGCAGCTGATCCAGGAAAAATTCGGCGAAGGCGAGTGACGGCGATGGCCCCGCAGCACGGCGCATGAACTTCGTGCTGCACGGCGCGAGCGTTTCGGCCGGAATCACGATCGGTCACGCGCACCTCGTCTCCAGCGCGCGCCTGGAAGTCGCGCACTACGAAATCGCCGCAGCCGCGGTGCCGGCGGAACTGTTCCGTTTCGACGCCGCGCTTTCTCGCGCCCGCCAGGAACTTGCGGCGCTCGAAGCACATGTACCCGCGGATGCCCCGCATGAGATCGGCGCGTTCGTCAACCTGCACCGCATGATCCTCGACGACTCGTCGCTGTCGCAGGCGCCGCGCGAGCTGATCCGCGAGCGCCGCTACAACGCCGAGTGGGCGCTGGTGCAGCAGATGGAGAAGCTGGTCGAGCAGTTCGAGGAGATGGAAGACCCGTACCTGCGGGAGCGCCGCGACGACATCCAGCAGGTCGTCGAGCGCGTGCTCAAGGCGCTGCTCGGCGGGCATGGGCTCGCCGAGCCGCAAGCCTCCGACGAGCGCGAGCTCATCGTCGTCGCGCACGACCTGTCGCCCGCGGACATGATTCTGTTCAAGCGCCACCACTTCGGCGGATTCGTTACCGATGTAGGCGGAGTGACGTCGCATACCGCGATCGTCGCGCGCAGCTTGAGCATCCCGGCGCTCGTCGGTTTGCACCATGCGCGCCACATGATCCGCGAGGGCGACCTGCTGATCGTCGACGGCAACCAGGGCGTGCTCGTCGTGCACCCGGACCCGATCGTGCTCGCCGAGTACCAGCTGCTGCGCTCCCAGTACGAGCTCGAGCGCACGAAGCTGAAGCGCCTCAAGGGCACGCGCGCCGCAACCCTGGACGGGACGCCGATCGAGCTATTCGCCAACATCGAGCTGCCCGAGGACACCGAGCAGGCAAGAGCCGTCGGCGCGCAGGGCGTTGGACTGTTTCGCACCGAGTTCCTGTTCATGAACCGCAAGGAGACGCCCTCGGAGGACGAGCAGTACGAGGCCTACCGTGAAGTGGCGAAGACGATGGGCACGAAGCCGGTCGTGATCCGCACGCTCGATCTCGGCGCCGACAAGGCACTCGATGGCGGCGGTGGCGACGCGATGCCCAACCCGGCGCTCGGACTGCGCGCGATCCGCTATTGCCTCGCCGAGCCGCAGCTCTTCCTCGTCCAGCTGCGCGCGATCCTGCGCGCGTCCGCACACGGCCGGGTGCGCATCCTGCTGCCGATGCTCGCGCACGCGCACGAGATCGATCAGTCGCTCGCGCTGCTCGGCCAGGCAAAGCAGCAGCTCGACGATCGCGGCGTGCCGTACAACGCGACCGTCCAGGTCGGCGGCATGATCGAAATTCCGGCCGCGGCGCTGGCGCTGCCGATGTTCATGAAGCGGCTGGATTTCCTGTCCCTCGGCACGAACGACCTGATCCAGTACACGCTCGCGATCGATCGCACCGACGATGCGGTGGCGCACCTGTATGATCCGCTGCACCCCGCCGTGCTGCACCTGATCTCGCACACGATCCAGACCGCCAACCGCGGCGGCGTTCCGGTCGCGGTGTGCGGCGAGATGGCCGGCGATACCACGCTCACGCGCTTGCTGCTGGGCATGGGGCTGCGGAACTTTTCGATGCACCCCGCGCAGCTGCTCGCGATCAAGGAGCGGGTGGTGCGGGCGAGCATCGGCGAAGCGCATGCGCTGGTGCAGCGCGTCCTGCGCTCGACCGATCCCGCCAAGACGCGCGAGCTGCTGGCGAAACTGAATGCTTAGGAGGTAGGGAAATGCGAAAGATCATCCTCTCGGCCGGCATCGTCTTCTGCTGCGCGCTTGCGCACGCTCAGAGCTATCCCTCCAAGCCGGTCAAGCTGGTGGTTCCGTTCCCGGCCGGCAGCGCGACCGACCAGATCGCGCGCGTGATCGGCCAGGAACTGCAGGGCGCGCTCGGCCAGCCGTTCATAGTCGACAACAAGCCCGGTGCGCAGGGCACGATCGCCGCGGAAGGCGTCGCCAAAAGCGCGCCCGACGGCTATACGTTGATGGTTTCGACCAACACCCCGCAAGCAGCGGCGCCGGCGCTTTTCAAGCAGCTACGGTACGACCCGGTGAAGGACTTCCAGCCGATCGCGCGCCTGGGCACCATTTCCTTCATGCTCATGGTCGCGCCCGAGTTCCCAGCCAAGAACCTGAAGGAGTTTCTTGCGCATGCCCGGGCGAATCCCGGCAAGTTGACCGCGGGCTACGGCTCGGCCGGCTCCCAGGTATCGCAGGCGATGCTGCGCTCGATGGGCAAGATCGATTTCGTCGATGTGCCCTACAAGGGCCTGCCGCAAGCGATCACCGACGTGATGGGCGGGGCGGTCAGCTTCACCTTCGCGGATCTTGCCAACGCGCTCGCCCAGCAAAAGGGCGGCAAGCTGCGCGGGCTCGCGGTGACGTCGGAGAAGCGCTCGCCGCTCGCGCCCGAGGTGCCCGCGATCGCGGAAGAATTGAAGGGCTACGAGCTGATCGCCTGGTTCGCGCTGATGGCGCCCGCCGGCACGCCGCCCGAGATCGTCACGCGCCTGCATGGCGCCACGGCGGCGGCGCTCAAGAAGCCCGATACGGCCGCGCGCTTCGCCACGCTTGGCACCGACGTCGGTCTGATGGACCCAGCGCAGCTCGCCGATTTCATCAAGTCCGAGATCGCGAAATGGGCGCGGATGGCGAAGGAAGCCGGGATTCAACCCCAGTAACCGGTAGCTAGGGGCCTGCCCATTTCCTGATATGCCGGGACCGCTCGACGGCGTACGCGTACTCGACCTCACGACGGTGGTGATGGGACCGTACGCGACTCAGATCCTCGGCGATCTCGGCGCCGACGTCGTCAAGGTCGAGCCGCCCGAAGGCGATGTGATGCGTCACAACAAGCCCTTCCGCAATCCGGGAATGGGTCACATCTTTCTCAACGCCAACCGCAACAAGCGCAGCATCGTGCTCGACCTGAAGAAAGCGGCGGCGCGCGAAGCATGCCTCGCCATCGCGCGGCGCTCGGATGTGCTGGTGTACAACATCCGTCCGCAGGCGATGGCGCGTCTGCAGCTCTCCTACGAGGACGTTCGCGCCGTGAATCCGCGGATCCTCTATGTCGGCGCGTTCGGCTACAGCCAGCGCGGGCCGTACGCGGCGAAAGCCGCCTACGACGATCTGATCCAGGGCGCGACCGGCTTGCCATGGCTGCTCAAGGAAGCCGGTTCCGAGAGTCCGCGCTACGCGCCCGCGACGATCGCCGATCGCTCGGTCGGGCTGCATGTCGTCAACGCGGTGTGCGCGGCACTCTACCGGCGGGAGAAGAGCGGACAGGGGCAGCGCGTGGACGTGCCGATGTTCGAGAGCCTGCTGCAGACAGTGCTCGGCGAGCACATGGGCGGATTCACGTTCGAGCCGCAGAGCGGCGACCCCGGATATGCACGCATGCTCGCAAAGGAGCGCCGGCCCTACGAGACGAAGGACGGCTACGTGTGCGTGCTGGTCTACAACGACAAGCAGTGGCGGGCGTTCTTCGAGCTGATCGGCAAGCCCGAGCTGCTCCACGATCCGCGCTTTTCGACCCAGGCTGCGCGCAGCCAGTACTTCGACGCAGCGTATGCGCTGGTCGCCGAGGCGATGAAGACGCGCACTACCGCGAGGTGGATCGAGGCGCTGGAAGCCGCCGACATCCCGGTGCAGCGAATGAACAACCTGGCCGACATCGTGGAGGACCCGCATTTAGCCGCGATCGGGTACTTCAAGCAGGTCGAGCACCCCAGCGAAGGACGCATCAAATCGATGGCGGTGCCTTCGGAATGGTCCGAGTCGAAGCCGGAATACCGGCGCCACGCGCCGCGCCTCGGCGAGCACACGCGCGAGGTGCTACGCGAGGCGGGCTACGACGACGCAACGGTCAAGCAGTTGCTGGAGGCCGGGGCGGCTCGCTCAACCTAGGAACTTCAGCCGGGGGCTCGGCTATAATGGGCCGCAGCGCCGATTTGAGGTTCAGCTTGCGGGCGCTATACAAATACCGCTAAAGAGACCGGTCCCGAAACCCGTTTCTGGCGCAAGCTGAACGGGTTTTTCGTTTTCTGGAGCGCAGTTGAACGCACCGCACGATCCGGGCTCGGTCGGCCCCGTGGCCGCGCAAAAGGCGGTCTTCACCGAGCCGCTCAAGCTGAAGAGCGGCGCGGTGCTGCCGCAGTTCGAGATTGCCTATGAAACCTACGGCGAGCTCAACGCGGCACGCTCCAACGCCGTGCTGGTGTGCCACGCGCTCAACGCCTCGCACCACGTCGCGGGCCACTATGCCGACGATCCGCACAACGTCGGCTGGTGGGACAACCTGGTCGGCCCCGGAAAGCCGCTCGACACGCGCAAGTTCTTCGTCATCGGCAACAACTACATCGGCAGCTGCTTCGGCTCGACCGGGCCGACGTCGACGAACCCGGCGAGCGGCCGGCCTTGGGGCGCGGATTTCCCGGTGGTCACGGTGGAGGACTGGGTCGCCGCGCAGGCGCGGCTCGCCGATCGCCTGGGCATCGAGCGCTTCGCTGCCGCGATCGGCGGCTCGCTCGGGGCAATGCAGGCGCTGCAATGGACGCTGTCGTTTCCGGAGCGCATCCGCCATGCGATCGTGATCGCGGCGACGCCCAAGCTCTCGGCGCAGAACATCGCGTTCAACGAGGTCGCGCGCCAGGCGATCATGACCGATCCGGATTTCCACGAGGGTCACTATTACGACAAGGGCGTGGTGCCGCGCCGCGGGCTGCGCATCGCGCGCATGCTCGGCCACATCACGTACCTGTCGGACAGCGCGATGATGGAGAAATTCGGCCGCGTGCTGCGCGACAAGGCAGCGCCGGGATTCGACTTCGACATCGACTTCGAGATCGAGAGCTACCTGCGCCACCAGGGCGACAAGTTCGCGAATTATTTCGACGCCAACACGTACCTGCGCATCACCAAGGCGCTCGACTACTACGACCCGGCCGCCGAATACGGCGGGGACCTTGCGCTTGCGCTCGCGCGCGCGAACGCGGCGTTCCTCGTGGTGTCGTTCACTTCCGACTGGCGCTTCACGTCCGGGCGCTCGCGCGAGATCGTCAAGGCGCTGCTCGACGCGCGCAAGATCGTTTCCTATCTGGACATCGATGCGCCGCAGGGGCACGACGCATTCCTGATGGACGATGCGCGCTACCATGGCGCGCTGGCCGCGTATTTCGGCAACATCGCGCTATGACCCGGTCCGACCTGGAGCCGATCGTTCGCTGGGTGGCGCCCGGCGCCCGCGTGCTCGATCTGGGGTGCGGTGACGGCTCGCTGCTGAAGGAGCTGTGGCAGGCGAAGCGCGCGCCCGGGTACGGCGTGGAAATCGACGACGCCGGGGTGCTCGCGTGTCTGGGCAACGACGTCAACGTGCTGCAAATGGATCTCGAGGACGGCCTTTCGGCATTCCGCGACGATTCGTTCGACTGCGTGATCCTCTCGGAGACCTTGCAGGCGATCCGCAATACCGAGCAGCTGTTGCGCGAGATGCTGCGGGTCGGCCACGAGGCGATCGTCTCGTTTCCGAACTTCGGCCACTGGCGGGCGAGGATGCAGGTATCTCTCGGCCGCATGCCGGTATCGAAGGCGCTGCCGTACCAGTGGTACGACACGCCGAACGTGCACCTGTGCACGGTGCGCGATTTCGAAGATCTCTGCCGCCGTCTCGAGGTGCGCATTCTCGAGCGCCTGGTGCTGCATGATGCGCGCGCGGTGACCCTGCTCCCCAACCTGCTCGGCAGCGTGGCCGTGTTTCGCCTCGGCCGCGCGCAGCGCTAAGCCATGCCAAGCGCACAGCGCGACCTGGCCCGCATCACGCTGGTGGTGCTTGCCATCGGCGGGTTGCTCGCGACTTCGCTGTGGATTCTCATGCCGTTTCTGCCTGCGCTGATCTGGGCGATCATGATCGTGGTTGCGACCTGGCCGCTGCTGCTCTGGCTGCAGAAGCGCCTCTGGAAGCGGCGCTGGCTCGCAGTCACGGCGGTGATGATCGGGCTCGTGATCGTGTTCATGCTGCCGTTCTGGCTCGCGATTTCTGCGATCGTCTCGAACGCGGACGAGATCGCCGGCTGGGCGAAATCGCTGTCGACGCTGCAGCTGCCGCAGCCGCCGGACTGGATCCGCAGCATTCCGTTCGCCGGCGACAAGATCTACGTGCGCTGGCTCGAGCTCACGGCTTTCGGGCCGGAAGAGCTCGCGAGCCTCGCGACCCCGTATGCGCAGCAGGCGATGCGCTGGTTCGCAGCCGAGGTCGGCAGCTTCGGCCTGATGGCGGTGCAGCTGCCGCTCACGCTGATCATCGCCGGCGTGCTCTACTTCTGGGGCGAAGCCAGCGCGCAGCTGGCGCTCCGCTTCGGCCGCAGGCTCGCCGGCGAACGCGGCGAGCGGGCGATCAGCCTGGCCGGTCGTGCGATCCGCGCGGTCGCGCTCGGCGTCGTGCTGACGGCGCTTGCGCAGTCGATTCTCGGCGGCGTCGCGCTCGCGATCGCCGGCGTCCCGTTCGCGGCCATTCTCACGTCGGTCATGTTCCTGCTCGCGCTCGCGCAGATCGGCGCAGTCCCGGTGCTGCTGTGTGCCGCGGGCTGGCTCTACTGGAAGGGCAGCATCGGCTGGATGGTGGCGCTCATCATCTGGTCGGTGATCGTCGGCAGCCTGGACAACATCCTGCGGCCGCTGCTGATCCGGCAGGGCGCAGACCTGTCGCTGCTGCTGATCTTCGCCGGCGTCATCGGCGGGCTGATCGCGTTCGGCCTGGTCGGAATCTTCGTCGGGCCGGTGGTGCTGGCGGTGGCCTATACGCTGCTCGACGCGTGGCTGCGGGAAGACTCGGGGACTTCAGGCAGCGGGACGTGAATCGAGCGCCTCGATCGGCCGGCGCATCACGTACAGCATGACGATGCCCGGCAGGGCGATCAGGAACGTACAGAAAAAGAACGCCTGCCACCCGAGCGAACCGACGAGATACCCGGCCGCGGGGCCGACGTAGACGCGGCCGACGGCCGAAAGCGCAGAGAGCAGCGCGTATTGCGTAGCCGAGAACCGCCGGTCGCAAAGCGCCATGAGAAGCGCCACATAGGCTGCCGTTCCCATGCCTCCGCAAAGATTTTCGGCGCCGATCACCGCGTAGAGCATCGGGTAGCTCTTGCCTGCCGCGGCAAGGATCATGAAGCCGAGATTCGTGACCGCCTGCAGGATTCCGAACAGCAGCAGCGCCCTGTACAGGCGCAGTTTCGCCATGAGGGCGCCGCCCGCAAGCGCGCCCGCGATCGTGGCCACCAGCCCGAACCCCTTGCTGATCGCTCCGACTTCGGTCGCGGTAAAGCCCGGACCGCGCAGCAGAAACGCGGTCGTGAGATTGCCCGCGAACGCGTCTCCGAGCTTGTACAGCACGATCAGCAGCAGCAGCCACCAGGCGCCGCGACGCGAAAAATATTCCGCCAGCGGCAGCGTCACGGCTTCGCGCAGCGTCTTCGGTGCGGCCGCTGCGCCCGAAGGCTCGAGCGCAAACCAGGTCGCGACGAAACCGACCAGCATCAACGACGCCATCGTCCAGTACATCGCGTGCCAGCCGAGCCATTGGTCGGCGATGACGAGCGCGCCCGCACCCGAGACGAGCATCGCCAGGCGATAACCGAGCACCGAGACGGCTGCGCCCGCGCCGCGCTCCTCGGCACGCAGCACGTCGGTACGGTAGGCATCCACCACGATGTCCTGGGAGGCCGACAGGAAGGCGATCCCGAGCGCGCACAAGGCGGTCAGCCACGGCGCATCCCGTGGCGAGAGCATTCCCATGCACGCGATCAGCGCAGCGAGCGCGAGCTGCGTCGTGGCGAGCCAGCCGCGCCGCCGGCCGAGGAACGGCGGCTGGAAGCGATCCATGAGCGGCGCCCAGAGAAACTTGTAGATGTAGGGCTGGCCGACCAGCGCAAACCAGCCGATCGTGACGATGTCCACGCCTTCCACGGCGAGCCACGCCTGCAACGTCCCGGCAGTGAGCGCGAGCGGCAGTCCGGAGGAGAACCCGAGCAGCATGACGATCAGGATGTTGCGGCTGCGGAACGCCGCTGCGTATTCGGCGAGCGCCATGGTCGAGCCGCATCTTACCGAACGCGCTGCTCTGCCCCGCCGGGCCATTGCCAGCGGGGGCAAAACCCGGTAGCCTTTTTTTTCGATTCGCTCTCCTGAAAGCACCCCAGCCATGAGTATCGACGTCTCCAAGGAAAAGCTCGCTGCCGATCTGAAGGTCGTGGTCGCCGACGCCGAGGAATTGCTGCGCGCGACCGCCTCGCAGGCAGGAGAAAAGGTCGGCGTAGCGCGCGAACGCATCCAGGCCTCGCTCGCCTCCGCACGCGTCAAGCTTGCCGAAACCGAGCGTGCCGTGCTGGACAGGGCCAAGCTCGCGGCCACGGCCACCGACGAGTACGTGCACGAGCATCCGTGGCACGCGGTCGGCGTGGCTGCGGTGATCGGACTGCTGCTCGGCGCGCTGATCAACCGCCGCTAAGCATCGCTCGCCAGCGGCGAGCCCGCCAGGGAACCACCGATGCTCGCCTCCGTGAGGGAGCTTGCGCGCACGCTGCTTGCAATCCTCGAGACGCGCGCGCGGCTCGCCGCCACCGAGCTGGAAGAGCAGGCGGTAAGGCTCGTCGAGATCGCGCTGTGGCTCGCTCTTGCCATCCTCTTTCTCAGCGTCGCCCTGGTGTTCGTGTCCGTCCTCGTGCTGCTCGCGTTCTGGGATTCGAACCGCATGCTCGCGGCGACCCTGCTCGCCGTGCTGTATCTGAGCGCCGGGGGCGCTGCCGCACTCGTCGCGCGCGCGCGCCTGCGCGAGCGTCCGCCGCTGTTCTCCGCGACGCTCGGCGAACTGGGCAAGGACCTCGAGCACCTGGAACGCCGGCCGTGACCCGCGCCCGGTTGATCGCGCTCACCCAGCAGCGGACGCGCCTCGTCGGGCGCGCCCGGGTCGAGCGCGAGCACCTCGGCGCCGTGGCGGCGCGCATCGAATCGAAGTTGTGGTGGGTCGACGCTGCGCACAACGGAGTGGACCGAGTGCGCCGCCATCCGCTGCTCCTGGTCGCCGGAATCGCACTGCTCGTCGTGCTGCGGCCGCGCGGCGCAGTAAAGCTCCTCGCGAGCAGCTGGTCGTTGTGGCAGCTTTACAAGCGGGCGCGGCGCCTTTGGACGGTCGCTGCGGCGCTTGTGGCCGGCGCAGCGGTGCAGCACCGGTGAGCCCGCCCGCCCGCGCGGCGAACGTCCTGCGCCTGCCCCGCCGTCGCTAGGCGGAAGGAAAGCTGGAGACGCCGCCATGCGCGGCCGACCACTCGGCCGGCGCG